>Ga0224554_1001549_pt1 | contig 14174 bp, 18 predicted proteins | sample 714S22024metaG_FD_180666 | JGI IMG/M metagenome (GOLD analysis project Ga0224554, IMG submission 180666) | Peat soil microbial communities from Stordalen Mire, Sweden - 717 S2 20-24 | ecosystem: Environmental > Terrestrial > Soil > Wetlands > Peat | place: Sweden: Norrbotten County, Stordalen...
GACATCGACGGCACATCGGCTGGTAGGGGTTGTCGCGAATCTCGCACCCTGCCACATACGCCATCCTTTCGTCCAGCAGCGCCGTCAGCGCGCGCAGAATGCGGCTTTTCGCCTGCCCGCGCAGCCCCAGCAGAATAAAGTTTTGCTTCGACAGCACCGCGTTCACAATCTGCGGAATCACCGTGTCCTCATAGCCCACGATTCCCGGAAACACCGTCTCCCGCGCCTTCAGCCGCGCCATCAGGTTCTGCCGCATCTCGTCCTTCACGCTGCGCGTTTTTATTTGCACTTCTGAAAATTGTTTGCTGGTGCGCAGTTCACCCAGGGTTTGGGGAATAGTAATTGCAGGCATTCATGGCCTCCGGGCCGGTTCTGTTTGGGGAAGTACCGGCCGTATTGAATAGGACGTTCGTTGCGGGGAATTGCCTCAGCAATCCCGTGATTGTTTTCGCGATTGGTAAGGCCGGGCCGCTCATCTGGCCGGCTCCGGCAAGGGAAATCCTCTGGGTTTGAAATCTAGAATCGAAACCTGCTCGGGGTCAGCATGAAAAAGGGGAAGACTCCAAGCCTACAGCAGTTTCGGAATTGGTGTAGACCGAAAGCACACAGCAAAGTGGCATTTTCATCAAGAAAATGCCACCTTTCAATGCGATCAAAAGTCCACGTTAATTCCGAAACTGCTCTAATCATTTGGTTAGACGTACGAAGGCTGCCTGCAGGCAGTATGCGCCCGTTTTCCCGATTCGCAAAATCCGGCTCGCAAATCCGGCGTGCGCCTAATCCCTGCGCTAATTCAGGCAAGCAGGGAAGGGAAGGCCATCCGCTCGCCCTAGTTTCGCGCCGCGTGCGCCACTGCCGCCTTTTCCTCGGCCAGCAGTTGCGCCAGCACCTTTTCCGGGCACAGATGGTGCGCCTCGCGTTGTTCCAGCTCTTTTTCAGTTTCCACGCAGGAGGCGATGGTCAAGAAGCAATCGAGGCAGCGCGAGTTGTAGCTGCCATTTTCGTTTTGTGTGCGACTGTACATGGCGATCTGAGGAAATACCCTCTGATCCTAGCCGCGATCTGCTTTTCCGGGTCGTGACTCGCGTCACCTACCCATGTTCACGCGCGCTCAGCCAGCCACGCACCAGTTCCAATTGCATTCAGTACGCGGGCGTTCCGGCCTATTCCCACTGGTTCGGATTGCGCCTGAGATTCCAGCAGGGATCCAGCCCTCCATGCGGAAACAGCGCCACGGCGCAAGGAAGATCGACAGTTCCCATAAAGTCGTACTCTGTCTTTTGACCTTTAAGCGGGACCGCCAGGAAGCGGCTCACAGTCACCGTCGACTGAGGCGATCCGCGCAGCTTGAAGACCGTCCAATCGACTGCAAATGCCGCCAGCGATAGGACCGCAATCGCCACCAGCACCCGCAGAACCCACCGTCCCAGCCAGCGCATCATCTTTCTACTTCCTTAGGGTGTATCGACATATCGTAGCTCAATCCCTCCGACTTGATGTTCGAATTGCAGTTCCGCTCGGCGTCGCCGCGCACCTCGCGCCCGGTTGATAGAATTCTCTGTCGCTGTTCCACCCAAAAGGAGAGTGTGTGATTCGTCCGGCTTCCTTCTTCCAATCGCACCGAGTTTCTGCCCGAAGACTCTCTCTCGCCGTCGCCATGCTCACCCTTTTCGCGCGCCCGCTCGCGGTCCCTGCGCAGAGCCCCGCGCCCCCCTCACAAAGCGCCGCAGCCTCCACGCAAAGCGCCGCGGCCTCCTCACAAATTGCCCCCCTCGTCGTCCGCACCACCGCGGGCCTCATCCGCGGCATTGCACGCTCTAACGGAGGCGCGCAATTCCTCGGCATTCCCTACGCCGAGCCGCCCATCGGCCCCTTGCGCTGGCGCGCGCCCGTCCCCAAGAAGTCCTGGTCCGGCGTCCGTGACGCCAACGCCTTTGGCTCTTCCTGCTCCCAGCCCCTCCTCGGCGGCGCCTGGAACCGTCACGACGCCGAGCACAGCAGCGAAGACTGCCTCTATCTCAACGTCATCACGCCCGCCTGGCCGGCTGCGACACCCGTGCCAGTCATGCTCTGGATTCACGGCGGCGCCAACCAGGGCGGCTCCGGATCAGGTGGCCTCTATACCGGAGGCACACTCACCGCCCACGGCGTTCTCATCGTCACCATCAACTACCGTCTCGACATCTTCGGCTTTTTCGCTCACCCCGAGCTCACCCGCGAGTCACCGCACCACGCCTCCGGCAACTACGGCCTCATGGATCAGATCCTCGCCCTCCAGTGGGTCCACGACAACATCGCCGGCTTCGGCGGCGACCCCAACAACGTCACCGTCTTCGGCCAGTCCGCCGGCTCCATCGATACCGGAATCCTCATGGCCTCGCCTCTCGCGCGCGGCCTCTTCCAAAAAGCCATCGCCGAAAGCGGTGCCCCGTTTTATCCCGTACTCGTGCCGTTCGATCAGGCCGAGCAGGTGGGTGAGCAATTCGCCGCATCCTTTGCCATTCCCGCGGGTCAGGATCCCATCGAATTCCTCCGCCAGGTGTCGGCTCAGGATTTGATCGCCAAAGTAGAAAAGAACGAGTGGGGCAAGCCTCCCGTCGGGCCCATCGTCGATGGCTGGGTCGTTCCGCGCTCGCCGGAAGAGACCTTCAAATCTGGCAAAGAGGCTCCCATACCACTCCTCCTCGGCACCACCACGCGCGAGTTCGGCGCCTCCGTATCTCCCGATGCATTGCACCAATCCATCGAAGATTACGCCGGAAAACTCGCGCCGCAGGCCCTCGCGCTTTACGGCCTCGCTGGCGACGGCCAGGGCACGACCGATCCGCTCTACGGCTCGGCCGGCGTCCAGTGGAACGCCGACGTCGAATTCCATTGCCCAATCTCGACCGAGGCCATGTGGCACACAGCCGCGCACCATCCCACCTTCGAATACGAGTTCGATCACGCCATTCCCGGCCAGGAGGCGCAGGGCGCGCTCCACTCCGCCGAGTTGCCCTACGTCTTCGGCTCGTTCCCCACGTCCGGCAATATCTCCGGCAACTTCGGCCCCGTCGACACGCATCTCGCCGACCTGATGGAGGACTACTGGACCAACTTCGCGAAAACCGGCGACCCCAACGGCAGCGGCCTGCCGCACTGGCCGGAGCTCGATGCCGCGCAGCTCTATCTGATCTTTACCGAGGACGGCCAGGGCGTCGCCAGCACCGGCCCCCTCCGAGCCCCGCAATGCGATCTCTACCGCGAGATTCTCGCCGTCCGAATGAAGCAGCCGCAATAGCCGGGGCAACTAAGCCAATGCCCCAAAATACGCGTGCCGTGCTAACCTGTCCGCATCATGCGCGCGCAGATCTTGGTCGCTGTGTGTCTCGCAGGTGCGCTTGCGAGCTTCGCGCAGGATACGTCTGCTCCGCAGCCCGGCCAAATGAAGGACCCTCGCGCAATCCTCGCCGCTGCCGCGCCCTACTACGAATTCAACGATCCCGCACTCAAGCCGTGGCACCTCAAGGCCGCCTATCAGCTCTATGACGACAAGGGCAACCCTGGCGAGCAGGGAACTTTCGAGTATTGGTGGGTTTCGCCGAAAGTCTATCGCAATACCTGGGCTCGCCCCGGTGCGACGCACACAGATTGGCACACCGCAGACGGGAAACACGCCTACCAAGCGACAGGCGACGGGCTCAATTACTTTGAGAACAAACTGAATACGGTTCTTATATCGCCATTGCCGGATGCCAGTGATCTCGACCCCGCAAAGAACCGGCTCGATAAGGAGGATTTGAAACTTAGCGACGTCAAATTGCCCTGCGTCATGGTGATTCCTGTCATGCCGCAACATGGGCAGGTTCAGACCGTGCCACTTGGTCTCTTCCCGACCTATTGCTTCGACCCAAATTTGCCGGCGCTGCGCGCGAGTTACTCTTTCGGGACCGTGGCCATGGAATTCAACCACATCGTGAAAGTCCAGGGGCGATTGCTGGCCAAGGAGATTTTGCTTTTTGAAGGCGGGCGTAAGCTGCTTACGGCTGAGGTCGAAACCATCGAAGGGATTTCTGCATCCGATCCGGCGTTGACACCGGACCCCGCGGCCACCTACTTCCCTGAGCTCGAAAAAGTGGGGATTGGGGCGGGCATCGCGGTTGGAATGCTTATGAAGAAGGTGGTACCCATATACCCCCAGGACGCGAAAGACGCGCGCGTCGATGGTCGAGTCGTTCTGCAGGCGATCATTGGAACCGACGGCAGGATTCACGACCTGCGCGTGCAAGAAGCTCCGTGGCCCTCACTGGCTGCTTCTGCTTTGTGGAGCGTGTCCCAGTGGCAGTACAAACCATATCTCCTGAATGGACAACCGGTAGAAGTCGAGACCACAGTCAATGTAATCTTCAAACTCGGCGGCTAAGAAAACGGGGCGCGGCTCGCACCGCGCCTTCATCGTCAACGGCCTTTAGCTAATGACTAAAAGCCACTAGCTAAAAGCCGACCTCAGAACTTCACGCTCGCCGCCCGCGGCGAAATCCCGCTCAACTCCGCCGCGCGCGCCTCCGCGTAAGCCGCCGCGCCCATCAGCGCCGTGCGGCTCTCCAGAATCACCCGCACCGGCATGTTCACCAGCAACTGGCTCATCCGCCCCTTGTCGGTGAATGCCTTCATGAACGTTCCATCCTTCAGCTTTTCCAGAATCCGCGGCGCGATTCCTCCGCCCACATACAGCCCGCCTACCGAAAGAACCTTCAGCGCCAGATTCCCCGCCTCGGCCCCGTATGCCGAAACAAACATGTCCAGCGCCTTCACGCAAATCTCGCTCTTGGCCTTCAGCGCCGCCTCGGTGATCGCCGCGTTCGGATCCTCCTCGGTCATCTGCGCCGCCAGCCACGCTGGCTCTTCCAGGCCGCGCACCTCGCGCAGAAACTCGTAACAGTTCGTGATCCCCTGCCCGCTCACCACGCGCTCAAAGCTGATGCGCCCGTTGTACTTCTGCTTGAGGAAACGAAGCAGGTCGATCTCGTCCTCATTGCGCGGCGCATAGTCAGAGTGGCCGCCCTCCGATGGGTAGGGAACATAGTTGCGCCCATCCCACACCAGATACGCCTCGCCCAGCCCCGTTCCCGCCGCGAGCAGCGCCCGATTGCCCACCTGCCGTGAATCGCCTTCGCTCAGCGTGTAAATCTGGTCCGCCGCCAGCTCCGCAATCCCGTACCCGTTCGCCTGCAAATCATTGATAAGAAAAACGTAATCAATCTTCAAGTTGCGCGCCAGCTCGCGGCTGTCCAGTGTCCATGGCAGGTTGGTCAGCCGCAGTCGCCCATCCCGCACCGGGCCCGGCACGCCAAAGCACGCCGAAGTCACCTTCTCCGCAACAATAAACTCCTTCACGATCTCTTCGAGGCCGGAGTATTCCTTGGCCGGGAACTGCTTATCGCGTGTGTACTTCAAATTTCCGTCGGTAAAATCGAACAGCGCCAGGTGAACCTTGGTGCCGCCTACATCGCCTGCCAGAATCATTCAGTCCTCTCGATAATCCCGCATCCATTCGCATCTGGCGCGGGCAGCAGCGTGGCCGCCGCCTGATCCAGAAGCAACGTCAGTATACCGTTCACGGGCGCGATGAATTGGCTTGGCAGCCGCTCCTCGTCGCGCGGTCCTTCCCATACCTCGTTCAGAATCATCGCCTTCTCCGCGCCCTCAATCAGGAAGAACACTTGCCTCGCCGCGTTGATCACTGGCCGCGTCAACGTCACACGCCACATGTCCAGACTCTCCACATAGTTGGCCGCCACCAGCCGATCGGTCACGTGGAGCGCCTCAGTGTGGGGAAAAAGGGACGCAGTGTGTCCATCCGGGCCCAAGCCTAGCTGCACCACGTCGAACCGGGGGACTTCGGCGCCTTTCAGCCCGAAGCTCTTCTTCAGCTCCGCCTCATATCTGGCAGCCGCATCGTCGGGCTCCAGCTCCCCCTCCATGCGATGAATCTGTTCCGGCTTCAGTGGCACATAGTCCAGCAGTGCCTCGCGCGTCATGCGGTAATTCGAGTCGGCGTCATCCGGCGGAACGCACCGCTCATCCACCCACCACAGGTCGAGCTTCTCCCATGGCATTCGCTCCCGCCACTCCTCTCCCTGCTCGGCGAGAGCCGCAAACGCCGCCTTGGGCGTCGACCCGCCGCTGATCGCAACCCGCGCCACGCCGCGCGCCGCCACCGCCTTCTCCGCTTCCACGACAAAAAACTCCGCCGCGCGCCGCGCCAGCGCCACCGCATTCGGCTCAACAAAATAAACGATCTTCAGATTCTGAGGCATGCACGCGCACCCCTGCCTTCTACGTTACATCCGAGCGAGGCTAAATTTTTAAGTGAATTCGCGCAACCCGCGAAAGGCTCACCGCCCCAAATACGTCCGGTACTGCTGCTCCAGCACGCCCGCCGCCCGCGTCACGCCAGCCCGGCGGCAATCCCGACGGTCTTGGCCACGCCTTTCAGCGCGTTGTCGCGCGTCCACAACTGCGTTCCCGGCGTGATAAGGCACGACGCCACAAGATGCGCGTCCGTGAGACCGATGCCTTTCGCGTAGAGCCGGTGGACCTCAATCATCCGCCGAACCTCGCTCAACTGCGCCACTTTCACCTCCAGCAGCCCATCGAGTTCCGCCAGAGTTTTTGCGCGCTGGCGCAACGACCCGAGCCCCAGCTCCGCAACGATCATCGGGTGCATGATGACCTGTTCGCTGTCGAGCAATCTTTGCATTCGAGGATTCCCGGCGCGCAAGTGATCGACCCAGACAGACGTGTCGGCCAGAATCACAGGCGGTCCACACGGGTTCGCCGAATATCCTCCAGGTCCGGCATCGTCCCGCCAAGCTCGGCAAGCCGTCGCGAAGCCTCCCGATGAATCAGCGCTTTCAGCGCCTCACGCAGCAAAGCCGTCCGCTCTGTCACTCCCGAATACTCCTGAGCCTGACGTACCAATTCGTCGTCGAGTGATACGGTCGCTCTCATGATTCTCGCCTCTTATCACCAATTCTATCACCAAACGGTGACAAAAATGGTGATCAACCCGGAGCACTGTGACCACGTACACCATTAAGTCGAATAGATTCAATGGAAAAGCTTAATAATTATATCTTTGACGCATGTTTGACTGACTAAATCATGGGATAGAAGCTAGATCGGAGATAAATTCCCTTGGTGATCGCCTTAAAACCGGCCACTTGTGGTCAGTTCAAAACCGGCCACTTTGGATGGCCTGAGACGTGATTGTTTTACCTTGCGGCGTGGTGCATTTGCAAGGTGCGATTCGAGTGGTTGCAGTTATGGCCGGTTTTCAAGCCGTTCAGATGCGTGGTAAGGTTGGAGTTGCTTCGCCGGGGTCGCGCCTTGCGGAGTGATCCAGGGCCGATGACGCGGGGCTGGCTCCGAAGGAATCGGTAATCGATGCCCTCTGCGGTTTGCCCGATGGGCACGCTGGCAGAGGGTTTCGTGTCTTTACCAGTATTCCTATGGTGAGGCTCCGTCGGAAGAGGCTTCTGGATCACGAGTCGCGACGCCGCCGGGCGTTCTTTGCCCGGCATCCTAATCGCCTTTGTTTTTGTCTTTGCTTTTGTCATTTGCCTTCTCCCGAAGCGCTGGTTTTGGTTCGCCAACTGCGCGGGCCGCACTTGAGCACGTGTCCGTGGTGCAGCAGCCGATCGAGCATGGCGGAGACGGCGGCGCTGTCGCCCAGCAGCTTGCCCCAGTCTTCCACCGGCCGATTCGATGTGAGCAACGTGCTGGCGCGTTCGTACCGTCGCATGATGATCTCCAGCAACTCCTCGGCGGCGGTCAGCGGCAGCTTGCGCATGCCGAGATCGTCGATGATAAGCAGCGACACAGTGGTGAGCAGTTCCATGTGCTGCTTGCGTTTGCCATCCAGCGTGGCATCGGCCAACTCTTCCAGCAGTGCGTGTGCTTCACGATAGAGGACGCGGTAGCCTTGCTGGATGACGGCGTGGCCGATGGCCTGCGCGATGTGGCTCTTGCCCGATCCAGGTGGACCTAAGAACAGCGAGTCCTCGCGCCGCCCGACCCAGCCGGCGGCGGCCAGGTCGAAGACCAGACTGCGGTTCATCTTGGGGTTGAACTGGAAGTCGAAGTTATCCAGTTGCTTGTTGGCGTCGCGGAACTGCGCTTGCTTGTGGCGCCGCGCCAGCAACCGCTCGCTACGACAGGCGATCTCGTCGGAGACCAGCGTGGAGATCAGGTCGATGGGAGCCATGTTCTCCGATTGCGCTTGCAGCAGGCGTGTTTCCAGCACAGCGACCATACCGCCCAGTCGCAGTTGATGCAGGGCGCGATTGAGTTCGATCAGATTCATAGTGTGCTTTCCTCGAAGTCCAGACGTTGTTGGATCAGGTCGCGATACTGTGTCAGTTCGCGGATCAGGGGATCGACTTGCCGCAGGCTCAGAGGGGCTTGCGGGCTGCGTTCCAGATAGCGGCGCACGAAGCGGTACTCGGGCACGCGCAGTTCCAGTGCCGCCGCACAGGCATCGTCGCAAGCCGAGCAACCATACTTTTTAGCCAGCGAAAGCACGCCCATGATGCGGCGGATTCCAGCCTCGTCCTGACGTTGATGGATGGCGTCGCAGACCGCGCCGATGCTGGCTCCGGCCTTGTGCGCCCGCGCCAGCAGCTGATGGGTGTGTTGCGGCGTGCGCCGCGGACGGTCCGCATCGCGGATGCGATGGCCGCCGCGCTTCTGGCCCAGATGCTCGCGCAACAGCTCGCCGGTGCGCGGATCGAGCAGCCGCACATACATCGCATCCCACTGCACATGAACCTGCCGCCCGATCCAGCCCGGCGGCGCTCCGTAGTAAGCTGCCTCAACTTCGACGCAGCCATCCAGGTGCACCGTGCGCTCACCGTACTGGTAGTAACGGAACGGCTCCAGTGGCAAGGGCTGCAGCAGAGGCTTTTCTTCGGCGAACATCGCCGCCACCTGCCGCTTAGTGCGGCCATGGATGCGCTTGTCGGCCCAGCGTTCTTCCCAGTGATCGAGATACGCCTGCGCCTCTTCCAGGCTCTCGAACTTCTTGCCCTTCAGCGGAGTCTTCTGCGCATGACCAACGCCGGATTCGACCTTGCCCTTGCGATCCGGATCGCGCACTTTGCAGGGCAACGCGGTTACTCCGTAGTGCGCCAGAACGTCGCGATAGAGGGGATTCAAGCCCGGATCATGGATGTCGGGAGCCAACACGCCTTCGCGCAAGTTGTCTGAGACCACGATCCGAGTCGAGCCACCCAGTCGGCGAAAGGCCTTCTCATGCAACTCGGCCCACATCCGCGCACTCGAACGAAAGACCAACAGCCGCACCGACTTGCGACTATAACCCAGCGTCATCACGAATAGCCGCGTGCGCCGGTACTTGCCGCTGTCCGGATCGCGCACCATCGGGCCGGTGCCGTAGTCCACCTGGCACTCTTCACCCGGCCGCGTCTCGATGATCACACGCGCATCTGGCGATACAGCTTCGCGCAGCCCTCGCACGAAACGCCGCACGCTCTGATAGCCGCCCGTGAACCCTTGGCCATCGACCAGATCCTGCCAGATGCCCATCGCGTTCCGGCCGCGCTCCAACTCCAGCGCGATCAGCTCGCGGTACGGTTCACTGGTGCTGGCCGAGCGCTGGCTGCCCTGCGCCGAAGCTGCCCCCGAGGGCAAAAAGCCGGTGATCACTGAAGTGGCCGCTTTTGCCAGAGACTTCTCGCCCCAGCTTCCCGGCGATCGAATCACGATCCCTGACGACCTCAGATAATCGCCCGCCGTCTCGCGACGAACTCCCGTCGCATGCTCGATTCGCCGCAGGGACCAACCCAGACGCCCCAGCGCGATCACCTGTTCCCGCTTTTCTCTGCTCAAGACATTACCCATGCCAACAGAGGCTAATTGCCTCCGTCAGTGCGTATGTCTCAGCCCCTCAAAGTGGCCGCTTTTCAAGTGATCATAAGTGGCCGCTTTTGGGTGATCACCAAGGAATTCAAACTCTCGAATCCTGCAACTCGCTCGGACGCATTGAAGAATATACGTTCTGTTTCCGTCCCGGCACGCTAAATGACCCGGACGAGATAAAGGGAGTCTGGCTTCACCTTCCCAACGGGTTGATGGCGTGGTTTGTAAGAGTCCATCACTGGAGAAAAACTAGCCCGGAAACGGGGGTACGATCAGCCGAGGATCAGGGTCAGGAGAAAGCAGCGGAACCTCTCGCACTTGTAGACACAATTCCTTTACAGTTTCTCGAAACTCGCTATCAACCGAACCCGGATTAGCTGACGGTAGTTCTTTCAACACGCTCAGTAGTTTTTCGGCATTTTGGTGCAGCGTAAGAGTCATGGCGTCACCCGCGCATAGAATACTCCCATGCCCGAAGAAATCAAGGTAGACGCTGAGAAATTCGACAAGATATTAGGCCGCATGATGGCATCTAAACCGCTCTCCAAAGAGGAAATCAGTACCAGGATCAAGACTGAGCGGGATGCCAAGAAAGCAGCGGCATTTGCACGACATAGGCAACGCAAGGCTGCTAAAAAGCTCGGCCAGTAGATATACAAGCGAACCCACGTCAGTGGGCTATCTGTCGCTTTGCGGGCAATCCGCACCGCTGCTGGCCGAAAGTCCGTTAATGGACAATCAGGGGAAGGAATCATGGATAGGACTTTGCGGGACCGCTGGGTATTGCTCCGATACGTCTCTCAGGATTTGAAAGAATCCGAGAAATTTAACAGTATTCAATGCGCTACCGTGAAGCTCAAAACGGGACTGCACGGCAGTGCTGTTATGCCACCCGAAGGGTCCGCCTCCATATCTCAGGACGCATCGGACGAAATGACAGTTAATGTAATCACTCTCATCGAGGGTGATGGTTTCATCCGTACAAGTCCTGTCTCGATAGGCCCGCATGATTTTGCCCTCGCCTAGAGTTAATACTCTTTCCGCCGACTGGCAAAATAGGCTAATCCCCCGATCCCAAAGAACAGGAAACTGCCCAAGATAGCAGGAACATGGCCGGTGAATACTCCATAGAGAAACGTAGCAACTCCGGCCCCGATCATGATAACGACGTACAACTTTACAGGGATCATTCTGTTTCCTCTTCAAATTCCGAATAATGGACAAAACCGCACCCCGGTGCGAGCCGGGGATACGGGCTTATTGACAGTTGAGTTTGAACGTCACTGTTACTTCGATGTTCTGGAGTTTGGCGATGATCGCGCCCAACCCGGTAAGCAGTAGAGTGCTCATAAAAGAGACCCCATCGTTGAGATAACCCTCGCGGGTAAATCTACGTTCTCCCTGCCACCACAGCGGAGAACCAAACTCTATCACGATTGTCCATTATTCGGACTAAAATTTGACTAGCTCTTTGTAGGGCAACGGCTTGCGGCAGACCATGTTATTCAGCGTCATGCCGAATATCCAAGGTTGCATACCGCGCCGATTGTAACGCCAGCAAAACTCGCGCATATACCGCGTGAGATGCCACGGACTCAGCCAATGGTAGTTCCCGACAATGCCGCGTTTGAATAGCGAGAAGGCATTTTCGACGGTCTGAGTCGTAGTCCAATTCTTGTACCTCAACTCTTCCCGATGGTTTCCAACTTCGTGCCTATCGCGTGGAAGGACAAATTCATAGGTTGGTAGTCCGTCGGTTACAAACTTGCTGGTATCGGAACTTAGATTCGCTTCAATAGCGGGTCTAATGGAATCCGATGTGCGATCCTTGATCGCCTGTAAGTGGATTCGTCCGCCACGTTCGGCCATGCCGATTACAAGGGTTTTGGCCTCTCTTGCGGGGCCAGAACCTATATGTCGTTTAGTTCCGCCGATATAGGCTTCGTCTATCTCGACCGTGATCCCGTTGCCACCTATTTTCGAGTCCAATTCTTCCCGCATGGCTTCGCGTATCCGGTGACAGACATACCACGCGGTTTTATAGGTCATTCCGATATGCCTTTGTAGCTGGCAAGCGGATATTCCTTTCTTGGCATCGGCCATTAGAGCAATAGCAGCAAACCACTTGGTCAGAGGCAAATGGGAGTCGTGAAATAGCGTCCCCTGAGTTGCGCTGAATTGCAGCTTGCATTTGGCGCATTGGAATACCCGGCGCGGTTTGCCTGTTTTGCCGGTGGATTCTATCGGCCAGCACTTGTCATGGTCGCAAGCCACGCAACGGACTCCAGACGGCCAGCGGACTTTAACCAAATGAGCCAACGCTGATTCCTCAGTAGGGAACTGACGGGCTAGAGAGTAGAGATTCATAGTGTCAACCCCACAATTTGCTCTCTTATTCCGCTATAAAGCGAGTCGATTTCTCGCAAGGCTTTCGTTTTGGCTTCGACCTCATCCATCAAGCGCGTACCTTCGCCTATGTGATTCGCTAGCAAGACCTGATTCGCTCGCAAGTTTTGTAGCTCATTCACAATATGTAGGAGAACGCTTCTCAGACTCTCCGGTTGTGTATTCATCAGAAAATCTCCTCACACATTATTTACGCACATTCGCGCAGCATGTGTCAAGGGGATAGTTATTAAAAGCTTCGACTGACCGTGCCGCTTGGCGCCTACCGCCCCAGATACGTCCGGTACTGCTGCTCCAGCACGCCCGACGCGCGCGCCAGCCCGATCTTCGATACGTTGTATGCGTACAGGCTCTCCACCAGGTTGTTCTCGGCGGTCGCCAGCGTGGCCTGCGCCGTTACCAGCGGCAGGTTGTCGTCTACGCCGGCGTTCACGCGGTCCGTCTCGTCGCTCAATGCGCGCGTGGCCAGGTCCACATTCGACCGCGCCACGTCCACCAGTTGCTTGTTCGCGCTCACGTCCAGCAACGCCGCGCGCACCTGCTCGTCGATGTGGTTGCGAAGATCGTCGAGCTGCTCATTCACCTCTTCCATCTTTGCCTTCGACACATCGCTGTCGCCGCGCAGCTTCGCCTCGCGAAAGATCGGAAAGCTCAAAATACCCATGGCGATGAAGTCGCCGTGCGTGCCCGCGCCATTCACCGTGCTCGTGCCGTAATTACCATAGAAGCTCAGCGTCGGCAGCCGCTCGCTGCGATATACGTTGTGCAGCGCCTTGTACGCCACCGCCTGGTTCTCGTAGTTCTGGTAGTCCTGCCGGTTCTGGTAGGCCACCACCTTCACCTCTTCAGGCGTCTCCTCGGCAAGATCGCTGTAGGGCGCTGGATCGGTCAGCTCAATCGCCTGTTCGGGATCGACTCCGATCTCCCGCTTCAGCAAAATAAAATCCTTCTCCCACTGATTTTCTGCCGCAATCAGCGCCTGCTGCTGCGACTGCAATTGCACTTTTGCGCGCAACTCGTCGAGATTCGCCGCCACGCCAGCCACATGCGACTCATGCGCGTGATCCTCGAACACCTGCGCCTGCTCCACCAGCGCCTTCGCGTTCTCAACCTCGCTCTGGTCCGCCACCGCCCGCAGATAGACTTGAGCCACCTGCTGCACAACCTCGCCGCGCGCCGTCATCTTGCCAAAGTGCGCGGCACGCTCCGCCGCCTTCGCCGCCTTCCACCCCTGGATCACCGGTCCCGAAAACAGAATCTCGTTGTACTCCAGCTTTCCCTCGGTCAGGTAGTCGCGCGTAATCAGCGACAGACCCGCCGGAATTGTGCCCCCCGGAAACAGCGACGTAAACTTCGAGATTGTCTTCGGCCCGAACCCCTGCGCCGCAAGGTCGTGCATGTGGTAACCCGTGTCGCCGGTCAGCTTGATCGTGGGCAGAAACAACTGCAGCGCCTCGCTCACCTCGGCGTGGTAGGTCCTCTCCTCGTTCTCCACTTCCTTAAGCCCCAGGTTGTTCTTCAGGCCCCGCTGGATGGCGTCGTCCAGCGACAGTTTAAGCGGCTCGCCCGTTACCGGTTGCGCGGTCACGCTACCCCAGAACGGATTCTCCGCCGATGACGGATTCTGCGCACCCGCCTGCATGCACAGCGCCACGGCCGCAAACACGGCGAGCAATCCTGCTGCACTGTGCAGAACAAAATGTTTCTCTCGTCTCACTTCCACTATTTTCTCAGATGTACCGGATTGGCTGCGGGATTCACCTGCCGTCGTTTTTTAGGAATGGCTGCGTGGCCCCGGTTGCTTCTGCCGCACCGCTCAATGAGTTATCCTTCTTCGGGCAGAAAAC
>Ga0224554_1001554_pt1 | contig 14141 bp, 5 predicted proteins | sample 714S22024metaG_FD_180666 | JGI IMG/M metagenome (GOLD analysis project Ga0224554, IMG submission 180666) | Peat soil microbial communities from Stordalen Mire, Sweden - 717 S2 20-24 | ecosystem: Environmental > Terrestrial > Soil > Wetlands > Peat | place: Sweden: Norrbotten County, Stordalen...
GCGAAAGGCCGAAGTAGATTTGCTCGGTCATGGGCGTGGCTTCGCCTTTGAAAGTCGTAAAGAGATACCCACTTTTGGCTGGCTGGGTGGACTGGGCGGAAACAACACCAATCCCGCTCAAGACAAGAGCCAGGAGAGGCAGGATGCCGGAAGCCAGCTCTTTCATTTCCGCTCCTTATGACACCAGGGAAACATCATTGCCCCGGTCCGGGAAGAGTATTCAGCTTGTTCTTGAACGCATCCAGCGTATCCGGCGACAGGCCGGCGACGGTGCTCAATCCCGATATCCTGACGCACAACGCGGATTTGCAGGGCAGCGTGCCGGGTAACTCGATTGATAATCCGTCCGGAGTCCGCGACCATTTCACATCGTTCGAGGAGCCGAGCAAGGTGACGCCTGTTGGCTCGCCGGTGACCAGAGGCGACCCGCTGGCCAGTGCTCGGACGAAAATTTTTCCATCCGCCGGCAGCCCGAGGGTCGTGATATAAATGTCATCGCCTTTGCGCGTGTAACGAACATCCGCCGCCGAAAAGTGTGTTCCCTCCTTGAATGCGCCGCCTTTTACTTTCGTGGAACCTTCCCCGTAAATGGTCCAAGGCCGCGTGCCGAAGATTGCCTCGCCATTCACCTTCATCCAGGCCGCCATATCGGTAAGGAAGGTTTCCATTTCCGGCGGGAGACTTCCGTCTGGATACAGCACCACGTTCAGCAGGAGGTTTCCGTTCTTGCTAACAATATCTACCAGCGTGGGAATCACCTCGTCTGCGGTCTTGTAGTGATCCTTGCGGTTATAATACCAGTCGCCGGTCGAGGTGTCGGTCTGCCAGGCAAATGGCTGGATGTCGTCCATCTCCCCGCGCTCGATGTCCTGGGCGCAGATGCCGTCGAAGTATTCGGTATGTGAATAGTTCTTCTTGCAGCAGTATACCGCGTCCAGTTTTCCGTGTTCCTGCACGCTCAGGTTGTAGAGCTGCGCGATGACGTTCAGCCCCGCCTGGCCATAAGGGACGCCGCCGTCGCTGTAGAGCAGGTCGGGCTTATATTGAGTCACAACATCATAGATGCGGGCATACCATTCCTGCGCCCACCGGGGATCCGTGCTATACCAGCCGGTATCTCCCGGCAACGCAGGCACTTGGTAGAGATCCCAATAAGCGGGATTGGCGCCATCGTAAGGCACGCCCGCCAGGTCGCCGTGCTTATCGGCGCTGTGCGAGACCTGCATGAATTGAAAGCTGTGGCCGAGATGCTCGGACACGCCAAAGGGCAACCCCTGCTCTTTCGCGGCCTTCTGCCAGAGGCCGACGATGTCCTTGTGCGGCCCCATGTTCACCGAGTTCCACTTTTGGTAGGTCGAATTCCAATTATCGAAGTTGTCATGATGCACCGCCTGCGCAACGAAATAATGCGCGCCTGCCGCCTTGTAGAGTTTCATCAATTCCTCCGGGTCCCATTTCTCGGCTTTCCAAAGGGGAATAATATCCTTATAACCGACTTTGGAGGGAGGACCGTAAGTCTGGAGATGATCCTCGTAGGGAAACTTTCCCTCTTGATACAAGCGATGCGCATACCAGTCGCCGTCACCGGCCACTGCCTGCGGTCCCCAGTGCGCCCAGATGCCGAACTTGCCATCCTGAAACCACCCGGCCGGCTGAAACTGCTTGAGTGATTCCACCGTTCCCTTAAAAGGCCCGCCCGCAAGTGGAAGGTCCTTCATCTCCGGAATTGGGATCGCGTGGGTTTCCGGCGGATACACCATTTGCGCGGAAGCAGTGTGAACCAAAAAAAGCAGGCTGCAAAATACGGGAAGCCGACCGACAAGCAAATGCGATGTCTTCATAGAAGGGAGGAATTTGGAAACCATACCATAATGTAACCATCAGGAAACAAATAGACATAGCTAGAATTGGTGACATAAAAAACACCATCGCCCAAACGAATGAGGTGCCGTCCTGTCAGGCTGGCGAACTGCGGTTGAAACGTCGCCATGTTGCGTTGCGTTGGCACAACATTCTGCCTGAAATCTTTATCGGGACAGCTTTATTCGTGCTTGCGGCCACCGACCCACTCCATATGGATGGCGACGGCCTCGGTGCCAGACCGAACGTGGAGTTTTTCGTAGATGTGGCGGATATGTGTATGCACGGTCGCGCGGCTGATTTTAAGCGTCTCCGCGATTTCCTGATATGTGTGGCCTTTTGAGAGCAAGTCCATCACGTGCTGCTGGCGCACTGACAGTTTTTGATAGTCATGCAACGGCTCGGGGATCTTTTGGAACGAGGCCACGACCTTGCGCGCAATGTGGCTGGACATTGGTGATCCACCGGCATGCACTTCGTGGATGGCTTCGACGATCTGTTCGGGTGAGCTGTCCTTTAGCAGGTAGCCACACGCACCTGACGATAGCGCTCTGAAAATGATGCTGGTGTCTTCATAAATGGTCAGCATGATGATTTGAATATGCGGTGACATTTCCTTGAGGCGGCACGCGCACTCAACTCCGTTCATGCGTGGCAGGTTGATGTCCATAAGCACAACGTCAGGGAGCAAAGCCGGTAGCTCCTTCAGGGCGTTTTCAGCATTGGGATGCTGGCTTATGTAAGAAAAACCCTCGGTTGAACAAATCAACCGCGTGAGGCTGGCGCGCACGCCGGCGTCGTCCTCGACAATGGAAACGGTGATGGCGGTTAAATCTTTTTTCATAAGCTGGCGGCTGTTTTATTTGGTGGAAAAATCATTTGAAATTTTATTGTCGGTTTTGAATCGGGACGGACAACGCCACTTCCGTGCCTTGACCGGGCCGGCTGCTGATGGCGCAAGTGCCGCCCATTTCATTCAGCCTTTTGGAAAGATTGCCAAGCCCCTGGCCGGAGGAAATGTGTGCAGGATCGCCGATATTTTCCTGGGAGATGCCGGGCGTGAATCCGATGCCATTGTCTTTGATCAGAAAGGTAAACGTGGCAGCCTGAATCTTGAGTTGGAACAATACTTCCGTCGCCCGCGAGTGTTTCATCGCGTTATTCAACGCTTCCTTCAGGGCAAGAAATATATTATGCCGCGCCTCGGAAGACACGGCGATGGCCGGGACTTGTGCCGGCAAATCCAGACGACAGCGCAGCCTGGCTGCGGCCAGGTATTCATGCACAAATTTGCCGAGGTAAGTGACTAGTTCATCAAGCGTGTCTTTCTCGGGGTTGATCGCCCAGACAATTTCGTCCATGGTGCGAACCATGTCGCGCGCCTTCTCGGCGATTTGCGCCAGATCCGTTTGCATTTGTGCTGGCGACTCGCGCAGCGCCAGCGAGCTTTGCAGTCTGATTTGTGTCAGGCCCGCACCGAGATCATCGTGGATGTCCTTGGCGATGCGTTCGCGTTCGCGTTCAATGGCCTGCTGCTGTTTCAACCGCTCCAGCTTCCGGTGCAAACTGCGCGTCGCCGCATACCGCACCGCTGCGGAAATTGAGCCGATGATGACGATGCCCACCAGCCCCGCGAACCACCAGGTCTGCCAGAAAAATGGCAGTTGTGTCACGGTGAGGGTGGCGCCTTGCTCGTTCCAAACGCCGTCATTGTTGCACGCGATGACCTGGAAATCATACCGGCCGGGTTGCAGCGGGCCATAATGTGCCGACCGTTTGGTGCCGCCCTCGATCCAATCATTGTCAAAGCCTTTGAGCTTATAGCGGAAGCGCACCTTGTCCGGCGCGGTAAAACTCAGGGCCGTGAAATGAAAATCAAACTGATGCTTGCCCGGTGGAATTTGGACGGCTGTCCCCGGTGCGAAGCCGTTTGCCAGCGGGTGGATTCCGGGTTTTCCTTCCATAAAATAATCCTCGATGATCACTGGCGGCGGCAACGGATTTGGCTGGATTTTTTCCGGGCTGACGGTGACCGCGCCCTTTGCCGTGGCAAACCAAAGTTTCCCGTCCTGAGCGCGCCAGCAGGATGGCTGGTAGTTGCCTGAACATTCGAGCGTGGGCAGGCCGTCATATAGACCATACGCCGCGCAGGGCAGCGTCTGGATTCGTCCTTGGTCGAACGCGGACAGGGCGCTTTTCGGCACATAAAAAATTCCCTGGTGGGAACCTATCCACAGGTTTCCAAGACCATCGTCGAGAATTTGGCAGATGACATCGTTGGGCAAACCGTTTTGCGTTGTGTAGCGGGTAAATTTCCCGTCCTTGAACCGCAGCAATCCGCCAAAAAAAGTTCCAACCCAGACCGTTCCGTCGTCGTCGGGCAATAGTGACCAGATGGCCTGCTCGTCAATGCCATCCGCAGGTTTGTAGGCTGTAAATTTTCCCTCTGTGAACTTATAAAGCACGCCGTTTCCGGTTCCGATCCAGAGCGCACCCTGCCGGTCCTCGGCCAGTGCCCGGACATCAATTCGTTTGAAGCCGTTCCAGTATCCGTAATTTGTCATGTTGCCGTCCGTAAGGGAGCCCAGTTGTGATTGCTCTCCCAGCCAGACCCGGCCGCTGTGGTCGGCCAGAATAACCTTGATGCCGTGGATGGCGTTCGTGTTGCGGATTATCTGGCCGGCGTCCCATTCATATAAATCCTCCCGGTCGGCGCTTATCCAAAGCCGGTCTTTTGAATCCGGACAGACGGAAAAGACCGAGTTTTTGTTCACCGCCTCCGGAAGTTCAAAATGCTCCAGCTTGCCGCCGCTCCAGCAGTTGAGTCCGCCGCCAAAAGTTCCGATCCAGATGTTGCTGCGGGTGTCCTCACAAATGCTCGAGACGGCGAGGGTTTTCAAGCCCTCGGCCGCGCCGATGGTTTGAAATTGTTTCTTCCGCAGGCGCACCAGGCCGCCATGATCGATGCCCACCCACAAATTGCCCTCGCGGTCTTGAAACCAGCAGGTGACGCGGTCGCCGGGCAATCCGTTTGCGGATGAAATCTGTTCGGTGGTTCCGTCCGCGCGGGCATGAAACAGTCCGAGGCCAAACTGGCGAAACCACACGCCACCGTCCCTGTCCTCGTAAGCCTCCACGTCAAATGAGCTGGCCTTGAGCAGATTTTGCCAGGACTCAATGTTGGCGTCCCATCGGCGGTTGGCGGCGTGGCGCACCATCCCGTTGGCAAAATTCCAAAGACCGTTGGTGGCCGTAACAAAAAGAAAGGTTGTGTTGATGGAGGCCTCGCCGTTCGTCGGCGTCTCGTCCTCAAAACCGCTGCCATTCCACCGCCCGATTTTATTCTCGGTTCCCACCCAGATTTGTCCATTGCGGTCGGCGCTGATGTAATTGACATTTTCGTTACCCAAAACCTCGCTGCTTGGAAACAGCACCGCGTTGGTGCCGATGATGCGCCCGGCCATTCCATCGCGTTGCAGATACCAGACCGCACCGGCGGCATCTTGCTGGTAGGAATTTCTGTTTATCTTCCCGTCAAAATGAATGGTTTGCCAGCCGCCGGGCTGCCCGGAATATTCCTCGCGAACGGCCGCTCCGCCGGAAAGGGTTGTAAAGATAATCCTGTTTGATTGGCAAAAAACGGCGGACACCTCGCCGCCTTGCCATTCATTGGAGAAGACACCATTCCGCAATGACGTCATCGAGCCGTCGCTGGTGTTGACCCACAGGGTGCCGTGCCCATCCGTGAACAAATTCTGCACGCGCGCGCGTTTGAGTGCCGGCGTGTTGGCAGAATTGAAATTGACAAAGCGGACGCCGTCAAAGCGCGCCAGCCCGCTGTCGGTTCCAATCCAGAGATAACCGTCGGGAGTCTGGGTGATGGCCGTAACCGAATTGTCCGGCAGATTGTCGTCGCTTGTCCACACATCAATCAGATAGGAGCCTGATTGCGCCGCCGCGCCCGTGGTTTGCATGGCAGTCAGCAGCAGGCTGATGATGGCGAGCAATTGAAGCAGGGGTGGGCGCAACGGAAACACGAAATGAAATTGCATCACGACAATTCCAAAGACAAGGTTAGATTTGCACAAATCAATTTTTCCTGACACCCGGGCCATAATCCGAACGGATGATGCTGCTAATGGAAAGTAACCATAGCAGGCGATCGTAATCAGGGGTTTTTGTGTTAACGTTTTTTTCTATACAACACCGCTCAACAACAAAAAAACCATATTCCCGTCCTATGATTAATCCACTGAATTATCGAAAACTCGCAATTGCATTTTACGCGGCGCGACTGCTGTGCGCGCTCGGCTTGATCTGTGGCTGCACCTCGGCTCTCGCGGCCGCCAGTCTGGGCCTGGGCGACTTGGCGTTCGCACGCATCGAAGAACTCGCCAAGCGCCGGTCCATTAATCCGAGCATGGTAGATTCACATAACCCTGGCCCGAAAACTTTGTGCGACGACGGCAATGGCGCGGTGCCGGAGATCGTCGCGCGAATGTTGGTGCGTTCAGAATTTGACAAAATCATCTTCTTGCCCGCGCTCCCCAAAACGTTGCCGAATGGCAATGTGAAGGGGCTCCGTGTGCGCGGTGGCTTCGAAGTAGACATTGCATGGAAGGACGGAAAGCTGACGGAAGCCATGATTCGCAGCGTCAACGGAACCAAGACCACTGTGCGCTACCTCGACATAACCACTGAAGTTTCCTTGCGTCCCGGCGAGAAGCGTTCGCTCACATTTTGATTCACAGGAATAGAAACTCCACGGGCGATGTTCGATTTGGAAATTATCCGGAAGCGGACGAAGAACTCGAACTGATCGCTCCGCCATAACCCCGAGACGAGTTTGAATTTGAATTGGAAGATTTTCAAAGATAACATTCAGCCAATGCAGGCGCATATAATCATCCGGCATGAAGCCCCGGAGCGCCTGGCCTCAAGTCTGCCAAAAAGCCGCCCAGCCGCAGGTTTGGTGACAGGCAGGAGCATTGCCCAGCAAGGCCCGGCTTGACTTTGAGTTCAATGGAAACGAAAAATGTAGTTCCAAAAAGGAGCATGACCACTGGCTTAAAAGCCAAGCCGTCGTCGTGGGCCGGCGCAGCTCCGTGAGACTGGCATGAAACGTCAAAAAAAAACTACCGTTCGGAATCCGGTGACACAGCGGACGGGTTCATCGGGCGTGAGCCATAACGAGATTCCCGCATCGCCATTTTCCAACTGCGCAAATGGCTGGCTGTTGGGGCTGCTGCTGGTGATGGCCACGGTTCTGGCCTATCAGCCGGCCTGGAATGGGAAGCCCATCTGGGACGATGACGGGCATATGACCAGGCCGGAGCTTCGTTCCCTGACCGGGTTGGTTCGCATCTGGATCGAACCCGGCGCGACCCAGCAATACTATCCCCTGGTTCACACCGCGTTCTGGGTCGAATATAAGCTATGGGGTGATGTGCCTTTGGGTTATCATCTGGTCAACATCCTGCTCCATGTTTCCGCCGCCTTGCTGCTGTTAAAAATTTTGCAGACGCTGCGGATTCCGGGTGCGTGGCTGGCTGCGGCAATCTTCGCCTTGCATCCGGTGGAGGTGGAATCGGTGGCCTGGATTTCAGAACTCAAAAACACGTTGTCGGCGGTGTGTTGCCTCGGCTCGGCGCTGGCCTACCTGCGGTTTGACCGGACGAAAAGCAAAAGGTCTTACCTCTTGGCATTGCTGCTTTTTGCGCTGGGCTTGATGTCCAAGTCCGTCATCGCGACGCTGCCGGCGGCATTGCTGGTCATTTTCTGGTGGCAGCGCGGCAAGTTGTCTTGGAAACAGGATGTGCGGCCGTTGATTCCGTTCTTCATCGCGGGAATTGCTGCGGGTCTCTTCACTGCCTGGATGGAACGGCACTTTATTGGCGCACAAGGGTCCGATTTTAATTTTTCCATTGTCGAACGATGCCTCATCGCGGGACGGGCGGTCTGGTTTTATCTGGGAAAACTTTTCTGGCCGGTGGATTTGATTTTTAGCTATCCGCGCTGGAACGTCAGCCAGACGGTCGCATGGCAATACTTGTATCCGGCGGCGCTCGGGGGGTTGATTGGCGGACTTTGGCTGTGGCGGCGTTCGCGCGGGCCACTGGCGGCGATGCTGATATTTGTCGGGACGCTTTTTCCGGCGCTGGGATTTGTCAACGTGTATCCTTTTGTCTATTCGTTCGTGGCGGATCATTTTCAATATCTCGCCGGCATCGGAATCATCGTGCTGGCAAGTGCTGGCGTTGAAATTTTTTTTAATTCTTTCAAAAAGCGAGAACGGTTTTTGAAATTGGTTTTTTGCCCCATGTTGTTGACTACATTATGTGTCCTGACATGGCGGCAAAGCCGGATGTATGCCGACGCGGAAACCCTCTGGCAGGTCACGATTGACCGCAATCCACAGTGTTGGCTGGCATACAATGATCTGGGCAACTTATTCCTCCTCAAAAGTCAGCCGGACACGGCAGTGACACTTTTCCAAAAGGCGCTGGCGGTGCATCCGCAAGATTCGGCCGCCTATAACAACCTCGGCACGGCCATGATTCAAAAAGGCGACGTGGACAAGGCGATTGATTATTACCAGCAAGCGTTGACGTTTGATCCAAACTATGCGGAAGCCTATGACAACCTCGGCGGCGCGCTGCTTAAAAAAGGCCGGATGGACGAGGCAATGACGGATTACCGGCGCGCCCTGCAACTGGACCCAAAGGACGCCGATGCTTACAATAACCTCGGCGCAGCTTTACTCCAGAACGGGCAAATTGATGAAGCGATGGCCGATTGCCAGAAGGCGTTGCAACTCAAGCCGGACCTGGCCCACGCCCACAACAATCTGGGCATGGCCCTGTTCCGAAAAGGACAGGCGGACGAGGCCATGGTTCAATTTCAAATGGCGCTGGCAATCCAACCCGACTTCGCAGAGGCCAATAACGGGCTGGGCAACCTGCTTTTTCAAAAACGGGAACTGGACCAAGCCATCGCCCATTATCAAGCAGCCTTGGCCGCCAAGCCGGACTATCTTGAAGCCTGCGACAATCTCGGCCAGGCGCTGCTCCAAAAAGGACGGGTGGACGAAGCCCTGGCGTATTTTCAAAAGGCGTTGCAAATCAAACCCGATGACACCATGTCCCATGATCTTCTGGCCACCGCCTTGCTGCAACAAGGCCGGCTGAACGAGGCGGTTTTGCAATTGGAGGCGGCGCTCGCCATCCAGCCGGAAGATGCCGGCGCGCGCAACAATCTGCTCCATATCGCGCGGATGCTCGCGACCTCGACGGACGACGCGGTGCGCAACGGAGGCAAGGCGGTGGAACTGGCCGGGCAGTTGGACAAACTTTCCGGTGGCACGAACGCGGTGGTGGCGGCGACGCTGGCGGCGGCGTATGCCGAGGCGGGACGGTTTGATGAAGCGGTGACGAATGTTCAGCGGGCGATTGAACTGGCAGGCGCGCAAGGCAACACGCGACTCGTCAATGCGCTGCAAGGCCACCTGAAACTTTATCAGAACCACACACCGCTCCACGAAAACATACCCGGCCAATGAAGAGCCATTGCGGCTATCATCCGAACGGATGATGCTACTAATGGAAAGTAACCATATCAGGCGATTGCAATCAGGGTTTTTTGTGATAATGTTTCTTCTATACAAAGCCGCTCAACAACAAAAACCCAGACCTTCGTCTTATGATTAGCCACCTGAATTATCGAAAACTCTCAATTGCATTTTACGCGACAAGACTGGCCAAGCTCGTGCTGTCCGGCGTGGTCGCGCTTGGGGCGATGAGCGTTCAGGCGAACATCTTCAAGACCGCCACCACCACGATGAACAGCGCCACCCTTGACTGGGCCACCACTGCAGGCGGTGGCACCGGCGTCGCGCCGACGATTACCACCCTCGGTGAGTTTGGCAGCACGCCCACGTCGGGCAACTTGTCCGCTATGCAGCTTGGCGGGGCCACCTCCTTACTGGGATTGCTCTTTGATAATAACACCGCCGGCCCGCTGACCGTTGGCACCACGGGCGGCTTCACGTTGACGCTGGGTGCTTCCGGCATTGATATGTCGGCGGCCAATAACAACGTCACCCTCAATAATCCCGTCGCTTTAAGTGTTTCGCAGACATGGAACGTCGCTTCAGGCCGCACGCTGGCCGTCGTCGGCATTGTTTCCGGCAGCACCTTCGGCATCACCAAGTTTGGCGGTGGAACTTTGGATTTGGACGGCACGGCGGTCAACACCTACACCGGCGGCACCATCATCAATCAGGGCACGCTGCTGGAAGATTTTTCAACCATTTCGCCCAGCACTACCGCCAATCTCATCAATAGCGGCAGTGCGTTGACCTTGGGCGGCGGCACGTTGCAGGTCAGTGGCAATGGCTCTAACCCAAGTAGCCAGACTTTTAACGGAACCACATTATCTTCCGGCATGAGCGTCGTTTCAGCGGCGCCGGGTTCTGGCGCTAACAAACCTACTGTGACACTGGCGGCATTATCGGACACGGCTGGAGCCACCGTGAATCTCATCGGGCCGGCTTATAATAGCGGAGCCAGCAGCGGTTCAACGGTCGGCGGCACGACCGTGGCGTCAACGGCGGTGATTACGACCGCGACGGCTGGCACAGGGACTCTCGGATTGTTTGTCAGCGGCGGCGCGGGATACGCCACCGTGAATCAATACGACTGGGCGGCTACAAATGGTGTTGCGGGCAGTCCCTACACAATTGTTGGCGGCAGCCAGATAAGTGGTTTTTACACCGCTCAAAATGGCGGCACGCTGGGAACGGGTGCTGGAAACTACGACATCACCGCCAGCACAACTACCGGAAGCGGTGGCACTTTCTCCTTGCGCTTCAACGCCGCCGCCGCCGTGACGTTCACGGTGAGAAACAACGCGAACGAAGTTTTTAACGGTGCTTTGGTGACACCCAATGTGGGGGCGAACAATGTCACCTTTGCTAACCTAACAACCTCCACGGGCCGCGGCCTTAACAACAACACCGCGAACAATTTTATGTTCTGGCAGAACAACACCTTGGGTGAACTGATTTTTAGTTCAACTATCTCCACCATCACCTATATGGGCGGCACCGGTGCGTATATTCAAAACGGTCTTGGCACGGTTTCCTTTACTGAAGCCTTGGGCATTTACACCACCGGCGGCGCTTTTCTCAATGGTGGTGTGACCATGATCTCCAACAATAACCAATTAAATGGCAGTAATGGTAGTGGTTCCGGTGCCACCGACACGCTGAACGGCGGCACGCTGGTGGCCGACTATACGGGCACCATGAACCAAGGTAGCGGCGGCACGGCGCATCCTATTGCCATGGGTGCCAATGGTGGCGGATTGGGTGCCACGGCGGGAAATACCTTCACGGTGCCCGGCGTGATCAGCGGTGCGGCGGGGACAGGGCCGCTCATCATCGGCATCCCCTCTTACAGCGCCAATGGCAATGTGCTCGGCCAGATTCCCGGCACCGGCACCGGCACGGCCAATTCCCAGAAGTTGGCCAGCGGCACGGTGGTCGTCAACAACACCGGCAGCACCTACACCGGCGGCACGGTGCTTGACTCTGGCATATTGCAATTGACGGGCGCCAATCTGAACATTTACGGAACCGGCGGCATCACGCTGAACGGCGGCACCTTCCAATGGCCCAGCGCCAACACCACGGATATTTCCACGCGCACCATCACGGTGGCCGGCGGTGGCGGCACGCTGGACGTGCAGGCCAACACTGTCAGTCTGGCGAATGCAATCGGCAACGGCGGCAGCGGTGCGTTGACGGTGGCCAGCACGGGCGGCGGCGGGCGGCTTAACTTGAACGGTGGGGCGACCCACACGGGGCTTACGACAGTCAACGGCGGCACAACCTTGGGCGTGAGCGGGACGGTTGCCGGCGGTGTGAGCGTCGCCAGCGGCGCGACGCTGCTGCTGAATGGTTCTACGATCTCGGGCAACGTGACCGTCAGCGGCACATTCAGTGCCACGGGGACGGTTGGCGGAAATGTCACTTGGAACTCGAGCAGCCTGGCTACGCTGACGGCAGGCACGCCGCTGACGGTTTCCGGCACGGTCACTTTGAATGGCAACACGGTGACTATAGTTGGGTCGGGCCTGACGGCCACTGGAAATGGCAGCGGTGGCGGTGTCTATGTATTGTTGAATGCGGGCAGTCCCATCAGCGGGACGGTCGCTTCCATCCCCGGCGGAAGTGCGGTTGCCCCCGGGTTTTTGGGCACCGTTTCAATTAACAGCCTTAACACCAGCCAGCTCATATTGACCGTAACGCCCTTGCCGTCGGCGTCATGGACCGGTTCAGGTAACTGGTCGGTTGCCGGCAACTGGACCGCGACCTCCGGCACGCCGCCGCCGCACGCGGCGCAGGACACCGCGATTTTTGGCACGGGCACCAGCCCGGTGACTTTGGATGTGCCCGAAACGGTTGGCACAGTCGCGTTTAGCAGTGCCACCATTCCCTACACGATTTCCGGCGCGAATACCCTGACGCTGGACAACATCGGCAACGGGGCGAAGATCACGATGGCGACGGGGACGGCGAGCGCGACGATTTCAACTGCGGTTTCCATGAACGACAACGCGACGGCGACGGTGGCCGGCGGCGACACACTGACGCTTTCCGGCAACATCAGCAGCACGAGCGCGACGAAGACATTGTCAGTGAACGGGGCGGGGACGGTGGCACTGTCCGGCAACAACACATTCGGTCCGGCAACCGGGATCGTCGGCACGACGTTGAGCGCCGGCACGTTGCAGGTGGGCAACAACAACGCGCTGGGCGCGGGCGATTTGAGCGTGACCGCCAACAGCACGTTGCAATCGGGCGCGGCGGGTTTGAGCGTGGGGAACAAAATCATCATCGGCACAAGCGTGATTGCCACGGTGGACAACAGCAGTGCCAACAGCTTGACCTTGGGTGGGGCGATCAGCGGCAGCACCGGCAGCGTGACCAAGACGGGCAATGGCACAATCACGCTGGGCAACTCCGGCAACACCTACGGCGGCGGCACGGTGGTCAACGGCGGCTTCTTGAGCATCTCGGCGGACACCGATTTGGGCGCGGCACCGGGTTCGGTGACGCCTGCCAGCATCACACTTAACGGCGGCGGATTGCTGGGCAACAGCGGCACGACAACCTTGAGCGCCAACCGTGGCGTCACGCTGTCTGGCACCGGATTGCTGGACGCGGCTGCCAGCGCAAACCTGACGGTCAACGGCATCATTACCGGCTCGGCTCATAACATCACCGTCAACAGCGGCGCGGGCGACACCGGCACGGTGACGTTAAGCGGTGCGAACACGTTCACCGGCACGGCGGGCATATCCGCCGGCACGCTGCAATTGGGGACCGCCACGACGTTGCAGAACGAGACCGTCGGCATGAACGGCGGGACGCTGGACTTCAACACGTTCACCACTCCGACCCTTGGCGGGTTGTCCGGCACGGGCAACCTGACGTTGCAGACCGCAGCGGGAACCGGCTCGGCGGTGGCTCTGTCTATTGGCACCAACGCGACGACCTCAGTTTATTCCGGCAACCTTGGCGGCAGCGGTTCGCTGACAGTGGTCGGAAACGGCAACATCACGATCGGCTCCGGCGCGAACGGCGGGGCGAGCTACACGGGAGCCACGACGGTGACCTACGGCACGTTGACGCTGGGCGGCGTCGGGAATATGTCCACCACCGGAAACTTTTCCCTCAACGGACTGTTTGGCAACAGCGGCACGTTGAACATAGTGGACAGCGCCGTCGTGGCGAGCTCTGGGTCCATAACTCTTAACATCGCCACTGGCCTCGGCAGCTCGTCAACATCATTGAACGTGCAGAACAGCGCCAGCATGAGTGCGTCTTCATTGAGCTTTGGAGCTGGCAGTGGGAGTCCGGCAGGTTCTTCGGTGACTGTGGCCAACACGGCTTCGCTGACGATCACCAACAACTTCGATCTTTATGCGGGGACTGGCACTGGTGGTGGCACCACTGTCAATTTGAATGGCGGCACCATGACGGTGGGCAATTTCCTCTCGTCACAGGGCAACGGCACACGTGTCTCCGCCATCCACTTTAACGGCGGCACATTGAAGGCGAATGCCAACAGCGGTGCCAGCTTCCTGCCGGCGCTAGCGGGTTTGACGGCGGATGTGGACACCGGCGGTGCGGTGCTGGACACTGCCGGCTTCGATGCCACCATCGCGGCGGCTTTGGTGCATGGCACCGGGACGCCTGACGGCGGCCTGACCAAGAT
>Ga0224554_1001555_pt1 | contig 14139 bp, 12 predicted proteins | sample 714S22024metaG_FD_180666 | JGI IMG/M metagenome (GOLD analysis project Ga0224554, IMG submission 180666) | Peat soil microbial communities from Stordalen Mire, Sweden - 717 S2 20-24 | ecosystem: Environmental > Terrestrial > Soil > Wetlands > Peat | place: Sweden: Norrbotten County, Stordalen...
TCACCTCGACGCCACCACCGTGCTCAGCCGTCCGCTGTCGGAGCTTGGCATCTATCCGGCAGTCGATCCGTTGGCCTCGACCTCGCGCATTCTCACCGCGCGCGTCGTGGGTGATGACCACTACGATGTCGCCCAGGGGGTAAAAAAGATTCTGCAGCGCTACAAGGATCTCCAGGACATCATCGCCATTCTTGGCATCGACGAGCTCTCTGAAGACGACAAGCTCACCGTGGCCCGCGCGCGCAAGGTGCAAAAATTCCTGTCGCAGCCCTTCCACGTGGCCGAGCAATTCACCGGAATCCCCGGCGCCTATGTCAAGATCGCCGACACGGTCCGCGCTTTCAAGGAGATCATCGAGGGCAAGCACGACGACGTTCCCGAGCAGGCGTTTTACATGAAGGGCGGCATCGAGGAAGTTCTCGAAACCGCCGAGAAGCTGAAGGCAACGGTGTAAGAACAGGTTTCAGGGATCAGGTTTCAGGGTTCAGCCAGTTTGGCATTGCTACAGCAAGATTTTTCTGACCCCTGACCTCTGGCGACTGAAAGGAGCCCATGGCCGAAGAAACCAATCAAATCCGCGTCCGGCTCGTCACCCCCGAGCGCACTCTCTTCGAGCATGCGGCGACGGCGGTCGAGCTGCCCGCGAAGAACGGCTACATGGAAGTGCTCTATGGCCACGCTCCGCTGGTGGCCGAGCTGGGCGCGGGCGACGTCATCGTGCACTGCGCGCCGGAGAGCGGTTCGGACGTGGATAAATGCGGTCCCGAGGGCGAATCCCGCTACAACGTCAGTTGGGGATTCGTTGAAGTTCTGCCCGGCCGCGTCACCATCCTCGCCTCCGATGCGCTCAAGCCTGAGGAGATAGACGTCCAGCGCGCCAGCGAGCAGCGCGAACGCGGCGAAAAGATGTGGAAGGAAGCCGGCGAAAGCGAAGACGCCTACACTGAGGCTCTCCACGTCATCTCCGAAGCCGAAGCCAAGATGGCCTCGGCCGCCGAAGTGACCAAAGCGCACTGATCTGGATCGCTCGATACGCTTCAAACGCAAAGCTCCGCTTCCAAGTGGGGCTTTTCGTTGCGGGCCCAAAATATTGTACGATTTGTACATTTTATCTATTTTGTATAAAATGAGCCCATGAGAACCGTCTCGGCTACCCAAGCCAAGCAGAACTTTGCGGAGATCATCGATTCAGCCCAGCGTGAGCCTATCCGTATCCGCAGGCATAACCGAGACCTGGCGGTGGTGTTGTCAGCCGAAGAGTATGACCGGCTTCACAGGGACCGCTGGGCCGAATTCAACCGGCTGGCAGCGATTGCTGCCGAGCAGGCCAAGGCCAACGGGCTCACCGAGGAGATTCTCGCCGAAATTCTGGCTGAGAGATGAGCCAAAACACAAGAGTGGTTCTGGACACGAACGTAGTGGTCAGCGGACTGCTCTTTCCCGGCTCGGTTCCAGCCAAGGCCCTTTTGAAGGCGCAAATGGGAATCGTTCTCGCCTCCGAAGCCATACGGCTCGAACTGCTCTCGGTTCTGGCGCGAAAACGATTCGATCGATATTACTCGCGCGAAATCCGCCAGAAACTAGCAGCCCAGTTCGTCATCGCAACGGTTGAGGTCGCGATTCCGGCGCCCATCCGCGTTTGCCGCGACCCGCGCGACGATAAGTTCCTCGAAGCTGCCGTACACGGCCGCGCCGATGCAATCATTACCGGCGACCTCGATCTGTTGACGCTCGATCCTTTTCACGGCATACGCATCCTCACGCCGGCAGCATTTCTGGACGGGCAAATAGGTTGATCCTATCGATTCAATCAAAAAGCCCCGCTCCCGAGCGGGGCTTTTCGTGGTCACAGCTCTCTTGACTTTGTCTTTCTTTCTTCAACCTCCCGGTTCGTTCAATTTAATTGTTGGCCCGCTTCAGCAGCAGCGGAAGCTTGACGTTGCCTTGCGTGAAGGACCCATCAATCGATCCAAGATCTCCGCTGATCGTGCCCTCGAATGTGGCTGCAATCCCCTTCATGGTAATGATCAGCGTGCCGTTGACGCGGGTAACCGAGGATGCCCCAACCCAGATCGGGCTTTGGTCGGGACTTTGCATTTGGGCCGTCAAACCATCCTGCGTATTCACGATCTTGAAGATCACATGGAGTACGGTCGTGCCGGGGTTTAGGGTGCCAGTCCAGGCGCCGTCGATGTCCGATGGCGCTGCCGGTATTGCAGCTGCCGGTGGCGGCGTGGCAGCCACGCGCTTGAATTTCAGCTCAAGCGGTTGGCCTTGCGACCAGGTGCCGTCAATTTCGCTTGCATCCTTGTTGACCGTGCCCTCATAAGTCCCATACACCGCATCCACGGCGAAGTTGAACTTGGAATCCTTGAGCGTCACTGTGGTCACGGGGATCCCGTAGGCGCTCTGGTCCACGCTGTCCAGGGTTGCCGTCAGGCTTCCGTCCGTGGCCGCTGTCACGTGCAAAATGAGCCGGAGTTGGACGCTCCCGGCGCTCAGCGTTCCCTGCCAGTCTCCGGCCAGTTGTGCCTGTGCCCGGCACGTGGGAGCCAGCATCGAAACCAGGCCTGCGAGCAGAGCCAAATTACGAATCATGCGTCCTTTCATCATTGTCTCCCTCTTGAGCGCAACATCCTAGCAGAACGCCGCGAACCCGTCGCTGCGCGCCATCACTTGCTCTTCCTGCGCCTTACCCGATAAAGTTTCAGCCGAGGCATCTTCCGCTTAAGCGCCGCAGCATGGGTGCCCCAGGTCTCGATTTTGAGACCAGGGATAAGACGCGAGTCACTTCCATACGTTTCCCTAAAGGACGTTTCATGCCTTCCACGCCTGTATCCGTCGGCAACCGGGATATCGACTCCACGCTGCGCGAGAACCGCGTCTTTCCCCCTCCGCCGGAGTTCAGTGCCAAGGCCCACATCAAGAGCCTCGCCGAATATGAGGCGCTATACCAGGAGTCCATCCAAAATCCCGAAAAGTTCTGGGCCGGCGTGGCGAAGGAACTTCACTGGTTCAAGCCGTGGGACAAGGTCCTCGAGTGGAATCTGCCCTGGGCCAAGTGGTTCGTCGGCGGCAAGCTCAACCTCAGCTACAACTGTGTCGATCGCCATGCGCTCGGAGAACGCGCCCAGAAGACCGCCCTGATCTGGGAGGGCGAGCCCGGCGAGGTTCGCCGCCTCACCTACGCCGAATTGCACGCCGAAGTCCAACGTTTCGCCAACGCGCTCAAGTCGCTCGGCATCAAGAAGGGCGATCGCGTCGCCGTCTACATGGGCATGACGCCCGAGCTCGCCATCGCTCTGCTTGCCTGCGCGCGCATCGGCGCCGTTCACTCCGTCATCTTCGGCGGATTCGCTGCCAACGCCATCGCCGACCGCGTTGCCGACTCCGGCTGCGTCGCAATCCTCACGCAGGACACCAGCTACCGACGCGGCAACGAAATCAAGCTCAAGGCGACGGTCGACGAAGCCATGCCCGCCTGCCCCACCGTGAAGCACGTCGTCGTCTATCGGCGCACCGGTTCGCCGGTCAACATGGTCGAGGGCCGCGATCACTGGTGGCACTCGCTCGTCGCCAAAGCCGAGCCCGCTTGCCCCGCGGAACCCATGGATTCGGAAGATCCGCTCTACATTCTTTACACGTCGGGCTCAACGGGCAAACCCAAGGGCTTGCTCCACACTACCGGCGGCTACGCCGTGCAAACCTATCTCACGTCGCGCTACGTCTTCGATCTCCGCGACGACGACATTTACTGGTGCACGGCCGACATTGGCTGGGTCACCGGCCACTCCTATGTCGTGTACGGGCCGCTGCAGAACGGCGCAACCGTCCTCATGTACGAGGGTGCTCCGAACTTTCCCGACTTTTCGCGCTTCTGGAAGATTGTCGACGATCATCGCGTCACCGTTTTCTACACCGCGCCCACCGCCATTCGCGCCTTCATCAAGTGGGGCAGTGAATTTGTTGACAAATTCGATCTCCGATCGCTCCGCCTTCTTGGCACCGTCGGCGAGCCCATCAACCCTGAAGCCTGGATGTGGTATCGCGAGAAGGTCGGGCGCAACCGCTGCCCCATCGTCGACACCTGGTGGCAGACTGAAACTGGCGCTATCATGATCGCGCCCATCCCCGGCGCCGTCCCCACCAAGCCTGGCTCGGCCACGCGTCCCTTCTTTGGTATCCAGCCTGAAGTCGTCACCAAGCCCGACGCCAACGGCCACTTCGAAACCGTCCCCGCCGGCTCCGGCGGTCTGCTCGTCGTCCGCAAGCCCTGGCCCTCCATGGCCCGCACGATTTACGGCGACAACGAGCGCTTCCAGAAGACCTACTGGTCCGACGTTCCCGGCTGCTACTTCACCGGCGACGGTGCACGTCAGGATGCCGACGGCTACTTCTGGCTCATGGGCCGGGTTGACGACGTCATCAACGTCAGCGGACACCGCCTCGGCACCATGGAAGTCGAATCCGCGCTCGTTGCACACCCCAAGGTTGCCGAAGCCGCCGTCGTCGGCCGTCCCGACGATCTCAAGGGCCAGGCCATCGCCGCCTTCGTCACGCTCGAGTCCGGCAATGAGCCCTCCGACGCCCTCAAAGACGAGCTGCGCAAGTGGGTCACCAAGGAAATCGGCGCATTGGCTCGCCCCGACGATATCCGCTTCACCGAGGCGTTGCCGAAAACCCGCAGCGGAAAAATCATGCGGCGCCTGCTGCGTGATCTCGCCACGCACGGCGAAATCAAGGGCGACGTCACCACTCTTGAAGACTTCACGGTGATTGCAAAGCTCCGCGAAGCGGAAGAAGGCTAAACCACCTCAATCCCGCTGCATGCGGCGTAGGTTTCGAGTGGGCGACCAGCCATCCCAAACCGGGAAATCGGACTTGCATCGGGCCTGGGTGAGTGAGTCGGACTTGTTACCAACACCCGAGGAACAAGCAATTGGGAGGAGTCGCGATCGTTTCGGAACTATACTGATTCACAAAGCCCAGCAGGAGAGTGTACGTGGCGAGACCAGGAAGAATGCAGATGTTCTTGCAGGTATGTCTCTGCAATCTCTTCGTGGTTTTTTGCCCACTTAACCACCAGGCGCAACAGCCTTTAGCCGGAAGTTCCCAACCGGCCCAAGAAGTGCCGAGCGCCGATACTGGTGGCAGCTCCGGTAAATCAGACCGGAAGCTATCAGGCTTATCCGTCATCGTAGAGGTCGCCTCGATAGCAGGAGACCGGTTGTACCACGCTGATGGATATCGCATTCGCGTCCAGTCCGGGACTGTTACCGCTTTCTCAGGCAGCATGAAAACCCTGGCCGACGTGGTACCCGGCACATGGATCCATTTTGACGGGGTACTCGACGACACAGGAGTGCTCGTCGCGCGCAAGGCCGAGTTCTTCCCTCCGGGATCGCGCCAGTCACTTACGTCTATGGGTCCGAGGAAAGAGAAATATGCCCCGGATTATCAGCCTGTCACACGCGACGGCCTTCTTGACGCACGCGGGCACTTCGTGAACCCCCACACCAAGGTCCGCTTAAGCGATGCTGGTGGTCCCTGTGGGTGGCACAGGCTTCCCGCAGACCCGCCCCTGCAGGAGCGCGTCGAGAGGATCGGAATGCAACTCGTGCCTGCATTCCAGAAGCAACTCCCGCCCGACAGCCCCTCCCGTATTCCTTTCCGGTTTTATGTCGTTTCTGACGACAAGGTCCGGTCCGCGCTTGCCTGCAACGTGGGCCTGGTCCTCGTACCCCGGAACGTGATGGAGCGCCTACAGAACGATGACCAACTCGCCGCCGTGCTGGCGGACGCAGTCGCGTTCAACTTGCAGCGACAGCTCGTAACCATTACGATGCTCGACTTGGTGGCCGTCGGAACTGAGGCTGCAGCTTTCACTACGACCGGGTACATAGGGGGAGAAGTCGCTGAAGGAGCTATCGACCACGAGATGGAGGCTAGATTTCAGGAAGAGGTGGCGCGGATGGGCTTGCAACTGGTCGCCGATGCGGGCTTCGATCCGTGGCAAGCGCCGGAAGCCTGGCGCCTCCTCGCCTCAAAAGACCCACCCCGTGATGTCCAGTCGCTCAACCACACGCGTGAAGGCAAATACCAGTTGAATATTCTCAAGCTGCAATACAAGCGGGACAATCTCGATCCTTCGAGTGTGTTGCCTGCGTCCGCAGCGGGCAACTCCGTTCAATGACGGAAATCTTGTGTTCAAATCGCACAGTTTCGGTCGTATCGCCGGCAATGCGGCCAGCGCCGCCCTTTCGCGCCTTGGGGCCCCGCTCCGTTTGCCTCTCTATACTGGAGAAGGACTAGCAGAGTGCTCTCGGCGCTCACTGCCTCACCGAACTTTCTATTTGGGGAACTCATGGCCGCACTGATTGAAGCAATCACCATAAAACGCAAAATGGTTTTCGAGCTTGAAGGCACGCCCTATTACTGCCTTGAAGCCGAGGTCTCCACGCCCACGGCCCGCGGCGGCCAGACCCTCGTCCGCCTCAAGATGCGCAACCTGCTCACGCGCGCCGTCTTCGACAAAACCTTCAAAGCCGGCGAAAAGTTCAAGGAGCCGGACCTCGAGCTCGTCGAGTCGTCCTACCTCTACAGCGACGGCGAAGGTTCGCACTTTCTCGATCAGGAAACCTTCGATACCCACACCCTCAATCCCAGCATGGTCGGCGACGCGTTGGAATTCCTGGTCGAAGGCGCATTGATAAAGCTGCACAAGTTCAACGGCAATCCCATCGGCTTGGAGTTGCCTTCGCAGGTCGAGCTGAAAGTTGCCTACACTGAGCCCGGAGCACGCGGCAATACATCAGGCGACGTCACCAAACATGCCCGTCTGGAAACTGGCCTGGAGATCAAGGTCCCGCTCTTCATTCAGGAGGGCGAGAAGGTCAGGGTCTACACCGAAACCAGGGAGTTCGCCGGCCGCGCCTGAACATCGGTCTTTGAGCCCTCGTGGTGAGGGACTCGTACGCCGGCAAACCACGATCGCCAAGAGCCCTGGGAAGTCACCTCCACGTTCCCAATCTGAAACGGACGCGAGGCTGTTCTCTGTCAGGAATGGGCGGCCCTGCAGTTCGCTTCCCTCCGTAATCCCGAGCGAGAATCCGCCGTCCATCCTTTTGTGAGTTCTGCGGTCGAAGTGCGCTACCGTTGCCCGTGCTGCGGGTCGAAGACTCTCGAAGCGCCCGAAGCACTCAACCTCTGCCCGTCGATCCTCCCTCCTCGAACCGCCTTCCCGCCGGTTTGACCCGCCCTCGAAACCCCCGTACGATAAAGAGAGATCATCCCGGCCAAACGGCGCTGTATTTCCTTCAATGTCAGCTCGTGGCCGCAACATTGGCGCACGGGCCCGGCAAGGTCCAAAGCCCGGCAAGGTCAAAAGCCGGCAAGGTTCAAAGCCCAAAGGGTCCAAAGCCAAAAAGGTCCAAAGAAGGTATAACGTTGACTTCCAGCGGCACCCTCGAAAGCAAACCGGAATCGGCTGAACCCGAGCACGAACACGATCACGCCGAAGCAGTTCACGACCACCAGCACGGCCCGGTTCTCAATCCCGATTGCACGCGCGAGCTGGTCATCGATGTGCCCGCCGACGAAGTCGCCGCGGCCTGGCGCAAAGTCGCCGCCAACTATCGCAAATACGCCAAAATTCCCGGCTTCCGCGCCGGCAAGGTGCCGGAATCCGTCGTCCGCCGCCGCTTTGCCGCCGAAATCCGCAAGGAAGTGATCGACACGCTGCTCCCCGAGCGCTTCAACAAGGGTGTCGCCGAGCTTGGAATTCGTCCCGTCGGCCAGCCACGAGTGACCGAGCTGACTGTCGAAGAAAACTCTCCGCTCCACGTCAAGGCTGTCTTCGAATTCTTGCCCGCTTTCGCCATCGACGGCTACAAGGACGTCAAGGTCGACAAGCCCTCCGTCGAAATCACCGAGGAGGAGTTCCAGCACGAGCTTGAGCACCTCCGCGATTCCCGCGCCACCATCGAGCCGGTCGAAGAAGACCGCGCGCTCCAGGACGGCGATTGGGCCGAGATCAGCTACAAGGGCCAGATTCAGCCCTTCCAATCCGACGATTCAGCCACAACCACGCCCGAAGGCGCCGCCGAGGCGCAGCCCGTCGAAGCCCAACCGATCAGCGGCGAAAACACGCTGGTCGAAATTGGCGGCAAGGACACGGTCGAAGCCTTCACCAACTCACTCCGCGGCGTCAAGCCCGGACAGGAGCTGAAGGTTGAAGTCATTTATCCCGCCGACTACTCCGAGGCAAAACTCGCCGGCAAGACCGTTGCCTATGACGTCGAAGTCAAGGCCATCAAGAAACGCACGCTGCCCGAGCTGAACGACGATTTCGCCAAGGAGCTCGGCCACTACGAAAACTACGCCGCGCTCGAGGCAAGCGTTCGCGAATATATCGCCAGCCGCAAGCGCCGCAGCGTCGAGGCCGAAACCAAGGACCGCCTGTTCGCCGCGATCGCTGAGCGCTTCACTTTCCCAGTTCCCGAGTCGCTTGTCCAGGACCAGATCGACACCCGGCTCGAGCGTGGCCTGCGCGCCCTTGCCGCGCAGGGAATGCAGCCCGAGCAGATGCGCAAACTCGACTTCACCCGCCTTCGTGCGGCACAGCGTGACAGCGCACTGGCCGAAGTGAAAACAAACGTCCTCCTCGATCGCATCGCCGGCGAGGAAAACATTACTGTGAGTGACGAGGAATTGGACAGGGAGTTGCAGATTGTATCCCTCCAGTCCCGCGAGCCTCTCGATGCCCTGAAAGTACGATTGACCAAAGACGGTGGGCTGGATAGGATCAGGGAACAACTCAGGCGAGACAAAACTGCATCCGTTTTGTACGAACGCTTACCCGCATAAATGGACTAAGCACTCAGGGCTCCGATGCAGGAGCCCTTGAAAACACAGCCCGCACGGGCACAAAAAAGGCTAGCAGCTAGAGGCTAGAAGCTAGGAGCTAACAAAGTAATGGCATTAGTTCCCATGGTGGTTGAGCAGACGAGCCGGGGCGAGCGCGCCTACGACATCTTCTCCCGTCTGCTGCGCGACAACATTATCTTTCTTGGTACACCCATTGACGACCAGATCGCGAATCTCATTGTCGCCCAGATGCTCTTTCTTCAGGGCGAGGATCCGGAGAAAGACGTCTCGCTTTACATCAATTCTCCGGGCGGCTCCATCACCGCCGGCCTTGCCATTTACGACACCATGCAGTTCATCAAGAACAACGTCGTCACCTACTGCATCGGCCAGGCCGCCAGCATGGGCGCGTTCCTTTTGTTGGCTGGTAACAAGGGAAAGCGCTTTGCCCTGCCCAATTCGCGCATTCTCATCCATCAGCCGTCGATGGGAGGCTTGAGCGGACAGGCCACGGACATCGACATTCACGCGCGCGAGATTCTGCGCATCCGCGAAATCACCAACACCCTTATCGCCCGTCACACCGGCCAGCCGCTCGATCGTATCGAGCGCGACGTCGAGCGGGACTTCATCATGAACGCGGAACAGGCCAAGGAATACGGAATCGTGGACGAAATCATCGACCGTCCCCGTACTTAGCCCGTCCACGAACTTAGCCCGGCCTCGCAGATAGCCGGATTTCAGGATTTGGACTAAACTCTTTCTGGGGGAGCTAAGACGATGAAGACGCGCACCGGGCCTGAGGAAGCGCTACGCTGCTCCTTCTGCCATAAATCGCAGGATGCAGTAGCCAAGTTGATCTCGTCGCCCAGCGATTACCCGCGCGCCTACATCTGCGACGAGTGCGTTGCCGTCTGCAACTCCATCCTCGACGACGATCGCAGCGGCGGTGACGTTCCCGCCACTACCGCTGGCCATCTCCCCAAGCCAACCGAGGTCAAAAGCTTCCTCGACGATTACGTCATCGGCCAGGATCAGACCAAGAAAAAACTCGCTGTCGCGGTCTACAACCACTACAAGCGCATCCAGATGAACAAGGCCCGCAACAACGAAGTTGAGCTGGCCAAATCGAATATCCTTCTCATCGGTCCCACCGGCTCCGGTAAAACTCTTCTCGCTCACACCCTGGCCAAGATGCTCGACGTTCCCTTCGCCATTGTCGACGCCACCACGCTCACTGAGGCCGGCTACGTCGGCGAGGACGTCGAAAACATCATCCTCAAGCTTCTGCAGGCCGCCGACGGCGACGTCACTCGCGCCCAACAGGGCATCATCTACATTGACGAGATCGACAAGATCGGCCGCAAGGACGAGAACCCCTCCATCACCCGCGACGTCTCCGGTGAAGGCGTGCAGCAGGCGCTGCTCAAGATTCTCGAGGGCACCGTCGCCAACGTTCCTCCGCAGGGCGGCCGCAAGCATCCGCACCAGGAGTTCACGGCCGTCGACACCACCAACATCCTCTTCATCTGCGGCGGCGCTTTTGTCGGCCTCGAGCGCGTCGTGGGCCGCCGCATCGGCAAAAAGGCTCTCGGTTTCCGCACCGTCGATGCAGATGCCGATCAGGCTACCACGCGCTCCCATCGCGACACCGAGCTGCTCCGCAAAACCGAGCCGCAGGATCTCATCAAGTACGGTCTCATTCCCGAGTTCGTCGGCCGCCTGCCCGTCATGGGCGTTCTCGACGAGCTCGATGAAGCCGCGCTCATCGAAATCCTCACCAAGCCGCGCAATGCCATTCTCAAGCAGTACCAGCGCCTGTTCGAGTACGAAAACGTCCGCCTGCACTTCACTCAGGATGCTGCATGTGCCGTCGCCCGCGAAGCCATGGCCCGCAAAGTCGGCGCCCGCGGCCTGCGCATGATCCTCGAAGAGCTCATGCTCGACCTCATGTACCACCTGCCTTCGAACAAGCGGGTCCGCGATCTCGAGATTACGAAGGACATGGTCGAGCGCCGCGATCTCTCGCTCTGCCTACTCGAAAAGGCCGGTTGATTTTTCGTTGAGCGATTCACCGCGGCTCAAGCCCGGAACCCTGGTTTCTTAATCGGAACCAGGGTTTCTTGTTGCGGCAAAATCGAATCTGAACCGTATTAGACGTAAGCCACCCGCGCGCAGACCCATCTTTTTGTTGCGAGATTAACCCCTTCAACCGATCGATTGACCCCCGCGTTCGCACTCGAAACTTTCCCTTCCGCAAGCGTGTCTATACACGCAATGGCCGATGTACACAATCAAGGCCACAAGGGAGAAAACAAAATGAACGCAACCAAAGCAACCATCATTCTGGGCGCGCTGCTTTCAGCGAGCATCGTGTTCGCGCAGGCGCCCAACTCGAGCCCGGCCCCATCTGCAAACTCGGCGCAGGCCGCGCCGTCGCAGCCGGGCGACCAGCACCGCAACTTCTCGCCCCAACAGTTCGCCGCGCATCTCGGCAAGCGCCTGGGCTTGAGCAGCGATCAGGTCGCGCAGATCACGCCCATCCTCACCGCTCGCCAACAGCAGATGCACACCCTGCGCGCCGACGCATCGCTCAGCGAGCAGGATCGCCACACCAAGGCGCATGCAATCATGCAGGACACCAACAGCAAGATCGAAGCCGTCCTGACTGACCCGCAGAAGCAGCAGTTTGAGCAGATGCTTGCCCAGCGCCGCGCGCGCCACAACCGCCAGCCGCAACCCTCGCAGCCCCAGGCGTAAACGTAAGGATCGGGATTGGCTGAAGCCCAGGTCTCAAAACTGAGACCTGGGAAAGCGGTCTGCCCGGCGCCGATTCCCGATCTCTTCTCTCTAATTCAAGTTCTCGTCTTTCTCTACCACAAGCGTCGTACTCTCCAGGCGCATGTCAATCGGCAGGCCGCCAACCGTCGAAGCCACACTGCGCACGATGGTTTCAAAGTCACTCACCATTGTGGGATTGTTCCAGGTGCCGTCGCTGACCACGAACGCGAGAGTCGTCCCGCCGTCCTTCGTCAAGAACACATTGGCCCCGTGGCCCTGAAAGAATCCAATCGATTTCAATTGCTGGCCCAGCGCCTGAGCGTCTGCCTGGGTCGCGGTGCCCTCGTAAATCACCGCGTCGCCGCCGCCGAGATCCACTTCGCCCACTGTCGCCGACTTCTCCACCGTCTTGGTGCTGTTCAGGAGTTGCACCTGCACGGGCAGACCGCCGACGGACGAAGCCACCCCCCGCGCAATCTCTTCAAACGAAGCAACAGTGCCCGACTGGTTCCAGGCGCCGTCCTGAACCACAAACCCGATCACTGTGCCGCCTGGACCCTTGCTGAGCAGCACCGTCACGCCGCGATCCTGGAAGTACCCCGCGTTCTTCAGTGCGCTGCCCAGCGCCGTGGCATCGTTTGCCGTTGCCGTGCCTGAGTAAAACACTTGGTCCTTGGTCCCGATCGTCACCGCATTCGGTGGTGTCTGCGCCGGATTCTGTTGTGTCTCAATTTGCTTCTGTTGTGTCTGCACTTGCGTAATAAACTTCTGCAGTTGTCCGGTGTAGTAGAGGTAGGCGACAAACCCACAGCCAAGAAGCAGCGATGTCACAATCCCCACCCCGACCGCGCGCCACTTTGAGAAAAGCTGCCCGCCCCACGCGACATGCGTATTGATTGCGTTGCCCTGCAACTCCCTCGCGGCGAGGCCAGTACAAACAAGCAAGACAATGGAAGCAATCGCGGGGCTTTGCGTCGATTTCAATCCCAAAAGGATCAAGCCCGCAGACGCCGCCGCTCCCAGGATGAGCGCGAGAATGCCGTTGCCGCCTTGACCGAGCTTGCGGTAATTCGAAGCGATGAGAACGGCCCCTGCAAGGGGACTGCCTAAGAAGGCTGCCAGGAACACGGCCCCCACGTCATACAAGCGATAGGCAGGGGGCGTGTATTGCGGGTATTGGGGGTAGCCCCCCACCTGGGGATAGACAGTCGACATAGTTTCCTCGTTCCGGGGAAAGTAGTGGTGCTGAAAGATTAATGCTTCCACGTGTCTCGCGCCAGACAAATTGAGCGGACTTCAAATTTGTCTCCGGTCTCCGAACGGCCTCGCCGCTCGAATCTTAATTCTGCACGAATCCAATTTCCTCCGCCGGACGCCCGGGATCGCCTGCCATTTTCTTTCACTGGCGCCCGGGAATATGATGGATTCATCAGGTTCAAGCAGGAGGGGCGGATGAGCGATCGAAAGCAGATTTCCACGCGCGGCCAGGGACGCCGAGAGTTTTTGAAGACCGGTGGCGCGGTAACCGCCGCGTTGCTGGCCCAGACCGCGATAGTCGAGTCCGCGATGGCCGAAACGACGAAGACCCTCCCCGCGCTTCCCTCGAACCCCGTCACGCCAAACGCCATGCCCACGCGCAATCTGGGCAAGACCGGCTACAAGGTTGGGATTTTCTCGCTCGGTGGCCAGGCCGCTCTCGAGAAGGCGAACAACTTCGACGTCGCCGTGCCCATCATCGATCGCGCCCTCGACTTGGGCGTCAACTACATTGACACCTCGTCCATCTATGGCGGTCCTGATCGCTGGAGCGAGCAGTACGTGGGCAAGGTGATGGCTCACCGCCGCAACATGGCCTTCCTCGCCACAAAAACGAAGGAACGCACCCGCGACGGCTCACTACGCATGATCGAAAAATCGCTTGAGCTTCTCCAGACCGACCATGTAGACCTGTGGCAGTTGCACGACATCGGCACTATGACCGATATAAGCGACGTCTTCGCCAAGGGCGGCGCTATGGAAGCATTGTTGGAGATGAAGGAGCAGAAGGTCGTTCGCTTCCTCGGTCTCACCGGTCACTACCGCCCCGACGCGCTCATCGAGGGAATTCAGCGCTATCCATTCGACACGATTCTGATGGCGATGAACGCCGCGGACCCGCACTTCTACAGCTTCAACTCTGCGCTCTTGCCGTTGGCCGTCGAGCGCCAGATGGGCATCATCGGCATGAAGGTTCCCGCCCGTGGGCGCCTGCTCTCAACGTGGACGCCGCAGCCGCTTTCGGAACAGGCTCACATGTGGGAAGGCATGGTTCCGGCGCCTACCTCCGGCACGCTCACCATGCGCCAGGCCATGTACTACACGCTCTCGCGCCCCGTCAGCACTGTGGTCATCGGTTGCGACTCCATCGCGCAGCTCGAGGAGAACGTGAATCTTGCCCGCGAGTTTACGCCGCTGAGCGATGCACAGGCCGCCGTGTTGGTGGCGAGTGCTGAG
>Ga0224554_1001556_pt1 | contig 14138 bp, 11 predicted proteins | sample 714S22024metaG_FD_180666 | JGI IMG/M metagenome (GOLD analysis project Ga0224554, IMG submission 180666) | Peat soil microbial communities from Stordalen Mire, Sweden - 717 S2 20-24 | ecosystem: Environmental > Terrestrial > Soil > Wetlands > Peat | place: Sweden: Norrbotten County, Stordalen...
AACTGGTTCGCGCACCCCTTCGAGGTCATCGGGATCGAGAGCCAGTGGCAGTCCGGTCTCTTCGACACGACTGGCCCGATGCTCGTCGCCTGGACACTATTCGCCCTCGCCCTCGGCACGTTTCTCGGGGCGTTGATCGGCCGGACGGTTGCCGCGATGGCTTTGACTGCTGCAATCGTCGGGGGGCTCCTCGTCGCGTCGTTCGTTTGGCTTGTTGCCCGCCTGGAAGCCATCGGAGCCCTCGCCACGAACCGGCTCATGCCAATGGGGCTGAACGTCGGGCAGCTCAACGTGCCGGGGTCCCAGTTCAACGGGCCCGTGGGCAGTTGGCTTGTACGTGCTTGGTTCACCGGACCGGGCGGGAAGCGTCTCGACGCGGCGGCCGCGTCCAACGTCATAGGGCGCATGTATGGCGGACCGGCCACCGGAAAAGTCGGACCGTCACATTGGCTGTCGGACCACCACTACATCTACTGGGTGAGCTACCAGCCGGCGAGCCGCTTCTGGATCTTTCAGGTCATCGCTGCGGCGATCCTGGTAGTCCTGGCCGCACTTCTGGTGTTCGCGACCGTTCGGCTTGTCCGTCGTCGCGCCTGAGTTCCAAGTCAGTTTGTTTGCTGGAACGGCGCTGCGCTGTAGCGCTCGAGCCGGGAGGCACGACTTCGTCGTTGGAACCGAAGGAGGCTCTCGGGATACATATGACTGTGAGCGAAAGGGCGACGATCGTGCCGGGGAGCGTTCCGCCTCGTTCCACTGGCTCCGACTTCGTCGCGTTCTACGAGCATGAGTTCACCCAGGCGGCTCGATTCGCGTGGTTGCTTGTCCGCACCTCGGCGGTGGCCGAAGACCTTGCACAAGAAGCCTTCGTGTCGCTCTACCGGGGATTCGGACAGATCGACAACCCCCGAGGGTTCGTGCATCGAGCCATCGTCAACCAAGCCCGAGCGTGGCAGCGCAACGAGCGCCGGCGCGCGCTCAAGGCGGTGCGCCTGAGCCGGGAATACGGCCCGCTCACGCCGGCCGACGCCGATCTCTTCGACCTCGTCGGAACCCTGCCCTATCGCCAGCGCGTCGTGATCGTCGCCCGCTACTGGGGCGGCTGGTCGGAGGCGGAGATCGCCCATGTCCTCGGGTGCCGGCCTGGGACCGTGAAGTCCCTCGCTTCACGAGCGCTCACCCAACTGCGACAGGAGGTAGGACCGTGACCAACCCCGGCGAAGATTTCGAAGCTCGGCTCACTCGGGTACTGAAAGCTGGGGCCGAGGAACTGCCAGTAGGCCAGATCGTGCCACCGTTCGCGACCCCGCATGCTCTGGCCTCCCGTAGCGGGCCGAGGCGAAGGACCGTGCGCCGCAGAGTGGCAATAGTCGGCATCGCTGTGGGCCTCGCCCTGACCGGCACCGCAGCAGCAGCCACCATCGTCCATCTCACCTCCGCTCCCGTCACCGAAACCGATCTGGCCCGCTGCTACACAGTCGACAGCCTCGCTGGAGGCAATGACTTCCGTGGCACCTCCGTGGCCGCTGCCGGTCCCATTGGCTCGCACGCACAGGTCACCAACGCCCTCTCAGCCTGCACGCTCATCTGGCAAGACGGGCTCATGGCTCCCGGCGCGGGAGCGAAGATGACACCCAGCGAGCGAGCTCACCTCAACCCTGACCACCCCGTTCCGTCCCTGGTTGTCTGTGTTCTCCCCAATGGCGTGGCCGGGGTCTTCCCCGGCGACAAGAAGACCTGCCAGACCCTCGGCCTACCCGCAGCAGAGGGGTACTCATACGCTTCATCCCATTGATACTTGGGAGCGAGCAAATGGTTCAATCTGCAATGAAGCCTGTGGCGGCGGGTCCCGTCAACACCTGTGGGCGACCACGCAGATGAGCCGTCAGGTCGCTTCTGCGGTGATTGGCGAAGCGTTGCTCGCCGCAGTGAGAGTGAGGTGGGGTTCGCGTCGGAGGGCCGACTTCAACAATCTCCGACTGGCGGCTTGAGCCGTGGGCCGGGACCTAACCGGCGCTGGGGCTGTGTCCGCATCCAGGGCGAGCTTCGAGGCCTCGGCATTCGCGTCTCGGCGAGCTCGATCCGGCGCACCCTTCGCCGGAACGGTCTCGGCCCTGCTCCCCGCAGTCGCCGTCCTGGCGGCAGTTTCTCGCCACGGAGGCCAAGTGCCCGCACCGGCCAGCGAAGTGACCTCTGCTCGCCTGTCGCTCAGCGACGTCGGCCGTCGCGACGTGCTGGGTGGGATCATCCACGAGTACCAGGCCGCTGCGTAGTCCAGCTTCACGCTGGCCGAATTGTCCGCGCCTCTGGTCGCTCCGTTTGCGATCACCCGGCATTGGCCTTCTCAATTGGACGACCGGATGACGACAGCGCAATCGCTGCTCGTCACCCGCCACCTTCAAAGACAATCCGTGGCGATCCTCCCGAAGCCGGTCTGCATTTGACGCTTCGACGAGCGCGATCGGAATACTGGTGCCCTACACCTTCACGCAGCCCGTTCCGGGCGGAATTCCCGAGCGCATCCGCAGAATCGCGACCTTGCACCCTTCAGGCAACCTGAGTCGCGCGCGATCCGAACGCTTCCACTCACGATCGGCTGTGGCTATGCGAACTGGGTCAACCAGCGCTGGTTCGCCTCGAACATGTCGTCGGTCAGTTTCCACATCTCGTCGAGAGAACAGACCGCGGCGGTGAGCGGATCGAGGGCCACTGCCTGGTAGATGGCCTCCTTGTCTCGTTCGAGGTGGCCCTTTACGACAAGCTCCTGCACGGCGATGTTGCTCCGGTTCAAGGCGGCCAGCTGAGGGGGGAGGGCCCCCACGACACAGGGGTGCACCCCGGCGCGGTCCACCAGGCAGGGGACTTCGACGCACGCCCCGGCAGGCAGGTTGGTGATGAGGTCGTCGTTGGGCACGTTGCCGTTGATCCGAAGAAGAGTGCCGGTCTGCTCGGCATTGATGATGAGGGCGCCGTACTCGTCCGATCTCCGCAGCTCGATGGGCTCGGTGCCGGCGATCTGGCGGGCGACCTCCTGCTCGTAGGCCGGCTCTTTGAGTCGCCTGGCGGCGACGTCGCCACCGGTGTGGCCGTAGCCGAACCACGCCGAGTAGTCAGACCCTGCCGACTCGAAGGTCTCCACCAACGAGGCGAGAAGGTCGGGCCGCTTGCGGAAATAAGGCAGGTACTCGGACGCATGGCCACTCGACTCGGTCACGAAGTAGCCGAAGCGACGCATGAGCTCGCAACGCACGGGTTCGAGCGCGAGCGTCTCCGGGTCCTCGAGGCGGGCGCGCAGCCTGGGGTACAAGTCGGCGCCACGGTGCTCGAGGGTGAGGAACCAGGCCTGGTGATTGATCCCTGCGACCCAGTAGGTGAGCTCGTCGAAAGGGACCCCGCAGTACTCAGCGAGCAGGCGCGCCGTCCCCTGGACGCTGTGGCAAAGGCCCACGACCCTAAGACCAGAAAGCGCCGTGCGCCAGGTGAGGATGGCCATGGGGTTGGAGTACTGCAGGACAAGGGCCCGAGGGCACAGCTCGGCCATGTCCTCGATGAGGCCGTCGAAGACCGCGAGATGACGCAGGCCGCGGAAGATCCCGCCGGGCCCCAAGGTGTCACCCACACACTGGCCCACCCCGTAGCGTTCCGGGACGGATATGTCGAGCTCCCACTGGTCCGTCCCACCCACCTGGATCGTGACGACCACGTAGTCGGCCCCTCGAAGGGCCTGGCGACGATCGGTGGTGGCGATGACCCTCACCGCCGCCTTGGCCGTCTCGGCCATCCGGCTCACGAGCCTTTCGGCACGCGAGAGCCTGTCGGCGTCGATGTCCATGAGCACGATCTCGCAGTCCGCCAGTTCGGGAAAGGTGAGGATGTCCCTAGTGAGGTTCCTCGTGAACACCACACTTCCGGCTCCGATGAAGACGATTCTCATCTGAGAGACCTCCTGTTGGATCGAGCGTGCACGTGGCGAGAGAGTCCTGTTGCACTTGCTAGTGCAGTCCGTCGACGACGCCGACGGCAAACTCGGCGTCGCACGCATGGCCGCCGATCTCCGCGAGCTCCTCCTCGCTGAATTCGAGGCAGCTCAATGCGGTGAGGTTCTCCTCGAGCTGTGCCACGCTGCGGACACCGCCGAGGGCAGAGGTGATGCGCCTGTCGCGCAGCACAAAGGCGATCGCCATTTTGGCGAGTGACTGCCCACACCGGTGAGCGATCGCGTCCAGGGCGCGCACTGGTTACCCCGAGGTCCAGTGCCCGTCGGACGACAGCGTCGTCGATCGGGCTCGAGACGCCGAAGTTGTGCCACAAACCAAGCGAGATCGGTGGTAACGGCTGGCCGCTTGCCCCGCGACGCCGATAACGCATGTCCCGGTACCGGTGCTCGTCAGCGCGGCGCATGTTCCTCCGGCAGCAAGACGGAAGCACCCGACCGCGACGCACTTCTCTCGACCCTGCGGACACCGAGGTCGGCAGTCACCCTGATGAGGCACAGCAATGCGAGCGGCACCCCGATCAGCGCGAGCACCGGGTCGAGCAGGAGGAGCAACGCCGTCGCCGCGAACTCGGCGACAAACAATGGGCCGGTCGTCGGCAGGTTCCGCACTGCCAGGCAGACCGACAGGTTCCAGATGTCGCTCGGTGCCATGAGGGGCTGGCGCGCGCCGAGCACGAGCACGTAGCCGATGCTCGCCAGCGCGACGAGCAAGGCGGCGATGCCGAAACCGAGGCTCACCCAGTCGCCCGGCGTGCCGCCGCGGCTGAAGAAGTGCACCTCCTCGGCAGCGATCGCGGCGACGGCGAGCGGCGTGCCCACAGTTACGGTCGTTCGCAGCGGCGGCCGGGACCTGAGGGCGGCGATGAACTCCCGCACCACGCGGTCCTCGCCCGACACGCGCCACCGCTCGAGGGCGACCGTAGCCGCCTGGAAGGCGACGGGCACCGTCACGACCGGGAGGCAGGCAACCAGTAGCGCGAGGTTGAGGGCGAGGAAGTTGAAGCAGGCGCTCAGCGCAGCGACGGCTTTGTCCTTGAGGGAAACGAGGACGAGGTTCTCCGCACCGGCAGTCGCGGTCCCCGTACCCGCTCGGGCCGCGCCGGGGACCGAGCTAGGCCTCATCCCTTGACCCCGGTGCCCTGGATGGCGATGCCCTGGATGAACGTGCGCTGCGTGAAGAAGAACAGGATGATGATCGGTGCCGTGGCTGCCGTCGCGGCCGCCATCACCCAGGGCCAGTCGGTCGTGTACGTGCCGAGGATCAAGTTCAAGCCGAGCGACAGGGGGAACCACACCTGGTTGTTGATGTAGATGAGCGGCCCGAGGAAGTCGTTCCAGCAGTAGATGAACTGGAAGAGGATAACCGTCGCCAGGGCGGGTTTCGCCATCGGCAGGATGATCCGGCTGAAGATCATGAACTCGTTCGCCCCGTCCACCCGGGCGGCGTCGGAGAGCGACTCGGGGATGGTCATGAAGAACTGGCGGAGCAGGAAGGTACTGAACACCGAGCTGCCGAGGAACGTCGGGATCATCAACGGCAGGTACCAGCCCACCATGTGGAACTGTTTGTACATGGTAAAGAGCGGGATCAGCGTGGCGAAGAACGGGATCAAGAGGGTGCCGACCATCACCTGGAACAGGATGTCTCTGCCTCTCCAGCGGATGCGGGAAAAGCCGTAGGCAACGAGGCTGCTAGAGACGCACACCCCGACGATCGTGACGCCGGCGTACATGAGCGTGTTGAGCACGAACCGCCAGAAGGGGACGGCCGAGAGCATCTCGGGGTAGTTGCGCCACACGAAGGGGTGCGGCCACCAGAGCGGCGGGATGGCGAGCGACTGCGGATTGGTCTTCAGTGAGGTGATGACCATCCAGAACAATGGGAAACCGAGCAGCACGCTGACAGCGATCAGCGTCGCGTGCTTGGCCAGGCTGCCCCCGAGCCTGCGGGCTGACCTACTGCTGCTCGTTGGCATAGTAGACCCATCGCGCGGAGGACCGGAACAGAACCACCATAATGACGGCGCTGATCACGAACAAGAAGAACGCCATCGCCGAGGAGTACCCGAGTTTGAGGAACAAAAAGGCCTGTTCGTAGAGATACTGCACGTAGAACCACGTTGAGGTGCCGGGGCCGCCGGGGTCGGCGGCTTCGATCACCTGCGCCTGGGTGAAGTACGAGATGCAGAGCACCAGCTGCAGGATGACGTTGAAGAGGATGACGGGGCTGATCATCGGCAGCGTGACGTAGCGAAACCGCTTCCACGCACTCGCTCCGTCGAGGGCGGCAACCTCGTACATATCTCTGGGCACCCCTTGCAGGCCCGCCAGGTAGATCACCATCGGCTGGCCGAGCCCCCACAGTCCGAGCAGGATGAACGACGGCTTCGACCAGGCGACCGAAAAGAACCAGTCTGGGGATGGAAGGTGCGCGTTGATGAGGAGGTCGTTGACGATCCCGAACGCCGGGTTGAACAGCCAGACGAAGATCATGCACGAGGCGACGAGCGGCACGATCGAAGGAATGTAAAAGATCGTCCGGTAGATTGCCCGGCCTTTCACATTCATATTGAGCAGCAGCGCTAGGCCGAGCGCGGCGACCGTGGACAAGGGCAGCTCGATTGCTGTGTAGTAGAAAGTGTTGAAGAGCGACGTCTTGAACAACGGGTCGTGGAACAGGTTCACGTAGTTGGCGAACCCGATCCAGTGCGCCGCGCCGACGCCGTTAAAGTCCGTGAAACTGTAGTAAATAGTGGCGAAGAACGGGTAGGCAAAAAAGAGGAGGAAGCCGGCGATCCACGGGCTGACGAAGAGCAGCCCGAGCCGGAGGGCCCGCCGGTGCGGAGAGCGAAGCGAGCCCCGACGCCGAGCGCTCACGACCCTGAGCGGTGCAGCCGGCGACTTGTTTGTCTGCACGTCGACCTGCATGTCAGCAGTGCTCCTCCACCTGCCCGTACGCACACAGTAGGGGACAGCCAGGACTCAGCCCGGCTGTCCCCTACGTGTGAGGGCGGACTGCTAGCTCGAGGCGTTCGCCTGTTGGTCGATGTACTTGAGCGCCTGCTCAGGAGTCATGATCTTCTGCAGGACGTTGGCTGTCGCGGTGTTCTCCGCGGTGAACAGCTGTGCCTGCGTCGGAGTCAGGAGCGGAGCCTGGGTGTAGGGGCTGGTCATCTGGGGCAGGAAGCCCGACAGCCACGAGTTGGCCTTCAGCCACGCCTGGTACTTCGGGGCCTTGGTCACCGAGGGGCCAGCGGGCACCCAGCCGCCCGTCGGGTCGATGGATCCGACGAAGCTCTCGTTGTGGTAGCCGGCAAGCCAGGAGATGAACTCGAAGGCCTGAGCCGGGTGCGCGGAGCCCTTGGGGATGATGTTGAAGTTGCCCTGCCCGAGTGTGCTCGGCTTGGGGACGATCCCTGGGAAGGCCTCCACGCCGAAGTGGTCTTCCAGGTCCGGGTTGGACACGGGGATGTTCTGCGCTCCCACCCACGGACCAGACAGCTCGAAGCCGGACTTACCGTTAGTAAAGATGTCGGTCTGGCCGCCGGCCACATACCCTAGGGCCGTCTGCTCCGCCATCACCTGGGCGTAGGGGTACTTGTCGAAGCTCGCGATCCAGTTCATCTCCGCCTTCGCACCCGGGCAGCTCTCGAAGTCGTACTTGCCGGCCTTGTTGAAGCAGTTGGTCGCGCCGAAGAAGGTCGTGTAGAACTGGAAGCCGTTCCCGTCCGTGTCCGGGTAGAAGCCCATGGTCACGATCCTGGAACCGCTGAAGGTCCACATCTTGGCTTGGTCAGCGTCGAACTGGGCCAGCGTCTTGGGCGGCGACTTGATGCCGAACTCGGCGAGCAGGGGAGTGTTGTAGTACAGGGCCCAGGAGTTCAGTGACATCGGGACGGCATACAGGCCGCCTTTATAGCTGGCCGCCTGGACGGCGACGGGGTACTCCCACTTCTCGAAGCCGGCATACTGGCCGGTGAGGTACTGGTTCATGTTCACGATGTCGCCGTCGGCGGCAAAGGAGCCGATCTCCGGCCACCATTCCGTGAAGATGTCCGGCGGGTCCCCCGCCGCGATCGTCGAGAGCAATTTGGCGGTGCTCGTCGTTGCAGAGCTCGGGATGTTGGTCTCGGTGACGTGGATGCCGGGATGAGTCTTGTTGAACTGAGTCACCATCGTGTTCAGCAGCTGGAGCGTCGTCCCCGACCACATCGTCCACCACGTCAGGTTGACCACCGGCGCTCTCGTCGTCGAGCTCACCGCTCCAGCGGTGCCCCCGCCCGCGGCGCCGAGAGTGACGGTGCCGACGACGGTCACGGCGGCGAGCGCCACCGCAAGACGCCTATTCCAGCCCATGAAGCGCGAGCGTCTGCGGCCCGTGCGACCCGGTGCATAGCTTTCGTGTCCTTCCTGGTCCTTCATTCGCTTGCTCCTTACTGTGTCCGGGGCTACCTGCCCCCTTATAGGTCATTCGCCTACGGATGCGTGCTAACCGGAAGCCTTCTCCCGCTTCCTTGCGGCTCCGGCGTAATGAGCATCCTGCGGACGCATTGGCAAGAGCGCCTGACGTGGCGGCCGCAAGGGCACGGCGCCCTCGCATGTCACGAGCTGAGCACGTCGATGCTCCACTCGCTCGACACGGCGGGCTGTCGACCTGTACGACCAGATCGCCGACGCAGCCACCTCTCCGGGTTGTCCTCGAGTCCTGGCGGACCGGGGACGTCCTGCCGGGTCGAGCTGGTCAGGCGCGTTGTGGGTTTATCGTGACACTCCTTTCGTCGTCTTCCTGGTTGGCTCTGACCCGACTCCGGAGGTTGCGGCCGGCGCCGAGGCGGGTGATCGGGTGCCCGGCGCTCGCCGCGGGCGGCCACCGTTGCGGCTATCGGCTCCGGTTCCCGCGCGCAGCGAGCCGCTCCGCCCACTCGCTCGCTGCCGCGGCAAAGCCGGTGGCCCGGCGCTCTCCCGGACGATCAGTTCAGCCTGTGGCCAGGGGTGCGCGTCTTGACTGGCGTTCGCATCTAGCAGTGAAAGGAGCTTTGCGAAGCACGCTTTGCCCAGGGCCGCGAAGTCCTGGCGGACGGTCGTGAGGGCCGGGATGTAGAACGCTGAGAAGGGCGTGTCGTCGAAGCCGACGACACTGACGTCGTCGGGAATCGCGCGCCCCGCTTGATGAATGGCCCGCATGACACCGATTGCAAGGTCATCGTTGCCGCACAGCACCGCTGTCACCTTTGGGTCGCGCGCCAGCCTGTGCTGTGCTGCTTGGCTGCCTGAATGCGGGTCCCATCCGGCCTGCAACGGCTTTGGCACGCTGACGCCAGCATCCTCGAGGGCTGAGCGCCAACCCAACATACGCTGGCTGGTACTGGTGGACGACGGTATCGAGACGTAGTGCACGGTCTTGTGCCCCAGGCCCAACAGGTAGTTCGTCGCGTCTCGGGCTGCCTTGCGGTCGTCGATCCACACCCACGGCTTGCCCGTCGCCTCGTCGCCAGAAGGAGTCTCGACCATCGCAGCCACTGGCACGTCGGGCGGGACAGCTCTTAGCGCAGCGGTGCCCGCACGGTCATAGGCGATGACGATCAGGGCGCCTGCTGGTTCGATCGCTCGCTCGACTGCGTCCCGCACGTCGCTTGGAGTACCGGACTCCACCACCCTGACGCCCAAGGCGAAGCCAGCCGCTCGTGTCGCCTCCTCAATGCCTTCCAGAGCCGCAGCAAAGCCATACTGCCGGGTATTGGACGTCAACACCGTGACCGACTGCACCGGCCCGCCAGCCAAGGCGCGCGCGGCGCGGTTCGGCCGAAAGTCGAGCCGGGCGATCGTGTCAAGCACGACTTGGCGCGTGGACTCCTTCACGCTCGGGCTCCCATTGATCACTCGGGAGACGGTCTGGTACGAGACACCAGCTTCACTGGCGACGTCGCGGATGCTCACTGAGCCCAGTCGGTCACTCGGTACCGGCATTCGACGCATCCCCTTCTGAGCTCTGGCTCACCCAGATTATTGTGTGACCGATCACAAGGCGCTATTGTGATCGGTCACACGACCTCTGTCAAGCGCTTGCAACAAAAGAACGAGGAAGACTGTTGGCCGTGCTCGAGGAGGATCGACGTGGTGGGCGCTAGGACATCGTCTCCGTCGGAGATGGGCTGGGCGGACGACGCGCTCGAGCTGCAGATCGAGGTAGGCGAGGACGGCTTAGCACGACTGGTTCGCCTTGCCGCGTGTGCGGCCGGCCGGGCGGCACCGACCGACAGGAACGGCGAAGGACCCACGACGCCCGATTGGCGGGCCGCCGGGTTGCCCTTGGTGGATGTAGTCATGTCCGGTAGCGGCCGGGCGTGGTCGGGGGGACGCTACGCAGAGTCAGTTGTCGGCGGTCGGCTCCGCTATGTAGGACACGAAGAGCGCGTCAACGATCTATGGCGTGAACTGCAGATCGACCTCGAGGACGCGGCCACGGGGCTCAAAGCAGACGTCGTCTACCGCGCGCTCAAGGGACGGGGCGTCCTCCGCTCTCGGGTGCGCCTCACAAACGATGGTGCGGTTCCGGTGACCATCGAGTCTGTGACCTCCTTTCTCGGCTCTGGGCTGGCCGGTCCAGCGGGTCGGTTGGCTGATGTTGATCTCATGTGGGCCGAGAACGACTGGTTGGCTGAGAATCGATGGCAGGTCCGGGCACTTCGGGAGGCCCTGCCAGATCTGAACCGCGGCGTGCACGAGCATGATTCGCGGGGTTGGTTTGGTTTCACGAGTGCTGGGAGCTGGTCGTCGGGCAGGTACCTGCCCATGGGAGCTGCCGTCAACCGCCGGACAGGGCATGCCTGGGTGTGGCAGATCGAGCACAACGGTGGCTGGCACTGGCAGGTCGGCGAGCACACGGGTCGTGACGCCTCGGCGCACAAAGGTGACGGGCCGACTGATGCCTATCTAGCTCTGCTAGGCCCTACCGACGCCGAGCACCATTGGAGGCCTGTTCTCCGGCCCGGGGAATCCTTCGAAACCGTTCCGATCGCGATCGCGTTCAGCAGCGAGGGCTTCGTGGCCGCGATGGCACGTCTCACCGACTATCGCCGCGCGATAAGACGGCCGCACCAAGACCACCGACGTCTTCCGGTGATCTTCAACGACTATTTGAACACATTGATGGGCGACCCGACGACAGAGCGGTTGATGCCGCTCATCACAGCTGCTGCAAGTGCCGGCGCAGAGTACTTCTGCATCGACTCAGGGTGGTACAACGAGATCGGCGAGGGATGGTGGGACACGGTGGGCGCGTGGAGGCCTTCCACGACGAGATTTCCCAACGGCATCACCGAGGTACTCGACCGAATCAGGGCCGAGGGCATGGTCCCAGGCCTGTGGCTCGAACCGGAAGTCGTCGGAGTGCGCAGTCCCGTCGCAGAGCAGTTGCCTACCGAAGCCTTCTTCACTCGCAACGGCGCGCGGGTGGTGGAACAGGGCAGGTACCACCTCGACCTGTCGCACCCTTCCGCTGTGAAACACCTCGACGAGGTGGTCGACTTCCTCGCAGGGGATTTGGGCATCGGGTATCTGAAGATGGACTACAACATCAGTGTCGGGCCGGGGACCGAGCCCGGGCACGTCAGCGCCGGCGTTGGGCTGCTGGCGCACAACCGGGCGTTCCTTGACTGGGTGGATGGGGTCCTCGATCGCTACCCCAGTCTCACTCTTGAGAACTGTGCCTCTGGAGGGATGCGTACCGACTATGCGTTGCTGTCGCGCTTTCAGCTCCAGTCGACGAGTGACCAACAAGACTTCTTGCGCTACCCGGCGATTGCGGCGGCAGCCCCGACCGCGATCACGCCTGAGCAGGCCGCCGTGTGGGCTTGCCCTCAAGCAGAGTGGAGCGACGACGAGATCGCGTTCACGATGTGCGGTGCGCTGCTTGGCCGGCTCCACCTTTCAGGGCATATCAGCCGGATGCGGCCTGCCCAGCAGCAGCTGATAGCCGATGCGATCAGCGCCTACAAGCGGATCAGGACCGACTTGGCTGCTGCGTTTCCATTCTGGCCGCTTGGGCTCCCGGGGTGGACCGACTCGTGGATTGCTCTCGGGATGGCGGCAAGGTCAGCAACCTACCTGATCGTTTGGCATCGAGGGCGCGTCGGCGACGCTTTGGGGCCAGGCGAGCGAGTTGATCCCGCCGAGATCGTGTTCCCCGTGGCACACCTGCGCGACCAGTTGATCTTCCCCGAAGTCAGATATCCGATGTTCGCTGGCGCGGAGGTCGAGTGGCGTGCCCCGCGCGGAGAGCTGGTCGTAGCGCTTCCCCGCACACCGTCTGCCTGTCTCATAGGTTTGCAGCCCAACCCATCGCATGCCGGCTAACGACAGACGCATCAACCTGATTGGAGTCAAGAGTCGAGGTGGCAATACCGAGCGGCTGGGCCAAGGACGCTGGACGTCTAATACGCTCGCAAACCCGATCGGTCGCGCGTTCGGTACCTGTGGGTGCCGAGAACTCCGTCCATGCGATTGACCTGGGGATACTGTGCGGGCGGACTGGAGGACAGGATCGTGAAAGGTCTAAAAATCCAAGCCTTCCCGATCTCCCCCGCGCGCCAGCGGACCCAGGGAGTTGGGCGGGCAGTGAGGACCTCGGTTGTGGACTCGCACCAGAGCGAGAGCGTCGCGAGGCGCGGACTCTCCTTCACTCGGTGCGGGGAGATGCATGGACTGCGTGAAGGGTCCATTTACTCGATCGCCGCCTTGACCAGGCAGGACGGGTTCGGCGACGCTTCCTGCCGTGGCGCTCAGCTTCCTCTACCGCCTGGTCCGCCGCGTCGTCGAACTGCTCCGGATCCTCCGGATGGACGATGCCGCCAAGGACGCAGAGATCCTGGTGCTCCGCCACCAACTCGCCGTGCTCCAACGTCAGGTCGTCCGAAGGGTCCAGAAACCCTCTGACCGGATTTGACCAGCTAGAACGCCCTCGGTGAGGCTCCCATCGTGGCCCTGTCCTTCCTCTACCGTTTCTTCCAACGCGTGCTCGAGGTCGTTCGCGTCCACTGGTCGGATACCGCGGCAAAGGATGCAGAGATCCTTGTCCTGCGCCACCAACTCGCCATGCTCCGCCGCCAGGTCACCCGTCCCCGCTTCACCTGGTCCGACCGTGCCCTCGTCGCCCTCCTGGCCGGACTCGTACCCCGTGAGCGCTGGGGATCGTTCCTCGTCACGCCGCAGACAGTCCTCGGATGGCACCGCTCGCTTGTCCGCAAGCGCTGGACCTACCCGCACCGCCGACCAGGTCGTCCAGCCCTTCCCAAAGAGACCACGGAGCTGGTCTGCCGCCTGGCCGAGGGAGAACCCCCGGTGGGGCTACCTCCGGACCGGACTTCGGCGCGACTTTCGCGTCATCCCAGGTAGATGGCAGCGCGGCGAGAAAGTGTTTCCACTACCCGTGAGGTGAACGCCCTGCTCAGGCGATTGTGGCCTTGTCCCAGGTCGAGGTGTCGACGTGGAGGGAACGGAGCACCTTGGCCTGGAGTGGGCTGCGCCGGCTGACGAGCTCGATGTTGTGATCGCCGGCCGAGACGAGCTCGAGGCGGACGTCTTTCAACAAAGACAAGGCCCGGCGCGGCGTCATGGACTGGAATGGGAGATCGGGGTCCATCACCTTGGCGTTAATGAGGTCCTTGGCCATGACTGCCTCGATGGTGGCCGCCATCACGCACAGGGCAACGTGGCCCCGCACGCGGTCCTCGGTCCAGTGGAAGATCGGTCTCAACTCCAAGAAGTCCTTCAACACCCGGAAGCGGTGCTCGACTGACTGCAGACTGCGGTAGTAGCGCACCACCTGGGCGGCCGATACATCATCTTTGTCGAGCGAGGTCGTGATCACATAGCGCCCGCAGAGGAGCTCCTCGTCATAACGCCGGGCCTTCTCGTCGAAGCCCCAGGAGAACACTCCCTTTCGCACCGTGATCTTGAAACAACGGCTCACTCCCGAGTCACGAAGGATGCGGTCGGCGGCGGCGCCGATCTTGGCCGGGTCTGACAGACGACCGGCACGCACGCGGGCCTCGAGGGCGATGAGGCCGTCCTCCACCTTGGCGCACAAGATCGCGTGCCGTGCCCGATCCCTGAAGTAGCGCACCGGCGAGAAGACGACGACAAA
>Ga0224554_1001558_pt1 | contig 14123 bp, 10 predicted proteins | sample 714S22024metaG_FD_180666 | JGI IMG/M metagenome (GOLD analysis project Ga0224554, IMG submission 180666) | Peat soil microbial communities from Stordalen Mire, Sweden - 717 S2 20-24 | ecosystem: Environmental > Terrestrial > Soil > Wetlands > Peat | place: Sweden: Norrbotten County, Stordalen...
GTCGTGGCCATCGCCTAGCCGCTTTGCTTCTGGCCCCCATGGGGGCCAGAAGCAAAACAACCTCAACCCAACAACCTTCCGGAATAAGACGGAAGATCGAAAGTGCGAAAAAGTCTGGACACTACCCATTGTCGACACCGAGCGACGATTCCCTGTCGCATAATTTTGGCGTTTACAAACTCCTGCATTGCCCGCCGAAGGTCCCCTTGCGCCTCCTTTAGTTGGGCCTCTGGATCCGCATTTTGTCGACTAGCGATCTCTTGATGTTGGGCAAGAAACTCGGCACGCTCCCTTAAGAGATGTTGTGAAAGGTTTTGGAACGTCGTTTCATTTTCCCGAACTCCAACATGTTGCGTTAGCTTAACGATTTCCTTTTCTATTCGCTTGGCCTCCTCGACTTGGGAGATCGTCGGGTCAATTGCCCAGCGCTCGGGATGCTTGGTGATTTTCTGCAGAACCATGCTCGGAGACTCTCCAGGCTCGCGACCGCCTAGCCCGGCCAGTTGAAACAACGTCTCTCGCCAGAATCGGTTCTCGAGGGTCTGGTGAGCGGATTGAAGCCCTTCGAATAGATTCAACACACCTCGGCAATACCTGGCCTTGTCTGAAGGGCCATGATCCTGGTAGACGGGAGTAATCTCTCGATGGCTGAGGTTTTCGTCGTATCCGCCGCGCCTCCCACATCCAATAGCGACTAGTATCAGTTCTCGGTCATCCGGAATCCTTAGGTATAAGGGATCTTGGCGCCGCTTCAGGAACGAGAGGCCTCCATCTGCGTCGACGCGCCCTGGCAGGGCGCAGAAACTCCGAGCGATGCCGCTTCTCCTCGGGAGCTGATATCGCAGATCTTCGTTGCCGTAGTAGGGATGCTCCGCGATGTATTGAATACGAACATCCTGGATCCATTGTTCGTCGGCAGCAGTCACAAGCGGTAAGCCAGGAAGGTTAACGAGCCCCCCGCTGGCGGGGATTTGATGGGCGGATACCCCAAACAGTTCGGGGCTTCCAAGTCCGCCTCCGCGAAACTCGAAAGAATACCTTTCGCGCGCCGGAAATTCAGGAAAGATCCACGGCTCGCGCCGGGAATACCGAAAGTGCGCATCCAGCCTTTTACTCTTGAAAGGCGCCGCAATAGCCTTTAGCTCGTCCTCCGTGAGGCTTGCAGAGGTCCAATTAATGGACGGAGGGTGGTTGCCACTTCTATACGCATATCTTCTGAGAAACTTACTGAGGGCCTCTATCGTCGTTACATTGCCGAGTTCAGCGGCTGGCAGGCAAAACGTCTTCCAATCGGCACGAGAACCAGCACCGAATGTGAAGATGTGGTTCCAATGTGATATCCACGACTCAAGATCGTCCCCAACGTATACCGCATATGTCGTTTCATGGTGGTTGATTCCCGAATCAACCACCGCACGGGCCGTGGAGGCTGCAAATGGAAACACAAACTGTTCGCGCTGGTCCGTAAGCCTATTGAGAAAGGTGGCAAAGTCGTCAGCAGCGTCGAAGCTGATCTGCGATATGTTCTCCGGAATTGGTCCCGAGAGGATATCGTTGCGCAAGATCCCAAAATTCCGCGCAATTAACTTGTTGGGTGTCTCGCCTGTTCTGCTGCCATATGTGACAAGGGTAGGTTTTCGAAACCACCTCATCTCTGTTGCAAAAGCGAGAACGCGATTGACTGGAATAAGGCGGTCATGATGAGACGGGGCATAATCCGGGTGATCTCCTTGCAGAAGATGGGGAGCATGCCGCTCCATCATGAGCGGGTTGATCTCGCTCAATAGTCGATCAACGAGTGCCTGTGGGAGAGTGGTATAGCTATAAATTGAATCTGGATCAACGGTGCGCAGAAGGCCCCAATAACCGGGAGAAATCGTGCCGTCAATAACGGGGACGATTGGAAACAGCCGACCACCCCAAGAGCCTGCGCATGCGGCGAACAAAGCATCAAGCATGTCTTGGGGGGTCGATGCTGGATCGACCAGGTATGCGACACGCATCTGCCGAGGTCTGGTGACCACGGTTAGATGGCGGCTTCTGTATTCCTCGTCACTCATGGGTGTTGGGTGTCAGACTGTCATTGTAGAACCCCGGGGACTGGCCCAATAGGCAAACATCGTACGGTGCTGGCCGTGCAACCGTGTCTGGATCCGTCACATGCTGGCCGGCAGCCAGATCGGTACTGGTATGTCGGCTTGTGGGGACTATTCCTGGCGGAGTTGGGTGGCAGGGTGGGTGGGTGGTCGATTTGAAAAGCGGGTCCCCGTTCGACTCCGATCGCTCACACACCCCAGCGACGTTTGTGAAGGTCGACGCATTCCGAAAAGCAGGTCCCTCGGCTCCGCTGAAAAGCGCTTCGCTCGGGATGACACGGCGGTGGGTGCGTGGGCCACGCTTCGCGCGGCCCACTGTGCTCAGGATGACACGGCGTGGGTGGCGATTAAGCGAGGTTCGTGGTGATCGACGCATCCCGAAAAGCAGGTCCCTCGGCTCCGCTGAAAAGCGCTTCGCTCGGGATGACACGGCATGGGTAGGAGGGCCGCGCTACGCGCGGCCCTCCTTGCTCGATGTCGCGACGCGGGGATGGGTGGCGCGCGCAGCGGATAGAATTCGGGCAATGAGCAAGGGCATATATTTCACCTACATTGTTGTCAGCCGAAGCCGGACGCTTTACGTCGGCGTGACCGGCGACCTGAGAAAGCGTGTCTTTGAACACAAGCAAGAGCTGCATGAGGGTTTCTCAGCGACGTACAACTGCGACCGGCTCGTATGGTTTGAGCGCTTCACTGAAGTGGATCACGCGATTGAGCGCGAAAAACAGTTGAAAGGATGGAGGCGGGCGAAAAAGATCACGCTCATTGAAGCGAACAACCCTACTTGGGTTGATTTGAGCGAAGGGTGGTACACGCGGGAGCAGTTGGCGTGAACGGGGTTCGTGGTGAGGGACGCATCCCGAAAAGCAGGTCCTTCGGCTCCGCTGAAAAGCGCTTCGCTCAGGATGACACGGCGTGTGCGGGTGGAGACCGCAAAAGGCAGAAGCAGGTCCCTCGGCTCAGCTGAAAAGCGCTTCGACAGGATGACACGGCGTGGGTGGATGACACGGCGTAGGCGGGTGGTGACCGCGAAGGACAGAAGCAGGTCCTTCGGCTCCGCTGAGAAGCGCTTCGCTCAGGATGACACCGCGTGGGCGGGTGGTGACTGCGAAGGACAGAAGCAGGTCCTTCGGCTCCGCTGAGAAGCGCTTCGCTCAGGATGACACGGCGGTGGGCGGGTGGTGACGTGGGCGTTTTAGAGGACTCATTTGATCGGCGACGGATTTCTGGCAACTGAAGCGAGATGCGTGTGTGCACTGTGGCAGCCGTCCGGGAAGCCAGTCCGCGCCTTAGTGCACGGAGGTCGAACGGCCATAACACGGGCGTGCAGCGTACAAGGGGAGTCTGAAATCTCAGGCTCCCCTTGCGCGCCGGCAAATGTTGGTCAATAAAACAACTTCAATGCGAATTGAATTTGTCTTGGTGACTGCAGGAGGCTGGTCACCGAGCCAAAGGTCGCGTTCGTCACCGTCAAGCCGGCTGTCGCAGGCGGGGCAAACTGCGGGTGATTGAGGATATTGAAGAATTCGGTTCTGAACTGGACCTGGAAACGGTCGCTCTTGGCCGGGATGAAGTCTTTGAACACGGAGAAGTTCACATTGTCCGTCCGCGCCGACCGGATCCCCGGCGAATTACCGCAGGTGCCGAAGGTATATGTGGCCGGAAGGGCAAACGCAGTGGTGTCGAACCACTCCGACACTTTGCCGCCGCTCGAGAACTTTGGTTTGGCGATACAGTTGGCGCGTGTTACGCCGACCTTGAATACGCCGGTTTGGCTCGTATCGCTGGGCGAAACAATGCCGAGCGCTTCGCCGCTGGCCAGCATATAGATCCCGTTCAACTGCCAGTTGCCCAGGATTTGACTCTGCAAGCCGGAATTGAATGCGTGGTATCCCTTTCCGGACGGAATCGCGTAAGAAGTACTGAGAGAAATGCGCTGCGGCTGGTCGTTCACCATGAGCGCCTTGTCAGCCTTGCGGTTGTAATAGTTCTGGTTGAAGGTTCTGCCGTTGCCGGCGCCGGCGCCGACTTCAAGGTTGGTTACGTAATCGGAAATTGCCTTGCTCCATGTGTAATTGAGCAGGAAGTTCAGGCCGTTCGACAGACGCTGCTCCAGCTTTGCCTGAAGGGAGTTGTAGTTGAGATTGCCGATCGGCGATTTCCATTCAACTTGAGGAAAGTTCGGATAGGGGGCGGTGACTGTAGTTACTCCACCCGTAGTGGAGATCTGCTTTTGGTTCAGGTTGCCCAGCGTCCATTCATGATGAGCAAAGTTTCCCACCCATCCGAAATCGGCCAGCAGATTCTGGTTGATCGGGATTTGGAATCCCGCGCTATAGTTCTCCACATACGCGGGCCGCAGGTTGGGATCGGCGGCGCGGATCATTGAGAGTTGGTCAAGGCGCGCGTAGTTGTCCAACGCGTACGGCGTCAAGAGACCGGCGGGGAAGCCGTTTTGCAAAAACAGCGTGGGCATCACGGTGACGGACTTTGCGGCGCGCGTGTCGAGATAGTAGGGGGGATTTAATTCCAACAGGCTTTCGCTTCCCTGCCGGTCGATACCCTGGTAGAAGAGCCCGGCCCCTCCTCGAAACACCAGCTTGTCCGTTATGCGATATGCAAGTCCGAGGCGTGGAGCAAAAGCTCTGTGCCATGGGTTGACCAGTGAACAGGCTTGTGCGCCAGAAGCGCCGGTAGCCGGAACCACGATGCCGCCCTGACCGCCATTCGCGGTCGGATCGAAATTGGCGACCTGGCAGTCGTTGTTGATTCTTGGAGTGGTGTAATCCCAGCGGAGCCCATAGTTGAGCGTCAGCCTGGGCGAGATGAGCCATGTATCCTGTGCGAAAGCCGATGTGGAATCGTTGTAGGAGTAAGGCTTGAGGCGGGTGGCCAGGCCGGCATTCTGCGGTATCCCAAGCAGCAAATCGGTCAAAGCGGAGCCGGAGTATTGCCCGTTGAAATTGAAATATCCGCGCACGCAGCAGTCGTCGAAGAAGCGGTTGCCATCGCGCCGCCATCCGCCGCCGAAGCGCAGCGTGTGGGGGCCGCGGATCATGCTCAAAGAATCCTCGCCCTGATACACATTCGAATACTGGCTACCAGGCAGATAGGTTGGACTGCCCAGGCTGGCGAAACCGGTCACCGCGAAGGGCGCCAACCCACCTCCTTCGGTCCCGTCGGAATAGGCGGGAATGCCTTGAAGTCCAAGCTGCGCGCTCACGTTGTCTGTGCTGTACGGGGCCTGCTTGCTCTGGTTCGCATCGCGGTTGTAGCCGCCGCGGGCTTCGTTCACTATCCAGGGGTTCACGATGCTCGTCCACACTAACGCCACGCTGGTTCCACGCGTAAAGACAAGTCCATACGTGTTATCCGCGGAGCCATCCAAATAGGCAGGCTGCAGGCCGTAAAAAATACCGGGAGTGAATTGCCGGGTATCCATCACCACATAGTGCCCGTAAATCTTGTTCGCGTCGTTCCATTTCGTGTCGATGCGCGCCACAGCGCTGTCTTTGTCCTGGGTGAACTTGGGGCTGGCAATGTAGTTATTCCCTACAAAACCCTTGGCTACGCCTTCCTGGGAACGGTTGGTGTTTGGCAAGGGATAAAGAGCGAAAATCGTAGCGCCCACCGGATCGACGCAACCTGAGCTGAGCGTAGCGCCGGTGAAACAGCCGGCAAACTGCGACTGCAACTGGCTGGGGGCACTGGCGGACAATTTAGGCGCTGTCTTGAGTTCGGCGAAGTTATATTGCCGCATCTGAGGCGTGGGGACAGAGCCCAATCTGGTTATGCCCTGCCGGATAGAGAGGTGCTCGTCGCTGATAAAGAAAAAGGTGTGATTCGGCTTGATAGGGCCGCCCAGGGTGCCTCCGTATTGGTTTTGCTGGTATTGTGCCTTGGGTTTGCCGGCCTGATCGAGGAACCAATCATTGGCGTCGAGCTCCTTGTTACGCAGAAACTCCCACACATCTCCGTGAAATTCGTTGGATCCAGACTTGATGGTCGCATTAATGACGGAACCCGCATTCCTGCCGAAGGAAACATCGTAGGTGTGGGTCTGCATTTTGAATTCCGAAAGAGCATCGACAGGTGGAATCACGACCTGCGCGCTGCGGGTGTTCATGTTTTCGTCATACGAGTTATTGTCGACGCCGTCGAGGATGAAGTTGTTCTGCATGCTGGTGTTTCCATCAACGCTGAACGCACCTTCCCCATGGTTGGTCATCACGGGAGTGACTGAGGTGACTCCGGTGGTCAGGAACACGAGGTCGTCGTAGCGCCGCCCGTTCAACGGCAATTCCGAGATCTCTCTTTCCCCCACAACCTGACCAACATCCGCCGACTGAGTGTCAAGCAGAGGCGCTGCACTCGTGACCCTTACCTGTTGCACGACTGCGCCGACTTGCAGAGTGAAATCGACCTGCAATCGGCTCTGCACATCTACATTGATTCCTTTTTCGATCGATTCCTGAAAGCCTGTTTTCTGTACGCTTATTGAATAAGTCCCGACTTGAACCAGGAGGACAACATACTGCCCTTCAGAGTTGGTTTGAGTGTCCTGGGCCCGGTGGGTGGCCAGATTGGTGACGACGACTTTGGCATTTGGGACCACAGCGCCCGATGGGTCGCGAATGGTGCCAACGATATTGCCAGTATCTTCCTGGGCAGTGGCGCATGGAGCCCCAAGTACCACAAGGAGCAGAAACAGGAGGGTCATGCACACGTGTGTAATTCGAGAGACAAACAACGGTTTTTGCATTTCGGGGTCCTCGTTATTCCAAAGGGGGAAGATCCGCGGATGTGACAGGGAGTTGGTTGAAGTCAGGCAACTCCAGGAGTGCGCATTCCTCGCACTTTGCTGTTTGCTCTTGCTTCAGTTAACGCGATTGTGGGCTCAACAGGGACACACTGCCCTCAGACCCAGGTACTGCCGGAGCTTCGAACTGTGAGTCACCAAATAATGCTTGTTCGGGAGCAATTATGCGATCTCATTATTTCAAGAGTATGAAAAGGTGGACAAAAATAGCCCAGGCCCAGGCAGTTCGAATGTACTGTTTCCGGAGCGACGCGGCGAGGCAAACTACTCCGGTTGCATGGGAGTTGAGGAATGGGGATGGCGCCCGGGCATGTGGAACCGATGCACTCACCTAAACGCGTTCGCGTTTAGGATGGGGCACCCATTCCTTGTTGTGCTCTCCCTGGTCCCCAAATGCGAGGGACCAGGGGCACCCATCTTCGTGCTTCGTTGAAAGAGGCGGATCGGCGTTTGCGCTTTCCCACCCTAAACGCGTTGGCGTTTAGGATGGGGCACCCCATCTCTCGTGGTGGGTGAAAGTCACGAAAAGCAACGACAGGTCCTTCGACTTCGTGCGGCGCGCAATCGGGGACGATTGCGCGCCGCACTCCGCTCATGATGACACTTCATTGGGAGGGGAACGGAGAACAGAAAAGCGGGGACCAAGAGACCAAGGGAACAGGGAACAGGGAAGTGCGGGCGAGGACGCCCGCACGACAGCCGGCGAGGACGCCGGCGCTACAAGGGAACAGGGAACAGAGAACAGGGAACAGGGAACAGGGAACGGCCTAGCGCTCTTCTTTGCCGGGGCGGAGCATGAGGGCGCGGATGGCTTCGCGGGGGTCTTTCCTCTCGTTGAGAATCAGTTCCATTTGCTCGGTGATGGGCATTTCGACGCGGTGTTCGCGGGCAAGTCCAAGAGCGGCGTGAGTGGTGAGGACGCCTTCAGCGACTTTGCCGCCGAGCGACGAGAGAATTTCGGGCAGCTTGCGGCCCTGGCCGAGTTGCTCTCCGACAGTGCGGTTGCGGCTGAGCGAGCCGGTGCAGGTGAGCACCAGATCGCCAATGCCGGAGAGGCCGGCGAGGGTTTCGCGGCGCGCGCCGCAGGCAACGGCGAGGCGGGTGATCTCCGCGATGCCGCGGGTGATGAGCGCGGCGGTAGAGTTGTGACCGAGACAGACGCCGACAGCGATGCCGGCCGCGATGGCGATGACGTTTTTGAGCGATCCGCCAAGCTCGACGCCAATTACGTCTGTAGAAGTGTAGAGACGGAGGGTTTCCGAGGAGAATTCCTGCTGGATGAGAGCGGCGACTTCCGGGTCGCTGAAGGCTACGGTAAGGGCGGTGGGTTGGCCCTGCGCTACCTCCTGGGCGAAGCTCGGGCCCGAGAGCGCGCCGATGGAGAGCAGAAGCCCGGCAGGCTCGAGGGTTTCAGAAAGAACCTTGGTCATGCGGTAGAGGGTGCGATCTTCAAGGCCCTTTGTGGCACTGACGACGAACTGGCCGATGCGAAGGTGCGAACGGATGCGGAGCAGTGTGGTGCGCAGGAACTCGGAGGGAATGACGGAAACCACAGTGTCGGCGGCGGTGATGGCAGCGCGGTCGGCGGTGACGGTGACGGCGGACGGGATGGGGAAGCCGGGAAGGAATTGGGTGTTTTCCTGGGCGTCGATGATTTGGCGGGCGAGCTCCGGTGTGTGCGCCCAGAGGGTGAGCTCGTGGCCACCACGGCGGTGGAGCGAGAGCGCGAGAGCGGTTCCCCAGGCGCCGGCACCTAAGATGGCGATGCGGCTCATGCTGGCTTTTTGGCTCCGAATCGGTATTCCGTGCCGGCAAACAAGCGCCGGATGTTCTGGTGGTGCTTGACGATGATGAGCAATGAAACTCCGATGGCGGCGGCGAAGAAAAAGGGTGGGCGAGCGCCGGTGACAAGGAACCAGGCGAAGACGGGAAAAACAGCCGCTCCAATAATGGATGCTATCGCGACATAACGGGTGATGCCGAAGACTACAACAAAAGTTGCAATGGAGGCGAGCGCGGCCCAGGGGCAGATGAAGAGAAAGACACCGAAACCGGTGGCGACGCCTTTTCCGCCACGAAACCTGAGCCAGATGGGAAACATGTGGCCAAGCACAGCGCAGAGAGCAGCGAAGGCCTCGGCGGAGCGCAAGGGGACGGCGGGCATCCAGAGCGAAGCCAGGTAGCCGCCGAGCCAAACGGCTGTGCAGCCCTTGACGACGTCGAGCACGAAAGTGGCTGCGCCGAGGCCCTTGCCTCCTGCGCGAAGCACGTTGGTTGCGCCGATGTTGCCGCTGCCTACGGAACGGATGTCCTGGCGGCGAAAGATGCGATAGAGCAGGTATCCCGTGGGGATGGACCCGAGCAGGTACGACACGACCGCGATGGCGACAAAGGGCAGAATCACAACGAGAGAGTGTAACAGGCGAGGGTGAAGCCATTGCGGGCAGCCCCGATGCGAGGACTGCGAACCCACCCTAGGCGCAAAAACAGAAGCGCGCCGAGGGTGGGGCACCCGCGAGCCGGGCATTCCCGTGATGTAGGGTGCGACGGCGAAGGCAAGCACGTTATCAGATTAGTCGGATTAGTCGGACGCCTTGATTAATAGAACGCGTTGCGAGCGCTGCGGACTTCGGCGGCGAGGACCTGGAGCATTTTGATCGACATAACCGGGTCCGCGTGCATCACGGCGGTGATATCGTCGCGGCTGACGAAGCATACGTCGGCCCCGGCTGCGGCGGTCGCGCTGAGCGAGTAGGGTTGATTGCTGATGGTGCCGGGGAGGCCGAGGATGGAACCGGGCTTGGCCTGCGCGGCGAGGAGGGAGTGACCATCCTGCGACATCGAGCTGAGCGTGACCGTGCCTTTGTGGAGGATAAAGATTCCCACGGCGGGCTCACCCTGGCGAAAGAGCGGGCGCTCGGACACGCATGGGACGGGGGTGCAACGCGCGTCGAGAGCGCGAATTAGGTCGGGATCGGCAACGAACGCAGCGGGGTCAAGTTGAACATAGGAATCTCCCAAGGGAGAAGAGTTCTTCATGAGCGTGCTCCATGGGGGACGTCGAAGTCATCATTTCATGAACTTGGGCCGGGAATTGGTGATCTGTGTCACGTACGCTTGGTTAACAGAGTAGCGCGAAAAGCGGATTGGCGGCGGTTGCCGGCAGCATGTTGTGCAGACATTGGTAACCATGCCGGCGGCGCGAAAGCTGGCGCCGGGGACCGCTAGACTGAGAACTGGAAAAACGAAAGATGGCAGGGATTCTGAGCAGAATTGGCACGACGCTGGAGATGATCAAGTGGGAACACTCGATCTTCGCGCTGCCGTTTGCGCTGACGGCGATGCTGCTGGCTGCGGACGGGCTGCCGGCGTGGCGAACGGTGGCATGGATCGTGGTGGCGATGGTGGCGGCGCGATCGGCGGCGATGGCCTTTAACCGCTGGGCCGACGCGGACCTGGATGCTGAGAATCCGCGTACACGGACGCGGGCGATACCGGGGGGGCTGCTGAGCAGGCAGTTTGTGCTGGGGTTTACGTGCGTGGCCGTGGCGGTGTTTCTGGCGGCCGCGGCCGAACTCAACCGGCTGGCGCTGGAGCTGGCGCCGGTGGCGCTGGTGGTGCTGCTGGGCTACAGCTATTTGAAGCGGGTGACGCAGTGGTCGCACCTGGGACTGGGGCTGGCGCTCGGCCTGGCGCCCGCGGCGGCGTGGATCGCTGTGCGCGGCAGCCTGGACCCGCGCATCCTCGTACTGACCGCGGCGGTCACGTTGTGGGCGGGCGGATTTGACGTGCTGTACGCCTGCCAGGACTACGAACATGATCGCGCGACGGGGCTGCACAGCCTGCCGCAGGTGAGCGGCCTGGCGGCGGCGTTCTGGACGGCGCGCGCCATGCACCTGGCGATGCTGGGGTTGCTGGTTTGGTTCGGTTTTCTTTTTGGTTTTGGACGGGCGGGGTGGATTGGAATTGGCGTGGTGGGGCTACTGCTGGCCTATGAGCACTCGATTGTTTCGCCGGGCGATCTGCGGCGGATGAATGCCGCGTTCTTCACCATGAACGGCGTGATTGCAATGGTGTTTCTGGGGTTTGTGACGGCGGATTTGTGGATGCGGCGGTGAAGGCCGGCGATTGCTATCATGGCATCCATGACGACGCGTCATATTCTGGTTGCGGGCCTTGGATTGTGTGTGGGGTTTGCGGGAAGTCGAACGACATTCGCACAGGCGAAGTCCTCTGGTGCGCCAACTCAATCCACTGCTGTGACGGTTCCGTTTGTTGGCTGCGCGTCCGACGGCATGGCCGGGCCAAATCCGGCGCCATCCGGCAAAAGCGTGGCGGTGGCGATTCCCGCAGCAATGGCGCAACGGCTCGCCTACTACGAGGCAGAAGGAGGCTTGGGGGTTCTCGCGCCGCGGGGTTGGAACTGCTTTCTAATCTATGGCTCCAGCGGCAGCGACCTGTTTGTGACTCCCGATTCGATCGACACGAAAGGACTGTTCTCGGACAGTTGGAAGGGGTTTTCAGGACAGGCGATCCAGCTCTCCTTCGACAATGGCGGCACGTCGGGAAGGTTTGAAGTCGCGAAGGTCATTGCACGAGTGTTTCCCGAGTACAAAACATTTGCGCAGGGTGTGATTGCGGAGGGAATCGAACCGGCAAGCGACTTTCCCTTCGGTCCTTACCCGAGTGACAAGCTGACCTATCGCGGCAAGAATATTGTCGAGTTCGAGACTCCGGCCAACGCGCAGGGATTGGGAACAGATTCGCGCCTGCAGATGAATGAGGGCCCGATTGATGGAGTTGCGATCATCGGCGGTGCGGATCCGGACCTGACGATGCTTTCGGCGCGGGTCCCGGCAACTGACAGCGACCTGATTTCGGTCATGGTTGGGCAGGTTGAGAGGGAAGCCGCCGCCGACACAGCACAATAAGGCATGCGGGAACTGCAGCCGACCGCGTATGGTATGGTGCGAGAGGAAAAGCAGCCCGTGCTTGCTTTGCGGGGGTCAGGGGACCCCCGCGACAGCCGGTCTGGAGACCGGCGGTACGGTTTTAAGCGTGCCATGAGAATTGCGGGTAGTCCGTCGGGTTCAGGAAGTTTGTAGATGTTGATGAAGAAAGAAGCAGCATGAAGATCGCCATTCAGGGAGAGCCGGGCTCGTTCAGCCACGAGGCGGCGCTGAAGCTCGTACCGGACGCGGAGATTCTGCCCTGCGCACTCTCGGCGGAGGTGTTTGCTGCGCTCGATTCAGGTGCGGCCGATGCCGCGGCGATTCCCATTGAGAACAGCCTGGCGGGATCGGTGCTCGAACACTTCGACCTGCTGCTCCGTCACGATGTGAAAGTGGTGCGGGAGACGCTGGTGCGGATTCGGCACAATTTGATCGCCGTCGCCGGCGCGAAAATGGATGAGATCGACCGCGTGTATTCCCATGCCGTGGCGCTGGCGCAGTGCCGCCGCTTTCTGGCGGCGCATCCGCAGATGAAGGCCGTTGCCTTTTACGACACCGCGGGCAGCGTGAAGCAACTGGTGAGTTCGAACGACAAGCAAGCAGCGGCCATTGCGAGCCGGCAGGCGGCCGTGTATTACGGCGCGGAGATTCTTGCCCGCGACATCGAGGACGATGCGGAGAACTATACGCGATTCTTCCTGGTGCGGCGCGCCGGCGAGGCGGAGACCGACCCCGCGGCGAACAAGATGAGCGTGGCCTTTACGCTGGAGGATCGGCCGGGCTCGCTGGTGGCGGCGTTGACCGCGCTGAGCGCGATGGGCACCAATTTTACCAAGATCGAGTCGCGCCCCGTTCCCGGCAAGCCGTGGGAGTACATCTTCTATGTGGATTGCCAGATCGCTTCAATCGAAGAGGGAACCCGCACCCTCGAGACGCTGCGCGCGCACTGCGGAATGGTGAGGGAGCTGGGCCACTACCGCGAGGCGCGAAGCACAGAGAACGCGGGAACCTGATGGAAATGGAGAAGCCTCAACAGCAAAAAGGGGATCGGTCATGACCGGTCCCCTTTTGTTGTGAGCGAATGCCGTTGTGAGCGCTTAGAAGTGGTATGCCACACCAACAGTCGGCACGGAAATGTTGTACCAGCGGTTGGTAGTGAAGTTGTAGGTGCTGGTTCCGACGCCGAAGGTAGGCACCTTGGAGACCAGGCCGCGATACTCCACGCGGACGTCGAAGCTGGGACTGACCTCATAGGCAAAACCCGCGCCATACATGGCGCCGATTTCCGTCTGCTGGTGCGCGTCGAGCGTCTTGGTGCCGGAGTTGTAGATGGGCAGGAAGATGATTCCCGCGGGGCCACCCTCGACGAAGGGATTGAAGTTTTTGAAGACGAAGGAGCGGACGTACGCGGCCGAGATTTCCTGGGTGCGGGCGAGAATGCCGATACCGCTCTGGAACTGAGGTCCGTAGTACGTGATCTTGTTCTGGTAAGTGATGCCGTAGTTGGCTTCAAGCGCGCTACTCGGCGTGAGCATGAAACGGTAGCTGATCAATCCACCGTAGGCAGTGGTGGAGTGGACTTGAACGTCGGTGGAAGAAGCCTTGTACGGCTCGATGTACGCTGTGCCGCTCAGGCTGATGTCCTGGCGGCTTTCCTGAGCGCGGGCTGCGGCCGCGCACACGGCGAGCAGACAGACAAAAAAAGCGATCCTCTTCATTCGATCCTGATCCTCTTGGACTGCGCAACCGTGCTGTTGGCAAAACCTGTCAATTCCCGGGCACTGGTCGGGTGCGCTTGTTGGGCGCACAGGAAACTCCCGTACCCCGCTCAAAGAATTGTAAATGGCCGGAGCGGGTTGGGGCCCTTGTCCCGTGTCCGAATGCCGGTGACGGAAACATCTGAGGCTTAGACGAGCGAAGGGGCAAGAGGGAAGTGGGCAAGGGCAGGGAATAGAGAAGTGCGGGCGAGGACGCCCGCACGACAGCCGGCGGGGACGCCGGCGCTACAAGGGATCAGGGAACAGGAGACGTTCGCAGCGACCAGGAAGATTTGCGGCTTTTGAGAATGGTCGGACGGGTCAAGCGAACAACGGCACGGCTCCCTCGCCATTCGTTGAAGCGGATTCCTGATCCCTAATTGTGGTGCATCAACAGGTTGTTCCTATCCAGTCCGGATCGGGTGATAGGCGGTTGTTTGTTGAGGCTAGCATGAGGCCGGTGCCAATTGTAGTCATGCAGCCAGGGGTTGAGGTGAAG
>Ga0224554_1001559_pt1 | contig 14114 bp, 7 predicted proteins | sample 714S22024metaG_FD_180666 | JGI IMG/M metagenome (GOLD analysis project Ga0224554, IMG submission 180666) | Peat soil microbial communities from Stordalen Mire, Sweden - 717 S2 20-24 | ecosystem: Environmental > Terrestrial > Soil > Wetlands > Peat | place: Sweden: Norrbotten County, Stordalen...
AGAAGTTCCCGCGTTGACCGGCCCCGTTCGCACGGGGCTTCGCAACGGCTTGAGCCGGATGAGGGGAAACTTTCACGTCCGGTTCTGAGGGGAGGAAGCGGCAGCAATGCCGCTTCCTTACCCGACCGGTTGTTTCGTGCCCGATCAATCCCGTCTGGCCCGCTGGGTCCTGCGCCAGGATCGCGGCAAGTTCGTCCGCCAACGCCACGAGTACGAACGGCTCGCGGCCACCAACTTTTCCAAACTGGATACCACGTCCGCCACGACCTGCTCCGTATCCCTTACACTCATCTCATCATGCGCTGCTCGAATTGAATGAGTTCGAAAAATCCCCTGTGAACCCACTGAATTCGCGACCGGACCAATCGGTGAACTGGAAGACGTTGGCTTAATCAAGTTTCTGCCGGCGACCGATTGAGTCAGTCCGCATCAGGCTTGTAGCCCGAGAACCGCCGTACGGAAAGGTTCTCCAAGAAGTTCACCGGCCCATTCACAGGTATTTCCAGAACCCCTTCCCGCAAGGCATGGTCCTGCAGAAGCACCATAACTTGCGCATTCCAGTAATTTAAGTACGGCAGCCACTCATGGGTCTGCGAAGCCGGCGGTGACAATGGTTTCGGTGGTACGGCGGCCATACGCCCCACGATCCAGACACTGTTACTGCCGCGCAAGGTGCTGGTTATCTCACGCAGCACCGGAGCCATCGGGTCCGGCTGTTTCAACTTTTCCAATACCAGGTCGTTGCGATGCACCTTGTGCGAGTCAATCGGAGGCACAGTCACCCAATGGGTTCGACCGTGATAGTACCGGTCAAACGTAATCCCATTCCACGCGTCTTGCACCACGATCAGGTCTCCCTCGGAGGCATTCTTGTCGAGAACGGTGGCAATCAGATCGACATTGCTCCGCCGGGTATGCGCTTCCTCCCACGCCGAACCTGCACTCCATGTCATCATCCCCACCAGCAACCCGATCCGGAGCAGCCCCCAAGGACGCAGCGCAGGCCAGTTCGCGCCCAATATTCCGTCGAGCGAAATGACGCAGAGACAGAGCATTTCGACGTAATACCACGTCTGTGTCAGATATTGTAATTTCATCAGAAAAGCCATATACCCCACGATTCCGAAAACCATGCTCACGACACAGAATAGCGCCAGGTCGGCGCGGACCCGGGCGGTGCTCGCTGGGGCAACCTCCGGGTTCTGTGCCTGACCCCGGCGGGTCCGCTGCATCATAAGCGCCACAACTGACCCGACCAACAGAAGCACAACCCAAAACCAGATCTCCGGGCCGTCGAATCTGGGGGGATGAGCGCTGCTCCGGGCGGTAAGGGCACTGCTGAGTTTATACCACAGAATTGAGAAACTAAAGAATGGAACCTGGTTCATCAGGTTAGTCGAACCCCGGTGGAGGGTGGGCAAATATATCATCATGGATGCGCCGGACACAGCACCGATTCCCGCCAGTGCCCCCAGCGTCTTCCACTGCCGTCGTCGAATCGCCACCATTGCTGCGCCGGCCAGCATTGCGCACAGGAACACCGCGTCATAATAAACGCAATGTACAAAAAGAATGCAGGCGAGACCGGCCAAAAGAATCCGCGACCTTGACGGAAACTCCACCATTCGCCAGATCATTCCGAAACTGAGCACCAGCAGACAATTCGCCAGACCATAAGCCCGGTTCGCCCCCATGATGAAGATAAATGCTGGCAGACTGCCCAGCAGCGCAATGCTCAGGATCGGTGCGCGCCCCCCCATCCAGCGTGAGCATAGCCACAGTGAAGCGAGGAAGAACAGACCTACATACAGTCCCAAAACGCGGATGCCCGCGTCGCTGTCCGCCAGGCCTAGAAAGCCACACCCTCGCAAAAGCAACAGCCAAAGCGGTGGAAACGACTCGATGTTCCATGACTCCTTCAGCGAGTGCATCTGCGCCACGTTGATGGTGTTGGTCTCATCGCGCCACAGAGGGCCCGCGTACATCGCCGTTAGAACCAGCAACATCGCCGAGAACGCAGTGCCAGCCAATGCCACAGCGGTTTCTGCCCCCGGCTTCGGCAATCGCGTCAAAGACATGGTTTTGAATTGGCTTGATGAGCTGTCACGCGTCAGTTAACAACTTTAGAGGAGTTGTGTCGAATCCTCTGTTACAACAGTCCCAATCATGATACGGTCTCTTGACCAAATTTTTCAGGGGCATCTTTGTCGCAATGATCGATTCGGCCATGGATTCTTGTTTTTATGCGTACGACAGGTCGGTCGAAGCACTCGAGATCACGCTACGCCCTGACCTCGAAGCAAATAACTGCCCGCCCGCGCAGTGAAAGGCAATGCTGAATTTCAAATCGCCAGCAACAGTTTCTTGATTTCCTTTAACCGCGCCCTGGCATCCTTTCTGGTGAGTCGCGGAAATTTTCCGCCGAGCGTGATGAAATCGCCGTGGCGCGTAAGCATCAGCTTGTCGTCCTTTACTTCAAGGTTTGTCACAGCCTTTTCGCTGGCGAGGATTTTGAGTTCGGCCACTTGCAGCAGCAATTCCACCGCCGCTGGCAGCGGGCCAAAGCGGTCGCGCAGCTCGCGGGTCAGACTTTCGAGCGCATCCTTGTCCGTCGCCTGTGCCAGCTTGCGGTAAATTTCGATGCGGTGCTGCGGTTCGGTGACGTAGTGGTGAGGAAGTGATGCGTGATGCGTGATGCGTGATGCGTGATTCACGGAACACGTTTCACGTTTCACGTCTTCCGACCCCAGGAAATCCAGCTTCACGCTGACTTCGACCCGAGGTTTAACCTTTTCGCCTTTCAACACCGCGATGCTTTGTTTGAGCAACTGGCAGTAAAGCTCGAAACCCACAGCGGTGATGTGGCCGCTTTGTTCCGAGCCGAGCAAGTTGCCCGCACCGCGGATTTCAAGGTCGCGCATGGCGATTTTGAAACCGCTGCCGAGCGTGGAGTACTGCCGGATGGCGCTGATGCGCTTGCGCACATCGGCGAGCAGGCTGGCGTGGCGCGGCAACAGCAGGTAGGCGTAAGCCTGGTGCTTGTAACGCCCGACCCGCCCGCGCAACTGGTAAAGATCGCTCAGGCCAAAGCGATCCGCGCGGTCAATGATGATCGTGTTCGCGTTCGGAATATCGAGGCCGCTCTCGATGATGGTCGTCGAAAGCAGCACGTCCGCCTCGCCATTGACGAACTTGGTCATCACTTCCTCGAGTTCGTCCGATTCCATCTGGCCGTGGCCGACGACGATGCGCGCGTGGGGCACCAGCGTCTGTAATTTCGACCGCATGGTTTCGATGGTCATCACGCGGTTGTGCAAAAAGAAAACCTGCCCGCCACGATTCAACTCGCGTTGGATGGCGTCGCGAATGACGCGTTCGTCGTATTGCACCACGATGGTTTCGACCGGCAGGCGGTCGTGCGGCGGCGTCTGGATGGTGCTCATGTCGCGCGCGCCAGTGAGCGCAAGGTAAAGGGTGCGCGGAATCGGCGTAGCGCTGAGCGTCAGCACGTCCACCAGCGTGCGCAACCGCTTGAATTTTTCCTTGTGCAACACGCCGAAGCGTTGCTCCTCGTCAATCACCACCAACCCAAGTTCTTTGAAGACGATATCGCTTTGAATCAGCCGGTGCGTGCCGATGACAATGTCCACCGCGCCTGCCGCCAAATCCCTGACGATGCGCTGTTGTTCGCGATGCGTGCGATAGCGCGAGAGCAGTTCAATGCGCACCGGGTAATCCGCCATGCGTTCGCGGAACGTGTTGAAATGCTGTTGCGCCAAAACGGTCGTGGGCACCAGCACGGCAACCTGCTTGCCGCCCATCACGGCTTTGAACGCGGCGCGAATGGCGATTTCGGTCTTGCCAAAACCGACGTCACCACAAATCAAACGGTCCATCGGCTTGGGGCGTTCCATGTCAGATTTCGTTTCGCCGATGGCACGGAGCTGATCCGGCGTTTCCTCAAAAATGAACGCACCTTCGAACTCACGCTGCCACGGGACATCTGCCGGAAAAGCGTGGCCGGCCTGCGATTCGCGTACGGCCTGGATTTGCAGCAATTCGGCGGCGACATCGCGAACGGCGCGCCCGGCCTGTTCCTTCGCCTTGTTCCAGCGCATGCCGCCGAGCGTATTGAGCGGCGGACGCACCTTGCCAACGCCGACGTATTTGCCGACGAGATGCGCCTCGGTGACGGGCACGTAAAGTTTCGGCGGTTCGTCGCCGGGATGGCGGGGCGCGTATTCGATGACGAGGCACTCGGTGCTGGTTGAGAGTTGAGGGTTGAGAGTTGAGGGATGACGGCCGCTGCCCGCCGGCAGGTTTTTCAAACCAAGGAATCTCCCAATCCCGTATTGCAAATGAACGACGAAGTCGCCTTCTTCCAGTTCGGTAAAATCAATGTCGAGGGCGGAACGGGTGGCCAGCGCTTGCGGGGATTTCAGCCGGCGTGGCCGCTGGATTTTGTAGCGCCCGAATATTTCCGAGTCGGTGACTATGACAAGTTTGGCTTCTTCGCACAGGAACCCGCGTGAGAGCGTGCCAAGGTGAAGCGTAGGACAGGCGTCGCACCTGTCTCTGATTTCTTTCCCAGGATCTTTTTCAGACGAAGACGGGCGCGACGCCTGTCCCACGAGTTCAGCCCAGATTTCCGTGAACCGCTGCCGCTCGCCGTCGTTGTTGCAAAAGACGTGAACGGCGTAACCGTACCGTAACCAGCGATGGAGCTGGTTGAAAAACTCGCGGCGTTGCGCCTCGGCAATTTGCGGATCAGGCGCGCGTTCGCCGAGTGGACGAAAGGCGTCGAGTGAGGAAAAAACTGGAGCGCCGGATTCCAATTCGGCGTGTTGGAGTTCAAGCTTCAGCTTGCCCGGGGAACAAGCTAAAGCTTGGACTCCAACGTCAGCATCGCTCACTTCGAGCCGCGTCATGACTTTCCGGTCAAGCCGGGCAAGAAAATCAGTCCAAGGAATGAAAAATGGATCGTTTTCAGGAATTTGCTGCGCGTATTCGTCGGCCCGGGCGGCGAGTTGTTCCGGTTCGCAGAGGAGAAAAATTGTCTCTGGAGGCAGATAATCCAAGAGCGTGGCGAGGGAAGCCGTCGTTTCGGAGGGACGAGTTTCACGAGTCCCTGTTTCATCTTCAGCATTGGGGGCTCGGGTAACTCGTCCCTCCGATTGAAAGTGTTGTTTCAATACTCCCAGTTCGCCTGCCGGTGGCAGGGTGACGCTCAAAATTTCTTCGCGCGAAATTTGCGTGAGCGGATCGAAATGGCGGAGGGATTCAAGTTCGTCGCCGAAGAATTCGAGTCTCACCGGCCACGGGCTGGTGAGCGGCCAAACGTCGAGAATGCCGCCGCGCAGGGCGATTTCACCCTTTTGTGTGACCTGGGCTTCCGGTTCGCAGCCTCGCTCTTCGAGCCATTTGATCAGGTCGAGTGGATTAATTATATCGCCGCGGGCAAGCGTGCGGGTGCTTTTCTGAATTTCACCGGGGGAGAAAGTTTTTTGCAAGAGCGCGGTGACGCTGGTGACGATCAAGGTTGAGGGTTGAGCCGCCTCCGCTCCGCTTCGGCGCGCCTCGGGGTTGAGGGTTGAGGGTCTGGACAACTGGACGAGCGTATCCAGCCGGTCGCTGATGGTGTCAGCATGCGGGAGTTTGCCTTCGTGCGGCAGCACGTCCCAAGCCGGGTAGAAAAGTGGTTGAGCGTTGAGCGTTGAGGGTTGAGGGCTGGAATTTGATCCGCCGGGTTCTTGACGCATTACGGCACCCGCAATCCGTATCCACGTCTCCAGGTCCTGTTGAAAACTTTCCTGTGTCTTGAGGTTGTCGGTCACGACGACAATCGGGCGGCGCGGGAAAATTTTCCGGAGCAGGGCCGCAAAAAACGGCTGCGCCGCCTGGCTGACATCCGCGCAAGTCAACACTCCGCCATTCTCCAGTCGCCGGGCCAAGGATTGCACAGCGGGAGCTTTCGAGATGTCAGCGAACAAGCTGCTTGTCGCCGACGCTGCCGCGTTATGCGCCAAGCAAAATAAAGCTTGCAGTGAAAAGTAATCCCGTCAAGTCGCGTCCTGCCGGGATGGAAGTCGGGTTGCGGTCTGTTCTTTGAAACCCATTTGTTTTTTAACTTCACAAATGCTCAAAAAAATTTGAGGCGGGGCGGCCATGATTAATTCAATGATGGTTCACAGTGGTTTTACGCTGATAAATCTCCAGGCCGCTCCCATGAATATCCCTGCCATAGCGCGCAACCCATTTTGCACCCAAAACATAAACGGTTTGCGTTGGCGAAATGATGTCAGCCATCCCGACCAGGGTGTAGTTGGTTTGATACGAATCCCACCAATTGAAAATTGTCGGGTCTGAATCGGGCCGGCGGTTCCAGGACATGATGTTGTCGGCAAAGACGACGAATTCCGGTTTGCGCGTTTCGATGTCGCTGATCATTTCGTGTTGCATTTTCAAGGCAAACGGCTGCGGTTCCATCTGCGCGTAGGTGTAAATGTAGCCGGTCGCGGAATGGCGGTGCGCGAGAAAATAAATCTCCGGCTCCGAACCGAGCACGGCCACGCGCGCGTCCGGCCCCGAGTGGCTGCAGATGTATTGGGCAATGATCTCCGATTCCGGCAAGGGATCGGCGCCATAAATGGCGCGCGCAATTTGCACTGGTGTCTTCACGAACCAGATATCGCTCTTGGCCATGACCGTTGTCGCCACCATCAGCGCGTAACACCAGACCGGCCAGTCGCCAGGTCTGGAGTTTATTGCCCGCTGGCTCCAAAGCCGGCGCGCCCCGCTGACCGCGCAACCGGCGAGCAACGCCGCCGCCGGCAGGGTCAAAAGAAAATAGTGCTTCCGAAAGTAAAACCCGGGAACGACGGTCAATGCCGACATCAGACAGAATCCCAGGAGCCAGAGCCGCGCGGGCTGCAACCGGTCGTCGAACCAGACCAGACCCAGGCCGATGACGGCAACCAGCCATAACAGCGGATCCGCTCCGGCCAGGCGGCAAAGGCGTTCCCAAAACAATCGTGGCGCCTGGTCAATAGGGACGACCGATTCGTACTGCCGGGCGTAATCAATTGTCCAAAACCAGAATTTTTCAAAAACTCCGGCGTGCCAGAGAATCAAACAGCACACGCTGAACGGCAAAATCATTCCCGCGCCAAACACCGTGACCGGCCAAAACCGTCTGGCCAGTGGTAATTGGTTTTGGCGAACCATCTGAACGATAAAAGCCATCACCGCCCACAAACCAATGAACGCGACATGTTGCTTCATTAAAACGCCAACACCGAACAGCAAACCAGCGGGGAACACCATCAGCCAGCTTGCGTTCTGCCGCGCCTTCCACATCACGCACAAGCCGGCGGTGACAAAGAACGCGGCAAAATGCGTGGCGTGCCCGGCCAGTCCCAGCATGGCCGGACTGGCAGCCATCACGGCGTAGGAAGTGGCGGCGACCATCCCTGCCGTCCAGTCGAGAATTTGTTTGCCCAGCCAGAAAAGCATCAGCGCCGTCAGTGTCGTCAGGCACAGCACGCCAAAATGAATGGCCGCCGGCGTCTCGCCGAACAACTTCATGATGACCGCGTAAGCCGCATAGGTGCCGGGGAACTTCATGTTGTAGGCGAGTTGATAAGGCGGGATGCCCTGTAGCATGAGCTGGCCGGCATAGGCGTATTCGCCTTCGTCGCGTTCGAGCGGAAAATCCAGCAAACGAAGCCGGGCGATGGCAACCACCACCAGCACTGCCACCATGAACCACCAAGTCCAATGCCGCTGGAAAAGCCGGGGTCGGACGGACGGCGGCGCGACGGATGGTTGCGTCATGGGCGGCAATGGAACAAATCAGCCGGCGGGGAACAAGCAAATTTAACGTGCGCCGACCGCGTTGGCGGAGCGGGTTCAGTGACGGTTGGAAAACCCGTGGTTGTTTGTATTTGACCCGCCTTTGCCTGCCCAAGCAATCTTTCGGCGCATGAGTCACGAAGTCATCGCGCCAAATCCGTGGATGATTTTGCCGTTTGCGCTGTTGCTGGGCGCGATGGCGCTCGCGCCGTTGCTGGCGGCCAACTGGTGGTCGCGGCATTACGCAAAAGTGTCGCTCGGCCTCGGCGTGATCACGCTCGGCTATTATTTGCTGGGTTTACAGGCATCAGCGCGCGTGTGGCACACCGCGCACGATTACATCAGTTTCATCGCGCTCATCGGTTCGCTCTTTGTCGTTTCCGGTGGCATTCACATCAACGTCAAAGGCGAAGCCACGCCGCTGGCCAACGTCATTTTTTTGTTCTTCGGCGCGATGGCCGCCAATTTCCTGGGCACCACCGGCGCGGCCATGCTGCTGATTCGCCCGTGGATTCGAATGAACCGATATCGCGTCACAGCGCATCACATCGCCTTCTTCATCTTCATCGTGGCCAATGTCGGCGGCTGTCTGACGCCCATCGGGGATCCGCCGCTGTTTCTCGGCTACTTGCAGGGTGTGCCGTTTTGGTGGGTCGCAAAAAATTGCTGGCCGATATGGGCGACGGGCGTCGGAATTCTGCTCGCGATGTTTTACGTCGTGGACCGGATCAATTTCTCCCGGGCGCCGCGCCAGGTGCGCGGGCAGGAAACTGCGCCTGAAACGTGGCGGTTCGACGGGCTGCCGAATTTATTTGCCCTCGCCGTCATTCTCGGCGCGGTTTTTGTAACCCGGCCGGTTTTTTTGCGTGAAGTGCTCATGGTTGTCGCGGCCATCGCTTCCTATTTCACATCCCCGAAATCCATTCACGCGGCGAACGATTTCAACTTTCGTCCGATGCGGGAAGTCGCTGTTTTGTTCGCCGGAATTTTTGCGACGATGATGCCCGCGCTCGACTGGCTTGATCAAAACGCGGGCGGGTGGCTGGGTCAAAACCCCGCGCCCGGGGTCTTTTTCTGGGGCGCGGGCGCGTTGTCCGGCGTGCTTGACAACGCGCCAGCCTATCTCGGTTTTCTAAACGCGCTTTTCGGCACGAGTGGCGCGAAAGACATCGGCGAATTGCTGAACCAGCACGCCTTGAACCTGCTGGCCGTCAGCGTCGGAGCGGTGTTTTTCGGCGCGGCCACTTACATCGGCAACGGGCCGAATTTCATGGTTAAAGCCGTCGCCGATCAGCAGAAAATCCGCACGCCGACTTTTCCCGAATTCGTTTTGAAATTCACGCTGCCCTTCCTATTGCCGATGCTGCTGGCCATTTGGCTGATTTTCTTTCGCGGCTGAACCAGTTGCCGGCTTGAAACATTTTCTTTGCGCCCGGCGCCTTTTTTCGAGAGAGTATGCCTGTCAGGAATTGGGGACTTCGGGTGCGCAAATTATACAACATTCTGTTCACGATTTTTTTCGTGCTGTCTTCGCCGTATTACTTCATGCGGATGTGGCGGCGTGGCAACTGGCTCCCCGGTTTTCGCGAGCGCTTTGGACATTACAGCGCGGGCCTCAAACAAGTGCTCACCAACCGCCATGTTGTTTGGATTCACGCCGTCAGTGTCGGCGAAGTCAATTTATGCACGCAACTCATCCGTGCGCTCGAACCTCAAGTGCCCAACGTCAAAATTGTGGTGTCCACCACGACGACAACCGGCATGGGTGAACTGCGCAGCCGGCTGCCCACGCACATCAGCAAAATTTACTACCCGGTTGACCGGCGGAAATGCGTCAACCGTGCGCTGGCCATCATCAACCCCACAGCCATCGTGCTCGTCGAGGCGGAAATCTGGCCCAACTTCATCTGGCGCGCCTGCGATCTGGGCATTCCGCTTTTTCTGGCCAATGCGCGGCTGTCCGATCGCTCCTATCGGGGTTACAAACGATTCGACCGTTTATTCCGGCCGCTCTTCGCTTCGTTTGCCGGTATCGGGGCGCAAAATGAAGAAGACGCCAGGCGCCTGCAGGAAGTCGGCTGCCGGCCTGAAGTCATCCGCGTTGTGGGCAACTTGAAATTCGACGCGGCCAAACTGGATGAACGCCACATCCTCGATGTGCCAACGATGCTGCGGCAAATCGGCGTGCCGCCGGACGCGCCGATTTTAATTGGCGGCAGCACGCATGCGGGCGAGGAAATTCTTCTGGCGGAGATTGCGCAGCGGCTGCGCGCGCGGTTTCCCAAACTGTTTCTCGTGCTCGTGCCGCGGCATTTCGAGCGCACCCGGGAGGTCGGGCGGCAATTGCAAGAGCGCGGCGTGAAATTTATTTACCGCAATGATATTATTACGAACACGCAGCTTCACGAAGGCGAGGTGGATTGCCTGTTGGTCAACACCACCGGTGAATTGCGGTTTTTTTACCAAAACGCGACGGTGGTGTTCGTTGGTAAAAGTCTCACCGCCGTCGGCGGGCAAAATCCGATTGAGCCGGGGGCGCTGGGCAAAGCGATGGTTTTGGGGCCGAACATGCAAAACTTCGCCGACATCACGCGGAGTTTTGTCGCGCAGAAAGGCGCGATTCAAGTACGCAACCCGGAAGAATTGGAAGGCGCCATTGCCGGATTGCTGGCCGATGAAAACCGCCGTGCGGAGTTGGGGCGCAACGCGCAACGGGTCGTTCATGAAAACCTCGGCGCGATTGACCGCACGGTGGAAATGATTCTGGAACATCTCAAAAAACACGAAATTTACATCGCTTCCGGCATATAAAACCTTGCTGACGCAATTTTTCAGTCGCGGTTGCAAAAAAAGCGTTTCCCCCCTTGACGAGTTCGACCAGTCGAACCATATTCTAAATTGCTTTCGGCGATGAACCGGAAGTGTTGAACGCGTATGTCAAAATCGAAGGTTCGGAAACCCGAGGTGGATTTGTTCCCGAAGAAAGGAAGACCCGACGGCGCGGTGTTTACTGACAAGGCTTTCCATTCTGCGGCGTCCCCGTTGTTCAACGGCGCGCCTCAACCTGATTCCGACGCGGAATTATCGGAAAAAATCAAGGAACTTGTCCGCCTCGCGCAGGAACAGGGACGCCTGACCTACGGTGACATCAGCGAAGCGCTGCCGGAAAGCGCGATTGAACCGGAAAAATTGGATCATATTTTCGCCAAACTTCGCAGTCTCGACATCGAAATCGTGGATCAAGCGGAGGTGGACCGCGTCAAAACCCCCGGAACCGAGGAAGAAGACACCACGCGGCTGGACATTCTGGATGACCCGGTGCGGATGTATCTCAAGCAGATGGGACAGGTGGCGCTGCTGACGCGCGAACAGGAAGTGGAAATTTCCAAACGCATCGAAGCCGCCGAAAACGAAGTCCGCAAAATCATTTACAGCCTTGGTTTCGCCGGCAAGGAACACATCGCGCTGGCGGAAAAACTCCTGGTCGAGCCGCCGCGGGAACGGTTTGACCGCGTCATTCTCGACAAGAAAGTGGACAATCGCAACGCGCATTTGCGCGTGCTGCACCGGCTGGTGGTGCAGGTCCGGACAATTGACCGGGAGGTGGATGAGAAATACACCGCGTGGCGGAACGCGCATAACAAGTCCAAATCGAATCGCGCATTGGCGGCGTTCAAACGGCTGGATCGAAAACTGCAAAGGGTGTTCCCCGGATTTTGCTGCAAACAAAAAGTGATTGAGGAAATGGCGCTCGTGGCCGAAAACATCCACGACAAGTTGCGATACAGCCTGCACGCGCTGGCCGACGCCGAGGCGCAGCGCGAATCCAGCGCCCAGCGGCATCTGGTCGAAGCCGAACGGCAAAAAATCAAGGCGCTCGAGGAATTTGTCCGGATGCCGCATGCGGATTACCTCGGAACCTTTGACCGCCTGCGCGAATTTTCCACCCGGGCGCTCCAGGCCAAAACCGAAATGGTCGAGGCCAACCTGCGTCTTGTCATTTCCATCGCCAAAAAATACACGAACCGTGGCCTGTCGTTTCTCGACCTGATCCAGGAAGGCAACATGGGTTTGATGAGGGCCGTCGAGAAATTTGAATATCGCCGCGGCTACAAATTTTCCACCTACGCCACGTGGTGGATCCGGCAGGCCATCACCCGCAGCATCGCCGACCAGGCGCGGACCATCCGCATCCCGGTGCACATGATCGAAATCATCAACAAGCTCATGCGCACCCAAAAACGCCTGATTCAGGACTTTGGCCGCGAACCGACGCCCGAGGAAATCGCCGACGAGATACAAATCCCCGTGGACCGCGTGCGCGCCGTTTTGAAAATGGCGCAACAGCCCATTTCACTGCAATCACCGGTCGGCGACACCGATGACGCCACCTTCGGCGATTTCATTGAGGACAAGGCCGCCGACAATCCCCTCGACATGACCAGTTTCAGCCTGCTCAAGGACAAACTCGGCGACGTGTTGTGCAGTCTGACCGAGCGCGAACGGAAAGTGCTGGAACTGCGTTTTGGTCTGGGCGACGGTTGCGCGCGCACGCTCGAGGAAGTTGGGCAGCAATTCAGCGTCACCCGGGAACGCATCCGGCAGATCGAGGCCAAGGCGCTCCGCAAAATGCGCCACCCCACGCGCATCCGCCAGTTACACGGCTTTCTGGAAATTGAAGACCTGGAGGGACTGAGGTCGGCGGAATAAATTTGTCGCGGACGCAGCCCGGCGCAAAATGCTTCCGCTTCGGGCCTGTAGTTCACCTCTCTGCGGTAATCCGTCAACGGTTTTTAGGATTCGTTCAACGGGTTTTTGAAGGGATTTTTGCCCGGTTCCACGCGGTCGAAGAGTGACACCAACGGAATGCCCTTTTCCGCAAGGCCGCTTCGTCGCTGTTCACGTCGGACGCCCCGCCCGGCTCCATCCGTGGAGAGCTGCCCGGGCCCGGCGACCTTCGTCTCAACTTCTTCCTACTTGGATGCGAAACCACTTATTGCATTGAGGGCACGCGGTTACGATTCTCGAGGCCCCAAACTTCTCCTGGTTCTTCAGATAAAGCAGCAGCTTGAACGGTTTGAAGGCCAGGGAGGCAACCAGTGCGGAGACGTAACAACAATAAAAGAACCACTTTTTTGTCCGGAAACTCCAAAGCAAGGCAACGATTCCCGATTTGGCCCGGCTCATGGAGTACGCCTGTCTCGCTGCTCCGTGAGCAGCCATTTCCTGCAAATAAATCGTCTGACCGCAGTGAGGGCAAACCACCCCTATTTTGCATACCTGCATCCCGTAATGCCGGGCGATGGGGTTTTCCGCCGCCAAGTTCAATGGTTCGCACGAAATCGCCTTCGTGGACCGATACCAGAGAAACATCCCGCCCAGATAATCCAATGCCATAATCCAAATGGTCCAGTATAAAGTGGACATCGATGTCATGTTGATCGATTGGTCGATGTTCTCGTAGAAACTGAGCTTGTCCGTTATCAATCCCCTGCTGAGGCAAAAATCAAACACCTTGCTGCCCGGATAAGGCCGGAGGCTAAACAGGCCGATATTGATGTCCGTGCAATAGTTGCGAAAAAAAACGAGGGATTCGGACAGCGTCTCGGGGCTTTCGGCGGGATCGCCAAAAATAAAATTCCCACCAAAGCCGATGCGCACCCGATCCGCAGTTTCGATGGCGTTGACGATCTGCGCCGGCTTCGTCCGCTTGTTCATGCTGGCCAGCACGGTCGGACTTGCGCTCTCTATGCCGTAGGAGAAAAAATAGCAGCCAGCGCGTTTCGCCAGTTTGAGCGTGTCCTCGTCAAAGGAAGCGCTGGCATGGGTCTGAAACCACCAGCTTATGTCCCAGCCCTTCTCTTCCCGGGCCTTTAACATCGCCTCCGAGAATTGACGCAAACGGTCGTTACTGACGGCAAACAGTTCGTCCAAAAGATATAGAATATTGAATTGGTGCTTGGGGTAAAAATGCCCGATTTCCTCCATCAGGTTATCGACGCTGCGTGCGCGGTACTTGATGCCCCGGTGATGCACGCAGAAGCTGCAACTGAACGGGCAACTCCGAGCCGCTATAATCGGCCAGGGCCGCGGTTGAAAACGGGGATACCGAAACAGATTGCGCGCCGCCAGCCAGTACTTGTCCATCATCTCCTGGACGCCGAAGACTTCATAATCCGGAAACGCTCTCTTATTGAGATCGCCATAATGAAAATCCAGCCTCGTGAATTGCGCGTTTCCGTTCTCCAAAAATCCCAAATTCG
>Ga0224554_1001561_pt1 | contig 14077 bp, 10 predicted proteins | sample 714S22024metaG_FD_180666 | JGI IMG/M metagenome (GOLD analysis project Ga0224554, IMG submission 180666) | Peat soil microbial communities from Stordalen Mire, Sweden - 717 S2 20-24 | ecosystem: Environmental > Terrestrial > Soil > Wetlands > Peat | place: Sweden: Norrbotten County, Stordalen...
CAACGCTGAAGCGATAGATTTCGATCATAGGCCACAACTCCAACCATAACCCCCAAGGAGACGCCCCATGTCTGAACGCGAGACAAAGACCCCCGGACCGCCGATTGTCGACGATCAGAACGCCATGTTGGCCGAATCCAAGCCAGGCGAAGCAAAGCCAGGCGATGCAAAATGCCCGTTTTCGAGCGGCGCCCTCAGACACACTGCCGCCGGAACCCTGTCGAACGCAGGCTGGTGGCCCAATCAGCTGAACCTGGGAATTCTGCATCAACAGTCCTCGCTCTCCAATCCCATGAGCGAGGAGTTCAACTACGCCAAGGAGTTCAAGAGCCTCGATCTCGATGCCGTGATCAAAGACCTCATTGCCCTGATGACGGATTCTCAGGACTGGTGGCCTGCCGACTTTGGCCACTACGGACCACTCTTCATCCGGATGGCCTGGCACTCCGCGGGCACGTACCGCATTCACGACGGACGCGGCGGCGGTGGCCGTGGCTCGCAGCGATTCGCGCCGCTCAACAGTTGGCCCGACAACGTCAATCTCGACAAGGCGCGCCGGTTGCTCTGGCCGATCAAGCAGGGGTACGGCCGCAAAATCTCCTGGGCCGACCTCATGATCCTCGCGGGGAACGTGGCGCTTGAGTCGATGGGCTTCAAGACCTTCGGCTTCGGCGGCGGCCGCGCCGACATTTGGGAGCCGGAGCAGGACGTTGATTGGGGCCCTGAGGCTAAATGGCTAGGCGACGAGCGCTACAGCGGCGACCGCGAACTGGCTAACCCTCTGGCTGCCGTTCAGATGGGTCTGATCTACGTAAACCCCGAAGGCCCCAACGGCAATCCCGATCCCATCGCCGCCGCGCGTGACATCCGCGAGACCTTTGCTCGCATGGCGATGAACGACGAAGAGACCGTCGCCCTCATCGCCGGCGGTCACTCCTTCGGCAAGACTCATGGCGCTGCCGATCCTTTGAAGTATGTCGATCGCGAACCGGAGGGAGCCGGTATCGAAGAGCAGGGCCTCGGTTGGAAGAACAGCTTTGGCTCCGGCAACGGCGGAGCTACCATCGGCAGCGGCCTTGAAGTCACCTGGACTCGAACGCCGACGAAGTGGAGCAACAACTTTTTCGAGAACCTGTTCGGCTATGAATGGAAGCTGACCGCAAGCCCGGCCGGCGCTCATCAGTGGACGCCCAAGGGACACACCGGCGACGGTTTGGTTCCCGATGCCCACGACCCGGCAAAGCGCCACGCGCCCACAATGCTCACCACCGATTTGTCCCTGCGCTTCGACCCGGTCTACGAAAGAATCTCGCGCCGCTTCTTGGAGCACCCCGACGAGTTTGCCGACGCCTTTGCCCGCGCCTGGTTCAAGCTCACGCACCGCGACATGGGTCCTCGCTCCCGCTACCTCGGTCCGCTGGTGCCAAAGGAAGAGCTGATCTGGCAGGACCCGGTACCCGCGGTAGATCACGCGCTGATCGATGAGAAGGACGCGGACGCACTCAAGGCAAAGATTTTGGCGTCAGGGCTGTCGACTGCGGAGCTTGTAAGAACGGCCTGGGCGTCAGCCTCAACCTTTCGAGGCAGCGACAAACGCGGCGGCGCCAACGGTGCGCGCATTCGCCTCAATCCGCAAAAAGACTGGGAAGTCAACCAGCCGGCCGAACTGGCCAAGGTGCTCTCGAAGCTCGAAGCGATCCAAAAGGAGTTCAACGATGCGGGCGGCAACGGGAAATCGGGCGGCAAGAAGGTCTCGCTTGCTGACCTGATTGTGCTCGCGGGTGACGCAGCCGTGGAAGCCGGCGCGAAGAAGGCCGGGCACAGCGTGAAGATTCCGTTTGCGCCGGGCCGCACCGATGCTTCGCAGGCGCAGACCGATGCCGCATCGTTCGCAGTGCTCGAGCCGAAAGGCGACGGCTTCCGCAATTACGTCCGCAAGGGACTCGAGAGCTGCGCCGCCGAGTTGTTGCTCGACAAGGCGCAACTGCTCACCCTCACCGCTCCCGAGATGACGGTCCTGATCGGCGGCTTGAGAGTTCTTGGCGCGAACTTCGGCCAGTCCCAGCTCGGCGTCTTCACCAGGCGTCCCGGCGCGTTGACGAACGACTTCTTCGTCAATCTTCTCGACATGAATACGAAGTGGCAGAAGTCCGCGGCGTCAGAAGGCGTGCTTGAAGGGCTCGATCGCGCGAGCGGCGAGGTCAAGGGTACGGGCACTGTAGTCGATCTCGTCTTCGGTTCGAACTCCCAGCTCCGCGCTCTCGCCGAAGTCTATGCAAGCAGCGATGCCGGGCAGGTGTTTGTGCACGACTTTGTCGCGGCCTGGACCAAGGTGATGAATCTCGATCGCTTCGATCTCGCCTGATCTCGGGAAGACCGAGCCCCTCGCGCGCTCCAATCGTGCCGTCGATAGGGAAATGAGATATAGTAGTTGTAGCGGATATAGCGTTTGCTGGAGGTGCACGATGAGAGTGGCGGGAAAGCCGGAGCGTTCTACTCCGGAACCTGGACGGAGCCGGATATTCGAAGTCTATACGCGAATTCGCTCGGCGGAAACCAAGATGGCTGGCGCCGACGGCGCTCCGCGCAAGCTTCCGGCGGACCCGAACCTGTTTTTTGCGCGCCTGATGGCAGAGCTGAAGTCCGGTAAGCCCGTCGTCATCTTCGAAAGCAATTCCGAGCTCACGACGATGGAGGCGGCACGAACGCTGGCCGTCTCCCGGCAATTCCTGGTCGGCCTCCTCGAAAGCGGACGCATGCCTTTTCACATGGTCGGAACGCACCGCCGCGTCTACGCGCGCGACGTTCTCGCCTTCAAAGCCGCGCGCGACAAGTCGCGGCGCAAGGCGCTCGATCGCCTGACGCGCGCAGAGATTCGCGACGCCCTGTACGACCGTGTGCCGCTGAATGATTCCCAAGTCAAGTAGCGCGATTTCCGCCGTTCTGGACGCATGCGTGGTCGCCCCAATGCCCCTCTGCGACACCCTGCTTCGCTGCGCCGAGGAACCGGCACTGTTTCGAGTTCTCTGGAGCAGCGAAACGCTTGAAGAGGTTCGTCGGACACGCGTGAGATTCGGCTATTCGCGCAGGCAGGCAGACCGCCGGCTTCGCGTGATGACGTCCGCATTCCCTGGAGCCAGCGTCCGTGTCTCCCCACGCTTGTCGCGGCAAGCGCCGGAGCTGCCCGACCCGAAGGATGCGCATGTCGTTCTGGCGGCTCAACGCGAGAGCGCGCAAATAATCGTCACGTTCAATCTCAGGCATTTCCCCAGGAGCGCACTTGGGCCGTTGGGAGTCGAAGCCTGGTCTTCCGACGAATTCCTGTTCTTTCTTTTGAAGAAGAATCGAACTCGCATCCTTGAGGTTCTGGACGCTCAGGCGAGCGCGATCGGGCAAACGCGATCTGCTGTGTTGGATCGATTCCGGTCGGGTTTGCCCAGGTTCGCAAGAGCCGCGGCGGAAGAGCCGATGTAGAGTATGGCTCACGACCGAGTGATAAAATCGATCAGTGCCGGGTCCTACGCGACGTAATCCCGCCAACCCCGCCAGGTCCGGAAGGAAGCAACGGTAACGGGCTCATGCGTGTGCAGTAGGTCACCCGGTACATTTTTTGCGTTTTCCTCATGTTTTTTGGCGGCGTACTGGTCCCCCACCGGTGTCTGCGTCGCAAGGAGAAGTGCTTTGAGCCTTACCGTTCGCCCCATCGTGGGCCGGCGCGCCAAAATCACGGCGCTCGGAACCTACGTTCCCCCCGATGTGATCACCAACAAAGACCTCGAAAAAATGGTGGAGACCAGCGACGAGTGGATCCTCACGCGCACCGGGATCCGTGAGCGGCACAAACTGGCGCGGGGGCTTGGCGTGAGCGACATGTGCGTGGAGGCCGCAAAGAAAGTGCTGGCGCAGCGCGGCATTCAGGCCAGCGAGATCGAGGCCATCATTGTTGGTACGGTGACGCCCGACATGTTGTTTCCCTCCACCGCTTGCCTGGTGCAGGACAAGATTGGCGCGAAAGGCGCGTGGGGTTTTGACGTGTCGGCGGGCTGCTCGGGATTTGTCTATGCCTTGCAGGTTGGGGCCAAGCTCGTGGAAAGCGGCGCTCATTCCAAGGTGCTCGTCATCGGCGCGGACGCAAATACGCGCATGACCGATTACACCGACCGCGCGACCTGCGTGCTTTTCGGCGATGGCAGCGGCGCCGTGCTCATTGAGCCGTGCGAAGAGGGCGAGATCGGCTTCATCGATTTTGTGCATGAGGTGGACGGCTCAGGCGGGGTCTCGCTCAACCTCAAAGGCGGCGGCAGCCTGAACCCGACCACGCACGAAACGATCGACAAGAAGATGCACGTCATCTACCAGGATGGCCCGGCGGTGTTTAAGTTCGCGGTACGCAAAATGGCCGAGACCACAGTGAAAGTGCTGGAGCGCAACGGCGTCACCGGCGCGGACCTGGGCTGCTTTATTCCCCATCAGGCCAACAAGCGCATCATCATGGCCACGGCTGAGCGGCTCCAGATGCCTGAGGATCGCGTGATTATCAACATTGAGAAATATGGCAACACCTCCTCGGGCACGATTCCGCTGGCCATGGAGACGGCCATCGAGGAAGGCAAGCTCAAGAAGGGCGATCTGGTCCTGCTGGGGGCCATGGGCGCGGGGTTCACGGTCGGGGCGGCGCTGCTGCGCTGGGAAATCTGAAAGGCAGCTGTTGGCAGCTAGACACTAGCAGCTAGAAGCTAGAAGCTGCTTCGTCATATACTGTGCTCCACCAACGCCAGATTGTTGCGGCGGGTAGACGATTCCAAGCGGAGGGCGACCATGGATGTGGCAATGACCGCCAGAAAAGGGAGAATATCCAAGGCGTTGCGTGAGCAGGCCGAGGAGGGGATGGAGCGCATGGCCCGCATTCTCGGCCGCACCGCGCACGCCAGTGTCACTTTTAGCACCGAGCGCCACATCCACATCGTCGAACTATCCGTCCAGGCGCGACTGCAGAGATTTGCCGCCACCGGCAAGGCCGATACGCCGCTCGCAGCGCTCCGCGAAGCCATCGAGCGCGCCGAGCATCAGGCCAACCGCTACCGCGACCGGCGCTTGGTCAGCAAGCGCCTGCCTAAAGGCGATAAGGTGCTCACCGCGCCGCCGGTAACGCGGCCCAAGGCACGCGTTGAGCCGGGTGCCGATGCCGGGGAAACAGGATCGTCTCGCCTCAAAGGCAAGGCCCGCGCCTCCATCGCGGTTCACTCCTTTCCCGCCAATGCCACGATCGTAGAGCCGCACATTGTCAATAGCGCCGAGGCCATCGCGCTCAGCCCCATGACCATTGAGGAGGCCGTCAAGGACGCTGAGTTCCGCGACAGCGATCTGCTCATCTTTCACACCGTTTCGGGCGACACGTTCGTCCTCCATCGCCGCCGCGATGGCCAGATGGAGCTTGTAGAAATCCCATAGATAGCGTGCGCTCGATCACTCGCGGAAAACATTTCGCTGGGCGCAGTGCCGCTGGTCACTGATCTCTGAGGACTGGCACCTGAAAACCTGAGACTTATCTATGATTTCTGTTCCCTGGCAGGACTTTGGTTGCACCCCTTGACCGCTTTTGGGGATGGTGATCAAGTTTTTGACTCAATAGGATTTAACCCATGGCAAAGTCTCCATCAGGTGCCGGCTCAATGCCGGAAGGCAAACCCTTGCAAGCGGGTCCGGCAAATCCCCTGAAGGCCATTGGTTTGAATCTCTACCAGAACGCGAACCCCGATGTGCAGCGCGAGGTCCTCGATAGACTGCCGGTCCTTGTGTTCCTGGAACGCGCCGGGAAAATCGTGTTTGCCAATGCCGAAGCACGCAGGATCCTGGGCCTCACCGAAGGCGAGTGGACTCCACGCCCGGTCGAAGAGATTTTATGGGGACTATTCCCCGGCACGGCCGAGCCGCAGACTTTTTTGACCGGCACCGAGCACGGCAGCCCCTTTCACGCGACTCTTCCCGATAGTAAAGGCCACCTGATCCCAGTTGAAGGCACCTACAGCATCCTTCACCCGGAGCAGCGCGAGGCCGTTATTGTGGCCCATCCCAGCGACCGCGAGCGCGCTCCCAGATCGCAGCTGATGGAGGACGTGCTGGCCAGCCTCCCTGAAGGCGTGGCCATCGAGTACCAGAATCATGTGCTCTATGCAAATCCGGCCTTTACCCGCATGTTTGGCTACACCGCCGAGGAGGCCGAAGGTGGCAGCCTGCGCGAGCTCATTGTGCCGGAGACCCGCCTTAACGAAAATGCTGCCCTGCTCAAAGCCGTCGACAACCACGGCTTCTCGACTGCGGAAACCGTGCGCAGCAACAAAGCCGGCGAGCTCGTGGACGTGAGCCTGCAGGTCGCCCCGCTGCTCGTCGATGGCGGCAGGGTCGGCTACGTCTTCACCTTCCGCGATATCGGTGAGCACAAGCAGACTGAAGAGAAGTTGCAGCACGACGCCATGCACGACGTGCTCACAGGTTTGCCGAACCGGGCTCTGTTTCTCGACCACGTCAACCTCACGCTCAACCGGCGCCTGCGCGATCCCGGCCAGAACTGCGGCATTCTTTATCTAGATCTCGATGAGTTCAAGCAAGTCAATGACAGCCTCGGCCACGCCGCGGGCGACGCTCTGCTGATCGCCGTTGCCGGCCGCCTTCGCGGCTCATTGCGCCCCCAGGATTCGGCTGCGCGCCTGGGCGGCGACGAGTTTGCGGTTTTGGTGGAAAGTATCGTCTCCACAAACGATCTCGAGATTGTCGCGGGCCGCATCTTGCGGGAACTTGAGCGGTCATTCGAAATCTTTGGCCGCGATATCCACGCCGGCGCCAGCATTGGCGCTGTCATGGCCGGTCCCGACCACACCACGTCCGATCTTCTCGTTCGTGACGCCGACTTGGCCATGTACCGCGCCAAACAAGCCGGCGGAAGCCGTTACGAAATCTTCGACAAGCACCTCGAGGTCTCCGTGACCAGCCATCAGGAGCGGGAGCGCGAAATCCGCACCGCCGTCAACAAGCGGCAATTCGTGTTCCAATATCAGCCCATCTACCGCCTCGTCGGCGGCTTGCTCGAAGGATTCGAGTCCTCTCTCACCCTGCGCCATGCTGACGGAACTGTGGACAGCCTTTCCGATCTGATGGCTGTCGCTGAAGACACCGGTCTTTCTGTTCTGCTGGGGCGCGAGGCGCTCGACGCCGCCTGCGCGCAGTTGCGCCTCCTGAGCGATCGCTTGCCTGAGCAGGAGTTGATCGTGACCGTCAACTTGACGCGCCGCCAGCTTTACCACCCCGACCTGGTCGCGCATCTAATGAAAGCTCTCGCAGCCAGTGGCGCAAACCCTTCGCGTCTGCTGTTCGAGGCGCCGGAGAGCGCGTTCAATGAGAACCCTGATGCAGCTGTCGCCATTCTGCAGCGCCTGGCCGACTGGCAGGTGCGCGTGGCCATTGACGACTTCGGCTCGAACCTCGCGCCGCTGAATCATCTTGTCCACCTTCCTGTCGGCATGGTCAAACTCGCCCCTCGGCTGACCGCCTCCGCGCTTTCGTCGGGCCGCCAACTTGCCTTGCTTGAGTCGCTCATTCGCCTGGGCAACACTCTGGGATTGCAAATGGTCGCTCAGGGAATCGAAACTCCGCAACAGCTCGCGGCGCTCTCTCGCATGGGATGCGCTTTGGGTCAGGGCCCGCTGCTGTCTCCGCCTCTCGACGAGGAGCGCGCACTCGCGCTGGCCGAGACCGGCTACGGGGCATTCGCATCGGGAATCTGATCCTGTCTTCGCGCGATGCGAAGACTGTCAAATGTTTGCCGGATAGGCAAAACCGGACCAGATTGGTAAGTTGCCGGGTTGAGGCTCGGGAACACTATTTGAGAGATCGGTGTCTAATGCTTCAGTTGTCTGGTTCGATACGGATGCACTAAAAGAAGGAAGCACACGAAGTATTTTGCGAAGAGTAACCCCGAACGCCTCGTCGCCTGTGCACCTACCGAGGCATCGTTGCTGGGAATTGAGGACTGGGAACGTACAACCGGCAACTCGTCAGTCACCGTTCCCACCCTTTCTCCGGGCTTGATTCCCGGTGTAGCATGAAACCAATGACGCCCCAGAAGCGCCCGCGCCGATCGCCAAAATCGCTGCCAACAATTCGCAAGCCTAAATCGGCAGTGCGCAAGATGAAGACGCTCGGCAAACCGGCCAAGCAGCTCATCATTCTCACTGGAATTTCCGGCGCGGGCAAAGCTTCGGCGCTCAAGGCCTTTGAGGATCTGGGATACCATTGCGTCGATAATCTACCCCTCGAATTGCTGCCTCAGTTCGCCGCCCTCGTTGGCAAATCCACTGAAGTCGAACGCGCCGCCATCGTCATGGACGTTCGCGAGGGCGGCACTCTCGACCGGCTGCCGGAAATCCTCAAGAGCATCAAGAAGCTTCTTGAAATCCGTGTCGTCTACTTTGACGCTCAGGACGCCGTTCTCGTCCGCCGCTACTCTGAAACGCGCCGCCCCCACCCCCTCGGCCAGTCTGAAACTGTCTGGCGCTCGATCGTCGAAGAGCGTCAGCTCCTCGATCCCATCCGCAACGTCGCCGACACGCTCATTGACACCTCCAACTTCAATGTCCACGAGCTGCGCGCCGACATCCACGCCCGCTTCGGCCATGAGAAGCAAACCAAGCGCCTCCTCGTCTCCTGCCTCAGTTTTGGGTTCAAGAATGGCGTGCCCCTCGACGCCGACATGGTCTTCGATGTGCGCTTCCTGCCCAATCCCCACTTCGTCCCCGAATTCCGCAGGAAGACCGGTCTCGATCCCAAAGTCGCTGCGTACGTCCGCGGATTTCCGCAAACGATGGAGTTTCTCAATCGCGTAACCAAGCTCATGCTCTACCTGCTCCCGCATTACGTTGAAGAAGGCAAGAGCTACCTCACCGTCGCCTTCGGCTGCACCGGCGGCCAGCACCGCAGCGTGATGATGGCCGAAGAGCTCGCCAAACGACTCCACAAAGCCGGCTACCAGGTCAAGGCGCTGCATCGCGACATCGTGCGCTGAGCGGGGCTCTGGAGACGATGGGGAATCATTCTCGTTCACCGATCAAGATCAGGCAAGCCGTGTCGGCCAGGCCGTGACACAGGCAGTAAAGTTATGCGGTGGCAAGCCGGATCCATTTTGACCAAAACGGCCAATCTGGCAGCCGGCCAATCCGTCATGCGCTCCGAATCAGCGCACCGGCAACTCGTCAAGCCAGCGGCTCATCGCGTCCCCCGATTGCTTGTTCACGTCGCCTTCGGGATTCAGCCAGACCAGCATCTTGTGCGCCGCGACCTTCTTGTAAGCCTCGGGCTCTTGCCTCGCGCCCGCCGGCCCATCGCCATTTCCATTCGCGCGCTCAAACCAAAGTATCGGGACCCGATCCGCTGCAGCCGCCGCGTCCAGATCGTATCGGTCGCGCATGAGCAGCCGCGCCGGAACCAGCCGCGCACGCGCATCGTTGAAGATCGCTCCCGCAGGATCGTCGATCGGCGAATCCACGACCACCCCGGCCAGCTCCAGATGCTCTGCGCAAGCTTCGAGCGCCAGATTCGCGCCCAGCCCAGTCCCATCAAGCACGATTGTCCCGGAATCGACTTGCCGCGTCCCGGTCAGATAATCCAGCGCCCAATCTACATCCTGCCGCCAGTTTCGCTCGCTCGGCCGCGCAAACTGGCTCGCCCCATAGCCGCGATAGTCAAACGCCAGCACATTCACGCCCACGCCATGCAGCCGCACCAGCGCGTCCACCGTGTCTCCCAGATTGCCGTCCGCCCCGTGCAGATAAACCACGGTGAACCGCGCCTGCCGAGCCCCTTGCGTCGCGGGAATCCACCAGCCCCTTAGCCGCGGCACGCCTGTGTCCGTCACCGCGAATGCAACCGGATCGAACGCCAATCCCGCGCTGCCGGGCGTTCTCGCAACCGCCCCCGCCGGGTGATAGAGCAGTTGCCAGCTCCCCTGCCAGAAAAGCAGGCATAACCCCAGCCAGCCGCAGAACACCGCCGCCGCAATCGTCACGCAGATCGCCACCAGCAGCCATCGCCCTGAGACAAGCTGCGGTTTCTCGCGGCCCTTTTTGCCGCTCGCGTCTTGCCTGCCGCTCGCGTGGCGTCCGCCGTCGGCGTGTGCCTTCCTAACGGCTGCCGGCCTTCGCGACACAACTTGCAACCTTGTTTTCTCGCGCGACATGATTGCGGTCCGCTGCTCTCTCCACTCCAACTTCTGGAATCACTTCCATCCTAACCGCCGCCTACCCAAAACCTCGCAGCGCACTCCGGTGTATATTTCTCCTTGGTGTGAACCAATCCATCGTCGGGAAGCGATTCCAATGACAACCGTACTTCGCGAAGTCAAATTGCCGGCAGCGAATGAAATTCTCCTGATCGCCAGCGGCGATCTCCGCCTCTCCGCCAACCAGGTGTGCTGGCCTGCGCAGCGCGACGTGGAACAAAAACTCACTGCTGCATTCGCCCAGAAGGGCGTGAAGCTCGTCCGCGCCCATGCCTACGACGAAAAACTGAAGCACGGCTTCATCTCTTCGCAGCGCCAGGGCATGGATGTCTTCATGAACATTCATCCCCAGGCTCGCCTCGTCTTTGCCACAGCTGCCTGGCAGTACAGCCATCATGTCCTTCCCGGCCTGCGCTCGCATCAGGGGCCGATCCTCACCGTCGCCAACTGGTCGGGCCAGTGGCCGGGACTCGTCGGCCTGCTCAATTTGAACGGCTCTCTCGTCAAAGCCGGCAAGCCGTTCTCCTCCATCTGGAGCAAGGATTTTACCGACGCTTATTTTCAGAACGCACTTGACGAATGGCTCCGCGACGGCACGATCACGCACGATCTTTCGCACGTTCATCCGCTCGACCAGAGCAAGCTGCCCGCCGCCAGCGCCAGGCTTGGCGCAGATCTCGCCGCCGCACTCAAGCATCGCAAAGCCATTATGGGCGTCTTCGATGAAGGCTGCATGGGCATGTACAACGCCATCATCGATGACGAGTTGCTCAATCCCGCGGGAATCTTCAAGGAGCGGCTCAGCCAGTCGGCTCTCGTCGCCAAAATGCGCACCGTCAGCGACGCTGAAGCGCAAGCCGTTTATGGCTGGCTCGTCGCCAAAGGCGTCAAGTTCGCCTTCGGCAAGGATTCAGCAACGGAGTTGACGCTCGATCAGGTCCTCGACCAGTGCAGAATGTACATCGCGGCGGTTCGCATCGCTCACGAATTCGGCTGCGACGCCGTCGGCATTCAATACCAACAGGGCCTCAAGGACATGGTGCCCGCATCCGATCTCGCCGAAGGCATGCTCAATAATTCCGATCGTCCCCCTGTCCACGCAGAAGGGAAATCTGACGGGAACAGAGCCGAGCTTTATGCCGGGGAGCCGCTCCCGCACTTCAACGAAGTCGACGAGTGCGCCGGCGTCGATGCGCTGGTCACCAATCTCTGTTGGAAAGCGCTCGGTCTCGATCCCTCAACCACGCTCCACGATGTCCGCTGGGGCGAGCACTACAAAGGCCCCGGCTCCAACGACCCCAAGAACGGTGCCGCCAGCTCCTACAACGGCGTCGCCAACTCTGAAAATCTCGACGCCTTCGTCTGGCTGCTGCAAATCTCCGGCGCAGCTCCCGCCAATCATTTCGCCGGCGGCTACGCAGGCGCCGTCAGCGAGCGCCAGCCCGCCATGTACTTTCCCCTCGGCGGAGGATCGCTCAAAGGCGTGGGCAAGCCCGGCGAAATCGTATGGAGCCGAGTTTTTGTTGAGGGAGGCGCTCTTCACGTCGATCTCGGCCGCGGCACCGTGGTCAGTGTGCCCGCAGCCGAAACCGAACGCCGCTGGCGCGAAACCACGATCCAATGGCCCATCGTCCACGCCATCCTGCACGGCGTCAGCCAGAATCAGATGATGGCCCGCCACCGTGCCAACCACGTGAACATCGCCTATGCGCCCTCGGCCGATCTCGCGGACAAAGCCCTCGCGACCAAAGCTTCAATGTTCGCCGAACTCGGCGTGAAGGTGCATCTCTGCGGCGTCACGCAGTAAATGCGCAACCCCGCTTCTCCGTGCGCGTTTACGCCCCTGCGGGACGCCGCGGGTCGCCGCGGCGACCCGCAACGTAGGAGCCGATACAGCGTCAAGCGAAAAGCCGAACGCTGAACGCTGAAGGCTGATAGCTGAAAGCTAGCAGCCAGAAGCAACTGATGGGCGCCCGCCCCGCGGACGAAACGCCTATCTCTGGCCGCCATCGTCACCATCACCATCGCCATCACCATGACCATGACCAGGGATTGGATTGAAGACGATGGATGCAAAGGTTCCGGCCAATTCGGCGGTGCCAATCCCCTGACCCACCGTGACGAACAGTTGGTTTGTTGCCCCATTGTTTGTGGCTCCGCCACCGAAGGCGACTCCCCAGAGGTTGTTGAGGATAATCTTCCTCCAGTGCTGGTCTCTTATCGTACCCACAAACCTTCCGGTCTTAGGATCGAATCCGTTGATGGTGCCGTCGACGGAGTTGTTTGAAACCAGAAGCGTATTGCTCAGCGGCCCAAAATCGCTGGGAGCGAGGGCAATGCCCCAGGCCTGATTGAGCCGGAGTCCATGAATCAGTGTCTTCACGAAGGTTCCATCCTCCTTGAAGACGTCGACGTAACCGCCGGCGCCCACGTTTGGTACGGCATACGTGACGTAAACCATGCCATCGATGTCCTGGACGCCAAATACCGAGAAGGTCGATGGGATCGCTGGGTCTCCAAACGACATCACCAGGTTGAAGTTGCCGTCGAACATATCGATGTGATTGTTGGTGGTGTCCGCCGCGTAGAGGAAATTCCCCGAGGCGTTGCTGGTGATGGCCAAGCCTGTGTAACTCGCCTTGTCGGCCGATCTGTCCACTTTGATGGTCGCCAGGTTCTTGTTCGTGCCGGGCCAGGCGCAGATCGTGCCATCGAGCGTGGCAAAGATGAAAGACGAGGCCACGCCCGAAACCTGGAAATCCGTCTTCGATCCGTTGTTAACGATTCCCGTCGGTGCGCCAGGACCGTTCAGGCCTGTCGCCTCGACCGGTCCGTTTCCGGCGGTGGGAATCGTAACCTTGAGTGCCACCTGAGTTCCGGCTGCAGTGTAGAGAGTCGACCAACCGGTGTCGTTATCGCTGATCCACCAGGGCGAACCGGCGCTCCGAGCCAATCCCCAGGGATTGGCCAGCAGCGGATCGATGGTCGGGGCATGCGAATCGACCTGATTCGAAACCAGGTTGGTAAGTTGATATTGTGCCTGGGCCGGTGCCGAAACCATGAGAAGAACCAGGCCGAGGCAAACGGCGACTGCGGTCCTGCGAACCTGCATACTAATTTCCTGCATGCTAATTTCTCCTTTTGGGGAAGTCTGGTACTGAGGGAGGTCGAACCGTCGATCGGTGGAACTCGGTACAGAACTTTCTCTTACTTGCTAGCCGTGCAATAGTAGGCCGGGTAGAGACTTAGACTTGTCAAGTAATTGTCAGCAGTTTGTAAATTTCTCGTGACTGAAATAGTCCGGTCACATCGTCTTTGAAGTGTGTGAGTGAGAAGAGACGGCAGAAAATGGCCGCCTGGCTGGAAAGGTTGCACCATTCTTGCGGCGGTGGCCGCGGCGACCGAGTCGAGAGATCTTGGGTTGCTTCTCGGGGCCCTTGCGCTTTTCGCCCACGCCACAAAAGAATGGGTGCCCCATCCTGGCTGTCATCCTGAGCGACTGAAGTCCGCCGCAGCGGACGGAAGGAGTCGAAGGACCTGCTTCCTGGAAATTTGGCGAAGGGTGGGAAAGCACAAACCTCGACTTCGCACGAAGGAGCAAATCCCTGCCTCTACTGCCTCATCTCTTCCGCCGTCACCGCCACCGCCATCTCTCTCGCCGCCGGAATGATTCCCATCTCCTGGTAGATTGGCCGCACCACGCGCCGCAGCGCCGGCAGTCGCGTCACAAACCACGCCGCCCCAAGCACCACCACCACTCCGTTCAGAATGACCGTCCACTGCGCGCCGGCCAGCGGTGTTCCCCCC
>Ga0224554_1001562_pt1 | contig 14077 bp, 8 predicted proteins | sample 714S22024metaG_FD_180666 | JGI IMG/M metagenome (GOLD analysis project Ga0224554, IMG submission 180666) | Peat soil microbial communities from Stordalen Mire, Sweden - 717 S2 20-24 | ecosystem: Environmental > Terrestrial > Soil > Wetlands > Peat | place: Sweden: Norrbotten County, Stordalen...
GGTAGCAATGAAGCTGATCAAGCAGATGGCGCTGGCGCTGGCCGCGCTGGCAATGATATTGATCCCGGGTTGCGGGGCAAGGCACTCGCAAAAAGAGGTTTTTTACCTGGTTGCAACCAACGTCTCGCTGCCCTACTGGGAGACGGCGATCGCCGGATTCAAGGCGGCTGCGGCGCAATACGGAGTGACGGCCAAGGTGGCTGGGCCCGACACCTACGATCCTCAGGGTGAACTGGCGGAGTTTCAAAAGGTGGTTGCGGCCAAACCGGCAGGCATTCTGGTTTCGGTCTCCGACGCTGCCGTGATGCAGCCGGGGATCGACGCGGCCGTAAGCGCCGGCATTCCGGTGATTACCATCGACTCCGACGCCGCGGCCAGCCACAGGCTCTACTTCATCGGCACCAACAACCTTGAAGCGGGACGTATGGGCGGTCGAAGGGTCATCGCGAAGCTGGGCGGGAAAGGCAACGTAGTCTTCTTTACGCTTGCCGGCCAGCCCAATACGGAAGAGCGGCTGAAGGGATTCAAGGACGCCTTTGCAATGCAATCGGGCATCAACATCGTTGAAGTGATCGACATCAAGGGCGACGCGAGTGTTGCTTTCGATCGGACCCAGGCACTGCTGGCTCAGACCGGCGCCAAGAAGATCGACGCCTTTGTGTGCCTCGACTCAGCGTCAGGCAAGTTGGCCGCTGACGCGATCAAACGGACAGGCGACACCAGCCGCGAACTGATGGCGTGGGACGTGAATCCCGATACGCTGCAGAGCATCAAGGACGGAGTCATCGATGCGGCCGTCGTGCAAAAGCCGTTCACCATGGGCTACATAGGTCTGAAGGCGCTCGACGAGATCTTTCACGATCCGCCCACGCAGCTCAACAAGGACTATAGTGTCGACGCATTCGCGCCCTACCCTGCATTCGTCGATACGGGCACATCTCTGGTGGACAAGAGTAACGTGGATGTTTACCTGGCCGCCGCGGCGGCGCAGGCGCAGTAGGGTTTTCGCGGAACAGGCCGCCCCGGAATTACAGATACCGCTTGGAGGCCCAATCCTTCCTGGCCGCGTTGACGAGTTGCCTGAGCTCTTTCAACAACTGGGGCTCAGGGGCGGCCTTGAAGTTGAAGCAGGTCTTGCCCTGCATCCGCTTCTTCAGGCCCGGCGATACGGCATTGAACAGGGGCGGATTCATATAGAGCGGCATGAGGTGGAAACTGACGTACGCTTTTCCCATGCGCACCGAGCCGAACCACATAGGATGACCCTTGTGTTGCGGGAAGGGCGAGGGCGCCCGGCATGTTACGGAGTACACGGTGGCAGTATCTTCACTGATCGCCAACTGGCGCGGGTGGCTCGCAAAGACACGCTTTAACTGGTCAAACGCAAGTTCAAAATCGGAAGCCATTGTCCGAAGCCTATCCCAGAAAGCGGTTGGATCCGACGAGAACACTCAGCACAACCCAACCGGGAGACCGTGTCACTCCGGCTTGGCTGGGCCGTCGGAGCTGTCCTCTTTGGCAAGCCTGATGCGTGCGCCCTCAAGCTTTTTCTGCACCTTCTCTACGTCGCCGGGCTCGATATCGGCGGCGGACGCCTTGGCGAATTCGTCCAGCGAGAGCTGCCATTGCGCCGCTGCCAACCGGATGCGGCCCGTCTTCTCGTAAAGATCGCCCAGGTGCATGTGTACGGTGGGATCGGTCTGGTCGCGATTCACGGCCTGCCGCAGGTTGTCCTCGGCCAGTTCATATTCGCCCATCTTGAAGTAGACCCAGCCGAGAGAATCGAGATACGCGCCATTTCCCGGTTCAAGGTCGACGGCTTTGCGAATCATTTTGAGCGCATCGGGTAGCTTGATCCCCCTGTCGGCCCACATATAACCCAGATAGTTCAGGGTCATGGCGTTTTCCGGATCCAGATTCAACGCCTGGCGGAAAAACTGCTCGCCCTGATCCAGCCGCTTCTGCCGCTCAGCCCATTCGCCGCGGAGGAAGAACAGGTAAGTGCGGTCATCCTTCTTGGTCGCCAGCGGTTCGGCTTGGTCAAGCGCATCTTCGGCATCCTTCCACCGCCGCAGACGGATGTTCATTTGGGCGATGGCGAGCCAAACACCTCGCTGTTCGTCGGGCGTGGCTCCATCAAGCAGGCTCTTCGCCATGGCCAGGCCTTCATCGGGATGATCCTGGTCCGCTAGCTCCCCGGCGAGCATTAGCTTCAAATCGCGATTCTTAGGATCGGCGGCTACAGCCTTGCGAGAGACGGCTATGGCCTTGTCAAATTCGTGGGCGTTGCGGTATGCGTCCACTTGCCCCTGGTAGCCGCGCGCAGCAAAGCTTCCATCCATATCGATCATCTTCTGGTATGCGGCGATCGCAGGATCTGTCTTGTTCTCCTCAAGGAAAACCGCACCCAGGCGCTCCAGGAAGATGGCGCGGTTGTTCTTTTCATCGTCTTTGTAAGCGCCGTTGGCGTGCGAGGTCGCGTCAACCATCTCCTGATAGGTCTGGATGGCGTCGTCGAAACGGCCCAAAATGTCGAGGAGCAGTCCTTCATTGAAGCCCGCTTCCAACGAAGTCGGATCGATTTTGCGCGCCTTGCGAATGGTGGCCAGCGCATCTTCGTATTTGCCCTCGCGGCGCTGAATCTCTCCAATATGCACCAGCGCCTCGGTGTTCTCTGGATCGGCTTCGGCGAGCGCCTGATACTGCTTGAGCGCCTCATCGAGCTGGTCGTCTGTGAGCAGCGCCGTGGCAAGCGCATCCATCGTCTGCAGGTCGCCGGGTTCCAGATCGTCAGCGCGCTTATAAGCGGCGATGGCGTCCTTGGGCTGCTTCAGTTGGTCGTAAAGCGCGCCCAGCGTGAACTCCATCTTGGGCGAGCGCCCGTCCACGGGAACTGCCTCAATCGATTTCACGGCGTGTTGCACGTCCCCGCTCTCGGCATAGAGGCGCGCCAGGTTCAGCACGACCTCTTCCGACTCGGGCTCAATGGCCTGGGCAGTCTTGAACTCAGCTTCCGCCTTCTCCGACTGGTGCTTCACAGTGTAGAGCTGGCCCAACACCATGTGATCTTCCACGCTCTTGGGCTGCAGGGCGACGATCTTTTCGAATTCCCCTATCGCCTGATCAAGCACGTTGGCGGAGTTCGCGGTTGACGCACCGCCGTTTTGACCCTCGCCCAGTTGGCGCAGGTAGATCCGCCCCAAGAGCCGATGGGCGTCGATGTCGTCGGGATGAGTTTTCAGCACCGCATGCGCCGTGGTCTCGGCGTCGTGCACGCGGTCGGCGCGAAAATAGAGATCCGCCAAAGCGTCGCTTAGCTCGGCAGAGTCGGGATCGGCATTGAGCGCCAGCTTGTACTGCTCGATGGCCTGATTCACCTCATCCGAGCGTCCCTCTGAAATCGCATCATCTTCATACACACTGGCAAGGGCCAGGTGATAGTACGCCTGAGCGCGGTTCGGCTCCGTAGGAGCGGCGTCTGGCGCCGGCACTGCAGGTTTCGTCCCCGCGTCCGCCTTCGCCGTCTCTACAGGAGCAACTTGTGCAGGGGCGACGCTCGACGGGGTTTGTTTGTCCTTCTCTGGGCCGGTTGAAGGGCTACTGGCAGGCGAGTTTTGGGCGAATAGGGGAGCGACGGGCAGCATTAAAAGAATGGCGGCTGCAAATGTGGGTGCTACGGTCGACATTTTGAAGTCTCTTGTCATCATGCAGGGATTTTCCTAGGTTCTCAGCCGCAAAGCTCAGGTAAAGCGGCTCAGGCAGCAGATTTGAGCGAGCCTGCCTGCTGTTACAGACGATTCTACCCGTCATTAGTCGCTCCTGCGCGGCAGATTGCGTGATTTTCGCGAAACTAAAGTGGGACGCGACGGACAAATCCCAGCCGGCCGAAACTGCGTGAGCGTCTCAGGGTTGCTCAATGCCGAAAGTGCCGTATCCCGGTAAAGACCATGGCCAGACCCAACTTGTCAGCGGCAGCAATCACTTCGTCGTCCCGAACCGAGCCGCCGGGCTGAATCACCGCGGTAGCGCCGGCATGGGCAACGGCTTCGAGGCCGTCGGGGAAGGGAAAAAACGCGTCGGAAGCAGCCACGCAGCCCGTGAGCGGCAGTACGGCTTTCATGGCGCCGAATTTCGCGGCGTCAACGCGGCTCATCTGGCCTGCTCCCACGCCCAGCGTCTGGCCGTCGCGAGCGTACACGATCGCGTTCGATTTCACATGCTTCGACACGCGCCAGGCAAAGAGCAGGCTGCGCAGCTCTTCGGCCGACGGCGGGCGCCACGTGACCACATTGAGCTCCGACTCTGTCACGCGGCCGGTATCGGCGTCCTGCAGCAGCAGCCCTCCAGATACGTGCTTAACCACCAGACGCGGCTCGGCGGCGCGAACCTCCACGAGGCGCAGGTTCTTCTTCGCGGCGAAACGCTCCCGTGCCTCGGGCGAGAAACCCGGCGCGGCAATGGCCTCCACAAACAGCTTGGCGATCTCCTCGCCTGCGGATCCAACCACCTCGCGATTGATGCCAATCACGCCGCCATAGGCCGACACCGGATCGCAGGCCAGTGCTTTTCGATAGGCGTCGAGGACGGTTGCGCCGGTGGCAGCTCCGCAGGGGTTCGTGTGCTTGACGATGATGACGGCCGGTTCCTCAAACTCCTGCGCCAGCTCCCAGCAGGCGTCCAGATCGACCAGGTTGTTGAAACTTAGCTCCTTGCCCTGCAACTGCGTTGCACCGGCAATGCCCCGGCCGGAGCCGTCGGCGTAGAGCGCCGCGCGCTGATGCGGATTCTCGCCGTAGCGTAACGCCTGAGCCAGCGGAAGGTTGATGCGCAATGTGGCGGGTAGTTGCGTTGTGTCAGGCGTGGCAGGCGCAGCGGGCGCGGGAGCATCGGCGATCCGCTCAAGGGTATTCGCTATGGCCGAATCGTAAGCGGCCGTCAGTGCGAAAGCCTGCTTCGCCAACCGCCAGCGTGTTGCGCGAGTGAGCGCGCCTGCGTTGCCCTTCAACTCCCCAATCAGCGCCGCATAGTCCGCCACGCGAGTCACGATCGCCACATCTTCGAAGTTCTTCGCCGCGGAACGCACCATCGACGGCCCGCCAATGTCGATGTTTTCGATGAGGTGGCCAAAGGCGACGCCGGGCTGGGCCGCGGTCTTCTCGAAGGCGTAGAGATTCACCACCACCAAGTCGATCGGCTGGATGCCATGCGCGGCCACGGCAGCCTCGTGTTCGGCATTCCCGCGAATGTAGAGCAGGCCGCCATGCACGCGCGGGTGCAGCGTTTTCACGCGGCCGTCGAGCATCTCCGGGAAGCCCGTCAGGTCGCTGATGTCCTTCACCGTCAGGCCGGCCTCGCGCAGCGTCTTCGCCGTCCCGCCAGTCGAAACCAGCTCGACCCCGAAGCCCCCCAGCTCTCGCGCAAATTCCACCAGCCCGGTCTTGTCGGTCACACTCAAAAGCGCGCGGCGAATGGTCTTCGCGCCAATTCCATTTGCATCAATTGTCGAACTCACGATTCTGCTCCTGGTTTAAAAATCGCATGGGCTCGCATCGCCTTCGAAAACTGCCGAAGAGCACCGGCCAAATTCCAGACTACATCGCGAAGCTCGCCTGCCTGCGAGGGTCTCGGCCAACCTGAAGGCAACGCTGCAACTCACCTTTGCCGCTGCCGCAACCCACTGCCGCGCAGCAGTCAGGAATGCTTTAGAGTTGTGGTATGGGAAGTTATCCCTCACCCCCCCAGCCGGAGGTTCTTCCTCCTGTCAGCGATTCTGTTCCGCCGCCGCGGCGACGCCGTCCTGTGTGGGCGGCAGCCCCTGCCACCCATCTGCTCGTGGGAATCAATTGCGCTGTGTTTCTGGCCATGGTGGCGCGCGGCGCCAGCCTATGGATGCCGACCCTTGATCAATTGATGTTTTGGGGCGCCGACAGACCAAACAATGTGCTTGTTTATGGGGAGTGGTGGCGCATCGTCACCGCGATGTTCGTGCACGTGGGCATTCTCCACCTGGCAACAAACATGTGGTGCCTGTGGAACCTGGGTCTGCTTGCGGAACCTTTGATGGGCTCGTTTGGTTTATTTGCTGCCTACATCCTCACCGGCGCCGCCGGGAACCTGCTCTCAACGCTCAAGAACTGGATGTACCCCATTCACGACGCCTCGGGAGCCATCCTCTTTCAGGCCGGGGCGGGAGCCTCTGGTGCGGTCTTTGGCATTGCCGGCGCGTTGATCGTTCTGCTTAGGTCGAAAGTGTTGCCGGTGCCGCCGGAAGAGGTCCGCAGGCTCCGTAAGTCGGTCATTTACTTTGCTGCGATCAATCTGGTCATCGGTCTCTCCATCAACTTCGGCAGCGGGTTCACCGGCGTCGAGGTCGACAATTCGGCGCACATCGGCGGCTTCTTATGCGGGTTGCTCTTTGCGGCTCCGATGGTGCCGCGCATTGGCTCGCCGCGCAGCGAATTCCAGTTCAAGCTGCGCCTGACTGTTGCGCTGGTGGTACTGCTCCTGGTGTTATTTGGGTTCTATATCGCCCACGTACCGCCGCCGCAGGGATGACGGTCGCAACTACCGCGTCGCCGTCGCGGAGAACTTCTTCACCATGGCCAGCAGTAGCTTGCGGTCGCTCTCATTTAAATTTGTGGAGTACCGCCTGAGCTGAGTAAGAAACCGCAACTCGTCGTCGGAGAGACTTTGTGTATTCATCTGGCGGGAAAGCGTGTCGCTGGCGAAAAACTGCGCGATCGGCAGGTCGAGCGCGTGTGCAATCTTGGCCAGCGTGTCCAGCGAGGGCACGGTGTGGCCGTTCTCCACGCGAGAGAGATAGCAGCGCAATAGCCCGGTCTTTTTTTCGATGTCCCCCTGCGACAATCCCTTTTGCAGGCGGTAAGCGCGAATCGTGGTCCCGATCTTTATGCTCATTTCAAGTCCTGTCCGATGCGTACCATGGTTTACTTACCCGGTAGCAATAAGAAAACTATTAACTTTAGAGTTAACATGCCTCAGCGGGGATTGCAAGTGCAAAACCCTCTTCCGGGTTCCAACTGGTCAACCGCAGCGGTCGCGGTGCAATACACTGGCCGCGTAGCTGCGCCGGTAAACCTTAACATTGCGTGGCTCGTCAGACTGAATACTGGCAAGAGAGGTCGGGTAGCGCAATGCGGCAGGCAGCAATGAGGCGTGCGAGTGCGGCAGGGATCGCTTTGGCCGCCTGCCTTGCTGTGTGGCCGCAGGCTCCCGCAACTCAAACCCCGGCAAGCCAGGCTCCTTCATCTCCCGCCGTGCCCCCCGCTCTGTCATCGCCTGAATCCGTGACAGGCGGCGCCTTGCATGGTGTGGTCAAAAGCGGAACCATCCCGCTGCCAGGCGTTTCCGTTACCGCGCAAAACACACTCACCGGCAAGCGCTATTCAACCACCAGCGATATCACCGGCGCATGGCAAATGAAGATTCCGCTCAATGGCCGCTATGTCATTCGAACCCAGCTCGCGGCTTTCGCTGGAGGGTCGCAGGAAGCCGTCTTAAACGCAACCAGCCACGATCAGACAGTGAACTTCGAATTGATTCTGGCTTCGCGGCAGGCTGCGCTCAACCAGCAACTGGACCAGCAACAAGCCAACCAGCAGAGCAATGTTGCCGCGGCGGTTCGCCAACTCGCGGGAAACTCGCCGGAAAACCTGAGCTTGATGAATGTGCTTGCCGCCGACACTGACACGGGAGCCGGCACGGCTGGCGCCAGCGGCGCCGCTCTGCCGTCGATTGCCGCCAACTCCGACTTCAGCGACGAGTCCGTGGCGATTACAGGGCAGGCGGGACAGGTAAGCGCGCTGGCCGGTATCGACGCCGACCGGGTCCGCGATGCGATCCAATCGATCCAGGCGCAAGGCGGCCTGAACGGGCAAGGCGGCGACGCAGGCCAGGGCGGTCTATTCGGCGGATACGGAGGGGGCGGAGGTTTCGGCGGGGCCTTCGGTGGTGGCGGGTTCGGCGGTGGCGGCGGAGGTTTCGGCGGAAGAGGAGGCGGCGGAGGCGGAGGCCGCGGAAACTTCCGCAACTTTAATCCCGGTCAGCCGCATGGCTCCATTGCGTGGAACGGAACGAACTCGATCTTCAACGCGCAGCCATTCGCTTTGCTGGGCCAGCAGCAGAACCAGCCCTCCAACGGGACCAATCACTTTACGCTCTCGTTCATGAGCGCGCCGTATATTCCGCACCTGACCAAGCCCAGCGGCAAGGACACCGTCTTTCTCACTCTCTCCGGCTCGCGCTCGTCGTCCCCGGACGATTTTTACGCCACGGTTCCCACCGACGCGGAACGTAAGGGCGATTTTTCCGCCGCCGGATTGCCGCCGATCTACGATCCAGTCACGGGCCAGCAATTCATCTACAGCGGCACGCCCAACGTGATCCCGCCCACGGGAGCAGCGGGACAGTCGATATCCCCGCAGGCGACGGCGCTCCTGAATTATTTCCCCGAGCCGAATCTGCCGGCAGGGACCACCATCAACGGCTACAACTACCACCTGCTGACCACCGCTCAGTCCAACTCCACCAACGCGGGAATTCGCTACAACCGCAGCCTCGGCGCAAATGCCACGCAGCCCGGTGCCCGTGGTGGATCAGGCGGAGGAAGGCGCGGCGGCTCGCAGACTCAGGGCCTTCGCCAGAGCATCAATCTCAACTACAACTGGTCCCACTCGGCCTCCGACCTCGTAAATCTGTTTCCGCAACTGGGCGGCAAAAGCGCTTCAGATTCAGACTCCCTTCAGGCCGGCTACACGGTGGGCTATCACCGCTTCACCAGCATTTCGAACGTCAACTGGAATCGCAGCAACAGCCATACCATCAATTTCTTCACCAATACCACCGACAACGTGGAATCGGGGCCTAAAGGGCTAGGCATAACGGTGCCCAACAATGATCCGCTCAACTATGGCCTGCCGAATATCTCACTCAGCAACGGCATCCAGGGCCTGAGTGAAACGCAGCCGAGCTTCTCCATCGCGCAGACCATCTCGTTCAGTGAGGTCCTGAGCTGGATTCACGGCAAGCACAACCTGCGTTTCGGCGGCGACTACCGCCGCGTCCATCGCGATTTTCTCGCCGGCTCAAACGCCACGGGAAATTTCGCGTTTACCGGCTTGTTCACCGAGGACGCCGCTGGGGACTTGGACACCGGTTCATCCATCGCCGACTTTCTGCTCGGATTGCCGCAGTCCACAACGCTCAACTCTTCTGAGGCGAAGAGTTATCTCCGCGATAACGTCTACGACGCTTACGCCACGGACGATTGGCGGATGCTGCCTTCGCTTACGCTCAATTACGGCGTGCGATGGGAGTTCTTTGCGCCCTACACCGAGAAGTACGGGCACTTGGCCGACGTGGCCACAAATCCGGATGGTGGATTCACCAGCGAGACCGAGCAGACTGCCGGGATGAACGGGTTGCCGAATTCGCTCGTCCTTCCCTGGCACAAGGCATTCCAGCCACGCGTCGGGCTTGCCTGGCGAGTCCCCAAGATCAAGCAGACCGTCGTGCGCGCTGGGTTTGGCACTAACTACACAGTGGGCGAGTACGCCGGTTTCGCCACGAACATGGCGCACCAGCCGCCATTCACTGACGAGCAGACCAACCAGGAAGCCGTAGGCAACACGGCATCGTCGGCGTGCGCAAAGGCCGGGACTTGCTTCACGCTGGCCAACGGATTTCCCGCTCCTACCACGATCGGCAACTATGCGCTCGACCCGCACTACGGGCTGCCCTACGTGATGGCGTGGAATCTTGACATTCAGAAGACGCTTCCCTGGGGCATCGTGATGAACCTCGGCTATAACGGCTCGCGTTCGAATCATCTCGATGTCAAACTCGCGCCGCGCGCTCTGCCGGCCAGTCCCGGCACCGATCCGCCCAATCCAGTGACGAACCAGCCAATCCAGTTCAACTACGACGAGGCGGCAGCGTATTACAAAATGAACGCGGGAACGGTACGCGTGAACAAGCGCCTTTCCAAGGGCATTTCGATGGGCGCCAACTACCAGTATGGCCATGCCATCGACGACGCGACGTCGGTCAACGGGAGCGGCGGCTCCCTTGTTCAGGACTGGCAGAATCCGGCTGCGGAGGAGGGCCATTCCGTTCTCGACATTCGCCACCAGGTGAGCGGCACGTATCTTTTCGAGCTGCCGTTCGGGCCCGACACGAAATGGGTGACAACCGGTGTCGGGTCGCACATCCTTGAAGGCTTTTCAGTTTCCGGCAGCTTCAACTTCGCCACAGGATCATGGCTCTCCCCGGGATTCGAACCAACATCGCAGAGCGACGAGTGCGGCAACACAAGCGCCCTCCGGCCTAATTACAATCCCTTGCCCGGCCAATCCGTGACAACAGGCGGCGGCTCGCTGCTGCACTGGTTCAACACTGCGGCCTACTCGGCGCCGGGCAATACACCAGGCTTTTGCGACTACTTCGGCACCGCTCCCCGCAATTCAATTGAAGGGCCGGGAACAGTCTCGAACAACATGTCGCTCTCGAAGACCATGCAGCTTGGCGAAACGCGCAGTATGGAAATTCGCGCCACTATCAACAACGTGTTTAATACCGTGCAGTACTCAGGCATCGACACCACCTACGGAGATCCCAAGTTCGGCGAGGTCACCTCGACCGCGAACAACGGGCAGATGCGGTCGTTCCAGTTTCGGGCAAGTTTCAGGTTCTAAGCGGCAAGCTAGCGGTTTTCGCCGCGCAATGCGCGACAGGAGTAGGATGACGAACTTGGCACAGAGGATGGTTGCGGTGGCTGCGCTTATGGCGCTACTGGTGCCTGCTGCGCCCCCGATCCCCGCGCAGGCCCCAGGCCAGGTCACCAACGCTTCAACACCACAAAATCCGCCGGTCGGGACACAGGTCACGTCCACTCCGCAAGGTGGCTTTTCGCTCAAAGCAAACGCCGAGTTGGTGCTCACCAACGTGGTGGCGCGCGACGCGAAAACCGGCGAGTTGATCACAGGCCTCAAGCAGAGCGACTTCAAAATCTACGAGAACGGCAAGGAACAGCAGATCGACAGCTTCGATTTCGAGAGCGTGGACATGGCCTTGCCCCTCAAAGAAGCCACTGTCAGCGGCCTGGCTGCCGGCCCCAGCGGATCGAAAGCTGTTGTCGTTGCCAAGCCGGAAGAGCTGCGCAACCACCGGCTGATCGTGATGTTCTTCGACCTCACCTCGATGCAGCCCGAAGACCTGGAGCGCAGCGTCGACGCGGCGCAGGCCTTTCTCAAGACAAAAATGCAGCCGGCCGACCTCGTGGCCTTGGTCTCGCTTGGCGACACACTCAACGTCGACCAGGATTTTACCGCCGACAAAAACGCGCTCATCAACGAGGTGGCCGCCTACAACGGCACCGAAGGCCAGGGATTTGCCCAGGGAGCCAACTCCAACACCAATCAAACCGAGGACACCACCGCCTACACGCCCGACGAGAGCGAATACAACGACCTGAATACCGACCGCGAGCTTTTCGCGCTACGCTCCATTTCGCAATCGCTCGCCAAAATCAATGAGAAAAAATCGCTGCTCTACTTCTCTGGCGGCATCTCGCGCGACGGCATTGAGAACGAAGCTTCGTTGCGGTCCGCGATCAACGCGGCGGTACGCGCCGATCTTGCCATTTACAGCGTGGACACGCGCGGCCTGCAGGCCATTGCGCCCCTGGGCGACGCCTCCACTGGCAGCTTGCGCGGACAGGGTGCATTTAACGGCAGCGCGCTCACCACCAACATGAATGCGAACTTCGCCAGTCAGGAAGTGATGGGCACGCTCTCCAGCGACACTGGCGGCAAGGCGTTCTTCGACTCGAACGATTTTGCGCCAGCCTTTGCGCAGGTGCAGAAGGACAACTCGGCGTACTACGCCATCGGGTTTCACTCGACGAACCCCGCGCGCGACGGCAAGTACCGCAAGCTGACCTTCAAAATCGATCGTCCCGCCGTCAAGCTCGAATACCGGCCCGGATACTACGCGCCGGCTGACTTCAAGCATTCCGGCAAGGAAGACCGGGAGCAGGAGCTCCAGGATCAGTTGGCCAGCGACCTGCCGGCCACCGACATGGCCGTCTACATGGACGCCATGTACTTCCGTCTCGACGAAAATCGCTTCTTCATGCCCGTTTCGCTGGTTGTCCCCGGCTCCCAGATTCCCTTCGTAAAGGGCGGCGACAAGGATAAAGCCACGCTCGACATCATCGGCGCAGTGATCGACCAGACCCAGCGGCCGGTGGGTCGCGTGCGCGATACGGTCAAGCTCAATCTCGATCCATCGCTGCAGGCGCGGCAGAAGAACATCCAGTACACCACGAGTTTCAATTTGCCGCCGGGCAAGTACCAGCTCAAGTTCGTGGTGCGGGAAAACCAGACTGGGCGCATGGGCTCGTTCATCGCAGACGTTACGCTGCCCGATCTGAAGAAGGCTCCGCTCAAGATGAGTTCCATCGTGCTGGCGTCGCAACGGAGCCCAAGCAAGAAGGACGATCCCTTGGTGCGAAACGGCGAAGAGTACGTGCCCAACATCAGCCACGTCTTTCGCCAGGATCAGCAAATGTATCTGCTCTATGAAATCTACGATCCGGCGCACGCAAAGGCCGCCGAAGGTGCGCCGAAGGAATCCAAATCGGCGATCGATCTGTTGAGCAGCCTGGAGCTGATTCAGGGATCGACGAAGGTCTACGAAACGCCCATCGTGCAAGCCAAATCGCTCAACGTGGACGGGCGCGATGCGGTCTCTATCGAACTAGACGTGCCGTTGAGCGGGCTCAAGCCGGGGTCGTATATCTGCCAATTGAATGTGATCGACGACGCGGCCGGCAGCTTCGCCTTTCCGCGCTTTGCGGTGCTCGTTCGTGATTCGTCCGTGACGCCGCCCGCTGCGCCGGCAGTTGCGCCGGTCGCCGTGCCACCAGCCGCGCAGTCATCGCCAAGCGGCGCCTCCGAATAAGATCGCCTTCGGCCCCACCCCTTCTGCGGCGCCGCTGCGGAAAGGGCAGGCAGCCGTCACGCGCGCCGTCAAGCCCTCTTGAGCAGCCGGAGGATCGCCACCAGGATGATGGCGCCGCCCACCGCAATCAGCGTGCTGTAAATGAATCCACCGTGCGCATCCAATCCAAGGTGGTTCGCGATAAACCCGCCCACCAACGCTCCGGCGATACCCAGCAGAATATCGACGAAGAACCCATAACCTGAGCCCTTCATGATCTTGCCCGTTAGCCAGCCTGCAATCAGGCCGGCCAGAATCCACAGAAGAATTCCCATTTTTCCCTCCTCAATCTTGAGAATCAGTTCATTTTTGCGGCATCGGGAGCTGGGGAAACCATCGCAACGCAAAGGTTAGGCTTCCGAGTTTCACAAGTCTGGATTTATAACATTGCCAGGGCACGTCCAGCCAGCGGGAAATTTCGTAACCCGGCAGCCGCTACCCCGGTTTCTTAGGGTCGGTTTCCGAGGCAGGGCTGTCTCGATAGGGGCAATGACGGCATCCCGACCCGCAGCAGGTCCCGCGCTTCAGGTGGTAGGCGGCAGTGAACACCAGAAAAGGGCCTTCGAAGTAATAATCTTCGGGCTCGAGCCCTGGCGGAGGCTGCGGCGCGGTCGTTGGAGAATCTCGGTCCACTTTCGTATTGTCTCGTACAGGAGTTTTACAGATTGCTCTGAACTGGCGGTAACTCGTAAGCGGACGATCGGGCATGCCCGGTAAAATTAATGCATGGCACTCACCGCCCAAGACCGCGCCCGCAAGATCAAGATCATTCTTTTCGACGTGGATGGCGTATTCACTGACGGCACCATCTGGCTCGTTCCAGGTGGTCCTGCGGACAGCGGCCTTTTGGACGAGATCCGTGGCAAGGAAAATATCGGCTTCGGCGTCGGATCGGCGACCATGGTCGAGGCCAAGGGCTACAGCGCGCACGACGGCACCGCGATTTCGCTGGCGCGGCTGGGCGGCCTGAAGTGTGGCGTCATCACCAAGCGCATCAGCGAAACCGTGGCCACACGCGCCCGCGATCTGAAGCTCGAATTCATCTACCAGGGATGCG
>Ga0224554_1001566_pt1 | contig 14043 bp, 11 predicted proteins | sample 714S22024metaG_FD_180666 | JGI IMG/M metagenome (GOLD analysis project Ga0224554, IMG submission 180666) | Peat soil microbial communities from Stordalen Mire, Sweden - 717 S2 20-24 | ecosystem: Environmental > Terrestrial > Soil > Wetlands > Peat | place: Sweden: Norrbotten County, Stordalen...
TTTCGGAACTGTGAAACTGTGTTCCCAACGAGTAAACAAGAAGCGAAAAGATTTTTCCGGTTCGCTTTTTATTCGCTATAATGCCCAAATGGCCATCACTCGAAGACAAAAAGAGGTTCTGGACTTCCTTGAGGCGTTTGTAAGCCGGAATGGCTATTCGCCTTCGTTTGAAGAGATCGCGCGCGGCATGAGCCTCAAAAGCCTGGCCACGGTGCACAAGCACATCACCAACCTCGAAAAGAAGGGCATGCTGGACCGCGTGCACAACCGCAGCCGGTCGATTGACGTGCTTCCGCCAGGTTCGCGGACGCGGTCGAGCCTGAAGCTGCAGCTGGCGGGGCGGATTGCCGCTGGAACGCCGGTCGAGGCGATGGAGACTCCGGAGACGATTTCGTTGGCCGATGTGGTGGGCAACCGCGACGTGTTTGCGCTCGAGGTGCGCGGCGACTCCATGCGCGACGAGCACATTATCAATGGCGACTACGTGCTGGTGGAGCGGACCAAGACGGCGCGGCAAGGCGAGATCGTGGTGGCGCTGGTGGGCGGCGCGGAGACGACGCTGAAGCGCTTCTACCCGGAAGGAAACGTAGTGCGGCTTCAGCCGGCAAACCTAGAGATGGAACCGATCTACGTTCCGGCAGCGCAGGTGGCGATTCAGGGCCGCGTGCTGGGAGTGCTGCGGAAGTATCGGTAAAGCAGTGGTTCGTGATCAGCAGTGACCGGGTGCGCGATATTACGGCTGATCAGATTGATCAGCTTCTTTGCGTTTGTTGAATACGACTCCGAACGCCGCGCCAAGGGCCAATCCGCAGGCGCTACCGACAGCGACGTTATGGATCGCCACTCCGATTGCAGCCCCGAAGCAAAGTCCCAAAGCCACTCCCAAGCCGATGTTGTTCTTCACTTGATCGAGTCCTCCCAAACATCTTAGCTTGCCTGCTCGGCGATGCGCTGGGCGCGCCACACAGCGCCGTTGAGCGCGACAGTTTCAGCAGCTTCGACCGGCATCTCCGGCGCGCCAGCTCGGAGGCCGGCGAAGAACGCTTCGCGGACGATGGGCATTTTGCCGATCACGCTGCCTGTCCAGGCAGCAGGAACCTCGCTGTCGGGCAATTCGCGGACGACGGCGTGCTTGCGCCGAAGCTTCGACCGCACCAGAAGAACATTTGCTACAAGATCCGTCGCAGCCTGCCGCAGAACGCCGACTGCAACCGGATCGCCTGCTTCGGCGAGCTCGTTGACGGCGGGGGCGAGCGCAGCGAAGTCGGGCGCGGGGGCGCCGTCGCCGACGTTGATCAATTGATCCAAGGTCGGCGTGCCCCAGATCTCGCCAACTTTTTTCAGAATTTCTGTAGGCTCGTCTCGATCGTAGGCATTGAGCGCGCGCCGAATGGCATGGAGACCGATCCAGTAGCCGGAGCCTTCGTCGCCGAGGCGCGAGCTCCAGCCGCCGGCGGATTCGAAGGCGCCGTCGGGCGCGCGGCCGATGGTGTTGGTGCCGGTGCCGGCGATCTGCAGGATTCCCGGGCCCCCGCGAAACGCGGCGTCGAGGGCGATGATGTGGTCGCCAACAACCTCGGATCGCTCGACACGAAAATCGTTGAAGACCGCGGTGATCCACTCGGTAATGCCGGGCATGGTGGCGCTGGCCACGCCGCAGCAGGCCGCGCTGACCGCGTTGACACCCGCCTGCCCGTAGACATCCTTGAGCACGGCGCGCAGATTTGCTTCGGCGGCCTCGGCCCCCACCCGCAGGCGCTTGATGGAGCCGCTCTCAGCAAACGCGAGCACCCGATCGCCGTCGACGATAGAGGCGCGCGTGTGGGTACCCCCGCCATCGATTCCGAGAACCACGCTCATCGCTTCCCCACCCCCCCTTATTTCTCAGTCGTGACGCCGCCATCGCGCAGTGTTCCGGAAAGAATGTTCAGGCTGCCATCGGACTTGGGCGCGCGAAGACCGAGCATATGGGCGAGCCATGGATAGAGATTGACGTTTTCAAAGGGCGCGACGGTTTTTCCTTCGACGAGGTCGGGACCGGCGGCAAAAAAGCTGGCCTTCATTTCCGGGATAAGATGCGGATCGAAGCCGTGCATACCGATGGTGTGAGAGTGATCGGTTTGGCCAGAGGCCGGAGCGTGGGCGCGGATAGCATACGGTCCGGTGGCGACAATCACCGGGTCACCCTCGCGCGGATTCTGATTGAAGTTGAGATCGGCGGGGACGTTCTTGAGGCGGTAGACGACGAACTGCGATGAGGCGCGCTTGAGCTGGTTGTAAACGCGAGCGCGATCATCTTCGGTTTTGCCGTAGAGGAGCGAGCCGACTGTGTCGAAGCCGGTGAGGTCGGTGAACTGGTCGAGGTCGATCCAGTCGCCTTCGGACTTGATCATGCCATGATCGCTGACGACGACCAGATCGATGGGCAGATGGGTCGCCTTGAGCGCGGCTTCGAGCTTGCCAACGATCGCGTCCATCTTGAGCTCGGCAGCGCGAGTTTGCGGCGCGTCAGGGCCGAACTCGTGGCCCTCGTGGTCGGGCTCCGAGTAGTAGATGGCGATGAAGTGCGGGCGTTCGGCGGCAGGGAGGCGGAGCAAAGCGACTGTATCGTCGATGCGCGCCAGCTGCGACTCGGGCGTGGGCTCGTTTTTTGCGTCGTAGTGCGCGTACCAGGAGGGTAGGAAGCCGGCGATCTTGGCTTCGGCGCCAACCCAGAAAAGGCTCGCGGTGCGCATCCCCTGGCTCTCGGCAAGGCTCCAAAGGGGAACTCCGGCGTACCAAGAGCTGTCGGCTTTGGCCTGCGGATCCGTGAAGGAATAGCGAGCGCCGCTCACGGGATCGAGAAAGTTGTTGGCGACGAGGCCAGTGTGCTCAGGATAGAGGCCAGTGACGATGGTGAAGTGGTTGGGAAAGGTGAGTGAGGGATAGCTGGGCAACATTCCTTCCGGCGCCCAGATGCCGCGCCTGGCGAGCGCGAGAAGATGCGCGGCGTTGTCGCGCTTGGCGTAGTCCCAGCGGAAGCCATCGAGCGAGACCAGGACGACGTAGTGCTGACTTTGAGCCCATGCGGAATTAGGGCCATTGTCAACATGGGTGAGGGGTAGCGCGGGATTGAATGCTGGAACCTGTGCGCCGACGGTGTGCGGAGCCGCAATTGGCACATAGACCACAAGGATTGCGGCTACGACGAGGCGAGCGATCGAGCGAAATCGCATGGAGAATACCCCGGAATCAGGTTAACGCACGGAGGAGGGTGCGTTGCGCTTCGTCAGCCGAAGACCCGCGCCCAGGCCGTCCAGACCAGACCCGCAGCGAGGATGGCAAGCTTTTGCCACAACGGCACAGAGGCGCGGCGACCAAAGACGTCATAGTTGGCGCGTTCGATGCGCTTTAATAGCGCGTGGTAGATGGAGACCAGCACCCAGAGAGCGGGGCGGCTGACGGGGTCGATCAGGGGCAAAAGAAAGCGCGTTCGGCCGTAGTAATGTTCGGCGAGGCGCGCAACGGCCGCAAAGAGCTCGCGCTCCGCGGGAGTGGGCAACGCGGCAGGCGGGTGATGCAGCAGCGCATCAAGCGAAATGCCATGATGCTCGAGATTCTTCAACGGAAGATAGACGCGATTGCGCGTGGCATCCTCAGAAACGTCGCGCAGAATGTTGGTGAGCTGGAACGCGATTCCGGTTTCCTCGGCGAGCTTTTCCGCGCGTAGGTCGCGGTAACCGAAAATCCGGATACAAACCAAGCCGACGACCGACGCGACCAGGTAGCAGTAGCGATAGAGATCGTCGAAGGTTGCGTAGGTCTCAGGCGCGCCGTCCGAGGCGTGGTCCAGATCAAGGGTGACGCCGGCGACGAGTTCGTCGAGCAGCGAAAGCGGGATTTGAAAGCGCGCGGTCGCGTCGCGAACCGCAAGGAAGACGGGATCGGAGGTTGCGTCACCTTTCGCGGCATCGCGCCAGGCGGCGAGCCAGGCGTCGAGACGGCGGCGGCGCTCGTCGCATGGAATGGATTCGTCGTCGGCAAGGTCGTCAGCCTGGCGCATGAAGGCGTAGATGGCGCAGATGGCGTTGCGGCGATGGAGCGGAAGAGCGAGGAATGCGTAGTAGAAGTTCTTGGCTTCGCGCTTGGCGATTTTACGGCAGGCCGCGTAGGCGCGGACCAGGGCGGGATCGGGTGATTGAGCATTCGGCGTCAAGCGGACTTTCCTGACGATCGAGGGCCGAGGCGCAAGAACGGCAGCGCCTTGCCAGCAAGAGCGCGAGCGGCAAGCGTTAGCTTGGTCGATTTCGAGATGGCCGGCCGCGCGCTGAGTACATCGTAATCGCGGCGCTCGATGGCGCGCAGGATTTCGAGGCCTCCGCGGCTGAAGAGATCGAGGTCGAGAGCGAGATCGCGATTGACTCTGCCGATGAGCGGCAGGCCTTGCTCGAAGAGAGTTCGCGCGTAGTCGACTTCGTGACGCAGCAGAGCGCGAAACTCTGGAGTGGCGACACCGTTCGCGATGGTTTCGTCGCTGACGCCGAAGTGGCGCATGTCTTCCTGCGGAATGTAAACGCGGCCCTTCAAGAAGTCGACGCGCACGTCCTGCCAGAAGTTGGCGAGTTGCAGGGCGGAGCAAGTTGCATCAGAGAGCCGGAAATTCTCTTCTTTTTTCTCGGGGCGGACTTCGCCGCAGGCGTAAAGCACCAAACGGCCAACGGGATTTGCGGAGTTGCGGCAGTAGCCAAGCACGTCGTCCATGGTGGCGTAGCGCGTGACGGTCTGGTCCTGGCGGAAGGCAACGAGCAGATCGGCGAACGGATCTTTTGGAATGGAACAGGCGTGGATGGTTTCGGCGAGCGCCACAAAGACCGGATGGCGCACACGGCCTTCATAGCAAGCGTCCAGTTCCCTGCCCCACAGGTCAAGAAGTGCAAGGGCCGCGGATTTGTCGGGGACTTCGTCGCCGAGATCGTCGGAGATGCGGCAGTACGCGTAGATGGAATAGAAATGCGGCTGCAGCGCTTTGGGCAGGAACCACGTAGCCACGTGGAAGTTCTCGTAGTGCGTTCCGGCAAGATGACGACAGTAAGTCCTGGCTTCTTCGAGCGTGGGCGCAACATCGGGGATGCGATAGGCCGGCGGGAGCGCGGCCCAGCCGCGTGCGATGAGTTCATCATGACCATGAGATGGGTGTTCGAGCGCCTTTTTGTCCGGCTGTGAAGTTACGGCATTCATGGCTTGACCCTCAAGGCACGATCGCGGTCTTGATCTCAGACGAGCGATTCATCAACTTCTCAAAGACGCGGTTGAGCTCGTACAGGTGAGCGTGGCCGGTGATGAATGCGCCGGCCTGGAAGCGTCCCCCGGCGATGAGCGCGAGAGCCTTGCGGCAGATTGCGGGCGTGTGATGAAAGGTGGCGCGCAGCGTGATATCGCTATAGTGGATGCGGTTTGTGTCGAGCGTTACGTGGGTATTTGCCGCGCAACCGCCGAAGAAGTTGACGGTGCCGCCCTTGCGGACAAGCTCGACTGCCTCCTGCCAGGTATCGGGCGTGCCCACGGCCTCAATGGCGACGTCGACGCCGCGATTGCCCGGAGTGAGGGCGCGCGTTTCGCGAATGGCCTTGTGGACGATAGAGGCCTGAACGACATGCGTGGCGCCGAGCTGACGCGCAGCTTCCACCTGGCCGTCGTGCTTGACGATGGAGATGGTCTCAAATCCGGCCAGCGCGGCGACGTGAAGAATCATAAGACCGAGCGGCCCACCGCCGATGACGGCGACGGTGTCGCCCTTGCGCGGACAGGAATCCTCGAGCCCGTGGACCGCGCAGGCCAACGGCTCGGTGAGCGCGGCGTGCTCCAGCGGCACGTTCTCAGGAATGATGAGGGTGTTCTTGGCGACAATGCGCTCGGGAATCCTGATGAACTCGGCATAAGCGCCGTTGTTGAAGAGCAGGTCGTCGCAGAGATTTTCCTGGCCGCGCAAGCAGAAGTAGCACTGGCCGCAAGGGGCGGAGTTGAGCGCGACGACGCGGTCGCCGGGAGCGAAATCGGAGACCCCCTCGCCCGCTTCGACCACAGTTCCTGCCTGCTCGTGGCCGAAGAGCGCGGGGGGAACGATCATGCGCGCGTGATACCCGCGGCGAAAGACTTTGAGATCGGTGCCGCAGGTGAGAGCCGCGCCCACCTGGACAACCAGCTCGCCGGTTGCGGCCTTGGGAATGGGGACTTGCTCGATACGAATATCTTCGCGGCCGTGGAGGATGGCGGCGCGCATGGTGACGCGATCGGAGAGAAACGCATTCTCGACCGTCCTGCGGCCCTGGTGGACAACGGTCTCGACCGTCTTGCGGCCTTTAACGACCACCGTCTCGACTGTATTCAGGCCAGCCTCGACGACCGTCTCGACTGTGTTCAGGCCTCCCTCGACGACGTTCTCGACTTTTTTCCGGCCGCCTTCGACAACCGTCTTGACGGTCTTTCGGCCGCGCAGGATCGCGTCCTTTACCGTGCTGGCCATCGTAGCGCTCCTACTCTGCTCCGGCCCCCGGCACAGGCTCCATCATAATCTTCATTGAGCCAGGCTGGGGGTGCGAGGCGATTTCGATTGCCGCGGACGCTTCTTCAAACGGGAAGCGGTGCGAGATTAACTGGGTGAGGTCGAAGCCGTTGCGGTAGCCGTCGAAGACCAAGCCCGTGACCTCATCCATGATCGGGAACGACGAGGAGTATGAGCCGATGAGGGTCTTTTCGTCCACGCAAACCGCGGCTGGATCGAACGTGGCTTCGCCGTGTTGAGTCTGGGCGAAGAGCATGACTTTGCCGCCAGGGCGAACCGCGTCCATGGCGGTGCGGACGAGCGCGTTGCCGCCGACGGCGACGATGACCGCATCGGCGCCGCGGCCTTCCGTTTCGGCAAAGACGCGTTCGACGACGTTTTCCGTGCCGGCGTGGATGGGGTTGGTGAGCCCGAAGCGCGCGGCAATGGCGTGGCGCTCCGCGAAGAGGTCGGATGTGAGCACGCGTGCGCCGATCTTTTTGGAAAGAGCCGCGTGCATCAGGCCGATGGGGCCCTGGCCGATGACAAGCACCGTGTCGTCGGGAGCGAGGTTGAGCAGCTTGACGCCCTTGAGCACGGTGTTGAGCGGCTCGACGAATGCGGCCTGCTCGAACGGGACGCCATCGGGGATGCGGACCACGCCGCCGTAGTTGACCACAAAGTCCATGACGCGGATGTACTCGGCGAAGCCGCCGCCGGAAGGCTCAAAGCCGGCGGTTGCGCCAGTCTTTTTGTAGAGCGGGCATTGCGCCGGAGTGTTCTTGCGGCAGTAGTAGCACTCGCCGCAGGGGACGTGGTGGAAGCTCATGACGCGGTCACCGACAGCAAATTTGGTGACGCCTGCGCCGACTTCTGCGACGACGCCGGCCATCTCGTGGCCGAAGATTCGGGGCGCCGAGTGCGAGCCCATGTGAATTTTCTTGAGATCCGTCCCGCAGACGCCGCAGGTGGCGATCTTGATGAGCAGCTCGCCGGCTCCGATGCGCGGAACGGGGACGTTTTCCAGACGCATGTCATTGATGCCGCGATACACAACCGCACGCATCGTGGCGGGGATCTTGGCGTCGATCTGAAATCTGGGACGTGAGATTTGGGTAGCCATTCTGTTCTCTGATGCGACCTCGTTCACGAGAGAAAGTCGTGCAGCGACTCCGCGATGCTTTGGGAAGCCCGTTTACTATTTTCGCCCATCCGGATGAGAGAGGGCCAATACCAGGGGCGAAGGATGGCAAAAAGAGTAAACGTCGCGAGTTCCAATTGGCCGCTGGGCGAGAGAAAGGGGTTGAAGTCCGGCAGGTGGTCGGTGAGGGCGTCGCTGACGCCTTTGATGGCGTAAAACGGTATGCCGCGCATGGCGGCGAGGCGGGCGACGGCCGCGGCTTCCATGTCGACGAGGGCGGCGCTGTAGGCGGAGGCGAGGCGGCGCTTTTCCGCTTCGCTGGCCACGGTGGGGCTTGTGGCAAGCCAGAGTTCACCGGCCCCCGCATCGCAACGGAAGCGCTCGCCGGTGCGGACGTCAATGACTCCGGCGACGTTGTGGGATGTGCCAAGTGCGATCTCGGCGCGGAGCGCTCCGGCCCAGCCGATGGAGAAGACGAGATCGATGGGACCACCTGCTTCGATGGCGGCAAAGGCGCGAGTGGCGGCGGATTGACCCGCGCCGGCGCAGGCGGCGATCCACTCGTCTTCCTCGTTGCGCTGCGCCCAGAATCGCGTGCCGTCGCGAGTGCTGTGGGGCCAGTTGCGGACGAGTGGCTTGAGCTCGCCAGGCATGGCAGCGATGATGGCGGTGCGGGTCATGATGATGTTTGGGCGCGGGCCTGCAGGATGTTGGCTGGCGCGTAGCCGTTGGAGCGGAACCAGTCGATGGCGGCGCGCATCGCAGGGTAGACGGGCACTACACGGAAGTCCAGCTCCTGCTGGGCGTGGGCACTGGAGGCGTACATTTTCTTGCGGCCCATCCGGACTTCTTCGAGTGTGGCGCGGGGCTCTTTGCCGCGGATGCGGCCGGTGATCCACTCCTCGAAAAAGGCGTAGGTAGCTGCGACGGCAAAGGGAATTTTGACGGTGGGCGAGGGGATGCTGGTGATGGCCGACATTTTGTCGAGAATCTGCTTGAGCGTGAGGTTTTCGCCACCTAAGATGTAGCGGCGGCCGGGAGTGCCCCTGGTGAGCGCGAGAACGTGGGCGCGGGCGACTTCTGAGACATCGACGAGATTGAGGCCGGTGTCGACGTAGGCCGGGAATTTGCTGTTGAGGAAGTCGACGAAGATGCGGCCGGTGGGCGTGGGCTTGCGGTCGTTGGAGCCGATGGGGGTTGTGGGATTGAGGATGATGATCTGCTGGCCCCCCTTGGCGGCGGCGATTGCTTCCTGCTCGGCGAGAAACTTTGAGCGCTTGTAATGGCCGACCATGTCGGCGAGCGAAACGGGAGTGTCCTCGTTGATCACAATCCCATCTGTCCGGAAGTGCATCGTAGCAACACTCGACGTGTAGACGAAGCGCTTGACCTGGGTTTCGCGAGCCATGCGCAGCAGCTCGCGCGTACCTTCGACGTTGGACCTGTACATGGCGGCGGGATCGGGAATCCAAAGGCGGTAGTCTGCCGCCACATGCACAACCCCATCGCAGCCTTGAAGCGCGGAGCGCAGCGAGGCGGGGTCGGAGAGGTCGCCGACAACTGTTTCGCCGGGAATGCCCTCGAGGTTGGCGAGATTGCTGGTTTTGCGAGTGAGGAGGCGAAGACCAGCGCCCTCGGCGGCGAGGGCTTTCGCCACATGATGGCCGATAAAACCTGTTGCGCCGGTGAGGAATACTCTCATCGCTTGAGCGAAGCTAGCAGCAGTCTACTCCAGCGCTTCCGGAACCAGGGCGATGTTCTTTTCGCCGGCGGCCTTCTTTTCGGTGTAGGCCTTCACCCAGTCTTCCCAGTGCTTGCCGGCGGCGCGGTCTTTGCCGCTGAACTCGAGGCGGGCAATGTCGGCGTAGCTCAGCTTGCGCTTGTCGTCCGCCTTCGGAGTAAAGTACTGGACAAACGACTCCGCCAGCGTAGCGCCGGTGATGCGATTGAAGATGTAGGCTTCAATTTTTTCGCCGGACTTGAGCGTAATGGTGACGTCGCCGCGATAATCGAAGGCCTTTTCGAGCGCCTCACGCAGAGCTTCGTCGCTGGCGAGCTCGGGAACCCAGCCCTCAAGCTCTTGATGCTCCGCCCCCGGAGCCAGTTCCAGCGCTTCGACCTGTTCCAGCGTGTACTTCAGCACCTCGGCGGTCATGCGCGCGTCTCCTCAAGCTCGCGTTCCGGGTGCGTGATGTTCACCAGCGACGACGGTCCGTGCGGCATGGGCTCGTTGAGCAAGTTGAGCGCGTGCTGGTCGGGGTAGAGCGAGAAGCTGCCCTTGACCATGGCGAAGAAGCCTTTGAGCGAGCCGAAGCCTTCGAGCACGGCGGAAGGCTCGTAGCCGCAACTGACCATGCAGTTGGCGCACTTGGGATTGCCCGACGCCACTCCGTAGTCTTCCCATTTGGTCGAGTTCATCAGCTCGGCGAAAGTGTCGGTGTAGCCATCCTGGAGCAGGTAACAGGGCCGCTGCCAGCCGAAGATGTTGAAGGCTGGCGAACCCCACGGCGTGCACTCATAGTTGCGGTCGCCCATGAGGAACTCGAGAAAGAGCGGCGACATGTTGAATTTCCAGGTCTTCTTGCGGTTCGACAGGATGGCGCGGAAGAGCCGGCGTACGCGGGCGCGGCCCATGAAGTGTTTCTGATCGGGCGCCTTTTCATAGCTGTATCCGGGCGAAAGAACAACGCCCTCGACCCCCATCGCCATCACCTCGTCGAAGAATGCGCGTGCGTGGTTGGGGTCGGCGCCGTCAAAGAAGGTTGCGTTGGTGGTAACACGGAAGCCGCGCTTGACGGCTTCCTTGATGCCTTCGACGGCAATATCCCAGCCGCCCTCACGGCAGACGGAGAAGTCGTGCTCGTCGCGCTGGCCGTCGAGGTGCACGGAGAAGGTGAGGTACTTTGAAGGCGTGAACTCCGGCAGACGACGCTTCAGTTCCAGCGCATTCGTGCAGAGGTAGACGTACTTTTTGCGCGCGACGAGGCCGTTGACGATGTCGACGATCTGCGGATGGAGCAGCGGCTCGCCGCCGGGCAGCGAGACCATGGGCGCGCCGCACTCTTCGATGGCGGCAAAGCACTCCTCGGGCGTGAGCTGCTTTTTGAGAATGTGCGGCGGATATTGCACCTTGCCGCAGCCGGCGCAGGCCAGGTTGCAGCGGAAAAGCGGCTCAAGCATGAGCACAAGCGGATAGCGCTTGTTGCCCTTGAACCGGTTCTTGAGGACGTAGGTTGCCACCGTCCACATCTGGGAGATTGGAACTGCCATATTCGGGTAAACCCTCCGTGTCAGCTTCTAGCTTCTAGCCTCTAGCAAAAAAACAAATCGAAAATCGAAAAACACTCAACAAACTGGCCAGAGCTAGCAGCTAGGGCAAGTAGCTAGTGGCTGTCCTTCCGTTCCATCGCACGCTTGTACGCGGTGAGCGCCATAAGCGGGAAGTACTGGCGGTACATGGTGTAAGCCAGATAGAAAACCTTGGGGAAGCCTGTTCCCGTGATGATGGCCTGGCGCGTCGGGCCTTCGCCCATTGACTCGTCCCAGCTTCCATCGGCGTGTTGCCGCTCGAGCAGCCAGCGCACACCCTTGGCCACAGAGTCCGAGCGATCGTCGCCCGCGGCCAGCAGGCCCAGCATTGCCCATGCGGTTTGCGAAGGCGTGCTCGGACCGATGCCGCGCGTGTCCGGGTCGTCGTAGGTGCCGCATGCTTCGCCCCAGCCACCGTCGGAATTCTGCACCATGCGAATCCACTCGGCGGCCTGCTGGATTTGCGGCTCGAGGTGGTCGACGCCGATGGCATCGAGCCCGCGCAAAACAAGAAAAGTTCCGTAAAGATAGTTGACGCCCCAGCGGCCAAACCAGCTTCCGTCCGGCTCCTGTGCGTCGAAGATGAATTTGACGGCGCGCTCGACGCGCTTATCGGCACGCGTAAAGCCGTAGACGGCCAGCATTTCCAGCATGCGCCCTGTGATATCCACGCTTGGCGGGTCGAGCATGGCGTTGTGATCCGCGAAGGGGATGTACTGGAAGATCATCTTGGTGTTGTCGCGGTCGAAGCTGCCCCAGCCGCCGTTGCGGCACTGCATGGCGAACTCCCACGCAATGGCGCGTTGCGCCACTTGGTGCTGATAGCGCTCGCGGGGATTGTCGACTTTGCTGAGCGCGAGAAGAACCTGCGCGGTGTCGTCGGTGTCGGGGTAGAACTCGTTGTTGAACTCGAAGTACCAGCCGCCGGCTTCGGTATTTGGGACTTTGACCGCCCAATCGCCCTTGTGGCGGACTTCTTTGGCCAGCATCCAGTCAACAGCCTTGATCATGCGCGGATGGGTTCGCGGCACGCCTGCTTCGCCGAGGGCGTAGACGGCCTGCGCCGTGTCCCAGACGGGACTCATGCAAGGCGTCATGCGGAAAGTGGGCTCGGGCATTTCGGGTGTGGCGGGCTGCTCAATGCCGAGCTTTTCAAATTCATCGCGGGCGCGAATCACCTGCGGATCGTCTTCGGAATAGCCGAGGCAGCGCAGCGCGATGATGGCGTTGAGCATGGCGGGATAGATGGCGCCGAGACCATCCGTCATCTCCAACCGCTCGAGCATCCACTTCTCCGCGCGCTTCATCGCCAGCGTGCGCAACGGGCGCAGGTGCACCATTTCAGACCAGTGCATGAGACGGTCAAGAATGAGAAAGAAATTGCGCCAGGAGATCGGGTGTTTGCGATCGATGCGCACGCGGAGAATGGAATTCGCGCGGCCGCCCGCGAACAATTCATCGATTCCCTGCTCCGGCGGGATTTTCTTGTACGGCTTTTTGGCGTACATGATGGCCAGCGGGACGAGAATGGAGCGCGACCAAGCCGAGATTTCATAAATATTGAAGTAGAACCACTTGGGAAAGAGAACGATCTCTGGCGGAATGGCGGGGACGGCGTCGTAGTCATACTCGCCCAGCGCGCACAGATACATTTTGGTGAAGGTGTTGCAAGCGGTCACGCCGCCGTGAGCCAGGACCCACTCGCGGCATTTGGCAAGGCGCGGGTCGCCGGGCCCGATGCCCATGAGCTTGGCCGCGGAGTAGCACTTGACCGAGAGCGAAATGTTGCCGGGTCCGCCGGGATAGATGCTCCAACTGCCGTCTTCGTTCTGGTAACGCATCATCTCCGCGCAGGCGCGCTTGAGCCGGCCGGGATCGCCGCTTTCGAGCAGCGTGTGCAGAAAGATGTAGTCGGCTTCGAGCATCGAGTCGGCCTCGAGCTCCCCGCACCAGTAGCCGTCGGGGTGCTGGAGCGAGAAGAGGAAGTCGCGCGCGTTGGCGATCGCCGACTCCACATCGGCCAAGTCTGCGTCAATCCGGCCAAAACGTGGCCGCCCAAAACTCTCGGCCGCGAGGGACGTATTCTGCTGCTCAGGAGTCATGTTTTCTCGAAAATCCGGTGCCCTGACCGGAACACGGAAATCTGAACGAATGTTCCGGTTCATTTGCACATTTGCGTGCCGCGTGCCGGGTTGATGGACTGCCGGCTTCGTCAACGAACGGGGACAGGCTCTGCCCCGCCCGCGCTGCCAATGGCTTGCACAATCTCAGGAGGCAGGCCGAAGCGAACGTTTTCCGGCATAACCTCCACCTCTTCGACGTTCTCGAATCCGTTCTGACGCAGATAGCTCACCACGTCTTCGACCAGGATTTCCGGGGCCGAAGCGCCGGCGGTGACTGCGACGTTGGTAACGCCGGCGAGCCATTTAGGATCGATGGCCTGGGAGTTATCGATGAGATACCCGATGGTGCCGAGGTTGCGTGAGACCTCGACTAGGCGGTTGGAATTGGAGCTGTTTGTGGAGCCGACGACAAGAACGAGGTCGGCCTTGTGGGCCACATTGCGTACGGCCACCTGGCGATTTTCCGTGGCATAACAGATGTCCTGCGAGTGAGGACCGACGATATGGGGGAACTTGATCTTGAGCGCGTGAATAATGTCGCGCGCCTCGTCGAGCGAAAGGGTGGTCTGGGTGAGATAGGCAACACGGTCGGGATTGGGCAGTTCGAGCGCCTCAACCTCGGCAACGTTTGAAACCACATGAGTTACGTCGGGCGCCTCGCCCAATGTGCCCTCAATTTCGTCGTGGTCGCGGTGGCCGATCAGCACCAGCGAGTAGCCCTCTTTCGCGAATTTTACGGCCTCAAAGTGCACTTTGGTGACAAGTGGGCAAGTGGCGTCGATGACCTTGAGATTGCGGCCTTTGCTGCGCTCGCGGACGGCGGGCGAGACGCCGTGGGCGCTGTAGATGACGCGCTGGCCGTCAGGCACGTCGTCGATTTCGTGGACAAAGATCGCGCCCTTTTCCGCTAACTCATTCACAACATATTGGTTATGGACTATTTCGCGGCG
>Ga0224554_1001568_pt1 | contig 14040 bp, 8 predicted proteins | sample 714S22024metaG_FD_180666 | JGI IMG/M metagenome (GOLD analysis project Ga0224554, IMG submission 180666) | Peat soil microbial communities from Stordalen Mire, Sweden - 717 S2 20-24 | ecosystem: Environmental > Terrestrial > Soil > Wetlands > Peat | place: Sweden: Norrbotten County, Stordalen...
AAGCTGCTCCTTGGCTCTGTCGCAGAGCAACTGCTGCGCTCGGTCTACCTCCCGGTCATGACCGTGGGACCCGAGGCTCATCTCCCGGTGGCCAGAAATGGAGAACGCGTCGTCCTCCACGCCACCTCACTCAGAGAGACCTCTCGCCCGAGCGCAGCGCTTGCCTGCCAGATAGCAGCCACCCAGAATGCAAAGCTGGTCTTGCTCCACGTGCTTCCGCCCATCGAAGTGATGGAGCGCAGACACATGCCCACCGGGCTGGATTCGTCGGCCATGGTCGAGTTGCGCATCCTGGCTGAGGAAACCGGCACTCATTGCTGCTCCGCCGTCGAGCCTGTCGTCCTTCATGGCAATCCATCCATCGAGATTCTGGCTCTGGCTTCGGAGCGGCGCGCCGGCCTGATCGTTCTCGGCGCCACGCACCGCCTGGCCCTGGAAAACCTGACCCGCGACCGCACCGTCTATCGCGTGCTCGCCCACGCGCGCTGCCCCGTACTCACGCTGCGAGAACCGCAGGCCCTTCCTGAAGAGTCACTGTCCAGTACGGCAGCGGCCCATCAATGAGGCGCGAAAAGCCATCTAACTCGAGCCGCCTTGCGCGTTGACTGTTTTGCTGGTCGAGCAGGATCAGGCGAAAGTCTTCAGACGCTTCAGGCACTTGTCCTGTAGGTAGTGCAGCTGGCGAAGACGGGCCAGCCCCGCGGGATTTGGGCCGTCGGCCTGGGATGCGAAGATGTCCGCGGCCAATTCGTGAACCTGCCGATGCAGACTCTCAATCGCCAGGATTGCCGAATCCGTGCCGTGAGACGACCGCTTTTCGCCCTCGAGCCACATCCCCACGCGGCATTGACCGGGATCGAGCGGCGGTGGAACGGCGCGCTTGCCTTGCAGGCAGGCTTCCAGAGCTCCCAGCCAGGCGCGGTGCTCCACGGTGGCAAGCAGCACCGGCCGGTTGTCCGCGCGAACCACAGGCACTTCGGCCCAGCGGGGATCGGGACGCCACGCGGCTGCCCACGACCGGAATTCGCGCGCGGGCATTGAAGCCGCAATGCCGAATCCCTGGGCAAGATCGCAACCCATTTGCAGCAGCATTAAGCCGTGTTCCGCTGTCTCCACTCCCTCCGCGATCACCTGTCTGTTGAACGCCGCCGCCAGCCCCAACACACCCTCCAAAATCGTCAGGTTCTCCGGTTCTTCCAGCATGTCACGCACAAAGCTCTGGTCGATCTTCAGCACGTTAGCGGGCAGACGCTTCAAATAGGTCAGCGAGGAATATCCTGTTCCAAAATCGTCGAGGCCGATCGATACGCCGATTTCCCGGCAGGCCGCCAGGACCTGCGAGGTTTGCACCACGTCCTGCATCGCGCTGGTTTCCACCACTTCCAGTTCCAGGTCCGACGGCTTCACTTGCGGGTGCGCCGCAAGCCGGACGCGCAGGCGATCGGCGAAATCCGGTTGCTGCAGCTCGATTGCGCTGAGGTTCACGCTCACGGGCAAGTGGAAGCCCTCCGCCTGCCACGATTCCATCTGCGCTAGCGCGCTCTCCATCACCCATTCGCCCAGCTCGACGGCCAGCGGGTGATCTTCAATGACCGGTAGAAACATGCCCGGCGGCAGCAGCCCGCGCTCCGGGTGTTGCCAGCGGATCAGGGCCTCAGCTCCCACCACTTTGCCGGTGCGCATATTCACTTTGGGCTGGTAAAAGAGCACAAACTGCCGGGAAGCCAACGCCTGGCGAATGTGTTCGATGTTCTCGTGCCGATCGCGGACAATCAGGTCCTGGCTGGGATCGAACATGCTGAAGCAGTTGCGGCCGGCCAATTTGGCCTGGTACATCGCCTGCCCCGCCTGCCGCAAAAGCACGTCGGCGTCCACGTCCTCCACTTGCGGATAAAGGGCTACACCGGCGCTGGCTGAAACGCGCAGCATGGTCTCGCCGATCTGGGCCTCCTCGGATGCCGCCGCAAGCAGCCGGTTCAGAGTGGGCAAGCACGCTTTGTTGCTGTCCAGGTCGAGGATCACGGCGGCAAACTCGTCTCCGCCTAACCGGGCCAGCGTGTCGCCCTCGCGCAGGGCGCGCTTCATCCTGAAGGCCAGCGCCGTCAGCAGCGCATCTCCGGTTGAGTGGCCATAGCGGTCGTTGATGCTTTTGAAGCCATCCAGGTCAAAGTAGACAACGGCCAGCAGGTTCTTTTTGCGGTGCGCATGAGCCATCGCCTGGCGAAGCCGGTCGGCGAACAGTGACCGATTGGGAAGACCTGTCAAGGCATCGTAATTCGTGATGCGCTCAAGCTGCTGCGCGTGCTCCTTGATCTCAGTGATGTCACTGAACAGCCCCACGTATTGCTCCACCTCGCCGCTCGCGTTGCGGATCGCATTGATGGTGAGCATCTCCGGGTAAATGTCTCCGCCTTTTGTCCGGTTCCAGAGCTCCCCTGTCCAATGACCTTCCCGGCTCAGGGAGTCCCAAACGCTCTCATAGAACTCCTTGCCCTGCAGGTTGGATTTGAGCAGCCGCGGATTTTGTCCCAGCACTTCTTCGCGCGCGTACCCGGTGATGCGGCTGAATGCATGATTGACATCCAGAATCGCCCCCGTGGGATCGGTGATCATGATGCCTTCGCGCACGCCCGTGAAGACGTTTGCCGCAAGGCGCAGTCGCTCCTCGGTCTCCTTTTTCTGCGTAATGTCTTCGGAGAACAGGACGATGCCGCCCACGGTGCCATCGCCGGTGCGCCAGGGAATGACCTCCCACCGGATCCACTGCACCGTGCCGTTCGCGCGGTCGAAACGGTCTTCATCGGAGCGTTGCGGCTCGCCTGCCAGGCCGCGCCGATGCCCGTCCTTCCACCGCTCCGGTATGTCGGGGAACACCTCGTAATGCGACCGTCCGATGATCTCGCGGCCTTCCAGGCGAAAGTCCGTGAGCCAGCGGCGGCTCGCGGCCACGTAGCGCATCTCGCGGTCGAACATGGCCAGTGCCACAGGCGCATGCTGGATGAACAGTTGCAACAATTCCTTGCTCTCGCGCAGCGTTTCCTGAGCCTGTCTGGCCTCGGTAATATCGCGAATCGTGCCAGGCATCTTGATCGGACGCCCCTGATCATCGAACTCCAGACGTCCCAGGCCGTGCACCCAGCGCACCGCTCCGTCCGTCTGGCGAATCACCCGATACTCCTTGTCAAAGGGCTTTCGCGAGCCAACGACCTCGTCCTTGAGATAGGAAAGCATCGACGATCGATCGTCGGGATGGATCAGGGCAGCCCAACGCTCGACGGTGCGGTCATATTCTTTGTCGATTCCGAAGATCAGGTCCAGGACATCTGAACCCGTCCATGTTCCAGCATCGATATCGAGCTGATAGCTGCCCAGGCCGGCAATGCTCTGCGCCTCCCGAAGTGATTCCTCACTCTCGCGCAGCGCCGTTTCGGCGCGCCTGCGCTCGGTGACGTCGTCGGCGAAGATGATGATGCCGCCGATTGCACCATCGCCGGTTCGCCAGGGAATGATCTCGCGATGGACCCATTGCACGGTCCCGTCCGCCCTAACAAGCCGTCTCTCTTCTTTGGCCAATTTCTCGCCAGCCAGACAGCGCCGATGTTCCTCGCGCCATTCCTGCGGAACCTCAGGCATGATCTCGTAGTGGGCGCGGCCGAGAACCTCTACATCGACGACAGAATGCATCTCCAGCCAACTGCGGCTTACGGCCAGGTACCGCATCTCCCGATCGAACATGGCCAACGCAACCGGCGCGCGCTCGATAAAGAGCTGCAGCAGGTCTTCGCTTTCGCGCAGCTTCAGCTGCGCCTCAATTTGCGTGGTAATGTCCGGAGCGATGCCGAAAATGCCGGCGACCTCGCCGTCGGGACCGGTGATGGGATATTTGCGATCGTCGAGCCAATGGATCGATCCATCCTGCGAAGCGAACTGTTGCACCTGGTTCACACGCCGATTTTCGGCGAATGCCCGGTTCTCCAGTTGGTACGACAGATCGGCAACGGCTTCAGGGTGCAGGTCGTAATCCGTCTTTCCCACCAGTTCGGCCGGGTCCGTCGCCGTCTGCGTCAGGAATGCAACCGCATGGCTAGCCGCCAGGATCACATGGTTGCGATTCTTGATGTAGATGTAATCGTTGGTGTGCTCAATCAGGGGTTTGAAGCTCGAGAACAAGAAGGTGTCGCCGGATTCCCGTACATGCCGCGCGTCCTCGAGGGTCAGCTCGAGAAGAACATTTTCCCCGGTGCGGGCAGGCTTCTTGGTGTAGTACCCCTTGACGCAGCGAATGCGCCCGTCGGCGTGACGCAGGCGCATGTTGATGCAGCCGGAACGGGCATCAAGATGGGATGAGAAGATGCATTCCGCGATCCCGGCGTCGCCGGCGTGGATCATTTCCTTGAGACTGACCTTGCCGGTGATGAATTCGCTCTGGCTATATCCGAGCAAAGCTTCGGTACCACCCCTGACGGACACAAGCCGGGGAGGATCGCTTGATGCGAAGCAGAAGGTTGGGTTCACCATGGTCCCCTGTGCCTCTGCGTCTAAACGTGCTCGCGTTCGGGAGCCTAACATATTGTAAATTCAATAGACAATGGAAATCGTAGGCCATGGGTGGAATCAATACATGGCCCCGCCGACGCAGCCCAGCACAACTTTCCGGTGTTGGCACGGTTCAGCAGAGGCGGCCCGATTCGGGCGGCCAATCTTGCCTGGTTCATAGTCCCGGGCGCCTCCGTCTGTCTTTCGCTGCCCCCGTGGTCCGGCGCGCCGTTCATTTCCGTCCGCACTTCCAGGCTTCCGGCGCCGGCGAGCGTCCCTAATGAACCAAATCATGCACTCGTTATCCACGAGTTTTTAGTTACTGCATCGATTCCGGTGCGCCTATTTGCGCGCGCTCTTGGCATAATCGCAATGGGAACGATTGCTCCTTAACTGTTCCCAGAATTGTCGGCCGAGTCTGACTTGCGGTTTGGGTCTCGGCGGAAATCCGAGTTCGGCATCCGCATCCGAAAGTTGAGTTCGCAGGCCGAGATCGTTTGGTTTCACCTGGGGGAGCATCCAAGCGTGACCAGTTATCGCCGTCAGGACGTACTGCGCATCCTCGAAATCAGTGCCCGCCAATTGCAAGCCTGGGAACGAGCCGGGCTCATCTCCCAACAAGAAATGTACAGCTTCCAGGATCTGGGCCAACTGCGCACGCTGCGCTCGCTGCGCGAGGATGAAGTGCCCGCTGCGTCGATTCGCGATTCGATCCTGGCCATGAAAGCGGTTGCCGGCATGAGCAACCCGCTGCTGGAGGCGTGTGTGGTGCGCACGGGAACGCGTCTCGCCTTCCGCCATCGCGGCGCTATGGTCGATCCCATCCGCCGCCAATTGCTCTTCGACTTTGAGCGCCTGGGTGGGCCGCAACAGGCCGCCTCGGGCCCGGCTCCGCTGCGCCGCATCGGCGTCCCGGACGCCCGGGGCCTCCAGGAGCGCTTCCATGCGGCGGTTCAGGCCGAGGAGGCCGGCGAGAAGCAGCGCGCCATCGACCTCTATCAGGAGATTCTGTCCATCGACCCGCAGTATGCGGCAGCCTGCATTAACCTGGGCACGCTATTCTTCCACCTGCGCCAGTACGGCCGCGCTGAGGAGCTCTACCGCCGCGCCACGGAGGCCGACCCCGGTTACGTGCTGGCCTACTTCGATCTCGGCAACGTGCTCGACGAGCTCGAGCGCCTCGACGAGTCTATCGCCGCGTACCTGAAGGCTGTCACGCTCTCGCCCCGCTACGCCGACGCCCACTACAACCTGGCTCTCGCCTACGAGCGCAGCGGCGAACACCGCAGTGCCCTGCGCCACTGGCGCGCCTACGTCAAGCTCGATAACCGCGGCCCCTGGGCCGACCACGCGCGCGGCCAAATTCACAAGCTCATCAACCGCGAAGGCATCGCCATCGCTTCCCGCGCCGACCATTTCATTGCTCCTCGCAAAGGCACAGCGGCGCTCGAGCTGGTGTAACGGTTTCAAGCTGTGGCAGAATTGACCGCCTCAGCCACCGCGTGAATGTGCGCCGGCCGCGTGCGGCAGCAGCCGCCCACTATCTGCGCTCCGGCTTTGAACCACATCGCTGCCCCCGCACCGAAGTCTTCCGGATCGGTCACTCCCGTCCAGCATCGCCCCTCCGCGTCCCATCCCTCGCCTGAATTCGGATAAACCGCAATCGGCTTGTCTGAACCGGCCTGCAACTCCGCGATCAGAGCTGGAATCCATCTGGGCGGAACACAGTTCACTCCGATGGCCACCGTCTGCGGGAACGAGGCGACGAGCGCCGCACTGTCGGCCACGCGCTCGCCGTGCGATACGTGACCAGAGTCGCGGCAAGAAAAGCTGAACCATGCGCGCAGGTCAGGCCACGGCGAAATTGCCTCGCCCACCGCGCGCGCTTCTTCAAGCGAAGGAAAAGTCTCGAAGGCGAGTAAGTCCGGGGCCTGCATGCCCTTGGAGCCGGCAAAGACCTCGATGCGTTCACGGTGAAAGCGGACCAAATCGGCATAGGAACAATCGTAGTTGCCGTGGTACTCGCCGCCGTTGTGCAGCGCCGCGCCATAGGGACCGAGCGAGCCGGCAACAAGAACGCGTCGGTTGGGAAACTCACCTACCACCGACCGCGCCAGCTCAACGGAACGCAACAGGGCGGCATCGGCGTGCTCGGCGGTCAGACCCACCTCCGCATAGCCCATCCGCGAAACTTGGTAGCTGCAAGTGGCAATGCACTCGGCGCCTGCTTGAATGTATGCGCGATGCACGGCAAGTAGCTTTTCCGGCTCGTCCTCGAGCACGTGCGCCGACCATAGCGGCCCGTCGATGCGCGCGCCCTGGCACTCGAGCTCCGTAGCCAGCCCGCCATCGATGACGTGGACATCGTGCAGAATTGCGTTCCGGCCGTCACCCTTCTCTGTCATGAAGCGATGGTAACGCCCGGCAAAGGGAATTCGAACTGCCTTGCCTGGGCGGAAATCCTTATTGGCTGGCGGCGTCTTTCTGGCGCGTGGCCTTCACGGCCGACAGAATCCCAATGCCGATCATCACGACAGCGCCCACAAGAATCCAGTGCGAGGGCATATGCACCAGGTGCGCGGCGTACACCAGGCCGGCGATTACGATTGCAAAGCCAGCGGCATAAAGTCCGAAAGACATGTGATCTCCTTAGCCAGGTACTGTGCGGTTATGCGGAATCTCGCGCACAATTCCAGCCTCCCACCGCGGCCACACCAAGTCTGAGCAGTTCAGACCAGCATTTGCGTTTTTAATGCATGCGCGTCGCGGAATGGCATTCGGAGGATTTTCTCTGGCGGGGGGCCGATCGACCGATGGACCGGCTGAGAGCTGAAAGCTGATAGCTAAAAGCTGCTTCTAAACCTTCTGCGTCCGCTGCACCTGGCGCACGCCTTCCACGCGTCGCAGGCCCAGCACCATGCGGTTCAGGTGGCGCACGTCCTCGGCTTCCACCACGAATTCGATGATCGCCTCACCCTCTTCATCGCGGCTCAAATCCACCGCGCGAATGTCGGTGTTTTCGTCGGAGATGACGGCGGTCAGCTCCTTCAGCATGCCGGTGCGGTCTTCGCATTGGACGATGATCTTGACCGGGTAGCGTTGCGCCTGCCCCGCTCCTTCAGGTGCGCGCGACCACTCCACATTGATGCGCCGGTCGCTCTCGTAGAGCAGGTTCTGCACATTGGGGCAACTGCGCGCATGCACGGCCACGCCCTTGCCACGAGTCACGTAGCCCACGATCTCCTCGCCGCGAATGGGGTTGCAACATCGCGCGCGATAAACGAGCAGGTCGTTCTGGCCCTCCACCTGGAGCGAATCCGAACCGGTGAGGTGCAGCTTGCGCACCGCGTCCGTCATGCCCGCCTCGCCCGATTTGCCCGCCGCGGCCGGCGTGCCCGGCTCGGCCTCGGGCGGAGCGGCGAAGCCCGGCGCCAGCTTCCCCAATAATTGGTGCGCGGTGTTCTTGCCCTGCCCGAGCGTGGCCAGCAAATCGGCGGCGGTGGCCACGCCAAACTCCTGCGCAATGCGCCCCAGATCCTGATCGTCGATCTGCGACATCGGCACTTTGAATTTGCGCGCCTCGCGCTCCAGCAGTTTGCGTCCGATCTCCACGGCGCGCACTCGCTGATCCTCGTTCAACCAGTGCTTGATCTTGTTGCGCGCACGCGGGCTTTTTACGAAAGTGAGCCAGTCGCGGCTCGGTTTATGGTCCTTCTGCGTGACGATCTCGACAATGTCGCCCGTGCGCAGCTTGGTTCGCAGCGGCACCATGCGGCCGTTGATCTTTGCCCCCACGCACGAATGGCCAACGTCGGTATGAATGGTGTAGGCAAAGTCCACGGGCGTCGCCCCGGCTGGAACCACCACCACCTTCCCTTTCGGCGTGAAGGTGTACACCTCGTCGGGGTAGAGGTCCATCTTCAGGCTGGAGAGGAATTCGTTGGGATCCGTCATCTCCTTCTGCCACTCGACAAGCTGACGAATCCAGTTCAACCGCTCCTCGTCGCGGGCCGTCACCACACCGCCCGTCTTGTACTTCCAGTGCGCCGCGATGCCTTCCTCGGCGATGCGGTGCATCTCTTCGGTGCGAATCTGCACTTCGAACTGGTGGCCGCTGGCGCTCATCACCGTCGTGTGCAGCGACTGGTAGCGATTAGCGCGCGGCATCGCGATGAAATCCTTGATGCGCCCCGGCACCGGCCGCCAAAGTGTGTGAATCAGCCCGAAGACCGCGTAACACGACGCCACATCCTCGGTGATCACGCGGATTGCCAGCAGGTCGTACACCTGGTCGAACGAAACTTTGGTGCGTTCGATTTTCTGGTGGATCGAGTAGAACCGCTTGATGCGCCACTCTACGCGCGCCTTGATGCCGTTCTCCCTGAGCTGCTCCGTCAGCGTGTCCTCTACGCCACGCAAGAACTGCTCGCCGTCCACACGCCGCGCCTCAACCGCCGCGGCAACCTGTTCGTAACTCACCGGGTCGGTGTAGCGGAAGGCCAGATCCTCCAGCTCGCCGCGCACCTTGCCCATGCCCAGCCGGTGTGCCAGCGGGGCGTAAATTTCCAGCGTTTCGCGCGCGATCGCCTCTTGCCGGTCCGGCTTCAGGTGCTCCAGGGTGCGCATGTTGTGCAGCCGGTCGGCCAACTTGATCAGCACCACGCGCACGTCCGACACCATGGCCAGCAGCATCTTGCGCACGTTCTCAGCCTGGCGGTCTTCGCGATTGGCAAATTGGATCTTGTCGATCTTGGTTACGCCCTCGACGATGTGCGCCACCTGGTCGCCGAATTTGTCTCCAATTTCCTCGCTGGTGGCCTGCGTGTCTTCGACAGCGTCATGCAGAAGTGCCGCGGCCACGGCGGTCGCGTCCAGTTTCATTTCGACCAGCACCTCGGCCACTTCGAAAGGGTGCACAATGTACGGTTCCCCTGAGGCGCGCGTTTGCCCCTTGTGATGGGAGACGCAGAACTCCCAGGCCTTTCGAATCAATGAGATGTCTTCATTTGGCCGGTTGGCCTGCGCTTGCCGCAGCAGCGCTTCGAAGCGCTCGCCAATGGAGCGCTCGTCCGTGGGGGAGCTGGACTGTGCGCCTTGGGCGGGAATAAGCGCTCCCTGAGCGGAAGTCGCGGGTGCGCTGGGATCCCCTGCCGGAATGGTCTGCCGGGCAGTCGCCATGCTCCATTATAGGCCGCTTCAATTCGGCGCGAATGAATCGGTTTAGCGAATGACTTCGAGCCCGTACCCGCCCAGTGCCCATCCCATAGAGCTAGTTCAATTTGGTCCGGCTCGCGTCCGGAAGCACGCAGGTAACCATTCGCGCCCTCAAATGTGTCGCGCGTCACATCCTGCTGTGCAAAAAGGGAGGAAATTAAATTCCCCCGGAGGTTATGAACCGAGGAAAACATGTTACGAAACCTCTTTTTCGCCGCTTTGGCTCTGGCCGTCGCTGCCGGCATCGGATATGCGAATCAATCGACCTCACGGAAGGTCGTCATTCCGGTGAGCAAGACTTCCGCCACCAACGGCAAGCAGATGTACGTAAACTATTGCGCCCCATGCCATGGAGTGGACGGCAGAGGACAAGGCCCTGTGGCCGCAGCTTTGAAGAAGCAACCCGCGGACCTCGCTCTCCTGAGCAAGAACAATGGAGGGAAGTTTCCCTCAACGCACGTCATGACGGTGCTGCAGTTCGGCACGGCCAATCCATCGCATGGCACAGCGGATATGCCGGTCTGGGGACCTGTTCTGAGCGGTATGGACACTACCAATACCGAGCCGAACGTGAAGGCTCTCAGGATCAGCAATCTGAGCCGTTACCTGCAATCGCTGCAGGCCAAATAGTTGCCGCCACGTTAGGCTCCCATTCTCAGGCCTGATACTGGGAATGGGAACTGATGGCGAAGCGAGACAATTCGAAGGCTGGTGCAAAGCCAAAGGTGCGCGGCACGAAGCGTCGAGTCAGGGCCGCAACGCCGGGCGAGCGCGGCTCTGTATTCGCCGCGCGACCGCCGCAAGGCAATGGAGCGCTTTCGCGGTCCCGCCCCGATTCACAGAAAGCCGCGGTCACGCAACGCCAATCCGCGCCGCAGCGGGATGCCGGAAATCAGGCTCGCCCCGTTCCGTTTGGCGCCACCGTTAGCCGCCGTGCCGCGGATCGTCTTCGCACCGGCCATTTGTGGGTGTACGCGTCCGATGTTGTCGCAGTCGCTCTTCCAAATCCAGATGAAACTCTCCTCCGTGTCGCCGACAGCCGCGGATTGCTTTTGGGCACGGCGCTCTACAGCCCTTCGTCGCAGATTGCGTTGCGCCTCATCTCGCGCGATGCCCTCGACGAACCCGCGTGGCTCGAACTGCTCGCGTCGCGCCTGCGCGCGGCCATCGCGCGCCGCAAGCCGCTGCTCGACGCCGCAAACGACGCCTGCCGCCTCTGCTTCAGCGAGGCCGACGAGCTGCCCGGCCTCATCGCCGACAAGTACAGTGACCTGATCATCCTTCAGTTCCTGACCAAAGGCTTGCTCACTGCGGGCGTGCGCGACACCTGCATTCGTGTTCTGCGCGAGGAGCTTTCGCCCGCGGCCATTCTCGAGCGCCCCGATCCGCGCGTTCGCGAGTTGGAGGGTCTGCCCGCGCCCAGCCTCGATCCACTCTGGCTTGCTGACGCGAAAATGCCCGTGGCCGTGACTGAGTTCCACTTGAACGGCCTCGTCTTTCATTACGACGCCAACGCAGGCCAGAAGACCGGCGCATTTCTCGACCAGCGCACGAACTACGCCGCCGCGCGTGACTGGGCGCAGCGGCTGGGAGTCTCAAGATCCGTATCAGGCGGCCGCGCACTCGACGTTTGCTGCTACCAGGGCGGATTCGCTCTTCATCTCGCCCAGGTCTGCCGCCAGGTGACGGGCATTGATGTCTCGCGCGCTTCGCTCGAAGTAGCGGAGCGCAACCTCCTGGCCAATCGCTCGCGACTCTCCGCAGAAGTCGACTGGATCGAAGCCGACGCCTTCCAGATTCTTCGCGACTGGTCGCAGGCAGGCGAAACATTCGACGCCATCGTTCTCGATCCGCCCGCCTTCGCGAAAACGAAGCGCGCCGTCGAAGGCGCGCTGCGCGGCTACAAGGAGCTGAACCTGCGCGCGCTGAAGATGCTCGGTCCCGGCGGCCTGCTCGTCACCTGCTCCTGCTCGCATCATGTGGCCTGGTCCGATCTCGAAGGCGCAGTCGCCGCTGCCGCAGCCGACGCATCGCGGCGCGTGCGCCTCTTCGAGCGACGCGGCGCAGCTCTCGACCATCCGGTCGTACTCAACCTGCCCGAGACCGAGTACCTCAAATGTCTGGTGCTTGAAGTGGAATGATCGAGCGCTGCCGGCAGGACGCCCGCCGAGGCCTATTGGCTCAAGAAAATTTGCGATGCTGAATGCCTGCGTGTGAGCAATCGCGCCAACCACCCAAACCAGGAACGCCGTTCCTTCGCGGGCGCAACAGGCTTTTCTTTGGACGCGGCAGCCTTTAGCTCAACGAGCACCGCTTTCACCTGCGCACGCAATGTCTCGGCCTCAAACGTGCAGGAGCGCATGTAAGCCGAAATTGTTACTCCGGCTTCCGTGGCCCGCCGATGCAGTCGCGCGCACTCCGCCTTGCTCAATCGAATCGTCACACTCGTGGATCGCAGATTGCGGTCATTCGTGCTTTGTCGCGCTTCAAAAGCCTCCGCGCTCGACTCCTCATTAACGCGCGTCGCCGGCAGAGTCATTGCCTCTTCGGCATTGCTCGCCTCTGCACGCCACGCCTGCGGCACTGGCCAGCCACTCGCATCCGCCGGTCTAAATCTGGTGTGGGCGCGCAACGCTCGCTCGTAGCTCAGCGTCACTACATCGTCACCCATATCGCCGCCACTCCACTCCGCCGCGTCATCCACCGCCTCGCGCGGAGGCGATGCAAGCGTAGCCAGTAGTCCAGCAAAGCTCTCCGAAGTGGGTCGTAGCTGACTCTGCACCGGTTGCTGCATGCAACGGAGCATACTCCGTCGCGCGTCGGCAACTCTGAGAAGCCTTTAACTGAAGACTTATTCTGTTCCCAAATCAGGAGATCTCGGTTGCCATTTCCATTTCGGGATTTTCCTGCTGGTGCGGCTCGACCGCGCACTCCACCGGCACGGTTTTCGTTTCCGCCAGCTCCGGCAGAATGCGTCCGGGTAGCCGCAGCATCTCGCTGATGGAGTCCGCCGTCACTGGCCGGGAGAAGAGAAATCCCTGTCCGAAACGGCAGCCCAACTGCCGCAGCAGCGCGTATTGTTCCTGCGTCTCGATTCCCTCCGCCACGACATCCATCCCCAGCACGCGCGCCAATTCCACTATCGTGCGCACAATCTGTAGCGGCTGTTCGTTTCCTCCCGTCATGCGCTCAACAAACGAGCGATCGATTTTGAGCACGTCGAAGGGCAGCGTGTGCAGGTGATGCAGCGAGCTGTAGCCGGTGCCGAAATCGTCTATCAGCAGCGAGACCCCGAGCCGCCGCAAGCTGCTCAGAACCGCCATGGCTGTGCCAATGTCCGAGACAAGGCTGGACTCGGTCATCTCCAGTCCAAGTTGCCGGCTCGAAACCCCCGACTGGCGCAGCAGCGCCTCCACGTGGTCGGCCAGCCCTTCGCGCGCGAATTGGCGAGCGGAAAGGTTCACGCAGACGCGTGGTGCTCCCTGATCGGGATCCTCCTGGCACCACTTCTGAATCTGGCTGCAGGCTTCTGAGAGTCCCCAGTCGCCGATGGGCAGGATCAGCCCGCTCTCCTCGGCCAGCGGAATGAAATCCGTCGGCGGAATCAATCCCCGCTCCGGATGCTGCCAGCGGATCAGTGCCTCAAGTCCGACGATCCTGCGCGTTGAGAGCTCGACCTCTGGCTGGTAGAAAAGCACAAACTCCCGCTTGTCCAGAGCTTGCCGCAGGTCCGACTTGCGCGGCCAGATCCCGGCCACCGGCTTGGGGGCGTGCGTGTTCCGCTGGCGGTTTCCGCGGAAAGTCATTCGCATCCTGCGCAATTCCAGCTGACTGGCAACGATGTCGGCAAGGCTCTCAAGCATGCGCAACTCCACCACCGCCATTCCCCGCCGAGGCTGGCACCCAAAGACCGCCAGCACACCCAGAATCTTGCCGTCGCCCGAACGAATTGGAGCACCGGCAAACGAAGCGACTTCAAGCCGTCGAATCATGAGCTTGACGCCGGCAAAGTGTGGATGCCTCGACACGTCCGGCACCACGACCGGTCCATCCTCGGCCAGCACCATCTCAAAGATGCTCCGCTCGCGCGGAAGCTCGCGAACTGACTCACCCCAGTAGGATTTGATCCACACGCGGCTTTCGTCGGCGAATTCCAGCAACACGGTGTCGGCTTTGAAATACTCGGCGGTCAGGCGGGTGATGGCGTCAAAGTTTGGCTCCGGCTCCGAGTCCAGAATTCCCGTTGAAGCCAACGCGGACAGCCGGGCGTCTTCTTCCTGCGAATCGATC
>Ga0224554_1001572_pt1 | contig 13995 bp, 8 predicted proteins | sample 714S22024metaG_FD_180666 | JGI IMG/M metagenome (GOLD analysis project Ga0224554, IMG submission 180666) | Peat soil microbial communities from Stordalen Mire, Sweden - 717 S2 20-24 | ecosystem: Environmental > Terrestrial > Soil > Wetlands > Peat | place: Sweden: Norrbotten County, Stordalen...
CTTTTTGATTCATAATTCTGAAACCTCGGAGCGTGATAATCGTCAATGTTTATGAGGGTGCGAACGTGGTGAAGACGCCCCGGAGGTATGAACCCAATGGGTGAGAACCAAAACCGGCCTTTCCACTTCTCCTTCAACTCCTCTCTGAAGGTTGATTTCCAGGGGGGCACGAGTCGCGTCCGACGCTGGCTTGTTGGTGGTTCGAGAGCTGGATGAACGTCTCGGGTTAAGCGAGCTGATCTCCGACAATCTAACCGATGCCCGTCGCGGCAGAAACACGCAACTGCCCCTGGCGGATCTATTGCGCCAGTCGGTTTACAGCCGCCTGGCTGGATATGAAGATCTCAACGACGCCGAGCGCCTTTCTCAGGACCCGACCTTCCGCTTGATTGGCTCGGAGAAGATCCGGGATCGCGGCGCGGCGCTTCCCTCCCGGCTGCATTGGTTTGAGACCGAGGTGCTGACGCAGGCTGCGAATCTGCGTGGTCTAGCGGTGATGAACCGGGGACTGATTGCAAAGGCCGAACGACAGGAGTGGACATTGCGGGTGGTGCTGGACATGGACAGCACAGAGATCCCGGTTTACGGAGAGCAGGAGCAGAGCGCCTACAACAAACACTATGAATCCACCTGCTATCACCCGCTGCTGCTGTTCAACAGCGACGGCGACTGCGTTGCCGCAAGACTGCGACCGGGCAACGTTCACAGAGCCGATGGCTGGGAGCAGCTTCTTCTGCCGGAGATCGAACGGCAACAGAATCTGGGCAAGGAAGTCTGGTTCCGGGCCGGCGCGGCCTTTGCGAAACCGGACATCTACGAAGCACTCGAAGAGCGTGGGGCGAAGTACGCGATTCGGATTCCGGCCAACGACTGCCTGATGCGGGATATTGCAGAGTTGCTGACTCGGCCGGTAGGCCGTCCGGCGTATAAACCAGTCGTGTGGTACAAGGGCTTTCTTTACCGGGCAGCCAGTTGGAAGACGGCACGCCGTGTGGTTGCCAAGGTGGAATTTCATGCCGGGGAGCTGTTCCCTCGGGTGGGCTTCATCGTGACGAACATGCTGCTGAGGAACCGCAAGGTAGTCCACTTCTATAACCAGCGCGGCAAGGCGGAGCAGTGGATTAAGGAGGGCAAGCAGGCGGTGAAGATGACGCGGCTGAGCTGCCACCGGTTTCGCGGCAATGAGGTGCGGCTGTGGCTCAGCATTCTTGCCTACAACCTGGGGAATTTGTTGCGGAGGCTGGTGCTGCCAAAGGGGATTGAGGACTGGTCGCTTACGAGCCTTCAGCAGAGGCTGGTGAAGACGGGAGGACGGCTGATAAGGCATGCACGGTACTACTGGCTGATGCTGGCGGAAGGGCACCTGACGCGAACGCGGTTCGCTGCGATGATGCGACGCATCGCGCTGTTGTCCCTTCCGGCAAACTAACGATGATCGCAAGGCCGACTTTTCGAGCCGCTGAAGAGAAAGAAGAAGGAAAGAGTGTCCGAGAAATCGACAAGGAAGGCTCTCGATTACGCGGTCGAGTCCACGGGTGGCGCCGAATCGCTCTGGTTTTCGACCGCAATTGCAGCATTGGTCTTGCAATACCCATCAGGAGCGATACAATTCCGGCATATTGGATCCGAAAAAGGAGATTCCAGCTAATGGTCATCGTTCGCGGGGGGCGGTAGAGAGTGGGGTAGGGGAAATAATGACAACCCTTCGAAAGCTCAGGCCAGGTTTACTCTGCGCAGCTGTTGGTGGCATCTCGATGGTTAGCGCATACGCTTTGGGCGCCCCGAGATATGTCGCCGATACACCTGGCGCGGGAGCATTTGCCCTAGTTCAGCGTGGGGCGGCGGCACCGCTGTTGGTTAGCCCTACCGACTGGCCTGGGGTAATTCGTGTGGTCGGCGATCTGAGCGAAGATTTGAAGCGAGTGACGGACATACAGCCCACCGTGATCCAGCGGACCACTGGACTGCATGATCGCGATGTAGTGTTGGTTGGCACCATCGGAAAAAGCGCACTGCTCGACGATCTGATCCGTCGCCACAAGCTGGATGTAAGCGGAGTGGCTGGGAAGTGGGAGTCCGCGGTGACGACCATCGTCGAACACCCAATGCCCGGCATCCGGCGGGCGCTCGTGATTGCAGGCAGCGACAAACGGGGAACCATCTTCGGGGTGTACGACCTGTCGGAGCAGATCGGCGTTTCGCCCTGGTATTGGTGGGCGGATGTGCGAGTGCCGCACCGGTCGGAGCTATATGTCGAAGCGGGGCGGCATACACAAGAAGAGCCCGCTGTCAGATACCGAGGAATATTCCTGAACGACGAAGCACCCTCTCTGACGGGCTGGGTGGACAAAAAGTTCGGCGGATACAACAGCAAGTTCTATACGCATGTCTTCGAACTGCTTCTGCGCCTGAAGGCCAACTACCTTTGGCCGGCGATGTGGAACAGCGCATTCGCGGCAGACGATCCGCTGAACACGAAATTGGCCGACGAATACGGCATCGTGATGGGCACCTCGCACGAAGAGCCGATGATGCGCGCGGAGAAGGAGTGGACCCACGCCAATCAGGGCTCATGGGACTACACCACTAACGCGAAGGCCATCGACGACTTCTGGCGCGCCGGCATGCAGCGCGACAAGGATTACGAGCAGGTCGTCACGCTGGGCATGCGCGGCATCAACGATACCGCGATGTCCGCCGCCACCAACACGGAGGCTCTGGAGCACATCGTCGCCAATCAGCGTGAGATTCTGAAGCAGACCGTCAACCCCGATCTCACCAAAGTGCCGCAAGTGTGGGCGCTCTACAAGGAGGTCCAGGCATACTACGACAAAGGCATGCGCGTGCCGGACGATGTCACTCTGCTGTGGTCCGACGATAACTGGGGCAACCTACGTCGCTTGCCAACGCCAGAAGAGCGCAAGCGCCCGGGCGGTGCCGGAATCTACTACCACTTCGACTATGTCGGCGGACCGCGGAGCTATAAATGGCTGAACACCTACTCGATCACCAAGGTTTGGGAGCAGATGAACCTGGCGCTGGAATATGGCGCGGACCGCATCTGGGTCGTCAACGTGGGCGACTTGAAGCCGATGGAGTTTCCCATCGAATTCTTTCTCAGCATGGCGCACTCGCCGAAGCAGTGGGGCAAAGACAATCTCGACGATTACACGCGCATGTGGGCCGCGCGGGAGTTCGGCGAGGAACATGCCGCCGAGATTGCGACCGCAATCGAGGACTACACGCGCTACAACGGCCGCCGCAAGCCCGAACAACTCGAGCCCACCACATTCAGCCTGACGAACTACGGTGAAGCCGATCGAGTGGATCGGGAGTGGCGCGATCTCTCCGAGCGCGTGGACAGACTCGCGACCGAGCTGCCGGAGCAGGAACGCGCCTCGTTCTTTGAACTGGTGCAATACCCCGTCGACGCCTGCGCGACGGTGGCCGAGATGTACATTGCCGCGGGGAGAAATGCCTTGGATGCGCGGCTCGGTGCCGCCAAGGCGAACTTCGATGCAACTGAGACGAGGGCACTCTTCGCCCGGGACGCTGCGCTCAGTGCCGCCTACAACCACACGCTTTTGAATGGTCGCTGGGACCACATGATGGACCAGACGCACATCGGGTACACCAGTTGGAGGGAGCCTCCGCTGAACGCCATGCCCGCAGTGGCGGAGGTGCAGGTCCCAGAGACGGGCGGCATCGCGGTGGTCACGGAGAGGGGAACTCCCATTCGGCAATCGCTGGGGACATTCGACTCTGTGGCCCAGCAGGCGCGGACGATCAAGCTCTTCAACCGCGGCAGCACACCTGTAGGCTACACAGTGACCACGAGTGCTCCCTGGATTCATGTGAGTCGAAGTGGAGGCAGCGTGGCTCTGGAGGAAGCTATCGAGGTTCACATCGACTGGAAGACCGCTCCAGCGGAAAACGCCTCTGGAACAGTTACGGTGGTTCCGCGTGGCGGAGTTCCCATCCAGGTACAACTCGAGAGCCTGCAGTTAGCGGGAGTCACCCGTGAAAACTCGCAAGGTTTTGTGGAGAGCGATGGATATGTTGCGATCGAAGCGGCCGACACGACGCGCCGGACCAGCGACGGCGCAGCCCACTGGGAGGAACTGCCGGGATTCGGCGAAACCCGCTCCGCGATGACGCTCTTTCCAGTTACCGCGGCCAGCAATCCGAACTCTGGGGCCGGCCTGCACTATCGGATGTATCTGTCCGACCGCGGCGCGTTTTCGATGCAAGCTGTACTGGCGCCTACGCTGAATTTCGTTCCGGGCAGAGGCCTGCGATTCGCTGTCTCAGTTGACGATGGACAACGCACTGTCGTTGACGCGCTGGAACAAAACACCCAAAAAAACTGGGAAGAGGCCGTCAGCGATGGTGTGAAGAAGGTCACACTTCCGCTCTCGATTGCTGCTCCCGGCTACCACACGCTAACGTTCTGGGCAGTAGACCCTGGCGTGGTGCTGGAGAGAATCGTGCTGAGCCATGGCCAAGTGCTGCCTAGCTACCTTGGGCCGCCTGAGAGCCTTCATCCGCAATCGGCCAAAACCGCAACGCCGGAAGTCGACGATACGCATTGACACCTAGTGAAGCCTAGCTTCCTTGAGCCCCGTTCACCGTGTCAGCCAGGCTTGAACTGCCAACATGTTGCGGCCGCTTTTCAGGATTTATGCATTGTTATGGGCTCGCGACAAAATCAAGAACCCCGCTTAAGTCTTGTGTCAAGTTTTATTTAAAACGCTTTAGTTCAAGTGGTGAGCAAATTTGATCAGATCGTTTGCACTTGCCGCAGAGCCCAGCAGTCAGTAGATTGGGTCTTACCATTGGGAGTTGATACGCGAGTTTTTAGCCGCACCCGGATCGACCTCATCCCGGGGCCATGAGCAGAAGGTGTGAAATGACAAGAATGCGAATTAAGAGTGGTAACCGCCGCGTGTGGATTGGGTTGGGAGCCTTGCTGGCACTGTCGGTTGTGGTAATTCCCGCCGAGACGAAGCGGTCGCCGGCTGTGACCGTGCGTGGGATCGAGCCCCCTGGTAGCACGGCTTTTGCCTACCCTGGTAAAAAACCAGTGACGGGAACGGTCGATATCGGTAAAGTTCACCAGGAGATCGCCGGCTTCGGGGCATCTGAGGCTTTCTATGAGGGATTCCTGGCCCGTCATCCACACACCAAGGACATCTACGACGCGCTCTTTGGATCGGAACACGGACTGCACACAGACTTTTTGCGGCTGCAGAACAAGTTCCGCTATGCGACTGATCTGAACTTCGTCAAGGACTCACTGGCGATCGTGAAGGGCGCGAATTCGCTGCGGACGAGTCCAATGACGATTGTGATGAGTTCCTGGTCGCCCCCTGCTGTGCTTAAGTCGAATGGCAGCGAGAAGAACGGCGGGACGCTGATCAAGAAGAACGGGAAGTACGACTACGCTGACTTTGCGCAGTACTGGCAGGACTCGGTGACGGTATACCGCGCACTGGGTATCGATCCTACCTATGTCAGCATTCAGAATGAACCGGACGAGACGACAGACTACGAAAGCTGCCGCTTCAATCCCAACGAAGCGATCTATCATGGCGAAGCCTGGGCCGGGTATGCGGAGGCAACGGATGCGGTCTACAGGGTTTTTCAGAAGCTGTCCTCACCGCCGCTTCTGCTGGGCCCCGAGACTATAGGCGTTGGCTATGGGAACGAGGCGGTCTTTACAGACGCGGTCAATCCTAAAGAGATCTACGCCGTAACCCATCACCTGTACACGGGCGGCGATAAGGAAAACTCCGACTCGTATATTCCGGCCTTGCGAGCGGTGAAGAGCGAAACGCCGGGGCGGCTCCGCTTTATGACAGAGTACTACACGGCGAATGGCTTCCAGACGGCGGTCATGATCGAAGATGAATTGGTGGAGGAGGAAGTGAGTCTCTATCTCTATTGGCCGTATGCCTGGCCGAGTGCGGATGGCGGCGGCACATTGCTAAACATCGAGAACCCGGATGAGCCTGCGAAATGGAAGACGAAGAATGGCTGGGACTACACCGATGGATATTACGCGCTCAAGCAGTTTTCGTACTTCATTCATGCCGGCTATCACCGCGTAGAGGCATCCAGCAGCAACGATGAGGTGAAGCTGTCGGCTTACCTGAGCCCCAAGAAGGACAAACTGGTCGTTGTTGCGCTTAATCTATCGCCAAAGGAAGCACATTCGGTGCATCTCAAGCTGGGCGAATTTGACCGCGCAGCGAGTTCGGTGGTCTACCGCACGACGTTTTCGGACAGGACTGAGCAGTTTGCGCCGCTGGGACCTTTGGGAGCGGACCATTTGATCAATCTACCCAGCCATTCCGTGGTCACCGTAGAGATAACGAAATGAAGGTGACCGAATGAAGGGAACCATGGCGAAGTGGAGCAAAGGGATACTGCTGCTGATGGCCGGACTGGTGATTCAAGGGGCGGGCGTCTGTGAGATGCATGCGCAGTCTGAGGCTTCGGGCAAGCGGCTGATCGCGGCTGACGTCACCAAGGTAGCTTCGAGCGGCAGATTGAAATGCGCGAGAACGATGTGGTGCTTGTTTCGCCCGAGAAGGAGTGAGAGCGTCCTTTTTGGATAGCTATGGCAGATCCGCATGCGGGAATTCATTTCCCGATCTCCTGCGCTTGAGTCTCCTGGGAGGATGCAAATTTTACTCGCAAAGCAAAGCCATATTTGCAATCAGCATCTGCGGGCAGCTTCACCGAGAGCGCATCGGTGGTTTGCAGCCAGTTGACCTTCTGGCTCGACCCCAGCAGATCCACCTCCCGGATCGTCTTGCTTCTCGCTTCTCCGGCCAGGCCAAGCGCATGCACGGTAGCGATTCGATCAGCGGGGCACGCCAGACTAACGACGTAAAGGGATTCGCCCTTGCGGGTGAAGCGAAAGTCCGAGGATGTGTAGGCCTTCATCTCCTGGTCCGTGGCAAAGCCCGTCTTCACTTGCGTCGGTCCCTCGCCCGAGATGGTCCACGGCTCGGTCCCATAGATGGCCTCGCCATTGCGATTGAGCCACGCGCCCATATCCAGCAGGATGGTTTGCACTTCATCGGGAATTGTCCCATCCGCCCGCGGGCCGATGCTCAACAGCAAGTTGCCGTTCTTACTGACGATATCCACCAATTGGTGTACAAGAGACTCGGGCGTCTTGAACTGGTCGTGCTCCATGTATCCCCAGGATAGATTGCTGATCGACGTGTCTGTCTGCCACGGCTGCGGATCGATATCCGCACGCAGGCTTCGCTCAAAGTCCTTCGCTCCAGCAGTCGATTCCATCGCATAATCCTTAAAGGTGATCACGCCGTCGATGCGATGGCTTACCGCAAAGTTGTCGTAGAACGCGGTAAATTCCGTCATGCTGGCACGGTAGGCAGGTTGACCGTTTCCGCCATCGAAATACATCAGCTCCGGCTTGTACTTTTCGACCAGTTCGACCGACCGCGCCAGCCAGTCGCGAAGCCAAGCATCACTGACGTAGGTCCATTCGTTCACCGGGTTGAAATGCGGATCATTGAGCCACTGGTGGGCCGGGCCATAGAAGGAGGCATACTTCGGGTCATTTACATCCGAGCGGATGGAACGGCCGTCGCCGTAGTAGTAGTTGTGCTCTGCACGATGCGAGGAAAGACCAAAGTGCAGCCCGGCTCCGCGAATAGCAGCCGAGAGTTCCATCAGCACATCGCGGTGGGGTCCCATCTTGACTACGGTCCAATCCGACAGATCGGAGTCGTACATTGCGAAGCCGTCGTGGTGCTCGGCTATAGGAACTACATATCTCGCCCCTGCCTGTTTAAAGAGCTTCACCCAGGCCTGCGGATCGAATCGTTCGGCTTGGAAGCTGGGAATGAAGTCCTTGTAGCCGCGACTGTCCAGGCTGCCGAAGTGCTGTACGAAGTCGTTGTATGCCGGATCGCCGGGCCTGTACATGTTATGCGGGTACCACTCATTCACCGCACCGGGGACAGCGTAGACACCCCAGCCGATAAAGATGCCGAATTTGGCGTCCCTGAACCACTGGGGAATCGCGTGGTTGCGCAAGGTCTCCCAATCCGGGCGATAGGGGCCGTCGTGGGCCTGCTCATCGGCCAACTTCAGCAGAGCATTGCGCCGGCCATCGAATCGAGCAACCGAGTCTTGCCATTCCTTGTCGATCTGTTCCGCCGACTTGACCCCGTAAGTGGGTGCCCAGGCATCTGAATCCCCGGCGAGTTGCGATGTCCCGGCGGTGGAATTGCTCGATTGGGCCGGCGCGGCAAGGGGCGAGAACCCGGCCATCAACAAAAGGACGCAGTAGATCTTCATTTTCCAGCTTTCAACGCGCGAACGGAAGGGCCTTAGGGGAGAGCCACCAATCGGCTGTTTAGTAAAACGATTGATCATCCCAGAAAAATCTCTTACTGTCCACTTTGACTCATATTCCATTACGAGATGAGTCTGAAGGAGTCGTCATGCCCCAGCCCGGATACCGTCGCCATGATCCGTAGCCTATATGGAGGCGGGCATGCGGCGACGATTCCTTTGCGTGCCCCTAGTTGTTCTGCCGAACGCAATTCGCCGCGTGCAGGCGATCCGCTTACTCTATCCAGAGCGCGCTGGTGATGATGCGCGGATAATAGCGGCTGGCCTTGCCTTCACCTGAGACGATCTGGTCACAGCAGGCCCAATACGAGCTGCCTTCTGTCTGCCACTTGACGTGAGCAGCATCAGCCTGGCGGAAGATTTCGGCGATTTCAGGATCGACGTCCAGATGAAACACCTTGCGCGTAACGTGCATGAAGATGGCGATCTTGCTCATCCATGAGTTATTGCTGGTCGAGGAGAGCTTGATACCGCCGTCGTCAAAGAGATTGCGCCGTTCGGGATCGAGCAACAGATTACGGGTGTGCTCGCGGAGGACTTCGAACATACGCTTCTCAGACGGCGTCGCGTAGATCTGCTCCAGCGTGCTGTCGGCAAAGCCAGTATTGACGAAGTAGAGCGGATAGACACAGCCCTCAACCGCGGGCAAAATGCGCGAGGAGTAGCCAGGATTGGATTTTTCGAAGATGGCCGGAAGCACACCGTCTTTGACCTGCTCACAGACCACCGCAGCTACCTTAGCGGCGACTTCATCACAGCGAACCTGGTTGGCTGAGGCGCCGAGTTCGCGGAACATCAACCCAAGAGCCCGGTAGCTGGCCCAGCTTTTCACGGCGATATAGACGTTGTTGCGGGTCTGTGCCAGCGAATGATCAAGCGAGTCGTATGTGGTGATCTCCTGTCCGCCTGCACAACAGATGCTGTCGAATTGCGCAAATCCAACGTCGCCACTGCGATTAAGCATGCTGTTCAAACAGGACTCAACCACGGCTTGATTGTTCTTGAGCCACTTCAGGTTGCGGGTCTTGGCCACATAGCAGCCTGCGGTGAGAATCCAATTGCAGAGTTGCTCCTGGGTCATGTAACTGAAGCAGCCGGTCAGGTTTGCCAGTTCGTAGCTGCTGCGGCCCTGAGGCGAGAAGTTGTTGTGCGCGCCCATATCGTGGCAGAAGCTGAGACCGCCGGGCTTCGTGTCATAGGGGCGGTTGAGCTGAGCCTCGTCGGGCGGCGGCGGGGGCTGAGAGGGATCCACTTGCACAGTGTCGACCGAAGGAGCGAAATCCGATTCGTAGACCTTCACTTCGTCGGTATAGCTGTAGCGGAGAACAAAAGCATCGAGCAGGTTGCGGACCAGCCAGGGATTGTGCTCCAACTCCCAGAACACGTGATCAACGGCCAAATCGAGCGTGTTCATCATGCAGTATTCACCCTCGTTCACCACCCATAAGGGCTGGCCTTCCACTTCGAGCAGCTGGGTGCTGCCGTAGTAGCTGTGGGTGGCATGAGAGATCATGAATCGCTGATCGTCGGAAACAGCGGCCTTGTCCAATTTGCTGTCGAGCGCCTGTGCCGACGCAATCGACTTGCCGGCGTTGTCCAGCGCTGTCTTGACTACATCGGTAAGGTCTTTGAAATAGCGGGCATATAGATAGCGGCCATCGAGTCCGCTGGTTTGGAAGCCCTCCAGATAGGAACCGATCGCAATTGTAATCCCGTACTTTTTCCCTGCGGGAACCTCGAATCCAAAGCCGGGACAGGATCCCAGCAGGTGAACCGGATTGTGGCGTTCACGGACTCCGTCGCTGGCCGACCAGCGCATGAAAAGGAAGGGGCCGGCATCGATCTTCACGCCTTCTTCCGAAGAGGTGAAATCGAACAGTTCGGCGGCGGCGGCAGCCTCGCGGCGGAACGCAAAAGCCGCTCGGCCGCTGCCTAGATCCTCCGCCATAATCCGGCTCCCAGGCTGTGCGTGATTGAGAGCGAACATCGCAGTCCGGGTGATGGTGCCGGAGGTGTTATCGAGTTCGAGACGGGCGATGACGGCAGGCAACAAGCCTTCGCGCATCCGCTGTTCGCTTTCCACCGTAGGATCAGGGATCGCTCCGAAAGGCGAATAGATCGAAAAAGTCAGCCCCTCGGCTATCCATTGGTCACTAGCCCAGCCGTAGGAGCGCGTAAATTCGTCTTCCTTGAACGGCACGGCGTCGGGCTTGATGTTCTGTTCCGCGGGACCGGCCTGCTCCACCAGAAAAGCATCGGCGGCGCGGTTGACTGCGGCAGTATAGAAAGGCAGACACTTCAAAGTTGCGTCGGAGTGCCGGTCACCGTCCTTGAAGCCGATGAATACTTCCTGATCACCAGGCTGCCCGATTTGCAAGCCAATGCCGCCGCGGGTTCCGAAGTTGCCGCAGGTAAAGCTCATAAATGCGCCCATCGGCGAATGCTGGGCATTGAAACCCACACGGTAAGAGAGCGGTGCACGTTTGGTCACGTTTGTTCCTCGTAGCGGATTATAAGCCGCAGGGTGCAGCAACCGTTTCACTCGTTAAAGCGATATAATTCTGGGATTCGTATCACCGTCACCGTTGCGGTGTGCCCGAGAAGATCGGATCAGCCGGTTTGCGGGCGGCGTAAGAACTACCCGAGGGATTAGCTTGTATCTCGTGTGATATCGGTCGGAACAACGCTGACGCCGCACGTCGCTGCTTGGAATTCCTGTGTATTTACTGGGCACGCATAGAAGATGAGCTGTATCGTAACAGCGCTCTCCGCTGGGGCTGTGACGAGCTGAACGACCTAGATTATTTTTTGCCATTGTAGTTGAAAAGAGATAAGCAATTGATGAGCGCCGACAGCAACAAACTTCCGTTTTCAGAGAAATTCGGGTACGGCCTGGGGGATCTGGCCGCCAACTTTGTCTTTCAGGCATTGATGGCGCTGCAGACGGACTTTTACACCAAGACCTACGGATTGACTCCGGCGCAAACGGCCAGAATGTTTCTTGTGGTCGGATTGGGCTCGGCAGTCTTCAATCCCGTCATGGGCGTGATTGCCGACCGCACCAACACCCGGTGGGGCAAATTTCGCCCCTGGCTGCTGTGGACCTCGGTGCCCTTTGGCGTGATTGGCATACTGACCTTTACCACTCCTCACATAAATCCTATGGCAAAGTTGCTGTATGCCTGGGGCACTTATCTCTTGCTGCGTTTGATCTATGCCGCCAACAATGTTCCCTATGCCTCTCTGATGGCCGTAATGACCGAAGATCCGGATGAGCGCAACAGCATTTCTTCGTATCGTCAAATGTTCGCCAACACCGCGGGATTCATCGTAGGTTGTCTGGCCATTCCGATGGTCAAGTTTCTAGGCGGTGGCAGCAGTGCATTGGGCTATCAGCTAACGATGGGCATTTTTCTTTCGCTCTCGGTGATTTTTTTTCTGATTGCCTTCGCTGTATCGAAGGAGGTAATTCAGCCCGATCCCCGCCAGAAGACCTCCGTGCTCGGCGATCTCGGCGACCTTGTAAAAAATGGCCCGTGGGTCACGCTGTTTCTGGTGACGATCTTTTATTTCACTGGACTTCTGATTCGCGGTAACGTGATGCTGCCCTACTTTGAGAACTGCGCTGGCAACAGGATGCTGTTCAGTTGGTTCAACGGCTTCGGGTTGACCGCTCTGCTGATTGGCGTTGCCTGTTCGACGGCACTGACCAAGCGGTTGGGCAAGCGTGCTGTTTTCTTTTGGAGCATGATGTTGACCGGACTGTTTTGTATCGCGCTGATCTTCATACCGCCAACAGAGACCGTACCGATCATTGCTCTCGAAGTCTTGCGCCAGTTTTTCTTTGGCTGCTCGGGTCCGGTGCTATGGTCCATGATGGGCGATGTGGCCGATTTTGGCGAATGGAAGACGGGACGGCGCGCCACAGGAACGGTCACCTCCGCGGTTGTGTTTGCGCTGTGGGTTGGCGTTGCCCTGGGCGGCGCAATTTGCAATTGGCTGCTCTCCTTCTATGGTTACGTTCCCAAGCTTGCGGTGCAGTCCGCGCACACGCTGCTGGGCATCCGGCTAATCGCCTCTGTATACCCCGGCGTGGCCTTCCTTGCGGCCGCGGTCTGCCTGATCTTTTACGGCATCAGCATGAAGCTCAACCTCACCATCTCGTACGATCTTAGCGAACGTCGCAAAGGGTTTTAGTCATAGCATGTAACTGCCCGTGAAGAATGGAATGTCTTATCGGCAATATGCCAAGTTTTTCGCCGTGCAATGAGTGCTTGTTAAATTTGGTAATCAACCCTGGAGAGATTTTAAAATGCGACTTTACCGCTGCCTACTCTTCGTTTCGACCGTATGCTTGTGGGGCTCAGTTGCGCCGGCGCAGGCTCCCGCTCCCACTACTCTCAAGGACGCTTTTCGCGGTGCATTCTTTATTGGCGCGGCGATCAACGCGGATCAAATTACCGGCAAGGATGCGCGCGGTGACGCCATTCTCGTCCAGCAATTCAACTCCATCAGTCCTGAAAATGTGTTGAAGTGGGAAGTGGTTCACCCCCGCCCCGGCGTGTACGATTTCACAATGGCTGACAAGTACGTCGAGTTTGGCCTGAAGAATCACATGTTCATCGTCGGTCACAATCTCTGCTGGCACTCGCAGACGCCGGACTGGGTATTCAAGGATGAAAAGGGCGATCCGATGACACGCGAAGCCTTGCTGCAGCGCCTGCACGATCATATTCAGACGGTTGTCGGCCGGTACAAGGGAAAAATCGCCAGTTGGGACGTCGTGAACGAAGCCTTGAATGAGGACGGAACTCTCCGCCAGTCGCCTTGGATGAAGATCATCGGCGAAGACTATATTCTCAAGGCCTTTCAATATGCCCATGAAGCCGACCCCAACGCCCAGTTGAACTACAACGATTACAATCTCGAAACTCCGGCCAAGCGCAAGGGCGCAATCGCGCTGGTGAAGAAGCTGCAGGCCGCCGGCATTCCCATCGCTGTGGTCGGCAACCAGGGACACCTGCAACTCGACGCACCGTCGGTCGCGGACGAAGAGGCCACCATCACGGATCTGGCCGCGACCGGGGTCAAGGTCGCCATTACGGAACTCGACATCGATGTGCTGCCTTCGGCGTGGGGGCAGACTGCGGATGTTTCGCTGCACATTCGGGAGAACCCCAAACTCAACCCTTATCCCAACGGACTACCAGACGATGTCCAACAACGGTTGGCGAAGCGATATGCGGATCTCTTCGCGGTGTATTGGAAGCATCGCGATGTGATCAACCGGGTGACGCTATGGGGCGTGACGGACAAGCAATCGTGGCTTAACGACTGGCCGGTTCTAGGACGATCCTCTTACCCCCTGCTCTTCGACCGCGACGGCAGGCCGAAGCCGGCATTCGAGGCCGTGCTAAAGACAGCCGTGGATTGAGTTGTCCCTCGCCACAACACTGTGCCGATTTCGTTCTTAGCAGCCCGTGGTGCAAGTCGCTGAATTCCAGGCCATCTGGAATCGGGTTCTGGTTTGGGGATAGGATCTGGATGAGGCGAGAACCGGGCCGGTTTGGGGTTTTCTGCGCTCTGGGGCCGATTTGG
>Ga0224554_1001573_pt1 | contig 13994 bp, 19 predicted proteins | sample 714S22024metaG_FD_180666 | JGI IMG/M metagenome (GOLD analysis project Ga0224554, IMG submission 180666) | Peat soil microbial communities from Stordalen Mire, Sweden - 717 S2 20-24 | ecosystem: Environmental > Terrestrial > Soil > Wetlands > Peat | place: Sweden: Norrbotten County, Stordalen...
CTGAAGAACTACGAGGTCATGAAGATGCTGATGGACCGTTGGATCGATCTGGCCACCGAACTATCCAACCTCCGCCTGGCCAACAAGCGCTCCTGATCCCAACCGAGAACTTGGCACTGTCCAGTTTGAATTGTGAATGTAAAATGTAGTCCGACATGAATAAGCGCCTAGAAATGATACGTCAACTTCTGAGCGAACTGGAAGTTGAGGTGAACGCGACGACGGCAACTGTAGGAGATCGTGATTTCTCCGCTTTGGAACTACCGCTCATCGTTCAGGAGATCGTTGACGACCTGCAGCCCCTTCTGGAACCTTACGACGCCGCATTTTATTGGTTTCTGTTCCGGCACTCGATCTTGAAGGATGGGAACCCGCATCTTCGCGTCAGCACCCGCAGCCTCCGTAGAGCGGTCGTGAGATCCGCGTATTCGTCTGCTGCTGAGAACACAATCTCGTTGGGGAAGGTGCAAGACACGCTTCGAGCGCTGGAAACTGTCGGCGCAATACGGAAAGAAGGCGAACCGAACCGGGACGGCACGTTGTATCGGGTTCTGATTCCAGAGGAAATTGAAGCGTGTCGAAAATTCCGCTCCGAACGGACGGCATCGGAATCGGAGTTGTTCATCGACAACGCAAACATCGACTATTACAACACTCGACAGAACCGGATCAGGGTGTTTGAGCGGGATGGCTATTTATGCCGCTATTGTCACAAGCAATTGACGCGCTTGACCGCTACGCTTGACCACGTTACACCGGTTGCGGAGGGCGGGGACAACAGCCTCGAGAATCTTGTCACTGCTTGTCTAGACTGCAACTCCCGAAAGAACATGCGCGCCGTCGGGGATATTCCAGCGGAGCAATGACCGAGGCCGGCTCGCTTCAAACGTCCTCAACGATAGTTCCCTGATGGTAGACAATCTTCCAGCCGTCAGGAGTCTTTTGCCAGATCGTTGCCCGCCGGGTAAGCCGCACGTTGTCCTGGAGCAGCGTGTAAGTCAGCAGATAGATATCCTGAGCCAACCTGCGGCAATGGAAGTCTCTCGTCTCCCATACGTCGGCGTGCGGGACGGAAAATCGCTCCTCCAAACCGTCCAGCACGCGCTGCCTGGAGTATCGGCGGCCGGAAGCCCCGGTTTCCCAGTAATCCTGCGCCGTCATCCTCTCGAAATCGACCCTTGACGTTCCGAATTCAGGGCGGTGAAAGATGGGTTCGCGGCGGCAGAGCTCGGCGAGCACCTCCTGCAGTTCAGGAGCAGTGGAAAGAGTTGGCTCCATCTCCGGAGGCCCCGGTCCAGGCGCTTTCATGCGAACAGTATAGTGGACTGCTAAAGGCAAGCCCGATTAGACCGGATGAAGAATGCCGTCGGTTTCCAGAATTTGCAGTGCCTCGGCAAGCGTCACGCAAGTGTAGAGCCTCCACCATTTCCCCGTGTGCCGCATCCAGTAAATGTCGAAAAGGTCCCGCCCGACGCAGTCGATGCGAGCGAATGGCGCGTCGAACTCTTCCCCGCGATTGCTCTCATGGCCCGACCGGTAGCGCTGCACGAAGCGATATCGTCCTCCCGCCCCGACGCCGCGGATGTCAATTGCGTAGTTGAATTTGGTCGGGACAATTTGCGGTAGAAAACGCGGTTTCAGAACGTCGCTGATAAATGCCTCGCAGGCCGCGACGATGCGTCGCTTTTCCGGGTCGGTAACCCTTGCCAGCCGGGACGCACCAGGCACCCACCCTCTTGCTTGCATTCTGGCCACCGCCTTGATCCGTTTCCGCCCTGCCGCCATCGCCTGCTAATCCGCCATCATCGCCCGCAGCGCCGCCGCGTACCGCTCCGGCAGGGGCTTCTTGTTCAACTGGTCGTCGCACACCACGTGCACCGTCTCGCCCTCAGCCAGCAGCCTGGGCTCTTCGCCCTCGGGGGCTTTGCGCAGGATGCGGTAGTGGAACTTGATGACCGACCCGCGCAGCAGCGACGGCCGGGTTTCGATCACGATCTGATCGTCGTAGCGGGCCGGCGCCTTATACCGGCAACTGGCCTCGATTACCGGCAGAATGCACTGGTGGTCCATCTCCAACTGGCTGTAGGCAAGGCCCAGCGAGCGCAACAGCTCCACGCGCCCTATCTCAAACCACACCAGGTAGTTGGCATAGTACACAATCCCCATCTGGTCGGTTTCGGCATAGCGCACCCTCACTTCGGTGGTCACTGGCATCCGGCAGGCTCTCCGTAAGTTGTCAGTTGTCAGTTATCGGTTGTCAGTAGCCAAGCCGATCACTGACCACTGATCTCTGATCTCTGGAAACTGACAACTGATAACTGATAACTGATAACTGATAACTGTTTTACGGCTTGAGGTGCGTGAAGATCGGCAGCTTGGTCACGTCGTTGAAGATGATGAAGGCAAAAAAGGCGATCAGCACCACAAAGGCCGCCTGGTAGATGCGCTCCTTCACGCTCATGCTGATGTCGCCGCGGATCACGCTCTCGATCAGCAGAAGAAAGATCATGCCACCGTCGAGAATGGGGAAAGGCAGCAGATTGAGAATGCCCAGGTTGAGGCTGATCCCCGCGGCCAACCCAAACTTCGGGGCCCAATCCTTGGTCTCCGCCGCTTCCCCGGCCGCGCGCGCAATTCCCACCGGACCGACGAGCTGCGAAACCGAAGCCTTGCGCGTAAAGAGCCGCTCCAGCACATCGACAACGAGAAGCGAATTCTCCGCGCAGAACTCCCTGGACTTGATCGCCGCCTGATGCAAAGGGAGCGGGGCCGGCCCGTAGGGAATCGGCATGGGCGCAAACCCCAGCTTGAAACCGTTGGAATCCAGCTTGGCCGGATGCGCCACCATGGGCGGCAAAACTGCGCCGTTGCGCACCACCACCAGCGAAACGGGCTTTCCCTGTCCGGCCTGCATGTAGGCCAGCAGCGCCTGCACGGTGTGAAAAGCATGACCATCCACGGACTGGATGGCGTCCCCGTCGCGCAGGCCGGCCTGGGCCGCGGGCCACCCCGGCTGCACTTGTTGCACGCCGATGGGGCCCTGGACGAACTGCGGGATGACGCCCACGTCGCTTACATCGAAATCCTGGCCTTTCAAGTTGGCGGGCAGGTGAAGCGAAAGTTCCACCGTCTGGCCGCCGCGGTCCACGGTTACCGGCACGGTCTGGTTCTGGTCCAGCGCCGCACGCTGGATCACCTGGTTCCAGTCGGGGTTGTTCACGGTTTCAAAGTGGCGGATGACGTCGCCCGGCTGGAGACCGGCCTGGGCCGCCGCCGATCCCGGAACCACCCACTCAATGGTTGTGGTCTGCACCTCGAACTTGGGGACTTCGTTAATCCACCCGAAGTAGAAGAGCATCAACACGAAGGCCAGAATGAAGTTGGCAACCGGTCCGGCCACGCCGATCAGCATCCGCTGCCAGCGGGGATGGGCGGTAAAGGAGCCGGGGTCGTCCACCGGAACTTCAGTGGGTGTGCCGGGCGCCTCGAGGTTTTGCTCAGGAGCCTCGCCGGTCATCTTGACAAAGCCGCCCAGAGGCAGCAGGCAGACCTTGTAGTCGGTATCGCCGTACTTGACGCCGAACAGCCGCGGGCCAAAGCCCACGGAAAACGACTCGACGCGCACGCCGAACAGCTTGGCGACGGCGAAGTGGCCAAACTCATGGACCACTACCATCAGTCCGACGAGGACGATAAATGCAACGGCAGAAACTAGAAATTCATGCATAGATGTACAGTTTTTCCCTCTGATCAAGCGCCCGCGGCCCGGACGGCAACCTTAGGTCAACAGCGCACGAGCTGTTTGACGCGCCTCCCGGTCGGCGGCGAACACCTCCGCAATGGTGGCGGGATGCGCCTCCGGCGTGGATGCGAGCACCTTTTCAATTGTACGCGGGATTCCGGTGAACGGGATGCGCCGGGCAAGGAATGCCTCCACGGCTACCTCGTCCGCCGCGTTCAAGGCAATGCAATGGGCGCCACCCTTTTCCGCCGCCTCAAAGCCCAGCCGCAGACACGGGAAGCGCTCGAAATCGGGCTGCTCGAACTCCAGGTGGCGCAAAGCCGCCAGGTCAAAGGTGAGCGTGGAAGCCGGCCGCTCCGGGTAGGCCAGCGCATACAGGATCGGCAGGCGCATGTCGGTGACGGAGATTTGCGCCAGAATCGACCCGTCCACATACTCCACCAGCGAGTGAACCGTGGACTGCGGGTGAACCGTGACCCGCACCTGGGAAGGCGCTACATCGAACAGCCGGCAGGCCTCAATGATCTCCAGGCCCTTGTTGAGCATGGTCGCGGAGTCGATAGTGATGCGGCGCCCCATCACCCAGGTGGGGTGCTTGAGCGCCTGTTCCGGCGTGATGGCGGCGAATTGATCCAATGGAAGCTGGCGGAACGGGCCGCCCGAGGCCGTCAGCCAGATGCTCTTCACCTCAGCGTGCGCGCCCACCCGCAAGCACTGGTGAACCGCGTTGTGTTCGCTGTCGATGGGCAGGATGGGCACGTTGCGCTCGCGGGCGGCGCGGGTGAGGATTTCGCCGGCGGCCACCATGCACTCCTTGTTGGCCAGACCGATTGGTTTGCCGGCCAGGATGGCCGCGTGCGTGGCTTCCAGGCCCGCCACACCCACAATGGCCGAAACCACAAAGTCCGCCTCGGGAAGGGTCGAGCAGGCGACCGTGCCCGCGGCGCCGGAAACCACGTCGATTTCAGTCACGCCGGCCTGGCGAAGGCGCGCGGCCAGCTTCCCGGCCAGCTCTTCGGTGGCCAGCGAGACCACCCGAGGCCGCCAGCGAACGGCTTGCGCTAACGCCTCGTCGAGATTGCGCCCGGCGGCCAGCGCGGCCACTGAGTAACGGTCGGGGAACTGCTCCACGATGGAGAGGGTGCTCTGCCCGATGGAGCCGGTGGAACCGAGAATGGCGAGTCGCTTCATAGTATTTTTTGAAGTCCCATGGGATTGTGAGTCAGTACCGCGACAGAAAACACTCCAGCCATCTTATGGCGCGATACCGGCGATGGACCCAACAATTTCGCGAACCTTAAGAAGAACGTCGTCCGGTGCTCTGCCGATCAGCACTGCGTTACGTACCCGCCAATCCATGCTGCGCACGTGTTCGCAAAGAATGACTCCATGCACGGGAAGTCCTGGAGGAAGGAGAACCTCGAACGGGTAACCCTTGATTTTGCTTGTGATGGGGCAAACGTATGCCAAGGAGGTTCGCAGATTGAAGAACCGGGCGGAGAGTACCAATGCCGGTCTGCGGCCAGCCTGCTCCCTACCGGCTTGCGGATCAAAATCAAACCAAACCAGATCGCCGCAATCGGGGCTGTAGGATTTCACCAAACCTCAACCCCGCGCGGAGGACCCCAGTCGTATTCCGGGATGCAAGTTCCTTCTGGAATACCTTCCAGAAGCTCTTCCAAGGTCTTGCGTTTGCGCGGGTTTACGGTGGCGGAAGGCTTGACGAGCGTGATGCTGCCGTTCCCGTTCGAAACCCATTCCAACGGCTCGCCGACAGGCAGGGAGGCCTGTATCAGCAACTCTTCGGGAATCTCCACGGTCAGTGTGTTTCCAACGCGAGAGATTTGAGTTGTCATCGGGCCATCTCCTACTGAAATCATACCGCGAATCAAAGCCGATTGGGGGCTCTCGCGAGGGCCCTACAGGGAGAGTGCGCACCAAGGCCTCAATTGAAATGGTTCGAGCGGTACCCTCTCTTCTTTTGATGGAGTGGGGTTGCTGTAACCTCTACCAGCGAATCTTCATTTCGGCGCGGGCAACTCGTTCTCCGCGCCCCAGCTATCCAGCCACTCCATCACGCGCTCATTCGAGACGCCCTGGCCCGCTTCCAACTCGGCCAGACCAGCGCGAATGTGCTTGTGTTCCCAACTATCGGGCGCAAAGAACATGGAGATGACCTCCGCGGCCACGTCGGAAACAGGCTGCTGACGATCCTCCGCCAAGGCCGCAAGACGGGCCTGAACCGCTGCATCCAGTTGGACAAGAATCGATGTTTGCGGCATAAAACAGCCCTCTTACGCAATTATGCGCCTATTTCGCTCTATTCTGTTCCCTAATCCCTCCTCAGAACCGCTGATGAATGACCTGCGCGTACCACAGCACCGGAGCGGCCAGAAGCAGGGCGTCGATGCGGTCCAGGACGCCGCCGTGGCCGGGCAGCAGGTTTCCCGAGTCCTTCACGCCGGCCGAGCGCTTCAGCGCCGACTCGGCCAGATCCCCCACCTGCCCGGCCACGTTCACCACCACGGCCAGCACCAGCCAGTACCAGACGTCGTCAGGGTAGGAGAGCTTGGCCGAGTTCCACGTCTCCAGCTGATGAGCCAGCCCCAGCAGTCCGCCAGCCGTCAGCAGACTGCCGGCCACCGAGCCCAGCGCGCCCTCCCAGGTCTTGTTGGGGCTCAGCGCGGGCGCCAGCTTGTGCCGGCCCCAGAGTCGGCCAATGTAGAGAGCGGCAGTGTCTCCCGCCCACACCACGCACAGCAAAAAGGCCACCAGCGAGGGGCCATTGGTCTCCTCGCGCAGGGCGGGCAGGGCAATCAGGGTGAGCCCCAAGTACAACATGCAGAAAATGGAGACCGCCGCATCCGGCATCACCTGCTCCACCGGCGCGCGAAAGGTGCAGTAGACCAGCAGGCCCAGGCTCAAAATGCCGAAGATCGCCGCCGTCTGGTCCGGGTACTCAAAATTGCCGGCAAAAAGCGCCGCAATGGCCACCACCACCGCAATCCGCGGCGGTTTGGCGCCGCCTAGCTCCGCCATCCCCAGATACTCCCACGCAGCCAGCGCCGCCACCCCCGCCGTCACCAGGGCAATCAGCCACTTCGGCCCCAGAAACACCAGAACCAGGACCAGCGGAATCAAAACCAGCGCTGTGAGGATGCGTTTCATGCCAAGGGTGAGGATACACCGCCGGGGCGGCGTCCGCGCGGACCCTTAGAGTGGCAAGTGCCTATGTAACAGATAAACAAACAGATGCGCATGCTGGAAGGGCTCGCTCAGGCGGATTCGGCCATGGGCGAGAGAATCTCCGGTGCTGGCCTTTGGGCACTCCGGGGCCATGCGGGCATGAAAAGGTTCCCCCGACCATCTTCTCCAGGAAACGGTTCGCTGATCGGGAGATCACGCCGATTCTTTGGCCCTAAAACGAGGGGGCCGCTCAAGGCGGCCCGCTCTAGCCCTATTCTGTCCCAGGCTGGGGTTCAGCAGATTTGACCTGCAAGTTACTGGATCCATCATCGGTCGACACACGCCGTGCGTCAAGTCCCTTTCTCTTGAAATGCGCCGCGTCTTCTTCGTCCTCTGATCGAAACCACCGCAGGAATGCCTTACCGCCGCCGTATTCGGCCAGTTTTTCCTTCAACAGGCCACACAGCTTCTCTGTCAGCCGCTTCGCTTTAGCGCCGGGTTCCTCTTGGCCCGGCGCGATTTTCTCGTCTTCCAACGGATTCCCGCCCCCGCTTTGCGCCCGGCGGCTTCGCGCGGGCAAAACTGCGGCGCTGGCCGGCCTCACGCGCCTTTTTTCCCGTCCGACCGCAGCCAATGCAGAAAGGCCTCAGAGCCCCCGCGCTGCGCCATGGCTTCCTTCAGCCGGAAGCGCATCTTCTCAGCCAGCTTTTGCACCTTGGCCGCGGAATCCTCTTCCTCCGGCTCCAACTTCTTGTTTTCCAATGGATTCTTGCCTCCACTCCTGCATTTCGTCAGGATGTGCCGGCAACATCACGCCTGTATACGTAAAAAAAGGCCCAGGAACAACGAAGGTAATCAGCCGGCCGCGATCTTGACCCGCTCCGCCTCTTCGTCCACTTCGCCCGAGCCTTCGCCCAGGCCGCCATAGCGGCGCTCCCGGCGTTGGAAGTCGGCAATGGCTTCCAGCAGATGGATGCCCCGGAAGTCCGGCCACAGACGCTCGGTGACAAAAATCTCCGTATAGGCGATCTGCCACAACAAATAATTCGAAAGGCGCATCTCGCCCGAGGTCCGGATCAGCAGGTCCGGGTCGGGCATGTGCGCCGTGTAGAGATGGCGGTGAATGTCTTCCTCGGTGATGCGGTCGGGGCTGGTGTGCTTGAGCTTCATCTCCGCTGCGAGGCCCCGGAAGGCGTCCACCAGCTCGGACCGGCCGCCGTAGTTCAGCGCCAGGGTCAGCGTGGTGCCCGTGTTGCCCGCCGTGGCCTCCTCAGCCCAACGCATCTTGTCCTGCACCTCGGGAGGCAGTTCGTGGGTGCGCCCGATGTACCGCATGCGCACGTTGTTGTCCATCATCCGCTGCAGGTTGCTCTCCAGGTAGCTCCTGAGCAGCCGCATCAGGAAGTTGACCTCGGCGCGGGGGCGGCGCAAATTGTTCTCCAAAGAAAAAGCGTAGAGCGTGAGCCACGGCAGGCCGATGCGCGAGGCGGTCTCAGTCACCAATTGAACGCAATTGGCCCCCTGCTGATGGCCCTGGAACCGCTTCAGAAAACGGCGTCCGGCCCAGCGCCCGTTGCCGTCCATGATGATGGCCACGTGCTCGGGCAGGCACTCGGGCTTCAGCGTCGCATAAACAGCGCGCTCCTCCGCAGTCAGCTCTTGGATGCGCAGCGTGCCGGATGGATACAAGGGACTCGCCTCTACATTGCTCTTGCGGCTTCCCGGTCAGCCCCACCGCAGGCATCGAAATAGGGGGCGCCAGAGGATGGAAGCCGGGACCCGATCAAGGGGCTTTTCGCCCGCAGCTAGCTCTCGCCCGGTGAAAATCCTCCCGCGGCCGGAGCGAAGGTGTAGCATCATCGACCCTAGCACAAGCGCCCATGCGCCGCAATCGCTCCGCTTACTCGATGCACCGCACAGCAAAGGCGGGGCCGCGCAAGCGGGGGTCGCCGCCAACCCGGCCCACGACCGGAAAGGAAACCTGCCGGCCGGAAGCCCTATGCGCTGCGGCGCCGTCCCGTTGCAGCGTCCTTCACCGCGCCTTGGAACAGCGTCCGGTGCACCGGGTCCAGATGGGGCAGCAAAGCCGCAATCTCGGCCAGAAACGGGTCGGCAAAAATCGCCGCCATCTCCTCCTCGCGGATGCTGCGAGCGTCCCGAACCAGTTGGCAGATGTCCACACCCAGAGCCGCGGCCAGCCGCTCCAGCGAACCCAGTGTGGGGATCGCCTTGCCGTTCTCAATCTTCGATATGTAGGTCCGCGGAACCTGCATCCGCCCGGCCAGTTGGCGCTGGCTCAGGTGGCGCGCCTTGCGAATGTCGCGCACCTGTCCGGCCACCTGCAACCCCGCTTCAGCGGACGGCGGAGCCGACGGATGGGGCACCAGTTGCAGGGTTGGGAGTACAGGCTCCTCCACATCGAGGGGCTTATGGCATCTTCTGCAGTGTGAATTGCTGGGCCTGTACTGAACCAGATTGCAGAAATCGCAGCGCAGTACTTCACGCGTCTCCACGCTTACTAAGGTGGTTGCCATGGGCTGTGTGCGGAGCGCCAGAGCTTGGTCTCCGGGGTGCCTTTTCGCACCGCGATGTGTGTTACTTTCGGGGAAGTGAACCATAATTGTCAAGTGGAAATTTAGGCTCAAAACCTGGTCCAGCCTAAGATTCCCCCATCATACCCCGAAAATCCGGAACAAGCACGAACCAAGTTGAGCAACATGGAGGGAAAAAAATGTGCATTGACGATAGCCCAACCTGCGACCCTGACCCTCAGGCGTACTCGCGAGCCCAGGCCTGGCAACTGCTGACCGAGTGGACCGTGAGCGAGAACCTGCGCAAACACGCGCTGGCCGTCGAGGCCTGTGTGGTGGCCTGCGGCGAGGCCGAAGCCGATCGCCTGGGACTCGCCGGTCCCGAACGCGCCGCGCTCCTCCAGCTTTATTCCACCACCGCCCTGCTCCACGACTTCGACTATGAGCGCCACCCCACGGCCGAAAAGCACCCGTTTGTGGGCGTCCGCGAACTGGAGCGCCTGGGCTGGCCCATCGAGCTGCGCACCGCCATTTTGGGCCACGCGCAATACTCCGGTGTGCCCCGCGTCACGCATCTCGATAAGTCCCTGTTCGCCTGCGACGAACTGGCCGGCTTTCTCGTCGCCTGCGCCCTCGTCAAGCCCACCAAATCCATCGCCGAGGTCGAAGTGGCCGGCGTGCGCAGGAAGATGAAGGACAAGGCGTTTGCGCGGGGAGTGAATCGGGAGGACGTGGTTCAGGGCGCGGCCGAACTGGGCGTCAATCTCGACGCGCATATAGCGTTCTGCATTGAAGCGATGAAGAAGCGGGCCGCGGAGTTAGGGCTGTAAGAACCTGCCTGGAGCATGGCGCCCAGGGCGAGAGCTTTTTGCAAGCGCGGGGATAAAATTGGCTTAGGTGAAAAGTGTCCGATCGCCCTGAATGTGGAGGTCTCTTATGCTGACTGCGGACGAAAAGGAAAAGTTTGAACGTGGCTTTGCCGAGGCGGAGGCCAGTGTGCGCCTCGAAGGCCTGACGCCGACGGAAAACTTCTTCACCGTCAAGGCCCGCATCCTCGCCGACGAAATCACCTTCGAACAAGGGCACGAAGAAATCCTCGCCTTCCACCGGCGAAAGAACGCAGCCGTGGCCTGAGGCCGCGCGCGATCTGGCCGTGATGCGTAGAGATAGGTCGGAGCTGGCTTGGATCATCGCCGCCAGCCTCGCAGCGCGTTGACGGCGACCGCCCTCGTCTCGCGCATCCCACTGCTCAAAAGGTGACCCCGATCACCTGCCAATCGCCACAGAACTGCGCTAGGATATGCTTTTCGCGGTTGAACCGAACCCTTGGTTCCAGCGGCAGGAGATCTCCATGGCCCGCTTCAATCACATCCTCACTCAATCCGCCGAGGGGGTGAAGACCATCACCCTCAACCGCCCCGACAAACGCAACGCGCTCTCGCCGGCCTTGATTGAGGAGCTCACCGTGGCCCTGCGCGAGGCTGAGACCTGCGACTGCGGCGTCGTCATCCTCACCGGCGCCGGTCCGGCCTTCTGCTCCGGCCTGGATATGGAGCACCTGGAGACCATGAACGCCAGCACGCCGGAGCAGCATCGCCGCGACTCGGAGAACATGGCCCGCGTCCTGCGCACTCTCTACGACTTTCCCAAGCCCATCATTGCGGCCGTCAACGGACCGGCCATAGCCGGCGGCATGGCCCTGGCCACCATCCCCGACTTCACGCTTGCGGCTCCTGAAGCCAAGTTCGGCTACACCGAGGTGCGTTTCGGCTTTGTGCCGGCCATCGTAGCTTCGTTCCTCATCCGCCAGGTAGGCGAGTTGCGCACCCGCGAACTGTTGCTCTCCGGCAGAATCCTCAAAGCCCAGGAAGCCCTGCAACTGGGGCTGGTCACCCAGATCGTCGAGCCCGATGATTTGCTCCCCTCAGCCGGGGCCCTGGCCAAAATGCTCCTCCAGAACAGTCCCCAGGCCATGCAGGCGGTCAAGCGCCTGCTTTCCAAGCACGCCAGACGCCGCCTGGACGAGGAGATCGAGGACGCCATCGCGGTCAACGCCCTGCAGCGCTCCACCGAGGACTTCAAGGAAGGTGTTCTGGCCTTCAAGCAGCACCGCCGCCCCGACTGGCCCAGCTTGCACGCCAAGGTGTAAAGATGCCAAACACAAAAGCGGCCAGTAAGTCCGGCCATATTACGACAGGGAACTTGCTCGAAGCCTTGGGATTTTCCGCGCAGGAAATTCGGGAAACAGAGATCAAACACGATCTCTGGGTTCCGATCCGGGCTGAAATCGAGGCGCGGAAACTGACGCAGGTCCAGCTTGCCAAGCTGTTGCAAATTCACCAGCCCGACGCCAGTCTGCTCCTTCGCGGCCAGATCGCACGCTTCAGCATTACGCGGCTCTTGCAGTTTGCCGACCGCCTCCAACTGGCAGTTACGCTCACCGTAGCTCCCAGGACCCAGACCCAACTGCCTTCACGCACGGCGCGGATTCCCCTGCGAAAGGTCAGCCCGCGCAGACCGTCAGCGAAACCGGCAGCCAGCCCCCAGACGGCGCGGAGCGCGGCTTTGGCCTAACCCAGCGGGTTTTTCGCCCGCAGCTCCGCCACAATCTCCGCCGCCGCAGCACGCGCCCGGTCGCCCTGGTCCGGCGGAAAGCTGATGGCCCCCACGCGCGCATGGCCGCCGCCGCCGTAGCGCTCGCACACCGCCGCCAGGTTCACCATCTTCGGCGGGTCGGCCTTGGCCCAGGGGTTCGACCCCACCGCCACCTTGGTGCGGAAGCTGGACTTCGACAACCCGATCGAGTAGGTAGCCTTGGGGTACAGGTAGTAGGGGATGAACTTGTTGAACCCCTCCAGCGGACGATCGGTAATGTCGAAGAAGATGGTTCCGTCGCGCTCTTCCGCGCGGCTGCGAATCAGCTCCAGCGCATGTTCGTGGCGCTTCAGCAAGGGCGGCAGCAAATCCGCCACAAACGGCTGGCTGAGCACCTCGGCCAGCGGCAACTCGGTGAGGAGCGGGATGAGCCGCGGAATGAACGCCGGGTCCTGCGTAGCCTCGATGATCAGCGTCAGCTTCATGGCCGGAGCGGCCATCTCGACGGCGGCCTCGGGGCTCTCATACTGCGCTCCGTCCACAATGTCGGCCCAATGGATCAGCTCCGCCACCGGCGCTGTGTCGAAGCCGAATTGGGTCGCGGCGATGTGAGCCAGAAACCCGGTGCACGAGGTGTAGGTGGGGTCGAAGAACTTGCGTCCGCCGCAAACCGGGTCCTGCTTGCAGTCCAGAAAACTCTGCTGGTCCTGGGGAGTGAGAAACGCCGACAGATGGTGATCGAACCACCACGTGATTTTCGGCGAAGCCGAGTATTTGAAGTCCACGATGGCGTTCTCGTCGCCCGTGAACTCGCTCTCGTCAAACAGCGCGCCGGCCCTGTGTACCAGCCCATGGTACTCATAGCTGGCCCCGGCGACGATGCGCTCGCGGTGAACGCGCGTGAAGAGCGAGGCCGAGCAGGCTCCGTCAAAACATTTGTCGTGATAAAAGACGCGAACCCGCAAAACCTGCACCCCGTTGTGCTGGAAATTTGAATAACCGGAACTGTTAAGCATCAAGCGATTGGCCCGTTGTGTCAAGGCGGAGGCAGTTTTCGGTAGTGGGCTACTTTGGATTTCCACAGGCTAAAAGCGAAAATTGTCCGAAACCAGCACGTTAGGAGACACCGAGTTTTGCCAATCGATGCTGGACTAATCCCTGTAGGACTACCTTCATTGTGTTGACGGCTATGGGTAGCCCTTGCGCGACCAGTTGGTGTTTCGCTTCTTCCCATAGCGTCTTGTGCTTGGATGCTTCAAGAAAATCATACCCGCTGTTTGTGATTCCTAAGACGCAAGCATCTGGCGGGATTCCTCTCAAAACTCTCGCGTCGACTAAGCCGGCGTCGTAAGCTAGCTCAACGTGAACGACAACCTCAGCCAGGTCGTAACCAAGCAGCGGGACTGCCACCCACATCTCCATTGCTGGCATCTTCTCGGTTTCGAGCAGGATTTCTCGGATCAAATCCATATCGCGCTTCATCGTAATACGCCTCAGACTTTCTGTGCCGGCGAGGCCAGCAAAGTGGATCTCTATTCGTAGAAGTGCAAAGCACAATTGAATTACTTGCCCCGGTAATCCTCCGGAGATTCAGAATAGCGCCGTCCCAGGTCTGGGTAATACCTGTATAGCCTCTTTGCCGACTCGCCGTCTGGATCAAGCCACTGCGTGTGAAGTGCACGATCAACTGCTGCACGCCGACTTTCGATTGCCCAAAGCAATTTGTCTCCGCGCTCACCCTCCCAGTCGGCTATACCAATTTCAACGCCCTTCGCAAATGCGTCAGCATCTGTGGAGGCATCTAGAAACTGCACTAACCTGCATTATTCGTGAAGGCACGGCGGAAGGCGTTTTGGGCGATATGAGATCGCCGAAAGCGTTATTGGCGGCGTGATTCTGTCGCACGGGACGAGTCGGTGAGCTTTGCAGGTCGGAAGCCA
>Ga0224554_1001577_pt1 | contig 13958 bp, 11 predicted proteins | sample 714S22024metaG_FD_180666 | JGI IMG/M metagenome (GOLD analysis project Ga0224554, IMG submission 180666) | Peat soil microbial communities from Stordalen Mire, Sweden - 717 S2 20-24 | ecosystem: Environmental > Terrestrial > Soil > Wetlands > Peat | place: Sweden: Norrbotten County, Stordalen...
ACGCCGCGCGCTCTCAGCAGTTTTTTCTTCACAATCCGGTCCAGCAGTGCATTTCCTTCTGCAAAAATCTGCCGCGCCTGTTCGCCCTGCTTCTCATCCTCAAGAATCCGCGGATAAACCCCCTTCAGCTCCCACGTGTGAAAGAACGGGCTCCAATCGATGAATTCTCTCAGCGTCGCCAGCGGAAAATCCTCCAGCACGCGCACGCCTGTGAAGGCCGGCCTCGCCAGATCCTCTGCACGCCATTCAATTGGCGTCCGCCTCGCACGCGCGATCTCCAGCGGAACCACCGCCCGCCGCGGTGCCGCATGTGCCTTGCGCAGCGCGTCATATTCCGCGCGATGCTTCGCCACAAACTCTGGCTTGCCCTCTTCGCTCAGCAGGCTCGTCGTCACTGGCACAGCCCGGCTCGCGTCGAGCACATGCACCACCGGCTCGCTGTAGTGCGGAGCGATCTTCACCGCCGTATGCGCGCGGCTTGTCGTCGCTCCGCCAATCAGCAGCGGCAGCTTCATTCCCTGCCGCTCCATCTCCCGCGCCACATGCACCATTTCGTCGAGCGATGGCGTAATCAGCCCGCTCAGCCCGACGATGTCTGCCTTCACCTCTCGCGCCCGCTCAAGAATCTTCTCCGCGGGAACCATCACGCCCATATCAATCACTTCGTAGTTGTTGCAAGCCAGCACCACGCCCACAATATTCTTCCCAATGTCATGAACGTCTCCCTTCACGGTCGCCAGCACAATCTTTCCCTGCACCCTCACCGCCTTGCCCGCCGCGGCCATCTGCGCCTTCTCCGCCTCCATAAACGGCGTCAGATACGCCACTGCCTTCTTCATCACCCGCGCCGACTTCACCACCTGTGGCAGAAACATCTTTCCCGCGCCAAACAAATCTCCCACCACACCCATGCCGTCCATCAGCGGACCTTCAATCACCGCCAGCGGCCGTCCCAGCTTCACGCGCGCCTCTTCCGTATCCACCTCGACGTACGCATCGATCCCCTTCACCAGCGCGTGGCTCAGCCGTGCCTCCACCGTCCCGTTGCGCCACTCCTCAACCTTCCTCTCGCTTTCCTCGCCCGCGTCCGCTCCCGCCGCCTTCAGCTTCTCGCCGAACTCCACCAGCCGTTCGGTCGCATCCGGCCGCCGGTTCAGCAACACGTCCTCCACCAGTTCCTTAAGCCCCGGCTCAATCTCCTCGTAAACCTCCAGCATGCCCGCGTTCACAATGCCCATATCCATGCCCGCGGCAATCGCGTGATACAAAAAGGCCGCATGCATCGCCTCGCGCACCTTGTTGTTCCCGCGAAAACTGAACGATACGTTCGACACGCCGCCGCTCACCTTCGCGTGAGGCAAATTCTCCTTGATCCATCGCGTCGCTCGGATAAAGTCCATCCCGTAGTTGTTGTGCTCCTCCATCCCCGTCGCCACGGTCAGGATGTTGGGATCGAAGATGATGTCCTCGGGGGGAAAGCACAGCTCGCGCGTCAAAATCCTGTAAGCGCGCTCACAAATCCGCGTCTTGTCCTCGAATCCCGCAGCCTGCCCCTGCTCGTCGAAGGCCATCACCACCGCAGCCGCGCCATACTTCTGCACCTTCGCCGCGTGCTCGCGAAACTTCGCCTCGCCCTCCTTCAGCGAAATCGAATTCACAATGCCCTTCCCCTGCAGGCACTTCAATCCCGCCTCAATCACTTCCCACTTTGAGGAGTCGATCATGAACGGAACCTTCGCCACTTCGGGTTCGCTGGCCAACAACTGCAGGTAGCGCGTCATCGCGGCCACGCCGTCGATCATCCCTTCGTCCATGCAGATGTCGAGTACGTTCGCGCCGTTCTCCACTTGTTGCCGCGCCACGCTTACGGCCTCTTCGTACTTGCCTTCTTTGATCAGCTTGGCGAACTTCGGCGACCCGGCCACATTGGTCCGCTCGCCAATCAGGATGAAGACACCACGTTGTTGCGTGAATGGCTGCGATCCCGACAACCGCAGCGGCTTTGTCTCAACAGGCCTCGTCGAACCCGCGCTCATGCCGCGCTCTCAACGCTGCAAGGCTCCGCGGCCATCACCGCCGGAATCTTGCGCGGCGCCACGCCCTCCAGCGCCTTCGCAATCGCTGCAATGTGCTCCGGCGTATTGCCGCAGCAGCCGCCGGCAAGGTTAATCAGCCCCTCGCGCGCAAACTCGCTCAGGTACCGCGCCATGTCCTCAGGCCCCAGATCGAATCCCGTCGCCGACAGCGGATTCGGCAGTCCCGCATTCGGATAGCACGACACGGCTACCTCCGCCTTCTCCGCAAGCTCACGCAAGAACGGCGCCATCAAATCCGGCCCCAGCGAGCAGTTCAGTCCCACGCTGAACGGTTTCACATGCCGCACCGCGGTCCAGAACGCCTCAATCGTCTGCGCGGAAATCATCGTCTCTCCGCCGCGGCCCACCGCCGCCGAAATCATCACCGGCAGTTCCCTGCCGCTCGCCGCCAGCCCATCCTCGTCGAACACCTCGCGGATCGCCACCAGCGCCGCCTTCGCATTCAGCGTGTCGAAGATCGTCTCCACCAGCAGCAAATCCGCGCCGCCCGCAATCAACCCCCGCGCCTGCTGCTTGTACGCCGTCTTCACCTGGTCAAACGTCACCACGCGAAACCCTGCATCATCCGCGTCCGGCGAATTCGACAGCGACACCGTCAGCGGTCCCAGCGCTCCCGCCACAAATCGCTGCCGTCCCGTCTCATTGCCCACGCGATCCGCCCACTCCCGCGCCTGTCGCGCCGACTTCTCGTTGATCTCCCACGCCAGCTCCCCGAGAAACTTGTCGTCAATCACCTTCTGATAAAACTCCGGATCCTTCCGCCCTCCCCGCTCCCGCGGATCGTCCACAAAAAACTCGCTCTGCGCGATGCTCGTCGCGCCAAACGTATTCGTCTCCAGAATGTCCGCCCCGGCCTCCAGAAACCGCCGGTGAATATCGCCGATCAGCTCCGGCCGCGTCAGCGTAAACAAGTCTCCATTGTTCAGCAAGTCCTTCTTTGCATCTTTGAACCGCTCTCCGCGAATGTCCGCCTCCTTCATCCCATAGGTGCGAATCGTCGTTCCCGTCGCTCCATCAATGATGGCGATCCGGCTCTCAACCACGCGTTGCAGCGGATGTTTGTGCACTTCAGTCATTTCTTCCAGCGATTAGGGGCTCTTTGTGCGCTTCGGTAATTCCTTCCAGCGATTCGGCGCTCTTTGTGCTCCTCAGTCCATTCTTCCAACAATTTAGCGCCTTTCCTCAAGCATATCGGACCCCATGCTCTACCCCAACCAATTCCGCGTCCAACGTGCCTCCACGGTTACTGAACTGCTCCAACTCCAGCCCGAACGGAAAAACTGTAGTGTCGGCTTCCAGACCCGTAGCGCCGGTCTCCAGACCGGGGTCCCCAACGACAGGTCTTCGTCGTTGGGGTGGGAGACCGGCTGTCGTGCGGGTCTCCAGACCCGCGCATACAGGCCGACTTGCCAACTTGCTGACTCGCTGACTTGCTGACTCGCCGCATACCTTCCCATTAGACTGAAGACGATGATCACCACTCTCTTTGGCAGCGAAGAACCCGAAAAACCTGGTCCAAAACCAGAAAAAAACCTCTTCGACCGCATGCGCCAGGCCGTCTCGCGCACGCGCGAGTCTTTCTCTGCCAAAATCTCCGATCTCGCCGCCCTCACTCGAACCGTCGACGAGTCCGCCCTCGACAATCTTGAAACCGCCCTGCTTTCGAGCGACCTCGGCGTCTCAACCACCACCGCTATTCTCGACGCCCTCCGTGATCGCGCCCGCCATCAGGCCATCGAGGGCGGTGCCGAGCTACGCGATCTCTTGAAGGAGCAATTGATCGCCATCCTGAGCGCTCCGCAAGGAGCGGCTGCTGCACCGCAGGTGCCGCCCGCCGCACCCCCCAAGGTCACCTTTCTTGTCGGCGTCAACGGCACCGGCAAAACCACTTCGAGCGGCAAGCTCGCCGCATGGTCCCGCGCGCAAAACCGCTCCGTCCTCCTCTGCGCCGCAGACACCTACCGCGCCGCCGCCATCGAACAGCTCGAAATCTGGGCCCAGCGCTCCGGCGTCGAAATGATCAAGACTCGACAGGGCGGTGATCCGGCCGCCGTCCTCTTCGACGCCATCTCTGCCGCCAAATCTCGCTCCATCGACGATCTCTATGTCGACACCGCCGGCCGCCTCCACACCAAATCCGGCCTTATGGACGAGCTCGACAAGATGCGCCGCACCGCCGCCCGCCTCGTCCCAGGCGCGCCCCACGAAGTCCTCCTCGTCATGGACGCGACGACGGGACAGAACGGACTGCAGCAGGCGCGCCTCTTCACGCAATCCGCCGGCGTCACCGGCATTCTGCTCACCAAACTTGACGGCACCGCCAAAGGCGGCATTGCCGTCGCCATCGCCCGCGAGCTCTCGCTCCCCGTCCGCTTCGTCGGCGTCGGCGAAAAAATGTCCGACCTGCTGGAATTTTCCCCGGTAGAATTTGTCGACTCCCTTCTGGAATAAGATGAACGTCTTGGACCAAATCTCCGACTCCGATCTCCACTGGATGCACCGCGCCCTCGAACTCGCGCGCCGCGGCATCGGCGTCACCTCGCCCAACCCCGCTGTCGGCTGCATCATTCTTGACCGCGCCGGCCAGGTCGTTGGCGAGGGCTGGCACGAATACGATCTCCTCGACCACGCTGAAATCGTCGCCCTCCGCGGAGCCACGGCGCATGCAGGCGATCGCGTTCACGGCGGCACGGCCTACGTCACCCTCGAGCCCTGCAACATCACCGGCCGCACGCCGCCCTGCACCGATGCCCTCATCAAATCCGGCATCGGCCGCGTCGTCGCCGCCACCATCGATCCCAACCCCGCCGTCGCCGGTCACGGACTCGAAGCCCTACGCGCCGCGGGAATCGAGGTCTCTGTCGGCCTCTGCCAAACCGAAGCCCGCCGCCTCAACGAAGGCTTCGCTCGCTGGATTCAGCATCAGCGCCCCTTCGTCCTCATGAAGGTCGCCATGACCCTCGACGCGCGCATCGCCCCGCCGCCCTCGCACGACACGCCCCACGCGCCGTACTGGATCACCAGCGAACTCGCTCGCGCCGCCGTCCAGCCTCTCCGCTGGGCCGCCGACGCCACCATGGTCGGCGTCGACACCGTTCTCGCCGACGACCCCTGGATGACCGACCGGAGCGGCCTGCGCCGCCGCCGTCCGCTTCTGCGCATCGTTCTCGACTCCGCCCTTCGCATGCCTCTCGACAGCAAGCTCGTCTCGACAGCACAAAAGGACCCCCAAAACGACGTCGTCATCTTCACCGTCTCCCACGACGAAGCCCGCATCCGCGATCTTGAGAGCCACGGCGTCCGCGTCGAAGTCCTGCCAGCCGATGCCGGCCGTGTCCCCCTCGATAAAGTTCTTTCGAAACTCGGCGAAGAAGGCGTCCTCACTCTCCTCACCGAAACCGGCACGCGCCTCAACACCGCCTTCCTCGCCGCCGGCCTCGTCGATCGCCTTCACCTCTTCATCTCGCCGCAGATCATGGGCTCCGACGCCGTCCCCGCCTTCAAAGGCCTGCCCAGCTTTGTCCACATGACCGAAGTCGAAGTCGAGCGCTACGGCGACGACCTCGGCCTCAGCTCGCTCCTCCTCGATCCCTGGCCGCCCGCGCAGCCGTAGCTAGCCGTTCTTATCTAAACGCTGTCATCCTGAGCGAGTTCGCCCGCCGCGGCGGGCAAACGAGTCGGAGGACCTGTGGTTGTTTTTCCCTCTCAACGAAGCAAGACGGTTTAATCAAAGTCGATTTCTCTTTCAAGCGTCCTATAAGATAGTGCGTAGACAAACGCGGCTCCCCCACGATCCGAAAATTGGTGCCGCCAGCAAGAACAGCGAAAAGGCCCATTCAGATGCACTCCACTCCCCTCATCACGGCCATCGTCTCGCTCATCGGTCTTGCCGGCGTGCTCGCCTGGCGCGTGCGCGAGGGCCGCTCCGCCGTGACCCTCAAGAAAATCGTCATGCCGCCCCTCGGTATGGCCACCGGATTCTGCATGTTCATCGTCCCCGCCTTCCGCGTTCCGTGGGCTTGGGGCCTCGGCGCCTTCCTCATCGGCGCAGTCGTCCTCGCATACCCCCTGCTGCTCACCTCCGACCTCCATCTGCAAAACGGCGTCATCATGATGAAGCGCTCCAGCGCATTCTTTGCCGTCATCATCGTGCTGGCCGTCGCGCGCTACCTCGCCCGCGGATTCTTCGATCGCTTCCTCACGCTCGAGCAAACCGGCGCTCTCTTCTATCTCCTCGCCTTCGGCATGATCCTCCGCTGGCGCGCCAAACTCTTCTTCGCCTACCGCGCCCTCACCAGCCGCCCCGCCCTCGCTGCCGCACCCACTCCCGAAGAAGCCCCCGCCAGCGACTAACCCGCGTCCGGCCTGGCTCCGCTAACCCCGCCAACTCCGCTCGCTCCCTAGCTCCCTCGCTCCCTTGTTCTCTGATCTCTGTTCTCTGATCTCTGTTTCTATGAGACAATCATCCGCAACGCGTCTCCCCCTCTGATTCCCCTTCAAGGAAAGAAATCGATGCCCCACGCAGCGGCTACGCAATCCCTCACTTTCAACATCGAGCGCAAAGGCTCCACGGCTCTCGTCCACTGCCACGGCCGCCTCTACGCCGGCGTCTGCAATCACCTCTACTCCGCTGTCCATCCTCTCATTCCCGATCACAAGCGCATCATTCTCGATCTCACTGACCTCACCTCCGTCGACAGCATGGGACTCGGCACTCTTGTCCGCCTCTACGCATCGGCAAAATCCGGAGGCTCCTGCCTCGAGCTCATCAATCTCGGCAAGCAGGTCCGCGAACTCCTCGGAATCACCAATCTTCTTTCCCTCTTCGGCCATATGTGTGAAAAGGGCGTCGCAATCAAGTTCTGACCGTCTCAGTTCCACAGCCTCGTCGCGCCTAGCACCGCTAACACCGCCAGCCCCGCTAACTCCGCTGCTTCTAAGTCCCGCAGTCCCCCGCTCCCTTGCTCCCTCGCTCCCTCGCTCCCTTGCTCCCTTGCTCCCTTAAAATCAATCCATGTTCACCGGCATCATCGAGCAGACCGGAACCCTGGTCAGCCTCACCGATCGCGGCGGCGTTCGCCGCATCACCGTCAAAGCTCCCGGCATCGCCTCCCGCCTCCGCGAAGGTGATTCGCTCGGCGTCTCCGGCGTCTGTCTCACCGCCCTCGATCCCGACCCCACCTACTTCCACGCCGACCTCGCCCAGGAAACCCTCGACCGCACCTCGCTCGGTTCTCTCGCTCCCGGCGCAAACGTGAATCTCGAGCTTCCCACCGCCGCCGGCAGCCCCCTCGGCGGCCACATCGTTCAGGGCCACGTCGACGGCACCGGCATCCTCACCGCGCTCGACTCTGTCATCCCCGAATCAAGCCCGCAATTCCGCCGCGAGACCACCGACTGGACCCTCAAAGTCCGCGTCCCTGAAAACGTCCGCCAGTGGATGGTCCACAAGGGCTCAGTCGCTGTCGAAGGCATCAGCCTCACCATCGCTGCCGTCAACAGCGATGAGATCGCCATTGCAATCCTGCCTCTCACTTACTGGCGCACGAATCTCCACACGCTCGCCATTGGCGCGCCGGTAAATATCGAAGCCGATGTGCTGGTCAAGCTCGCTGCCATGCAGATGCAGTCCGCGAAAAAACCGGAATTCGACCTGACAGCAGCATGGCTGGTTGCGAACGGTTACTGACCCGGCCCGCGCGGCAGAATCTCCGGTGGCGCAACCTCAATCCACCGCGCCTTATTCGACTCCTTGCCCGAATCCTTGCCCGACTCCGGCCTGCACTCTGCCCACAATGCGTAGATCTCCTTCTTCGCCACGCCCCACGTCTCCACAAGAACCGCGCTGCCCCCATTCGCTCCGGTGTATTGCTCGCGGCACCACAGCACAAAGGGCTCATATCGCCGCCCCTTACGCATCGTGAACCAGTCAATGATTTCGTGCGGTGATTCGCCGTAGACGTTCTCGGGCGTCCACCACAACCGGACCGGGCCTTTCGCCGAGAACTTCTCCTCGATGCAGGTGCCTCCGGATTCGCGCATCGCTCGCACGAACTCCGCCCACCCAATGAACCTTCCCCGTGATTTCATCAGTGACTTCAGCGCCTGCTCGCGGTGTTGCTGCCTCCATCGCACAAGAAAAACGTAGGGCGCCGCAAAACATGCGCCGACGAATAGAAACGGAACCATCAGCAGGCCCAGGGCCGCCGCTAAGGTACCGGCCCCTGGTTTCTGGTCCCTCAAGTTGTCCGATTCCGGCATCTGCATCTTCGCCGCCAGTTACGGTTTCGTGGTGAGCTTCGGCGGCGCCACCACATAGTCGTCGCCCACTCGCGCCAGAATCTGCGCTCGCCGATCCGTCAGTAGCTTCAACCGCTTCGTCACTTCGACGAATTCTTTCTTCTGCTCCACCGTCAGCGCCTGACTGCCCTGCTCCGGCGCGGCGCTCTTTGCTGCTGTCGCTGCCTCGCCATTCGGCCCGCCCACCGGCACGTCTGCCTGGGTCGTGCTCAAACCCGCCAGCTTGTTGAGCGCATCCAGCCGCGCCTCCAGCACCGGAATCTCCCTGTCAATCAGCACCGGCTTGATCATTGGCTTTTTGTCGCGTCCCGACGCCAGCTCGTTGCGGTTGTTGTCCTCCCACACCGGCAAAACACCCACATGCCCCAGCTCAACACGCACTCCCGCCGGTCCGTAATCCCTCTTCACCGCCGAGAACAACCCGATCATCTCGTCCCTCGGCTCGCCGTTCGAATCCGGATTCAATCCATCCACATAACTCCGCGACTGGTTCGACAAAAAATTCCCCATCGAGTAAAAGATCACCGTGTCGCGCCCATCCTGCGTCTGGTAGGTCTCAATCGGCTGCAGCACGTGCGGATGCCCGCCCACAATCACCGTCGCTCCCGCTTCCAGCAACTTGTGCGCCAGGTCCACATCCTCCGGCCGCGGCGTTGTCGAGTATTCGATCCCCCAATGCACGCTCACCACCAGCAGATCGCACTGCGCCCTCGCCGCCTTCACCGCCGCCAGCACCGTCGCCTCATCCGCTCCCGGCGCGCCGTTCGCCTCGCCCGGATACGGGTAGAAATTCACATGCGGCTGGTCGTCCTTGTCTGGATTGCGGTTTCCATTCAGCCACCGAGTCATCCCCAGCCAGCCCACCTTGATCCCGTTCGCCTCCGTGATCACCGGCCGCCACGCGGTCGCCGAATCGTCGCTGGTCCCCGCAAACTCCAGGCCCACTTCCTTCAGGTGCTCTCGGCTTTCCACAAATCCAGCCCATCCTTGGTCCATCACGTGGTTGTTCGCGAAAGACACAATCTTGATCCCGCTTGCCTTCAGCGCCTCGGGCAGCTCCACCGGCGCGTTAAACAGGAACGCCTTTGTCCCATGCGAGTTCGTCGGCGCCACCGGCGTCTCCAGGTTCACAAATCCGAAGTCCGTCCCCTCAAAAACATCCGCCACATCGCTGAATAACGCGGCCCACCCCGGCTCGCCGTCGCCCGCGGCCGCCGCCGACGCCTTCACCGCCTCATGCGGAATCACGTCCCCAGCTACGGCAAAACTCACCTGCGCCAGGTCGTGCGGATACGGCGCAACCACCGCAGCTGCACTGTGGCCGGATCGATACGCGCTAAGAAGGACCGCCCCAACCGCCAGGCCAACGCACACAGCCGCGAGCGTCCGCCTGCGCCTGCGCGAAATGCTGTCCAGCGCTTGCGCGAACTCCCTCATCATTTGCTCCAGTCCATGCCAATCCATTCCTCGCCGCGCCTTTCGCTCCCGCCGCTCTACGCCGCCCGTCTCACCATTCAGAACCCGGATTGGTCCCAGCATACAGCCACCCTTCCACGCCCGCCCTCAAATCCCCCGCACCCGCATCCGGTTTGTCTACCTCCCGCGAACGCCCAGCCCCTCCCGCTCGTCTATCTTGCAGCTAAGACTGTTACCCTTGATTTGGAGCATTCCTTCGAGGATTCCCGGCTGCGCCCAGGGTGCGCAACCGGCAAGCGCGACCATGGCAGATTTCGTCATCAAGCTGGCCGATGAGCGTGGCCACGTGCAGGAGCAGGTCCAGTCCGCGGCCACGGCCGAAGAGCTGCGCGCCCGCTTCTCCCATGCCGGCTATCACGTCTTTTCTGTCCGTGCGCGCGGCAGCATTGGTCTCGGCCGCCGCAAAATCAAGCTCGAGCCGTTCCTCATCTTCAACCAGCAGTTCCTCACCCTCATCCGCGCCGGCCTGCCCATCCTCGGTTCCATTCAGATGCTCGGCAAAATCCAGAAACAAGCCTCGTTCTCCAGCCAGTTGGACGACGTCGCCGCCCGCGTCAAGCGTGGCGAGGCGCTCTCGGCGGCCTTTGAGGCCCAGAGCGGCTTCCCTGTCATGTACACCACCACGCTTCTCGCCGGCGAGCGCTCCGGCAACCTCACCGAAGTCCTCGACCGCTACGTCAACTTCCAGAAAGTCGCCCTCACCCTGCGCAAGAAGCTCGTCGGTTCACTCATCTATCCCTGCGTGCTGCTCGTACTCGTCTTTGCTCTGCTCATTTTCATGTTCACGGTCGTCATTCCCCAGTTCGCCAAGCTCTATGACCAGCTCGGCAGCAAGCTCCCCGCCCTCACTGTCGACCTCCTGAACTTCGGAAAATGGATGCAGCACTACATCCTCTGGCTCGCGATTGGCGCTCTCATCGCCGGCTTCGCCTTCTATCGATTCGCCATCACCGAGCGTGGCCGCGACTTTGTCGATGGCGTCCGCGTCAAGATGCCGGTCTTTGGCAAAATCTGGCTCAAATATCAGGTGGCTCTATTCGCGCGCACGCTCTCCACGCTGCTCACTGGCGGCCTGCCTCTCGTTCCCTCGCTTGAAACCGCTTCCCGCTCCATCTCTTCGCGCCGCGTCTCCAAAGCTGTCGAGGCCTCCATCACCACCGTGCGCGAGGGCAAAAGCCTGGCCGATTCTCTCACCAAAACCGGCGTCTTCCCCGATCTTGCCGCGGAGATGATCGCCGTCGGCGAGCAAACCGGCGCTCTGCCGCAAATGCTCAACTCCGTCTCCGAGTTCTTTGAGGAGGACGTGGCCAATGCTCTCGCTGCCGCCCTCGCGCTCATTGAGCCCGCCATCCTGGTCCTCATGGGTGTTGTCGTCGTCTTCATTCTCGTTTCCCTCTACCTGCCCATCTTTTCGCTTGGGCAGACCACTGGAATGTAACTGCTCCCGCTTTAGGAGAGTTGTTTTATGGCCGAAACCAACCCCGATACCAGCGTTATTACGCTCCCCATTCCTGTCAGCCCCGATCTTCGCGTCGACGAGCGCGCCAACGCCGAAGCCCTCGCCCGCCGCTATCACGCTGAGTTTGTCGACCTCAAGAACTTCAAAATCCAGCACGAGCTCCTGCGCACTGTCCCCGTCGAGCTCATGTTCCGCTACAACTTCGTTCCCATCGAGCTCACTCCCGACACCCTCATCATCGCCGTCAGCGACCCCTCGCGCCTCATGGTCCTCGATGAGATCGCCGGCCTACTCGGCGCGCGCATTACTGCCCGCGTCGCCACGCTCTCGCAAATCACCGATCTGCTCAAGAAAACCGAGCAATCGCAGCGCGTCCTCGACGAAGCCAGTGAAGGCCTCACCTTCGACGTGCTCACCGGCGACGAAAACTCTGACGAAAACATCTCCATCGAAAAGCTCACCAGCGACGCGGAAGACATCAGCCCCATCATTCGCCTCGTCGACACCACCATCTTCACCGCACTCGAGCGCCGTGCCTCCGACATTCACATCGAAAGCTACGACGACTCCGTCCACGTCAAGTACCGCATCGACGGAGTCCTCCAGGAAGCCATGGCGCCCATCGCCCGCGAGCACCACGGCACCATCCTCGGCCGCATCAAGATCATGAGCGAGCTCGACATCGCCGAAAAGCGCGTCCCGCAGGACGGCCGCTTCCGCGTGCGCTACAAGAACCGCCTCATCGACTTCCGCGTCTCCATCATGCCCACGATTTACGGCGAAAACGCCGTCCTCCGCGTCCTCGACAAAGAATCGATGAGCGAGAAGTTCAAGAACCTCACCCTCGACGTTGTCGGCTTCGCCGATGAAGATCTTCGCCGCTTCCGCCGCTACATTCGCGAGCCATACGGCATGGTGCTCGTCACCGGCCCCACCGGCTCCGGCAAAACCACCACCCTCTACGCCGCGCTCAACGAGATCAAGAGCGACGAAGACAAGATCATCACCATTGAAGACCCCGTCGAATACCAGATTCGCGGCATCACGCAGATTCCCGTCAACGAGAAAAAAGGCCTCACCTTTGCGCGCGGCCTGCGCTCCATCCTCCGCCACGACCCCGACAAAATCCTGGTCGGCGAGATTCGTGACCAGGAGACCGCGCAAATCGCCATCAACTCCGCGCTTACCGGCCACCTCGTATTCACCACCGTCCACGCCAACAACGTCGTCGACGTCCTCGGCCGCTTCCTCAACATGGGCGTCGAAGCCTACAACTTCGTCTCCGCGCTCAACTGCATCCTCGCCCAGCGCCTGGTGCGCACTATTTGCGAGTACTGCGGCCACACTGTTCATCACAGCGAAGAATTCCTCATCTCCAGCGGCATGGATCCCGCCGAGTGGCGCGACTTCGACTTCCGGGAGGGCTCCGGCTGCATGGAGTGCGGCGGCACCGGCTATCGCGGCCGCACCGCCATCCATGAGCTGCTCGACCTCACTGACACAATTCGCGAGATCATCCTCGCCAAAAAGCCCACCTCCGAGATCCGCAGGCAGGCACAAAAGGAAGGCATGAGCTTTCTCCGCGAATCCGCCATCGAGCGCGTTCGCCGCGGCGTCACTACCCTCAAGGAGATCAATAAGGTTACATTTATTGAGGCCTCACGGTAGGCCGAAGATTCATCCCCGGCGTCTGAACCAGAGTTGAAGTGGGTTGTAACAGAAACGAAATCGGAGACTCGTATTTGGCACCGTTCTTGAACAAAACGAAACTCACCGCGCTCCCCGCAGGCCGTCCGCCGGTCGCCGTCGAGATCTCGCCGGAAGGCGTCCTCGCCGCGGCTCGTCCCGCTGCGCGCGCCCGGCGCGGCGCATCCGAGTTGGCGCACGGCCACGTCTACGCCTTCGTTCCTCTACCCCCGGGCGCGATCGTTCCCGGCATTGAAGAGCCCAACCTGCGCGCGCCTGAAGCCGTCACCGCCGCCATCCGTTCCGCCCTCGACGACGTCTCGCCCCGCACTCGCGCCGTCACCATCGTCCTCCCTGACACCATCGTCCGCGTCTTCGTCCTCGACTTTGATTCCCTCCCCGCCAAAGCCGCCGAGGCCCTCCCCGTCGTGCGCTTTCGCCTGCGCAAAATGGTCCCCTTCGAAGTCGAGCACGCCGGCGTCAGCTATCAGTTGTTGTCCCAGACAGAATCTGAATGCAAAGTCCTCTCCGCCGTCGTACCCGGCCCCATCCTCGCCGAGTACGAGTCCGCCGTTCGTGCCGCCGGTTATGAGCCCGGAGCCGTCCTCTCCTCTTCGCTCGCCGCGCTCGAAGCCTTCGACTCCATGGAGGCCATCATGGCCGCAAACCTCAGTGCGCACGCCATCACCACCTCCATCGCCACCGGTCAGGAGTTGCTCCTCTATCGCACTCTCGATCTTCCCGACGACTTCGCGCAGCGCATCTCCGAAATCCAGCGCAGCATCGCCGTCGCCTCCGCCTACTTTGAAGACAAGCTCGGCTCGCGGCCACGTACCCTCTACTACGCGGGCGTGCAGGATGCCGCCGAGTTCGCGGCCTCCATTAGCGACCCCGACCTCTCTGTCGTTGAATGGGCCTCGCGTCCCAGTGAAGGCGCCATG
>Ga0224554_1001578_pt1 | contig 13955 bp, 13 predicted proteins | sample 714S22024metaG_FD_180666 | JGI IMG/M metagenome (GOLD analysis project Ga0224554, IMG submission 180666) | Peat soil microbial communities from Stordalen Mire, Sweden - 717 S2 20-24 | ecosystem: Environmental > Terrestrial > Soil > Wetlands > Peat | place: Sweden: Norrbotten County, Stordalen...
ATTCGTCTCATGGCTGCTCCTGTTGCTTTCGCTGATCCGTTCTATTTCTCAATTCACTTCTCAATGGCCACCTTGCCTTCGAGGCGCGCCTTCTCCACGATGGAGATGAAGACGTCTTCCAGCGAGAAGCGGTCTTCGTTCGCGCTGATGACGTGCAGTCCGCTGGCTTCGAGCTGTTGCGTGGTCTGCCGGATGGCAACGTCCGGCGCGTCTTCGCTGATGAGGTGAAGACGCTTTCCGAAGAGCGAGACGCGCCAGCTTTCGCCGCTGCGCTTGAGCAGGTCGACGGCGCGCTGCGGCTGGTCCACGATGAACTGAATTAAATGTCCGGACTGCTGGGCCTTGATGCCGCTGGGCGTGCCTTCGGCGACAAGATGGCCTGCAACCATCATGCCCAGGCGGTTGCACTGCTCGGCCTCCTCAAGATAATGCGTGGTGACGAGGATGGCAGCGCCACCGTCTGCGAGGCGGTTGATCATGGTCCAGAAGGCGCGGCGGGCCAGCGGATCGACGCCGGAGGTGGGTTCATCGAGAAAGAGAATGTCGGGCTCGTGCATGATGGCGGCGCCGAATGCCACGCGCTGCTTCCAGCCGCCGGGCAGGCTGCCGGTGATCTGGTCCTGCTTGCCGTCGAGGCCGGAAAAAGACAGCACCCATCGGATCTTCTCTTCGCGCTCCGCGTCGGGGACGCCGTAGACGCCGGCGAAGAAATCGAGGTTCTGGCGGATCGACAGGTCGTCGTACAAGGAGAACTTCTGCGACATATATCCAATGCGCTTGCGCACTGCCTCCGAGCGCAGGTCCTGCTGCGCGCCGGCCAGTTCCATGGCGCCGCTGGTTGGGTCGAGCAGACCGCAGAGTATTCGGATGGTTGTCGTCTTGCCCGCGCCGTTGGCCCCAAGCAGGCCGTAGACCTCGCCGTTGCGAATCTGCAGGCTGACGTCTTTTACCGCGGTGAACTCGCCAAACTCCTTGACCAGATTGGTTGCGCCAATTGCGATTTGACCGCGTAGATCGCTGTGATCGTGGCGCGCGGGGAACTCGGCTGTATCGGTATTCTGGCCCAGCGCACGTAAACGGGCGACGAAGGTATTCTCCAGCGTGGGTTGATCGACGTGCATCTCGTCGATAGACACGCCCGCGCGGGAGAGATCTTCGGCGACTCGCTTCTGCTCTTTCTCCGGATCGCGGACCAGCAGGTCGAGCCGATCGCCGAATCGCTGCACGTCCATGATGTCTTTGCCGGGACCGGATTGCGCGGAGAGAATTCTCTCCGTCTTGCGCAGGTCCGGCGTGCGCAGCTCGATGCGTTTTGCGTCGAGGCTAGCGCACAGCTCATCCGCAGTGCCGATGCGAAGGATCTCGCCCTGGTGCATGAATCCGATGCGATGGCAGCGCTCCGCCTCATCGAGGTACGGCGTGGCGACCAGGATGGTGAGGCCCTCCGACGACAGGTGGGCGAGCACGTCCCAGAACTCGCGGCGCGAGACGGGATCGACGCCGGTGGTTGGTTCGTCGAGCAGCAGGATGTGGGGCTGCGGAACCAGCGCGCAGATCAGCGAGAGCTTCTGCCTCATGCCGCCGCTCAACTTTCCGGCGAGGCGGTCGGAGAAGCGGTCCATGTCGAACATGCGCAGGTATTGCTGGCCGCGGTCGAGGATCGCCTGCGGTTCAATGCGGCGCAGATCGCCGCTGTAGCGAATGTTTTCCGCGACCGTGAGGTCGGGATAGAGGCTGAAGCTCTGCGTCAGGTAGCCGGTCTGCGAGCGCATCTCGCGCGCCGGTCGGCCGAAGATGTTGGCGACGCCGGAGGTCGCTTCCATCACTCCGGCAAGGATCTGGAAGGTCGTGGTCTTCCCTGCTCCGTCGGGACCGATGAGGCCGAAGATCTCGCGCGGATGGACTTCAAAGCTGATTCCGCGCACGGCTTCGACCTCGCCATAGTGCTTGGTGAGCGCGCGAACGTCGATGGCCGTCGCATTCGGAATGGGCTCGGCGGCATTGACTTTGCGGTCTGGAGTCGCAGCGATCACTTATGCGTGGCCTTCGGCCAGGTGCTGCCTTCGACGAGGACTTCGCCGTCGGAAGGCATTCCGGGCTTGGCAAATCCGAAGCCGGCCTTCAGTTGCAGCTTAATGCCGACCACCTGCTTGACGCGGTCGTCGCGGAAGTAGGTGTTCTCCGGCGTGAAGGTTGCCTGCGGATCGATGCGCGAGACGTACGCGTCGATGGGCTTCTGCGGGTTCGAGTCGAGATAGACGCGCGCGGGCTGGCCGACCTTGACCTTGCCGATCTGGCCCTCCGGCACAAAGCCGCGCAGATAGACTTTGCTGAGGTCGAGCAGCGTGATGAGCGCGGTTCCGGCGGGAATGACCTCGCCCGGCTCGGCTGCGCGCGTGACGACGGTTCCGCTGAATGGCGCACGAATGGTGAGGTCGTTGCGGTTGTCTTGCGCTTCGGCGAGCTGGGCGCGGGCCTGTTGCGTCTGTGCGGATGCGCTGGCGAGCTCAGCTTGCTGCTCGGCGATCTGGCGTTTCACAAGCGCGACCTGCGACTCGCGAATGTTGGGGTTGGCGAGCATTCCCTGCGCGGTGGTCAGCTCGGCCTGTGCCGCATCGACGCGGCGCTTCGTCGCGGCAACCACGGCGGCCTGCTGATCGGCGGTGGTTGCGGCCTGCAGGCCCTGGCGCTCCGAAACTGCGCCGGACTTGGCGAGGCGCGTGTACGCTTCCTTGTCGAACGCGGCGATCTGATAGGCGGCCTGCTGCTGCACCAGGTCGGCCTGCGCGGCGGCCAGCTCGGCCTCGGCCTGATGGACGTGGCCTTCGGTGTCGAACTTCGACTGGCCCACCTGCAACTGGCTCTGGTCCAACTGCTGCTGCAGGACGGCGATCTGCTGGTGCGCGGCCTCATTCTTGGCTTCGGCTTCGGAGAGCGCGGCCTGTGCCTGGTCCTCGCGCGCGCGGATCTGCGCGTCGTCGAGAGTGGCGATCACATCTCCGGCGTTAACGCTGTCGCCCTCGCGCACGCGCAACTCCAGAATGCGCCCGGTGGTTTTGGAAGCAACGGCGGAGTCGTCGCCCTCGATGCGTCCGCTGACCGCGACAATGCTGGCGGGCAGCGCGGGCGTGGCGAAGAAGACGCGCCAGAGGACGAGGCCAACGACGATCAGCAGCACCGCGCCGACGGCGATTCGCAGGGTGCGCCGGCGTTTGCTGCTGGCCGCTTCGAGTGCGTCCTGCGTTGCGCTATCGGCTGCGACTGGCGCGGCGTCCGGCTGGGGCTTCGGCTCGGCCTGCTGCGTCAGGCCCAGAGGTGTGGGTTCGGTCATCTACTTGCCCTCGGTTTTACGGCTCGTTTGGTACTTTTGATGCTTCGCGCGGAAGTCTTCGGGCGAAAGCCCTGGATGTAGGAGAGTGAAAAATCCGCGATGTGATCGGCGATGCGTTCCACCTGTTTGGGCGTCATCTTCAGCTCTGGCCATGCACCTTTCAGCAGCGGAGCCGCAAAGACATACACCACAATCTGTCCCATCACGCTGATCGTGCAGAGCCGGGTCTTTTCGTCGTTGGCTGGCAGATCGATCATTCTGCCGATGAGTTCGAGCAAGCGAGAGAAAATTGGGCGGCCGACTTTGTCGATAAGCTGTTGCAGCGCTGGTGTCGGTTGCGCCAGTTCGTGGGCCAGAATTCGGAAGTGCCAATCGGGCCGGTCGCCGCGGCAGATGCCGCGCGTGCGGGCGCGAATGACAGCCCGCAGGACTTCTTCGGGCGGGGCAGACAGGTCCAGAGCGCTCTGTACAGCCTCGATTTCGGCGGCCTGCAGGGATTGCTGCACAGTCTCGGTATAGAGACCCAGCTTGTCGCCGAAGTGATAATTGACGGCGGCAACATTTGCCGACGCGGCGATGCAAATCTCGCGAATGGTGGCAGCCTGATAGCCGCGATCCGCGAAGATGCGCCCCGCCACGTCCAACAGTTTATCGCGTGTAGGGTCCGAGCTCGCCGGCCGGCGGCTGCGCTTTGCTGCATTTATCCCGATGGATGGGCGGACCCGCTTCATATTCAAACATAAGTATGAAACATATGTTTGAATTTGTCAAATGGCAGGTTGATCGCCGGGCATTTCCGGCCCATGGGTGCATAGCGGATAGCTTCTGCCTTGGGGAACCGCTACTCCTTGACGTTGACGCCGAGGGCCTTCATCTTGCGGTAGAGGTGGCTGCGCTCCAGGCCGAGGGCCTCGGCGGCGCGGGTGACGTTGCCGCCGCACTCGTCGAGTTTTTTGAGGATGTAGTCGCGCTCGTAGGCCTCGCGAGCTTCGAGCAGGGTGGAGAACTCCTCGCCGCGGGATGCGGACTTCGCGGAGTCGCGACCACTCTCGCGGGAGACCTCGCGCGAGATCAGCGGAGGGATGTGCTTGCGCTCGATGCGCTGCGCCTTGGGGTTGAGGATGAGCACGCGCTCGATGAGGTTGCGCAGCTCGCGGACGTTGCCGGGCCAGTGGTACTGGCGCAGAGTGTCGAGCGCGTCGGGGTGCATCTCTACGTGCGGGCGGCCATATTGCTGGCCGAACTCCTGCAGGAACTCCTTGACCAGAAGCGGGATGTCTTCCTTGCGCTCGCGCAGGGGCGGGACGAAGAACGGGATGACGTTGAGGCGGTAGAAGAGATCTTCGCGGAAGTTGCCGCAGGCGATCTCCTCTTCGAGGTCCTTGTTGGTGGCGGCGATGACGCGCACGTCGACGTGGATGGGGTGGGTTGCGCCGACGGGCAGAAAGCTCTGTTCGTCGAGCGCGCGCAGGACGCGTGCCTGCGTCTTGAGGCTCATGTCGCCGACCTCGTCGAGGAAGAGCGTCCCGCCGTCGGCGCGCTCGAATGTCCCGCGTTTTTCGGCTGGCGTACCGGCTGGAGCGCCGGGCATGGCCCCGCGTCGGTAGCCGAAGAGCTCGGTCTCGATGTGGTCCTCGGGGATGGCGGCGCAGTTCAGCTCGACGAAGACCCTGTCCTTGCGCAGGCTCTCCGCATGCATCGCGCGGCCGATGAGTTCCTTGCCAGTGCCGGATTCGCCGTAGATGAGGACGCGGCCGTTGGTGGGGGCCATCAGTTTGATCTGCTGGCGCAGGGCCTTCATGGGGACGCTGTCGCCGGTGACGCAGGAGCGGAAGGCGAGCTGGCGGACGAACTCCTGGTTGTCCACGCGAAGCTGGCGCGCGCTGATGGCGTTCTTGAGCGCGATGAGAGTGCGGTCGAGCGAGAGCGGCTTTTCCAGGAAGTCGTATGCGCCCAGCTTGGTGGCGCGCACGGCGGCTTCGATCGTCCCGTGGCCGCTGATGATGATGACCTCCGGCAGGTGCGCCGAGTCCATCTGGCGGATGTCGGCCAGCGCGTCGAGACCGTCGCGGTCGGGCAGCCAGATGTCCAGCAGGACGACGTCGTAGAGGGCGTCGGCGAGCAGGGTGAGGGCCTCGCCGGCGGTGGCGGCGGTGGTGACGAGGTAGCCCTCTTCGCTGAGGATGCTATCCAGCGAGTCGCGAATGTCGGCTTCGTCATCGACGATCAATACATGGTTCATGGGCTAAGTCCGGGGTACAAGGTTCGAGGTGCGTTGCGGTTTAGGAACTCATGGTTACGGTGGTTGTGGTTGAGGCGTCAGGAGATGGTTCGGTGTCGGGATTGGAGGCGGGGCGCAATTCGATGATGAACTTTGCTCCGGCGGGGTGGTTTTTTTCGGCGCGGATGGTTCCCTGCTGCTCCTGAATGATCTTGGCGGCGATGGCGAGGCCGAGGCCGGTGCCGCGCTGCTTGGTGGAGAAGTAGGGCAAAAAAAGCCGCTCGCGCATCTCGTCCGTGAGGCCGCTTCCGGTGTCGGAGACGGTGAGCTCGACCATACCGCTCGGGAGCAAGGCGGTGGTGATGCGCAGCTCGCGCAGGAGGGACTGCTGCATGGCCTCGGCGGCGTTGTCGATGAGATTGCCCAGGGCGCGCTTGGTGGCCTCGGGGTCGGCGAGGACGAGCGGGAGGCCGGGCGCAAGGTGCTGAATGAGGCGAATGTCGTGCAGGCGGCCGGCGAAGAGGGCGAGCGAGTTTTCGACGATGGGGTTGAGATCGGCGGGACGCGGCTGCGCGGTGGGAAACTGCGCCAGCGAGGCGAACTGGTCCACCAGCGAGCGCATGGAATCGACCGCCGAGCTGATGACCTCGCTGGAGCGTCGGATGACGGCGACCGAGGGCGACTCGAGCTGCGCTGTGTCGAGCGTTGCGCCGAGGCGGTCGATATGCCGGTGGATTTGTTCGGCGGACAAAGAGATGGGCGTCAGCGGGTTCTTGATCTCGTGGGCCACGCGGCGGGCGACCTCCTTCCATGCGGACTGCTTCTGCGCGCGCAGCAGCTCGGTGGCGTTTTCCAGCACCAGGACGTAGCCGTGGTGGATGCGTTCGGAACCGGAGCCGGTCTCCAGCAGAGCGACGGTGGCCAGCAAGTACATGGTTCCTCCGCTCCGCGCGCCGTTTCCCGCCAGCGTCATCTCCATCTCGCCGGAGGCTGAGCCCATGCGGTGGCTGCGCTGCAGCAGGTGGTTGAGCGTCTCCATGGCTTCGGCGGGGAAGATGGATTCGATGGAGCTGCCGATGAAGGGCGCTTGGCCGCCGGGATCGAGCATCTCGGTGAGCGCGCGGTTGGCCAGCACCACGCAGCGGCCGGTGTCGAGCGTGGCGACACCGTTGGGGATGGTCTCCAGCATGGTCTCCAGCTCGCTGCTGCGTGCTTCGAGCGTGGCGTTGGCGGTCGAGAGCTGTAGCGTGGAGCTTTCGACGGCGTGGCGGCTTTCCTCCAGATCGGAGGCCATGCGGTTGAAGCTGCGCACCAGGTCGCCGAGCTCTTCGGTGGCGCTCTCGCCCACGCGATGCGCGTAGTCTCCGGCGGCGATGGCCTGCATGGCGTCGGCCAATGCTTCCACCGGCCTGGTCACCTGCTTGGAGAGGTTGAGCGCGAGCCAACTGCATGCGAAGAGCGCCAGCGTGGTCATCAGCAGAAGCAGCATCATGTAGAGATTGCGCACCTGTCGGCGGCTTCGGTAGACGCTCCAATAGAGGTCGGTGGCATTGTGCAGCCGGGTCATGGTGGCTGCCATCCCGTAAGGCATGGGCAGGCCGACGACCACGGTCCCGCCCTGCTTCAAGGCGGCGGTGCCGAGGGCATAGTCCTTATTGCCCAGCGAGAAGACGGGCTGGTCGCTGCGTTGCGCCAGGGTGAGGATGGCCGCGTCGGTTGGGCCTGGGATGGGGATCGTGTCTCCAGGCGTATGAACGCTGACGTTGGCCGCGGACCCGCTGTCCTCCTCCTCCGGCGTGGTGTCCGGTAGCCAGGGCTTGGCCTCAACCGGAGCGCCGGCGGCCGGCGGCATGTGGAAGGCAGCGACCGAGCGGCCTTCGCGGTAGACGATGGCAAAGCCGTTCCGCAGGCTGATCTCATGCTGGTGCAGCACCTGGTCGATGTCGTCAAGGCGGGGCGCGCTCTGGTCGCCTTTGGCTGCCTGCGAGATGCTCTCGGTCGCGGCCAGCGAGACCGCAATCGACTCCGCCTCCGTGCGCGCGTTGGCCGAGGTGTACTGGGCGAGTTGCAGGGCCATGCGGTTGGAGTCGTCGCGCATCTCGGTGACCGGCTGCGAGAACCAGCGGTCGACGGCGCGGTTCATCAGTCCGTAGCTGAAGATTGCCATGAAGATGATGGGGACCAGCGAGACCAGCACCGCTCCCCACAACATGCGCGTGCGCAGGCGCGTGCCCATGACGCGGCTGCGCTGGTCGGCGTACAGCTTCAGCACGTTGCGCACAAGCAGGAAGAGCACCGTGACGAAGAGCAGAAACGCCAACGCGGAGAGGCCGGTAAAGACGACAATCTCCCCGGTGGTGGCTGGATTCAGGAACTTGAGCGAGAAGGCGTTCAGCGCGGCGAAGGCACTGAGCAGCACGATCAGGACAAAGCCCAGCGTGTAGCTTACCGTCTTCCTCCGGCTTGCGCTTCTGCCCATCGGCTCCGGCCCTCCTCGCGGTGAGTCGATTATAGGCGGGATGTGCCGCGGTTCCCGCGGATTGATTCCTCTAATCGCCGAAACTTCGCGGCCAGCGGCGCGCGCCATGGATCACAGCCAGGATTTCAATGACTGTCTGTCGAATCCGATAGGCAACAATATATGGAGTCCCGTTGACGACAAGTTCGCGGGTTCCGCGACGCCGTCCCGGACGGCCCATCTCAGGAAAATCCGACAGTGTATTCGTTGCATAGAGCAGGATCGCAACCTGCTGGTCCGCTGCCGGTTCGCTGGATTCCGCGATGTACTCGTGCAGGTCCGCAAGCTGCTCACTGGCCGCCGTGGTCCAGACAATCGGCATCTTCATGCGCTTTTCTTCTTCTTGGACCACGATGCAACCATCTTCACAACTTCGCTGTGGGGAATCACGTCTCCCGCATCTGCCGCGCGGATGCCTTCGTCGATCAAGGCAAGGTGGTACTCCTGTAGCGAAAGATATTGATCGACCGCTTCGTTGAGGATGAAGCTGCGGTCGCGCTGCTGGTGCGCGGCGGCGGAATCCAGCGCCGCAACTTTTTTTTCGGGAACGCGGAAGGTGACGGTTTTCAGGCTCATGCCTGAATCATGCCTGAGAATACGCGAGAATACAAGAGAATATTCTGGAATACACGAGAGCCTTTTCGCGTTTCGCTAAACCAGCTCGGCGACCGGCTGCCATTCGCGCTGTTGCGATTCGGCCACCGGCTTGCACGTGAGCGTGCCGCGGAAGGTGTTGACGCCCTCGGCGATGCTTGCGTCCTCGCGGATCGCCCCGATTGCGCCCAGGTTCGCCAGCTTCAGCAGGTAGGGGAAGGTGGCGTTGGTCAGCGCCAGCGTCGATGTGTGGGGAACGGCGGCGGGCATGTTGGTGACGCAGTAGTGCACCACGCCATCGACCGTGTACGACGGGTCGGAGTGGGTGGTGGGACGCGCCGTCTCGACGCATCCTCCCTGGTCGATGGCCACGTCCACAATCACCGCGCCCTTCTTCATCTTTCCCACCATGGCGCGCGTGACCAGCCTTGGCGCGGCCGCTCCGGGGATAAGGACGCCGCCGATGACCAGGTCCGCCGAGCGCACGGCGCGCTCGATGTTGTAGCCGTTGGAGGCCAGCGTGTGCAGGCGTCCGTTGAAGATGTTCTCCAGTTCGCGCAGGCGGTCCAGGTTGCGATCAACCAGCGTAACGCTCGCGCCCATGCCCAGCGCGACCCGCGCCGCGTTGCTGCCGACGATGCCGCCGCCCAGAACCAGAACATTGCCAGGAGGAACGCCGGGAACGCCGCCCAGCAGCACGCCGCGTCCTCCGTGTTCCTTTTCCAGATAAGCCGCGCCCACCTGCACGCTCATCCGGCCGGCGACCTCGCTCATGGGAATCAGCAGGGGCAGCGCGCCGCTGCGGTCGCGCACCGTCTCGTAGGCGATGCCGGTGACATGGCTGGCCAGCAGCGCGTCGGTCAGCGCGCGCGCCGGCGCCAGGTGCAGGTAGGTGAAGATCACCAGGCCCTCGCGGAAGTGTTGGTACTCCTGCTCGATGGGCTCCTTGACCTTGACCACCATCTCGGACAGCCGCCAGACGTCGTGTGCGGAGCCAACGATCTCTGCCCCAGCGGCCTGGAAGTCGTCGTCGGGCATGGCGCAGAGTTCGCCCGCGTTGTGCTCCACCAGCACGGTGTGGCCGGCGGCGACCAGCGAGTGAACTCCCGCCGGAGTGACGCCGACGCGGCTCTCGTGGTCCTTCACTTCCTTCGGTACGCCAATAATCATCTTCCTCACCCTGGCAAATCCGAACTGCCATCAGTTTAGTCTCCAGTACGCCTTCCGGCAGCGGTTTGTGGCAGGCCGTACAATAGGAATTGATACTTTTTTCAGGAATGAACTAGCCCAATGTCTTCAGACGGTTATCAAATGCGGTACTCGCGCATCCACAACATGCGCTCGTTGTTCAGCCTTTTTTCCAACGACCTGGCCATCGACCTCGGCACGGCCAACACGCTGGTCTACGCGCATGGCAAGGGCATCGTGGTCAACGAGCCCTCCATCATCGCGGTCAACACGCTGACCAACGAAGTGGAGGCCGTCGGCAAGGAGGCCAAGGAGATGCTTGGCCGCACGCCGGGCAACATCGTCGCCATCAAGCCCATGAAGGACGGCGTCATCGCCGACTTCCGCCACACCGAAAAAATGCTGAACTACTTCATCATGAAGGCGCACAACAACCGCAAGCGCATGGTTCATCCGCGCATCGTCATCGGCGTGCCGTCGGAGATCACCCAGGTTGAGAAGCGCGCCGTCATGGATTCCGCCTACCGGGCCAAGGCCAGCGAAGTCCACCTCGTCGAGCAGGCAATGGTGGCGGCCATCGGCGCGGGGCTGCCCATCACCGAGCCGGGCGGCAACATGGTGATCGATATCGGCGGCGGCACAACCGACATCGCCGTCATCTCGCTCTCCGGCATCGTCTATTCCAAGTCGGTGCGCATGGCCGGCAACCAGATGGACGAGGCCGTCATCACCTACCTGAAGCGCAAGTACAATCTGCTGATCGGCGAGCGCACGGCCGAGCAGATCAAGATACAGTTGGGCTCGGCCTACCCGCTGGACAAGCCGCTGACCATGGAGATCAAGGGACGCAACCTGATCGAGGGTGTGCCCAAGACCATCACCATCGAGGACTCGGAGATTCGCGAGGCGCTCTCCGAGTGCATCTCGACCATCATCAACGCCATCCGCGTCGCTCTCGAACGCACCCCGCCGGAGCTCTCCGCCGACATCTCCGACCGCGGCATCGTCCTCACCGGCGGCGGCGCGCTCATCAAGAACCTCGACAAGCGCATCCGCGAGGAGACGGGCCTGCCGGTCTCGGTGGCAGACGATCCGCTCGCCTCCGTCGTGCTCGGCACTGGCAAGATGCTCTCCGACTTCAAGCTCCTGCGCAAGATCTCCATCGACTGATCCTTATTGATGCGGTGCGGCGGGTGACCCACACTAAGTTTTTGGAATCTTGGTCCTCCATCAAAAGTGGGTGCCCCATCCTTCGCTTTTTTCTAGCGAAGGGTGGGTTACACCGAAGGCGGGCACTGGTCAAGTTTGGCAATCAAGCCTGTCAGAATATGCGCGACTGACTAGGATGGGTCATCCGAGTCATCCTTCTTCCTTACGAAGAACGGCCAGATAAGTATGACTATCCCTGCACCGAACAGGAATCCCGCTTTCGCCGCGAGCCGCCCGAGAAAATAGGACGAGGGGATGAAACGGAAGTGGTCGAGAAGGAAGTACATGCCTACTCCCACCGCGATGGCCGTAATTTGCTCGCTGCGACTCATACTAGCGATGTTCTCATGCCGCTAGCAGACCAACAAGCTCTTCTAGGGGGCTGGCCCACAGACCGTTTTTCCCTGAACCTAACGAAGAATCCGTGCCCCATTCATCGCGCCTTTGTCTCAAGCGATGGGTGGGATGTACACAGCCCGAACCAACAGCCTTCGCCGTTGCTCTTGTCATTGCCTGGAAAGGGCCAACGGCCCGTACTATCCTAGCCTGGGGCGCAGCCCCAGGATCAGACCCACCATAAGCCTGCGGGCTGAAGGCCCGCGCTATAGCTGCTGGATGTCGATACAGACTGAAAATCTTTCCCCGTTTTTCTGGCAAATTCCCGTTGTCAAGCCCCTCGACGCCCAAAAATCCCCATAACTCACACCCCATCAATCACTTCCCTGCGAAAAATAGTTGGCATAGTAGTTATGCCCCATCCTGTATAATTGAGGCAGTAGAGAAGTGAAGGTGGCCCGGCGCTCCAGTCGGGCTTCTCTCATTTGCGTGCAACAGTAATTTATAACCACTTTGTTTTCTTATTGATAAGCTTTAAAGCGTTTTGAATCTAGATTATGCAACTAGAATTGCGTAATACATTGAATCCAGAGATTTTATGAGGTGGGGGTACACCCCCCCACGCACCAACGGATCTGATTTCGCAACCATTGCGCAAAACTGAGGGAACGAAAACCACCTTAGGCCCCGCCGAACCTGTGACAATTCATGTGTTCGCTTTGAGCGTGAGTGGCGATTCCAGCCTCGCCGGTGGTAGCATAGTTAGCAGAAGCAGTTAGACAGGGTTGAGACTGGGGATTTGACTCCCCGTGTGCCTGTCCCCTTCACCTCTCGGATTGGTTCAATGCCGGGACGCCGGATTCGGCCGGATGTGCCGGGTGAAGGTTGCTGCAATTCAGGATTGGAGTTTCATCATGGCAGCCAAATGTGATCTCTGCGGCAAAGGCCCGCAGTTCGGAAACAACGTCTCCCACGCCAACAACACCACCCGGCGCCGCTGGAACGTGAACCTTCACCCGGTGAAGGCAACGGTCGCGGGCGCAAGCAAGCGCATCCGCGTATGCAGCGGATGCATTAAGACGGGCAAGGTCGTCAAAGGCTAAGCAGAGTTTTTTCACAGAACAGGACGCCCCGGCTGGAAGCTTCGCAGCTGGGGCTTTTCGTGTCTGCCGGTTTGTCATTCCGCAGCGCCGTTTGTCATTCCACAGCGCCGTTTGTCATTCCACAGCGCCGTTTGTCATTCCGCAGCGCAGCGGAGGAATCTGCTTTTGTCCTGCCTCACTTCTTCTCGAACGCCAGCGAGGCGCTGTTGATGCAGTAGCGCAGGCCGGTGGGCTGCGGGCCGTCCGTAAAGACGTGGCCCAGGTGCGCGCCGCAGGTGGAACAGGTGACCTCGATGCGCCGCCTTCCCAGCGACAGGTCCTCATGCTCGTCGATGGCGCCGGGCGACTGGGGCAGCCAGAAGCTGGGCCAGCCGCAGCCCGAATCGAACTTGGTGTCGGAGGCGAACAGCGGCGCATGGCATGCCCCGCAGTGGTAGCTGCCGTCCTCGTGGGTGTCCACCAGCGCGCCGGTGAATGGCCGTTCGGTCCCCTTCTGCCGCATCACGTGGAACTGTTCCGGCGTGAGCAGCTCGCGCCACTCCGCCTCCGTCTTCTGCACTTTTTTCTTTGCCGCAGCGCTGCTCTTTGCCGTTGCGCTGGAATCGGGTGTCGTCTCAGCCATCTGTGAGATCCTCTCATTTATTCGATGCGCCACAGACCCCGGAGTCTTACCCCTATGCGCGCGCACCACCTCGGCAACCAGCAACCAACAACTGTTGTTACGGCTGCGCGGCGATCACTTCGATCTCCACCAGCGCGTCCTTGGGAAGGCGCGCCACCTCGACCGTGGAGCGCGCGGGCGGCACCACGCCCTCCGGCGCGAAGTAGCGGGCGTAGACCTCGTTCATGGCGGCGAAGTCGGCCATGTTCTTCAGGAACACGGTGGTCTTGACGACGTTCGCCATGTCGAGTCCAGCCTCTTCCAACACGGCGGCCAGGTTGTCGAGCACACGCTTGGTCTGCTCGCGAATGCCTCCCGCAACCAGCGCTCCCGTGGCCGGGTCGAGCGCCACCTGGCCGGAGGTGAAGAGCAGATCGCCCACGCGCACCGCCTGCGAGTAGGGCCCGATCGCCGCGGGTGCCTGGGTGGTCGAGATCATCGTCTTGGTCTGTGCCATCGCCGTTATATCTCCTTAAGGATGGCTCGATTGTCGCGCTTGCTGCGGTCTTGCGCAAGCGGGATGCACCGGGTCACATCAACGCATCAGGTGAACGGATTGTCCTGGCTGGATGTGGTCTTGAGTGGCGGCGGATCAAAGTTGCGTATCGAGAATGACTATATCTTCTGCACGCGCTGGACGTCGTGGACTCCCTGCACGCGGCGCAGCTTGTCGACCAGGCGGTTGAGATGGCGGAGGTCGACGGTCTCGACGACGAAGTCGACCACCGCGCCACCGTCGTCGGATGCCTCCGAGCTGGAGGAGCGGATGTTGGTTCCCTCGTCGGAGATGATGG
>Ga0224554_1001579_pt1 | contig 13953 bp, 12 predicted proteins | sample 714S22024metaG_FD_180666 | JGI IMG/M metagenome (GOLD analysis project Ga0224554, IMG submission 180666) | Peat soil microbial communities from Stordalen Mire, Sweden - 717 S2 20-24 | ecosystem: Environmental > Terrestrial > Soil > Wetlands > Peat | place: Sweden: Norrbotten County, Stordalen...
TGAGGAGGGATATTATCTGGTGGGCGCTTTGGTGCAGGAGATCGATGCTGCACTTGACGGCCGAAGACCGAGCCGGCTTGTGAGCTACGGCAAGTTCCTTGCCATTGATTTCGCATTCCTGGCGCAACGCCGCCGGACATCAAGTGAGGAAGTTCTGAACCTGCGGGCTGTCCTTGGCCCGTGCGACGGCAGCCACCCCTTTGTGTGCGTGGTAAGGCAGGACCCGCCGTTCTGAAGGTGCTGGAAACGCACCGATTACGATTCAGTGAATTTTTTAAGCCTGCGGTGCGCATGAATGCGCGGAAGACCGAGGCCGGCCCGAAGCCCAGGTCACGGCGTGAAGCGATTGCCAGCGTGCATCTCCTCGGTCGCCCCATCTCTGACTCCACAATCTGTTGACTTGGATTACCTATAACAGCTTAGAACAACCCCATTCGCTTGTGATGCCGCTCGTCCCGTGGAAACGGCTGATCTTCGGTCCACCCTTTCATGGTTTTATGTTGGTTGGTTGGCCGACCTGGGACTACTAAGAATTCTGGCACTTGGAACAGGCGACACCGCGGTCATTTGCTTTCGGAGAAGTGCTCCCCGTCAGAAATCTTGCTCACTAACGCGTTTTGATAGAGCAACAAGGAGGGGGGAAGCTTCAAACGAAGATTCGTGAGGGACTCCGGCGTTTTGCTCAGGTCACTTGATCGCGGCTGCCACGCCGAGAATCTGCTTGCCGATCGAATCCCTCAACTCTTTAGGCACAACGTCCCTTTGTTCAAGGGTCTTCCATGCGGCAACGGTGCGCTCGGCTGTCTCGACTGCGATCCGCCACAGCGGACTTGCCGGAATCCGCGCCGTGTCGGCAAAGCGCCGCATCTGGTCGGGGGTGATTTCGGAGAGGCTGCGACTGCCGCCGAAGCTCAGTGCCAGTGTGTCGTTCGCAATGTACGGGAGCGTTGCGACAAAATCGTAGCCCGGCGAGAGCTGGGGCGTTCGCCGGTCCGGGTAGAGGATCGACCAGTTTTTCAAGTGCATGTCGGCATTGCCAATCAGCACCGAGAAAACGAGACGGCGGACGAATTCCCAGACGGCGTCGTCACCCGCTTCGGCCCAGAGGACGGAGGCGATATTCGCATAACTGTGGAATTTATACTTGTTGTCGGGAAACTGTCCGAAGACCTGCGCAAAATCTTCCATATGAACGGACTCCCCGCCCGGCAGGCGGTCGAAGCGCCGGACGGCGAGTGCCTTGCCCCCGGGCGCGCGCGCCTCTTCCGGGAGGCCCTTGATGTCCGCCATCGATACGAGGCGGTTCTCGGGCACGGCAATGCCGACGCGGCGCGCCAGTTCGAGCATGGCGAATTCATTCTCGGGGACAGCCGGGAAACGGTGGGATGGCAGCTTGACGATCCATGATCCACCCATGCCACCCGCGGGAATGGTCAGTCCGCCAGAGGCTTCCATGACCGCAGAGAACTTCAACTGCACACCAGCCAAGGAAAAGCGCAGCACTCCTTCGCGGGGATGAGCGTTGTCGCGATGATCATCTTTTTCGTGCTGGTTCTGTCCGACTTGCTGGCCCTCGCCGTCAAGCGGTGTGACAACGAGCGCGCCAGGAAGATCGGCGCCCAGGATGGCCAGCAGGAAGAATTCTCGCTCCGTGTTCACCTCCGCGAGTTTCGCGAGGTATTCACGCAGGTTTCCCTCGGGCAGCAAGTTCGAGAAGAACGGCAGCACGCGGCGGGGCACTGGGCGCAGAGTTGTCACAAGCCCGCCGGTGCGGCCCTTGAAAGAGAGGCTCAAGGTCGGGCGCTGCGGATCGTCGATGTAGTCCTGCTCGAAGGCAAAGAGCTGGCGGTCGCCCGCGAGGCGAGTGATGACGCCGATTTGGCGACCGTGCAACTGGACGTAAAGCGCATTCAGTTTTTTTGGGTCAAACTTCATCGTGCGGCTCCTCGGTTGTATCCTCGCCAGGGTCGTCGGCATAGAGGGAGCGCTCTTCGCCCTCGCCGGATTGGTCTTTTAGATGATCGCGAATCAGGGACTGCACCACGGGGACGAGGGCGCGCGGAACCATGAGGAGATCGTGGTCGAGAATGCGGACCAGTTCCAGAATCGTGTCGTAGCGCGGCACGATCTTGCCGGACTCGATGCCGGAGATGTGCCTCTGGGTAAGACCGATGCGACTGACCAGGTCTCGCTGGGTCCAGCCGCGCTTCTTGCGCGCCTCCTTCAAAGAGAGGCGCATCTCGACCGGGAGGCCATTCAGACGAAGCGCTCTGATGTCCTTTTTTGTATCATCATCCATGAATGATACCATATAATATATCTGAATGAACCGCAAGTGATACCTTAAATCACATCCAACTGGACGTCTGATATAACTAACAGTATCAAAAACCGAGTAAGGCTCTCCGTACCGCCCAAGACGGCGTGAACCTGACTGGCGTTATGGATGGGACAAGGAAATCTGCCACGTCAGAGGCCGAGGTCTGTGAAGTTTAGATTGAAGAATATAACAACTAATATATAATTCTTTACACTATATAAAAGTCGATATATAGTTGTTATATGCGATCAGCGATACATGATGTTCTACCAACGGGACTACGCCGTTCATTGTCCAAATTCGGCCACGATCTGGCGGTGGCTCGGCGTAAGCGCCAGCTCACGGTCGGGATGATGGCAGAGCGAACCGGCCTGGCAATAAGCACGTATGCACGCATCGAGAAAGGCGATCCGGCTGTGGGCATGGGTGCCTATGCCATGGCGCTATTCGTTTTGGGTTTCGGCGAGGCTCTGGGCAATTTGACGGACGCTCGTCGCGATGAAGAGGGGCTATTGTTAGACGAAGAACGTCTGCCCAAACGGGTGCGCATCAAGAAATCCCCCATGCCATTATGAAACGAACGATCAAGGTTTTTGTGGGCGATGAGGCAAGATGGGTAGGAACCTTGCATTATGATGCCGTCGGCTCCCGTGAGCGCTCGGCTTTTGCGTATGCGGAGATGTGGCTGGGCACAGCGGACCGATTTGCCATTGAGCCGGCGCTTCCACTCGTAGCAGGTCCACAATTTCATCGCAAAGTCCAAAATGGTTCGGTTTTTCATGGGGCATTTGCTGACACGGAGCCTGATGGTTGGGCTAGACGGGTCATCCTGCGCGACCATGCCAAGCGCCGCCAGGCAGCCCGCCGGGCGGGTCAGGAACAGGAGGCCGTTCAGCTCCAGGCAATCGACTTCCTGCTCGCAGCGGACGATGCCAGCCGTGTCGGCGCGCTGCGTTTTCAGAACGAGGCGGGGGTCTTTTGCCGTGCGACAGAAGCCGGCCGCCGCACGGCTCCTCCGCTCATCGAACTGAAGCAACTACTGAGCGCGACGCGTGCGGTCGAGACCGAAAACGAAACAGCCGCCGATCTCGCCTATCTTCGCGGGCGCGGCACGTCATTAGGCGGCATGCGTCCCAAATGCACCGTGGTCGATGATGACGGACGATTGGCCGTCGGCAAGTTTCCCAGCGTGAAGGACGAAATTCCCGTGACCAAAGGTGAGGTGCTGGCCATGCAGCTTGCCAGCGCATCCGGGTTGCAGGTGGCGGAAGCCCGGCTGGTGGACAGCGACGGGGTGCCGGTCGCGCTGATCCGGCGCTTTGACCGGACGGGTGGTGGCGGGCGAATTCCGTATGTGTCAGCGGCAACGCTTCTAGGGGCTGATCCTGCCGACTCGCAGGAACATTTTTACACGGAGATTGTCGATGCCCTGCGGATCCACGGCGCTGACGTCCGGCTTGACATTGAGGAGCTTTGGCGACGCATGGTTTATTTTGTCTTGATCACCAATGTGGATGATCATCTGCACAACCATGGATTTCTCCATGTGAGCCGCGGACAATGGCGGTTGGCTCCCGCCTTTGACCTCAACCCTTTCCCAGATCGTGTGCGTGAGCTTAAGACTTGGATTTCCGAGGACACCGGCCCCGAGGCCACCATTGAGGCGCTCCTATCAGTCCTGCCATATTTCCGGATTTCACGGGTGCGGGCGAACGAGATTCTGAGCCGGATTGAGCGCGCCCTCTCCCAATGGCGTGAAACAGGCTTGGCTCTTGGCATGACGAACCAGGAATTGGATCAATTCGCCGACGCCTTTGAGCACCCCGAACGTGAAGCCGCACGACAAGCGGCACAGCGGGGAGGCTGAGCCAGACGCAGAGATAATCGTTGATGGCTTCTACATCCGCGCATTTGCAAAACACCGCGACGTTGATGATCAGCTTGCCGTTGTGTGTGAGAACAAAAGTTGCCGCCGCGAGTTTGCTGGCAAACCAAACGGCATGAACAAGCAAACTCGGAAAACAAAACTTCTCGAGGACGGATTTATGACCGCTCCGGGCCAATCCATGCACCACAACCAAATTTTAGCTGTCCTTCGGCAACATGGTTTTGCCGAGGGTCGCTTGATCGCATTTTCAAAAAGCGGCTACCGCAAATACTACCGCGGCCACTTTGTTGTGTTCAATGCGCAGATTTTCAGCCGCCGCGGTCGCGTCCTTAAAACGGCAGATCTGGACCTGACCTTGGACGCGGAGAAGCTCAATGCGGCAGCTCGCGTGGTGGGAGAGAACTTTTTCGTGCTCGAAGAGAATAGTCCGAATCCGTTTTGGCAATGCCCTGTGCGACCGAACGCACTTCACGCTGCGCTTTGTTGCGGCCTTTGGTGTTGATAGCACCACGAGGAAGTTTAATTTGGGATATCGTGATCGTGGCCGCACAAGGCCCGACTCAGTCCCACAACGCCAAGTTTTTCCGTAATTTAGAAGGCCTATTCATGAATCGGTCGGGTGTGCCGCGATTTTGCGCGAGTTTATTTTGGCTTTTGCGGGTCCAATTCCCACCGGCGTGAGCGGGGAACAAAAAGCGCATCAATGGTCTGTGGCTGGTGTGCCTGCTGAACTTGCAGTTGCGCGCGCCATGCCTTTTCGGCGACCAGGAGCAGCGCACCCACATGGGGATGAACGTGAATTTCATGGCGTGCCAACTGGTCGGCGCGACGCCGGCCATGTTCGGCCTTCGCGGCGGCGAGACGATCCGCCGTTTTCGTCCTGGCGGTCTCATTCGAACTTCGTTTCGTGCGGGCCATCAACTCCTGTTCATAGTTCTCAAAATAATCATCAATACGTTCCAGTTCGCGGCGCAGGCTGTTTTCCTGCCGGGCACGCACTCGGTCCACTTCGCCAGCCACTTCGTTTTCAAGAGCCAGTTGAAGCAGTTCGCGCCATCGCGCCGGATGGAGTGCCGGCCAGATGATCTCAGCGGTGGATTCGGCAGTTTCCTGGTGGAAGCCTATATCTCGTGCCAGGACTTCGTCGGATTCTCCGCCGGGCAGTGATATCGCCAGGCGATGCAAAGACCAATGCTGGTCCATGGCCTGGATTTCGCAGCGCGCGACGGCGATCAGTGTAAAGTGAAAGTCAGCCTTGAACGGCGTGGCCAACTGCCAGCGCGAGGTGTTGGCAAACTGGGATCGCCACAGTTTTTCGACTACTGCGGAGTCAGGCGGGCGCGAAGCTGCGTCATCCGCCAGAACGAAGCGTTCGAGCGCCAAAGGCATCGGTCGCAATGCCTCGGCCAATTGAAAGGTAAGGGGACAGCCGGGAAACACTTCGCGGGCGGCGTCGCGGGCTGACGTGGTGTCGGACGGCGTGAAGTGCAACTCAACTTCGTGGAGTGCCCCTTGGGGATTCCAGAGTGTGGCAGCGCGGCCTTCGGCGACGACTTGCAAACGGTCGTGCCAGGTGCGCTCACATAACGCGCCGAGCGCGGACAAGCCTTCTTCGTAGAATTCCAACAATTGGCCGGGATCGTGGGTGGCGCGGTTCAGTTTCATAGCCGGAACCGGTCAATAAAGGTCAGATAACCTTGTCTCCCGTTCGCATGGGTGTGAATAGTCATAATGATTCGTAGTCCTTCGCGAAAAGGGTTGCGTCGAGCTGCTTCACTTCGCCATAGGCATCGCGTGCGGCGGCGAGTTCGTCGCCCAGTCCAGCCATCGCTTCCGCCACCCGGCCTTCACTTTCCCGCCAGCGCCGGAAGACTTCTTCGGCGAACTCATCGCTGCCGAAGCGTTCGCCCAGCACCAAACCGGTTTCGCCGACGACCAGTTCAAACAGGTTGAGTTTTTCCTGGAGAATCGCCAGCAGGTGTTCCTGCAACGTTCCGGCTTGAACGAAATTGTAGATATGGACCGGGTGTTGCTGTCCAAGGCGATGCAAACGTCCAATGCGCTGCTCTATCTCCATTGGATTCCACGGCAGATCGAAGTTCACGAGGCGATGGGAAAACTGCAGGTTGCGGCCCTCGGTGCCGCTGTGGGTGAGCAGCAGCGCGCCCCCGCGCTTGCGAAATTCTTCGGTGATGGGCTGGCGTTCGGGCGCCGGAGTGGCGCCGTTGATGACAAAAGTTTCCACATTGGCGCCGCGCAGAAATTCCGCCAACGCCGCCTGCGTTTCCAGAAACTGGGTAAAAACGACCACGCCGCCTTCGCCTTGGGCCAGAGGTGGAATCAATTCGCATTTCCGGCGCCAGCTTTTTTCGAGAGGCGCCTGTTCACGCCAGATGTCGGCAGCATGGGTATCCGGAAATTTTTCGAGCGCAGTTCGCCACGCTGCCGGACTGCTGCCGGCGGTTTGCAAGAGCAAACGGCCCCAGAGGTTGGATTGGCTGGCGGGGAGTTGTGAAAGCCGCGCGCGCAATTCGCCGTCCCATTGCTCCCAGAAAGCGCGCTCGCTTTCTTCCGGTTCAAAAAGGACAGTCTCGGCCCGGCGCGGCGGAAGTTTCAGGCCGGCAGTGGCGCGGGTGTTGCGGATCATGACTTGGCCAAGCAACCGGCGCAGTTCCTCCGGCTCGCGGGGCTGGCGCGGTCGTTTGGGGTCGAGGAAGCGCGCGCGAAATTCCTTTGGCGACGGCAATTGCCCCGGCTGGAGCAGGGTGACGAGGTTGTAGAGTTCTTCGAGGGAATTTTGCACCGGGGTGGCAGTGAGCAGGAGCAAGAAATGGCGTGGCAGCGCATTCACCGCCTGCCAGGCCTGCGACTCGCGGTTGCGCAGATAGTGCGCCTCATCCACAATCAGAATGTCCCAATGCACCTGCCGGGCGATCTCCAGTTGGGTGGGTTGTTTGAGGGTGTGAAGACTGGCGACAATGCCGGGGTTTTCGCGCCAGAATTTTTGCGGGTCACCGCGCGATCCGGCGTGGTTGGTGGTGACCGTGGCCAGACCGAATTTGTCGGCCAATTCCTCCTCCCACTGATCCACCAGCGAAGGCACGGTGAGCACAAGAAATCGTTTGACCATGCCACGCGTCAACAACTCCTTGATCACCAGTCCCGCCTCAATTGTTTTGCCCAGACCCACTTCATCGGAAAGCAGGGCGCGGCCACGCAAGGGGCCAAGCACGCGCAAAGCGGTGCGGATCTGGTATTCCAGCCGCTCGATGCGGCAATGCGGCAAACAAAGCAAGTCGTCCGATTGGTTTGAGACCCACCAAAGGGCCGCGCGTTCGCGGAGAAAGAAGCTGCGCAAATCCGTCAGGGGGAATGCGGTTTCCTGTAGCGCGAGCGCCGGCATTTCAAAGCGCACTGGCAGCGGAGGCAAATTCCGCTCGCGGGGTAATGGCGAATCCGGGGTGGAGGACTTGAGCCTGGCTCTGGCTTCAGCGGCTTTCTTTGCCTCCAGCGCCAGGCGCGCCTCCGCTTTTCGTTGCTCCAGATTGCGCCGCATCTCCGCGAGCCGTTCCATGTTCTCCCGCCGCCGGGCGACTTCTTCCTCGCGCTTTTGTTCTTTGCGCATCAACCTGCGTCCATGATTTTCAAAGTCCTCAAGGGCTTCTGGAGGCATTTCCTTCATCATTCGCCCCAGCGGGGAGAACTGTAACCGCAGTGCCTTAGCCATCGCCACAATGGTGTCCTCAATCCAGCGGTAGGCCGCTTCGTTTGGACCAAAGGGCGGCTCCTGCACACGGACAGATTTTTTTGTGCCAGGTTGCGTTCTGATCCAAAATGCGGTGAACGTGTCGCGGCGCGTGGGGAACTGTTTTAGCCAGTGTTCCATCGCTGAACGCACCGAATTGCGGTGATGGGAAGAAACAGCCGCATCTCGTTGGCCATTCTTATCCACCTCCCAAGTCAACTGGTCCGCGCCCGTGCAACGCACCTGGCCAACGGCGGCGGCTTCCATGGAACCCGGCGCTGTCCAGGCAAATTCCGCGAAGCCATTTATTTGGTCGAAAGTTACACGAAGGTTGAGCAGAGAAGACGCTTGATCCCGCGCCTCGGCCAATCCCGGCAGCGGTGGCTGTCGGTGTGTCCGGCTGGCGCGTGGCTGACGCGGTTGGTCGGAGTCCGGCATGGCAGTCACGATTCAGCTTTCAAATACTCGGAAGCACATCATCAAATCAAGCTTCCGTCTTTATCTTGCGCTCAAGCGCTTTTGCTTGTGTCGTAACTCCACCGGCCTCTTTGACAATGTCAAAATCCTCCAACCCTTCTACGACAAGCACCTGCTCCTCCTCCAGCGTGATCCATGCATCAACCGTGAGCCAAACCTGGAAATCGACCCCCTTAAATAGGCCAGTGGCTTGGCGCTTTGGGTCGCCGACCAGGGTGTCATTTCCTCCGGGCGTTTCGAGTTTTGTCTCTGGTGGTTTCAAAAGGGGTTATGGGCTCACATGGCGCGGCATGGAAGAAGTTGGCGTAATGTTTACTTCCTGGCCGGCACCTTGCTCCAGTCGACAGACATTTCTTCGCGAATGAATTTGGCAAAGTCGGTGACGTCTTGTTTCACCGAGGCGATATCAAGAGCTTCCAGATAGGCGGCGCGACGAGTGGTGCGCACGATGGTCCATGGATAACCACCCGACGCCATCATTACGTTCATGAGGAACCTGGCTGTCCGGCCATTCCCGTCATTGTATGGGTGAATAAAACCAAAGAGCCAATGCCCCAAGACTGCACGAACGATGGGCTCAGTCTCAGCATCAAGAGAGCCGAAAAGCGCGTCCATGGCATCATTGACAGCATCGTGAGGTGGGGGCACATGCCGCGACCCGCGAATATAAATCGGGCCGTTTCTGTGGCCCGCTAGGCGATGGGGCTCCAGAATACCAGCTCGGACGGATTCGCTGAAAAGGGATCGATACCAAGTCTGATATTCCCGGCGGACAACCGAGCTGGCCGGCTCGCCTTTCAACACCAAGCCCACGCACCGCTTGACCTCGCGAAACGCCACCAAGTAGCCTTTCGCCGCCATGGCTGCAATCTCTTGTTGGTCTGTGGGGTTTCCATCCGGGTTCCAGTCTCCGTTGCGGATCTTCTCAATTAGCTCCGGCGTCACCTGGTACCCCTCGATGGAGAGTGAATTATAAGCGTCGTGCTCGTAAACCGCCTCCACGCGGTGCAGGTAAAACTCTGGATCCGCGACTGTGACCGGAGGCATGTCCTTGAAGACGTCGAGCACATGCTCGCGGGACGTCTTGAACAGAGCCTCAATTCGGCCAGCGTAAGGCGACACTAAACGAACGTTCCCTGACAAAATCGGAGCACTCTTGATGAACGGATTTTTCGGTTCAACGATCATGTCGGCAGACCTGGCTGCATCGATTATTTGATTAGCCTTGGTCGGGTCTTCAATGAACAGGTAGGCACCCGCCAGTCGCGCGGCCAATGTCGGCGAGTTCGTTTCGAGGATAATTCTCGAAAGGTCGTCCACCGATCTCACGGTACGCAAAGCGATTTCGGCATTGACTTGGTCATTCTCGAAGAAACTTGGTGGCATGCGACAGAGCGCAACGCTTAATGGCATCGTGCGTAATCCTCGGACCTCCTCAACGGCAGCCGGGATGTTTTTCCGGTCCTGATACACTACCATCGAAGTGTTATGAGGGAGATCGACGCGGCCACTACTGCCTTTGGTCGACATCACGACAACTTGTTGCGGCACCACATTGCCACCAATGTGCAAATCGAGAGATGATGGCGCAGACAGGCAATAGTCGGTGCCGAAGCGGGATTCTAGTATTACTTTGTTATGTAGTATCATCGAATTTCCGCTGACAACAAAAGCAGAAGCCGATGGATTTCAGCAGCCACGGCTGGATCGCCTGCAGCGTCCGTTCCCACGTCACACCAGAAGTTTTTTTTGGCGCGCAGGTAAACCACCAGCACAAAGAGATAAGCCAAGGCGCTTAAGACCAGATGATGGTGAAAGCCGCGCCAGGAGCGGCCCTCATAATGGTCCAAGCCCAAGTCATCCTTGACTCGCTGAAAATACTGCTCGATATGCCAGCGCGAACGGCTCAGGCGCAGGCAACGCGCCTTGGCCGGCTCCTGGTGAAAATGGGCCAGGTAATAATGATAAGGTTCTGCCTGACCGGCGGGCCAGTCCACCACCAGCCAGGCTTCTTCCGGTCGTCCCTCGGCCTGACGCATGCTATGTTGGAGATAGACGCGTCGCCAAGCCAGGCGGGTCTGGCGGGCGCGGCCGTCGGTTGCTTTCCAGCGGCAGGCCTTCCAATCTTGCTCTTTAAATCCGGCGGCAATTTCTGCCAGCGTCCGAGGCGGCGGGGTGGAGGCCACCACATGGTAGCGTTTGGTCTTGCGCTCCGTCACCACCGGCTCCGACCAGGCTTTGTGGCCGACACCGGAGACCTGAAGGAAAAACTCCAAACCCAGATCGCGCAAACTCTGACGAAAGTCCGTGCTGTCTCCATAATGGCTGTCGGCCAGCACCGGGGCGCGGGAAACCCCGTGGCCCAAGGTCTGCCGGATTAGATCCAAAGCCATCTCCAATTTGGTTTGAAATACCACCGTGGCCGGCACTCCCGCCTGGGCCCGACGCGGCGCATCCTCCGCCCAGCTTTGAGGCAGATAGAGGCGCCCGGCCACCGGCGCAGCCACCCATCCGTCGCTGACGACCACTTCCACGCTGACCTGGCAATTGGCCTTTTTGCCCACCGCCCCGCAATATTGCGCCGAAACCCCCACCGAGTGCTCTCCCTGTTTCAACCAACCGGTCTCATCGACCACCCACGCCTCCAGCGGCTCCAAACTGGGAATGACTTCCTGGGCGATGCGCCGCCAAATCTCCTGCTCCTCCCACGGACTGTCGGTGACAAACTGTTGCAACTTTTGTCCGTCGACTCCCAGCCGCTCGGCCATCGGCACGATGGATTTGCGCTGGCCTGGCAGCAACAAACCCTCCACGTAGGACACCCCGGCCTGCCGCCGCTCGCTGCGCCCCAACCCGGCCACCAGCGGACCAATAAAATCTTTGAATTGTTCCTGACTTTGCTTCCAGAGCGTTGCGTTCCATTTCATGAAAACCAAACCTGCTCGAAAACCTCCGGAAACGCAAGAAAATACTTAACAAAGTAATACTAGATACACCGCGAGAAAATCCCAAAACACGGCGTACCACGCCGTGCTTTCCCCGGCGCGCTCGACCGGTCTGGTGAGCAGATACCAGCCCTTAATGATCTCCTGCAGATAACCCCGGGGGAGCAAATAACTTCGGTCCCCTCGCGACAAATCGGACGTGCGCAGGATGTGGCGGCGCGCAACCTTGCCCGCCCGCTCCAAGGCATTGGCCAGTTTTGAATGGACCGTTTTCGGCATAAACTATACTTTCCAGCATACACGAACTATAGTTGCGTGTCAATTTTGACTATAATTTCCGTCAAACAATAACTATATTGTTTAACAACTTGTCTTTGTAAACAATTCATAACGAATGCTCTACGCCATTCTTAAATGGTGATATTTTTGGCAGTTCTGACCGATTCCACAACTTTATTAATCGACATGGCATCGACTATCGTCCGACCCGTTCGTCGCGCTCGACTTCCATGTGGCGGAACGGCGGAGTGCCGTTGCGCTGGCGCACGCGCATCAACGTCTGGCAGCCGCCGCATCGTTTCGTGGACGAGCAAATCCACGGCCCTTATCGGCAGTGGATTCACGAGCACACCTTCGCTGCGCGCGACGGCGGCACGCTCGCTCGCGACGTGATGCATTACGCCGTGCCCTTGGATTTTCTCGTGCATCGCTGGCTGGTGCAGCCCGACATTAAAAAAATCTTTGCGTTCTGCACGCAGGAATTGCGCAAACGATTTTCAACACGGCAAGATTAACGCCACCGCCCAAGCCGGCGGCAATTTGTTCGTGCGCCTTCTTTGTTCGCCAGCCAGTCGGGGCTGGGTTAAATTGACGTGGTGAAGCGGATGATTATTACCTTTTTCATTTTAGCAGTGGCGGTGGCTTTGATTCTCGTGGGCTGTCGGATGACGCGCGCGGGTTACGAATCCGCGACCTACCAGGTGGTGCGTTCCAGCGGCAATTTCGCAGTGCGGGATTATCCGGCGCTGATGGCAGTGGAGACGCCCATGACACGCACTGGGAAAGATGCCGACGGAAGTTTCAAGCGCCTGTTCCGGTTCATCACCGGCAAGAACGAGGCTAAACAAAAAATTGCCATGACGACGCCGGTGTTCATGTCCGGCAGCGGCTCGAATGCAACGATGGCGTTTGTGCTGCCCGCGAAATTACCGGCTGGCGAAGTGCCTGAACCCACAGACGGTATGGTGACGGTGCGGGAGTGGCTGGCAGCACGTTTCGCGGTGCTGCGCTTTCAGGGCGGGCGCAACCCGAAGAATGAGGCGGCGGCGTTGCAGCAGTTGAAAGACTGGATGACGGCAGCAGACTTGCGCGTGTTGTCGCCGCCAGTGTTCGCCTACTTTGATCCGCCGTGGACGCCCGGTTTCCTGCGCCGCAACGAGGTCATGCTTCAAACGGAGGCGGGCAAGCCGTAATCAAAAAATTCTGTTATGACTTTTTTTGCGAAGTGCTGATTTGATACCCATGGCTGATTCCAAATTAATTCTGGTCACGGGGGCAACGGGCTATGTCGGCGGGCGGCTCGTGCCGCGTCTGCTGGCGGCAGGTTATCGCGTGCGCTGCCTTGTGCGCAATCCGGCACGATTGCAAGGGCGGGCATGGTTGAACCAAGTGGAAGTGGCGCAAGGCGACATGCTACAGCCGGCCTCGCTGGTCGCGGCCATGCGGGATGTCAGCGTAGTGTATTACCTCGTTCACAGCTTGGGCGGCGGGAACGATTTCTCGGAACGCGATTTGGTCGCCGCGCGCAATTGCGCCAATACCGCAAAATCGGCCGGCGTGGAGCGAATCATTTATCTGGGCGGACTCGGTGATCCGCAAGCCGACCTGTCACCGCACCTGCGCTCACGTCACGAAACAGGTGCGGCGTTGCGCGAGGCGGGCGTGCCGGTGACAGAGTTTCGCGCGGCGGTCATCGTCGGTTCGGGCAGTTTGTCGTTTGAAATGATTCGTTATCTGACGGAACGGTTGCCGGTGATGATTTGTCCGAAGTGGGTGTTCACGCGCATTCAGCCAATTGCCATTCGCAATGTGCTGGACTATCTCGTGGCCGCGCTGGATTGCGCTGCGAGCACCGGGCGCATCCTCGAAATCGGCGGGCGGGACGTACTGACTTACGCCGAAATGATGACGGGTTACGCGCGGGCGCGGGGACTCACACGACGGCTGCTCGCCGTGCCGGTGTTGACGCCGAGGCTGTCGTCTTACTGGGTGCATCTCGTCACACCCATTCCCGCCAGCATCGCCCAGCCTCTGATTAAAGGTCTGGGCAACGAAGTCATTGTGCGCGATGCGGCAGCACTCAAGCTTTTCCCTGCGGTTCAACCGCTCGACTACGCGACCGCCGTTCGGCTGGCGCTGGGAAAACTGGACACGGGCGGCGTTGAGACCTCGTGGAGTGATGCGCTGACTTCCAGCCAAGGTGACAAGACGCCGGTGACGCTCATCAGCAGCGAGGGCATGATCATCGAGCGGCGTCAGCGAACGGTGTCCGCCCCGGCCGACGCGGTCTATCGGAGTT
>Ga0224554_1001582_pt1 | contig 13941 bp, 3 predicted proteins | sample 714S22024metaG_FD_180666 | JGI IMG/M metagenome (GOLD analysis project Ga0224554, IMG submission 180666) | Peat soil microbial communities from Stordalen Mire, Sweden - 717 S2 20-24 | ecosystem: Environmental > Terrestrial > Soil > Wetlands > Peat | place: Sweden: Norrbotten County, Stordalen...
CGAACGCAGGTTCTCATTCTTCATTGATGGAAGGGAATTCTGACGCTTGAGGCGAGACTCTGTCAAGCGAAATCTTCGGTTTTTTATCAATGGGATCGATACCGCAGAATCATGCGCATTTTTTGGTCTTCGATGATAGTCAAAACCTCGGCGGTAGAGGCGCGAAACGACACCTCACCTCAGGACAGCACATCCCTTTGCGCTGTGTAAAAAGGATTGCCTGCGGCTATGTGCCTATACATGTATCTTGATTAGGCTCCAGTCTGCGGAATGCCGGTTAAGGAGCCTTGTTTACCGCCCCAGCAATCAGGCCACAAAGAACACTTCTTGGCAAGAGAAAACTTGCTCTTACGCAAATCGCGCTAATTCGCTTTAGAGGCATTCCGGAAAGCCGCTGGATTACTGTTTTGCGGTCTGGCACGCCTCCCCGTCAGCTTCATGATTTCGGTATCATGATTTGGCCTGTCCCGACCGCCGAAGAGCCGAAAAACCGGGTTTTGAAGTTCCAATCCATTGGTTCGGCGGTCAAGGCAATTCTCGCAATCCGGTGACGAATTTCCTGCCCTTGCGCCCGTCTTAGCTTCGCGTTGAGACAATTGCCCTGCGGCGCCGCTGTTTCGCGCTCAATTCGGAACCACAAACAGGGTGATCGATTGCGCCGGGAACGTGTAATTGCCGATGGTGCTGGTCGTTCCGCTTCCCGAGGGAGGCGTCACGCTCACGCCGGCCTGTTGGACAATCGCGCCCAGGTTGGCGTTGCTGTACCGGTATACGAGCGCCGTCGTGCCGCTTGCCGCCGTGAAGTTTTCGAGGCTGATCGTTGAAGTCAAGGGGCCGTATGTCTTGTTGATTACGATGATGGTGATCGCCTTGTCTGCGCTGCGCTGGCCACCGTAGACGGCGAGCTTTCCCTCCGCATCAGCGCCGGACGCAGAACTCGAGGCATAGAGGTAGACGTCGCCGAACATCGCGCCATCGTTGGCCAGATCGTAGTTGCGGTACATCGCAAATGCATAATTGCCGGGCCCCTGCGCGCTGTATTGTTCCGATGGCCACAGCGCGCTCATGCCCAGGCCCTGGCGCCCGAAGATTCCCAGAATGTCAGCCTGCACCAGCGCTCCGTTGATCGACTCCAGGCCGCCAAAGTTGTACTCGTCAATCCCCGTCTTTGTGCCAGGGTAGTCGTTGGCGACCCACTTCTGCAGCATGGGAATCAGTTGCGGAGCCTGCGCCGGAGGCGAGCAGCTTGTCGTGTAATTCGAGTCCGTGATATAGTTCGGCTGCGGAAAGTTGGGATCGGTGTAGGTCGGATCCCAGAAGACGCGCGTCCCGTTCATGCGCGCTTGCTGTTCCTGCGTGTCCCCCGCCGTCGTGAACGCCACCGAACTGCCGCTGCCTGCCGGGTAATCCGGCGCAAAGTATCCGTGAATGTCGACGTAATCGAGCAGGCGCGTGTTGTAGTACGACGGGCCTGAGTACTTCGCAAACTCCTGCAGGAAGTACTCGATCAGAGGCACGCCGCCGTGTGCTGCACGGTCGGTGGGACCACTCCATGGCTCGTTGCAGGGTCCCGTGTCCCACCCGTTCCAGATGTCCTGCATGGAATAGAAATAGGCCCACCAGTAATCGATCACCGGTCCGCTGACGAGCGCCGAAGGATCGGCGGTCTTGATGGCCAGCGCCGTGCCGATCGCGTGGTTCGTCACCTCGTCGTACGTGAACGGGTTGGGGTGCACGTCGCGGTGAACAGCGCTCCACCAGGTGGGCTCATTGTCCAGATCCCAGACTGCCACGCCCTTGCCGCCGCTGGCACCGCCGTACTTGGCGTTGTTAACCAGGGAACTGACCCAGCCGCCCGGCCACGTGCCATCGGCCCACGCTGCGGTCACGCTGCCGGGAGCGGGAGTGGAGCTGGAGGTGATGTCGGGCGGCGGCTCCGGCTGGCTGGTGATGGCAGCGATTGTGCTACTGCCGTAGATCGAGCAGCCACCCGCGCTCGTACAGCCTCCGCTACCTTCCGCATAGGCGCCGTATCCGCACTGCTCGCCGTTGTAGCTGGTGAACGCCGCGTAGCCGTTCTGGCCAATCTGATCGGGGAACGACGACTGCGGAAAGCTGCAGGCATTCTGGCTGTTCGAGACCCAGCCGTTCACGGGAACCGTCCCCAGACTCGCCGAGCCAACGCTGTTGTTGGCGTCCAGGAACCCGTCGAACGTACCGCTGTTGGCGCCGTTGTACGGGAACATACTCCCAGCGCCCTGGGAGTTTTCGAAGTACCAGTCGCTGGCCGCGTTGGTCCAGGTCGTCTGGTAGTTGTAGCGCGAGATGTCGTCCCCGCCCCAGCGCACGATCCCTGGGCTGGCAATCCTGGCGGAAGCTGAGTCGAGAAAGTACCCATTCATCCCGTAGACATAGGGACTGATGTTGTGCGGGCTTTCGCTCGGCGTGTTGGGCGTGTTCACGTCCACAATGAGCGTGGGGCCCGATGCCGTCGCCGGAGGATTCAACGCGACGGTCGTGCTGCCGCTCACATTCGTGAACCCGGTCATGGTACTGGTGGCCGTAACTGTTACGGATGCCGGAGCCGGATACGGTGTGGTGTAGAGGCCGCTCGCGCTCAGCGTACCGGGGCTCAAGCTGCCGCAGGAGGTACAGGTCAGCGACCAGGTCACCCCGCTGCTGTAACTCCCGGTGCCGTTCACGGTCGCCGTGAACTGTTGCTGGCTTCCAATGGTCGCCGTATTCGGTGAAACCGTGATCGAATTGACCGTCGACTCGTTGTAGGTCGCAGTCACCGTCTGGTTCGCATTCACCGTCGCGACACAATTGCTTGCCACCGGATTCGAGGTGCAACCGCTCCAGGAAACAAAGGAATAGCTCCCGTCGGAGAGCGCTGCGCTCAGGGTAACTTGAGTCCCCGCGTTGTATGTGCGCGTGAACGGCGTTGTTCCGCTGCCTTTGCTGTTGTTGTCGGCCGGTGAAACCGTGATCGTAATGCCGCTCGAAGGCGCAGCCGAATCCACGGCCAGCGTGTACGACGCTAAAGAGCTCACCGTGACCGATCCCGTTCCCGCTGCGCCGGCATAGATTGAGGAGCTCGTTGCATCCGGGGTGTAATTCGCGGTCAATTCGGGATTTCCCACCGCCAGCGCGCCGGCCGGGATAACGATCTGCGCGCTGCCATTGGTCATCGCGGTGGCGGCGGAGGTGTAGCTTCCGCTCGCGAGAGTCACCGACCCAGTAGCTGCCGGGGTGTTGGCGCCGCCGCTCACGGTCACCGTCACCGTATCGCCCTGCGTGGTTGTGATACTCGGCGAGGCCGGAAGCACGGTCACTGTCGGCGTGACCTTGTTTACCGTCACCTGGCCTGCGCCAGAGGCGCCATTGTATGTGGACGAGCTCGCAGCATCTGGTGTGTAGCTCGCCGTCAACGTGTCTGTGCTTGCAGCCAGCGAGCCGGCTGGAATGGTGATCGACGCGCTGCCCGCCGTGAGAGCCGCGGCTGAAGATGTGAAGTTGCCACTGCTCAGCGTCACCGATCCAGTGGGAGTGCTGCTGGTTCCGGACACGGCCACTGTTACCTGCAATGACTGCACGGTGGTGATGCCTGGCGCGGCCGGCGTCACTGTCACGGTCGGCGTAGACTTCTGCGGAGGAGGCGGACTTACTGTGCTGACACCGCCGCCGCACGCTGTCATCGAAAGGCCCGCCAAAATGACCAGACAAGTTGCCCCATGCCGTCCCTTTAATCTCATTGCCAAACCTCGCCTTTTCCCTTAATCGGCATCCCGATTATCCGCGAAGACAGAACTCCTGCCGGCCCAAATCGTTTTGATGATGAAGGCGCCAATCAACCGATCTTGCAGCCTTTCGGGCAGAATCTAGCCTCGCATTAGCGGGCCGGCTGATGGATGCAGCAGGTCAAGCGACACAGTATATAAGGAAACCACGGTGATTTCTGTGTCATTTGGCGCTCGATTTGCTGCTCGAACCCGACTCAGATAACGATATCATCGATTTACGGAATCCGGCGCCCGGTGAGTCCCCGTCGGGGCTTGCGCCCTAATGGTCCTCAAACGCGCGCCGCAACGCATTCTGCAACCGGCATAGGCGCATTCCCGATGATTCCGGCCCCGGCTCCGAGCTTTGGCGGTGCTCTCGCCGCGCCCTTCTAACTCTCTTTACTCAAACGTTTTTTGCTTGACAACGGCAAATTTTGTCGAGTACGGTGTACCGTTACCAAATTTGCATGAAAATCCGCACGGAATTCCAACAGGTTGCTGTGCCCCAGGGGAGTGCGGAAAATTGCCAGCACACTTGGCTGGTTTTTCGCTCGATTCTTTATCCTGACGCCTGCTGCCCCGCTCTTCAAAAAGCGGGCGCGGTCGGAAGGTAGGCGGATCGATATCAAGATGAATTTTCAGCCGCCTTCAAAGGCGGCTTGGGCAAAAGTGGGATTGGGGTTCGGATCGACAAACCTGACCGGTTTTTTGGACCGCGTGGATTCTGAGATGCAAGATCCAGCCGCGCGGCAGTTTTGAAGCAGGGTGGATGATCGACGTTGAACTTGGGCAGCCGCGGGCAACGGTAGCATCGGTTCTTGTTGCCCGCTCGGCGTAGGCCTGATGATCGCGAAGGGCAGGACGGAACATACGGGACCGGAACCGAATCCCGAATTTGGAGAGAAGCAGATCGGAGGAAGTGGAATGCAAACGAACTTTTGGAGCAGATTGACGAGTTCAGTACGGCTCTTCGCGGTGGGAACATGGGTGGCCCTGTTCTGCGTCCTGGCCATCTCCCTGTGTGCGGCGAGCGCGCGCGCGCAAATTGTCGTCACAGGCCCGGCCACGACCCTCAGCCCGTTGACGGGCGGCGGCTGGTTCAACGCATCGCCCCTGGGCGGCACGTTCGTGGTGGGCGCGAACGGCAGCGTGATTGTCGGCAACGGCTACGGCAACACCGGCGTGTTTGAAATTACGCAGAGCGGGGTGGAAACCACCCTCGTCGGCGGCGGTCTCAGCAACACCGAGTCGGCCGGAATCGACCAGTATGGCAATGTGTATATCTCGTCGGACTATCAGCCCGGCGTCATTTACAAGCTGCCCTACAACGCCTCGACCGGCGTGTATGCGGGATTTACCACGGCTCCAACTACCAACTGCCTGGGCGGGACCAAGGATGCTGCGGCGTGCGTCTTTGCTTCGGGCACTCAGTCGATATGGGGCGGAAATACAGGTTTCACGTCCTTTTTCTTCGACGGGCAGGGCAACTTCTTCTTTGTCAGCGACACCGTTCCTGGCACCGATCCGAATTCGATTTTCGAGTGCCTCGCCAGCAGCCAGCCGGCTTGCAGTTCTTCCAAGCTGATTTACGCTGACACGCACGAGATCGGCGCGGTGGCCATCGATCAATGGGGGAACTTGTTCTTCGCCGACGGCACGATCGGCGGCGGTACCGGAACCGTCACCAATCTTGAAGAACTGCCCTTCTCGGGCGGAGCGTATGCCGCTTCTCCGACGGCGCAGATTACCTACACCTCGAGCGCATCGTACAACGGGATCAGCGGCGTGGCCGTGAATAACACCGGCACCGTCTTTTTCGGCGTTGCCAACGACGGCGTGTACGCCCTTCCCAACGTAAAGTCGGGACCAACCCCGGCTGGCATTTACAAGGTGTCGAACGAGGGCGCGAAAGGTGTGACGCTGGACGCGAAGGGCAACCTCTACGTGGTCAGCGGTGGCAACAACGCCGTCATGATAACGCTGGGCAACGCCGGTTTAGGCGCCTCGACGGTGGGAACTGCTTCGGCAACCACACCCACGGTTACGGTGATCGACAACGCCGCCAACTGCACCACGCCGCCCACGTTAACCTATACCGTCAGCGAAAGCGGAGCTGCGTCCAGCGAATTCACCGCCGCGACCTCCGGGCTCACTTGCGCCAGCGCAGTGACTACGAGCAGCGGAACATTCAGCAGCCCCGCGCTGGCCTCCACGGGCGCGCTCTATACGCCGAAACTTGGCTTCACGCCAACGGCGGTGGGCGAGCGCAACGCCACGTTGACCATTGCGGACGCGGCCAACAAAGCCAGCAGCACCACCGCGCTGACGGGCGTGGGCAAGGGTGCGGAAGGCAATGTCGATCCGGGCGTGACCACTGCCTACACCACCGGACTCACCTCCCCGGATTCCGTCGTGGCCGATCAGGCCGGCGACTTGTTTATTGCTGACTCCGGCGCCGGCAAAGTCTTCGAGATCGCTAAGGGCTCGAGTACGCCCGCGGCGATCGGAACGGGGTTTGTCAATCCCGACGCTCTGGCCTTCGACGCCAACGGAGATCTCTTCATCGCCGATAACGGTGTTCCCGCGGTCGACGAAATTCTCAATACCGGCACGACGGGCGCATTTACCGCCGGAACTCAAAGTACCGTTATTTCCGCCACCACCGAGATCGGTGGATCGGCGCTCGCCAGCCCCATGGGATTGGCTGTGGGTCCGGACGGCACTCTCTACATCGCCGACTCGGGCAACGCGCGAGTCGTCACCTACAACCCCATCAACGGCCAGGCCGGCTTGACCGCCGCGATTAAGGCAAATGGCCTCGATGCTCCCGTGGGAGTCGCCGTGGACGCTTCCGGCAACTTGTACGTCGCTGACTCGACCCTGAACCAGGTCGTTGCTTTCTGGGCAGTGGGCGGGTTAACGGCGATCACGCCTCCCAATGTCACTCAGATTGACGGCGTCGCGGTCGATGCTTCCGGCAGCGTCTTGGTCGCCGACAACGGCACCGGCAACATCGTCCGCATTCCAAATCTTTCCGGAACGCTGACCCCGGCCAGCGCCATCACCATTGAAACGGTCTCTCCGCCGGCTTCTTCGCTCTCGATGGACTGGCTGGGCGACCTGTACGTTGCCAGCTCCGGCAACAAGGCTGCCTATGCGATTCAGCGCACCGCTGCATCGATCAACCTCGGCACCATCGAGAACACTTTAACCGGCACCGGAACGGTCTACCTCATGAGCTCCGGTAACACGCCTGCAACCCTGGGAACCCCGGACCTTACCCAGCCTACGAACACCATGTTCACCCTGGCCGCGGCATCCAGCAACGGGTGCACAAGCGGAACTGCCGGACCTCCGGGAGCCTCCTGCCAATTCACGGCCACCTTCGCTCCGCCGAGCGGGACAGCCAACGGATTGCAAACGGGTGTCGGATCCATCGACATTGCGACTCCGGCTGTCACCTTCAGCGTCAACCTGAGCGGCACGGCATCGCAGACCGCGATTCTGCCGCAGACCATCAGCGGCTTCAATCCGCCCACCACGCTCGATGCCGGCCAGCAGGTTACGCTTTCTGCAACTGGCGGAGCATCGGGTAACCCAGTCACATTCAGCATCGACCCCGCCTCGGCATGTCCTGCGTGCGTCACCCTCGTGGGCAACAAGGTCACGGCGGTCTCGGCTGGCAGCGTCAGGATTGACGCCAACCAGGCAGGAGGCACCGTCGGTGGCAATCAGTATGCTGCGGCGGAGCAGGTCCAGGTCGTCATCACTGTTAAGACCCTGTCAGTTCCCGGAGGACCGGGTGCAGGCATCCTCACCAGTCAGTTGACCTGGCTCGGAGCCTATCCGACCGGCGGAGATCTGAACGGAGGAACGGCGGGAGGAGACAGCTTCGGCATTAGCTCCGCAGGCAACATCTTTATCAGCACCACATACGGCGGCACAGTGATTGAGGTCAACGGGCAAACCGGCGCTGTGACGACGCTCGGTTCCTACGGACAGTATGGCAATACCGGCGGAATCGCTGTCGATAACAACGACAATCTCTACGCCGGCGGGCTATATGGCGCCGGCAGCAACATCATCGCCAAGATTCCCTATCTCGGCAACGGGGTCTATGCGCCGTTGACCGACGCCACACAGGGTACTCCTCCGGCAAACTGCAAGGGCAACGACACGACCGAGTGCGTCCTGGGTCCGATGACGACGATCGCCGGCGGCTTTGGAGTTGCTTCCATGAAGTTCGACGCGCAGGGCGACTTCTTCCTGGCCACTACCGACCAGGGCAACCCGCATTCCATCTGGGAGTGCACCGCGGCCTGCCTGGCGGGGGGCACTGGCGCCCCGGCTCCCGTGATGCTCTTCCAGGAGCCGACCGGGGCTTCTCCCACAACCACTGGGCAGCTCTATCTCGGCGGCCTCGCGGTCGACGTATCGGGAAATCTGTTCTTCACAGACTCCAATGAAATCGCTCCCGCCAACAATCAAGACGAAAGCTCATACTCGGATGTTTATGAGCTGCCGTACACGGCAGGAACGGGCTATGCCAAGACGCCGACGCTTCTGCAGACCTTCACCAATACCACGCCCGGCAGCTACGACGATGAGATCGATGGTGTCGCCGTTGACCCGAGCGGCAACGTCTACTACACCGAACAGTACGAGGGAATCTTTGCGTTCCCGAATGTCTCCGGAGCCATCGACACCGCTGGTGGCTACGCAGTCTCCACTCAGGGCGGAAAAGGGTTGTCCTACGACCTCAAGGGAAATATTTACGTCACGTCCTATAGCAAGGCTGTGAATACTTCCGGGGCCGAAACGGTCGCTCGCATCGGCGTTGACAATGTTGCCATGGGCGTGTCCCCGATAGATGTCGAGACGTCGGAAACCAACGTCACGGCGATGGACAACTTCATAAGTTGTTCCACTCCCGCAACGATTGGCATCACGTCCTCGAGCACGCAGTTCTCAGCCACGGCTGGAACAACCTGCTCCTCGGATACCAACTCGGATGGGACAGGCACCGCGCTGCACCCATTCGCCGGTTCCAATTACCCGGCGACGGTCAACTTCACTCCTTCGTCGGCTGGTCCTCAATCCGCAACCCTCACCCTCTCTGATACAACCAACGGAGGCCAGGGAAAGACAGCGGTCACCGGCACGGGCCAGGAGACCGCACAGACCATCGCATTCACGGCGCCCACCACAACCACCTACACCTATGCTCCCGGCATGACGATCACACTGACCGCGAGCAACGGCGGTTCCAACAATCCGGTCACCTTCACCGCAGACTCGACCAGCACAGGCGCCGGAACCATCTCCAGCACCACAGTCACCGGTACAAGCTCGTCTGCCACGCTGACAGTAACCCAGGCCGGCAAAATCGTCATCGACGCCAACGAATTGGGCGGTTTGGTCAGCGGCGTCTACTATTCCGCCGCTACTCAGGTGCAGTTGACGATCACCGTCAATCAGGCTTCGCAGGCCATCATCTTCACGGCGCCTGCGTCGCCGGTCACCTATTCTCCCACTCTTACGGTTTCGCTCAGCGCCACCGGTGGCGCCTCGGGCAATGCCGTAACCTTCACGGTTGACGGGTCCAGCACCGGCGCCGGCACAGTCTCCGGCTCCACGCTGACGGTCACCCAGGCCGGCACCATCGTCATCGATGCCAACCAGGCGGGTAACGCCGACTATACCGCGGCGCCCCAGGTGCAGCAGAGCGTCGTCGTCAACCAGGCGTCGCAAGCCATCACCTTCACACCGCCGAGCCAGAAAACCTACTTCATCCTCGGCGGAATCCAGTTGACGATCAATGCAACCGGCGGCGCTTCGGGCAACGCGGTCGTCTTTACCGTCGACAAATCCAGCACTGCGGCGGCAACCATCACCGGCAATGTGGCTACAATCACATCGCAGGGCAATTTGGTCATCGACGCCAATCAGACGGGCAACTCAAACTACACCGCGGCGCCGCAGGCCACCGAAACCATTGCCATCCTGTCTCCGCTGCCCACGCAGACGATTAAGTTCAACAATCCCGGAACGCAGGTGGTCGGAACGCCGTTGACGCTAACTGCCACTGCCACCTCGGGCTTCGCCGTTGCCTTTGCGTCCACTTCCACGAGCGTCTGCACGGTGTCTGGCACGAAGGTGACCTTCCTTGTATCGGGCACTTGCTCAATCACCGCAACTCAGCCTGGCGATAACGCGACCTTTGCCGCGGCGCCGCCGGTCTCGCAAAGCTTCCTGGTCAACGCAACTGGCGTCGCACCTGGGCTCACCATAACCTTTGGTGAAGCGCTGTTGTCCATAGTTCCAGGTACGGTTGGAATGGAGACGATTACCATCGGCTCCGGAAACAACTTTGCCGGCCCGGTAACGTTTGCCTGCAGCGGACTGCCTTCCGGCTACACCTGCACCTTCAACCCGAATCCGGTTAATGTGCAAGCCGGAGCGGCCTCGAGCACCACGCTTTCGGTCAGTGGTGGCACTGCCGCTGCGGTCGTCCATAGCAGCTCGCGTCCACTGCTGCCCATGGCGGCCTTGGCTGCGGTAGTTTGCCTGTTCGGCTTCAGGAAGAGGAACCGCCTGCAGCTGCTCCTGCTGCTCGTTGTCGCCTTCGTTGGGTTGGGCCTGATGTCGGGCTGCAATCCCAACAACAACAACGAGAATGCCAACGGCACGGGTACGAAAACAACGGTCACCGTTACGGCGACCGCAACGGGCCTTTCGGGCGCGTCGGCATCGATTGCGGGGTCCGGAACCTTTACCGTGGATGTTCAGTAAGGCATTACCCTAACGAGTCAATACAATCGGGGCTCCGCCACGCAGGTGGCGGGGCCCCGAAGCTTTTGTACCGGGTCTGACGCTCGTCCGCGACTTCCGGCGAATCCTCCGCCGTTACACCCTGCCTTGCCGCCTCACTGTGCTGCGCTGGCCGGCGGCTCGAGTGGCGTCGCGGTTTGGCTCAGGTCCGCGGAGCCTTGCAACGCATCCGTCTCGGTCAGCCGCGTGCCCAGCTCGCTCTTCAGGTCGCCAAGATCGTAGCGCAACAGCACTCCCGGAATCACGTCTTCCGCAGCGTCAACCGGCATGGGCGCATTCAGCAAACTACGATAACTCAAGAGCTCGTGATCGACTGCAATGTGCCGCAACCGGCGGTCGAGCACTGCGGCGTGAAGCAGAACCAGCCCCTCGTGACCGCTGGCCGCCGCCGAAATGCGGACCGCATCCACATCGCTTCGGCTCGCCAGATAATCCACGGCGCGAATCACATCGTCCGTGCGCAGCCCCACCAGCGTGCGGCCCACTAGATCGGCGCGAAGGGTGAGCTGATAAAACGGACCGAGCAGCGGCGACAACATTTTCTCCGTTCCCGGCGGCGAAGGCCTCGTCGTCAGCGCCAGAACAACGTCGTCTCGTGAGGCGAGCGCCTCGAACTTTGCCTTGTTCAGGCGCGCGATCTTGCTGTTCCCCTCGATTGAGTCGGGTGTCAGCAGCAGAACTGCAGCATGCCGCCCGGTGGTGCGGGGCGCCGCAATCTCTCCTTCCAGGCCGATTCCGTCGCTGGGCAGCACAATCGCGCCTGACTTTGCCTGCAAAAGACTCGTGTCGAACTTCGCCGCTCCCGGCTTCGCCTCTGCGCCAGTAAGCTCGCGAATGGCGTCAGCCAGCTTTTCGCCTGAGAGGGGCGGCCGCTTCGCGGAAATTGCCTCCGCCGCTCGCTTCAGATTCAACGCAAAGACCGATTTGCAATTTGGAAAGCTCGTGGCCACCTGGCCGGTCCGCGTCACGATAAACGCGTCGTTAGGGATCTTGTTCAGCGGGTTGTTCGCGTCCATCTGAAGATACGCCGCGGGTTCCACGAAGCCGTCCGGGTCCGCGCCCGGCTGGAGATTACGGATGAAGAAGCTCAGAATGCTGGCCATGATCGGCTTCAGCGCGCCATGTCCGCCTGGTCCGGTGATGAATTGCAACTTGGCAGAAGGTGAAATGTGGTTGGTGGTATCGGCGTCCAACGCCGGTCCATACGGAGTGCGTGGCACCGATTGCGGGATCGCCCCCCATGTTGTTCCCGCACTTTCCGGATCGAAGATCGAATAGAAGCGGCGGGCCTCGACCACGGTGTCGCGCGCCCCGTCGTAGGGAAACATATCCTGGTACGTCGAAATCACTGCGTACGGCCGGGGCGCTGCCAACTTGATCCAATCCGGAAAGCCCAGGCCCGAAGAAATAAAATTCGGGATCGACTGCTCCGCGTCTTGCGGACCCATCGACGGCAGCAGAGTATCGAACGACGTGATGTAGCATGCCACGCCCACTGCCGCCACCCGTGGATCGAGCGCGCCAACCAGCGCGGTAATCGTCCCTCCGCCCGAGCATCCCATCGCGCCTATGTGCTTCGCATCCACCTCCGGTAGCCCTTCCAGGTAATCGATGCCCCGCATCGCGTCCCACAGCTCGTATCGGGCAAAGCTGTCGCCAATCAGCATCGGCTGAAGGCTGGCCTCGCCGTGCTCCCCTGTTGGCCCCGTCAACATAGATGTGGCGGGCTTTGCCGGATCGGGATACTGCAGCCGCTCACCCTCGCCGATCGGATCGTAGGAGAGCACCACAAATCCATTCAGCGCGAAAAGCGCCGCTATCGCCGCGTCGCTCACCTTGCCGCTCTCTTGGTGACCCGGCGTCAGCAGAATGGCTGAGTGCTTCTGTCCCTCGCTCTTATCGCTTGGCAGATAGACCAGCGCCGTCACCGGAAATCCCGGCTGGCTCTCGTACACCACTTTGCGGATCCGAAAGCCGTCAGCCTGCGTTTCACCTATCACCTGCGCATCCAGCGGGGTGCGCTCGGGCAGTGGTCCGATCAGCGATTGGATCTCCTTTCGGATCTCCGCTTGGCGCCCTTCCGCCTCGGCCAGTGTGTGGATTGCCGCAACTTTCGCGGACCGGACAGCCTCATCCCGTGATGCAATGTCGTCCAGATACTTGTCTAATTGCCGGCGCCCGATGTTGGCATCCGCGGCGGATCCCGAAGGCGCCGGCGTCGAAGGCGCGCTTTGTCCCTGGGCGGGAATTGTTGTCCCCCCAAGACCGGCCAATGCAACCGGTGCAATGGCAAGAACAGCATTCAAAATGGCTCGTATCATGACTCTGTCTTGATACTGAATTTGGCGGCCTGTGGTCAACCGCCCTGGCTTGCGGCAAAACTTTGACAACGCCTCCTCCGGCGCCCGAATTTCCCTAAATAAGAATGGCCTCTCGTCCTCAAGAGGCCATGCCGCCACGAATCCTGTCTTCTACTTGAATCTGGAGCCGACGGTCAGACTTGAACTGACGACCTGCTGATTACGAATCAGCTGCTCTACCAACTGAGCTACGTCGGCCTGCTTTTCTTGTTGTCCTGCCTTTCGATTGTATCGTTGCGCCGGATCGAGGTAAAGCCGCGCGGCATCAGAACCAGCGAGTCAGCGCTACAATGCTGCCCATGCAATCCAACCCGATCGATGAATGGCAAAGACTCACCGCGCACTATCGCGAGCTCGGCGACGACGAGCTGCGCGAGCTGGCCGCGGGCTTCAACGATCTGACTGAAACCGCGCAGCAGGTGTTGCGCACCGAGATGAGGAGCCGCGGCCTCGGCGACCCGGAGACTGCAAGCCCCGCGCCGCTTGCCTCAAATGCTCCGCTCGCCTCGAATGCACCGGCCGCCGCGCCCTTTGCAGTCGGCGCCAGCGCGTCGATTCATGACCCGGCAGTCAATTCCATCATCGCTTTCGGGCGCCCGCCGGAACTCGTTACTGACACGCCCGCCGCCAGCCAGGAAGATGACCCAGTTGAGTACACGTGGAAGACGCCCTTGTGCGAGTGCGACACGTCGCAACAGGCGAGCGAACTCTGTGAAGCACTGAAGCAGGCAGGCATTGAAAGCTGGATCGAGAACCCGGCCACGCGCTCTCGCTACGCGGGCTTGGGCCTTTCCTACCCGCGCGTCCTTGTCGCCGCGGATCAGCTCGAGCAGGCACGTGCCATCGCCGCGCGTCCCATTCCGCCGGAGATTGTCGAAGCGACTGAAACGGAAGTGCCCGACTTCCAGCCGCCTGCCTGCCCGAAGTGCGGCGCCAGTGACCCCGTTCTCGAAGCCGTGGACCCAGCG
>Ga0224554_1001584_pt1 | contig 13922 bp, 9 predicted proteins | sample 714S22024metaG_FD_180666 | JGI IMG/M metagenome (GOLD analysis project Ga0224554, IMG submission 180666) | Peat soil microbial communities from Stordalen Mire, Sweden - 717 S2 20-24 | ecosystem: Environmental > Terrestrial > Soil > Wetlands > Peat | place: Sweden: Norrbotten County, Stordalen...
ATCGAAGCTGTCATAGTGAGCCTTCTCTCGCCCAACTATCGAAGCTGTCATCCTGAGCGAAGCCGCACACGGTCTTATCGTGTGCGGCTGAGTCGAAGGACCCCGATGAACTCCACGACATCACAACCGCCCGTCCCTTTCTCCCCACCCGCCCGCACCTTTCTCCGCACCCGCCCGCACCTTTCTCCCCACCCGCCCCCAAAAATCTTGTCAAGAAAAATCGTACAACGAACTCCATCCAAACGAGATAAACTGGCAAACTAGTCTCCCCAATCTGCTACAATTGAAATAGGGGGCTTCTGTCTATCTGTTCGTCTGTTCTATCTGTGCGGCGCAACATCGATTCGTTATGTCTGCGCGGCACAACATCGCCGATTCTACGTAAGTGCATTATTATGAAGATTTTATAAAATAAATAGCCTGGAATCAATATTTTACAGGCAAGATCCAGACCTGATCCAGATCAGGTCTAGATCTAACATGTTTAGATGGAAGATTTTAGGACTTTTAGGGGGGGTATACCCCTCCCCGTCTGACGATCGGCACCGGCCCGGCCAGCGTATAACCCGCAGCCGTCAAGCCTGTCTGCGTTTACAATCATCTGGAAGGATGATCGACGCGCAGCCATGCGACTCGCCAAGCCCCAACTCGTCGAACGGACCGGCCGCGTCATTGCCCTCGCGCTTCTCGCCGCCGCCCTCGCCGGTTGCCAGGGCATCGCCGGAATCCAGCCCGTCTCCGAGGTCCGCGTCATCGACGTATCGCCCGACGCGCCCGCGCTGGACATCTACCCCGGCCCGCCCCAGAGCACGCCGGCCGTCCTCTACAACGTCGGCTTCGGCACGGTCAGCTCCTACATCTCCGTCGCCGCCGGAGCGAGCACTCAGGCGGCCACCATCGCCGGAACGCAGCAGCAGCTCGCCACGGTGCGCGGCAATTTCCTGACCGGCAGCCAGTACACCGTGCTTGCCGGCAACATCAGCGCTAACCTGCAGATGACGGTGCTCAAGGACCAGTCCTTCCCCGCGCCAACCGGACAGGTGGCGCTACGCTTCCTCGACCAGGCCACGCGCGCCGTCGCCGTCGACATCTACCTTGTGCCGCCGGGCTCCTCGCCCGCCAGGGTCGCGCCCATCGACACCGGACTAAGCTACAGCAGCAACACGGGATACATCAACATCCCCAGCGGAACCTACTCCATCGTCGTCCTTCCCGCAGGCGCCGCTCCCGCCAGCGCCGCCGCGCCCCTCTACACCGGCAGCCGGATGAGCTACCCATCCGGCTCTGCCCGCACCATCCTCCTCATCGACCAGCAGCCGGCCACCCCATCCGGCCTGCAGGTCATCACCGCCGATGACTACGCCGCCGCCACAAACTAGTCTCAGCAGCCACAGGGAAATTCGATGCGGAGCCGGAGAAAGGATATGCGTCAGAGAAATCCATGACCCATAATAAAAAAATCTCCGTTGCCATGTGTACTTATAACGGCGAGAGATACTTGCTGGGACAGTTGGAGAGTATTGCATCGCAGACGCGGCTTCCTGACGAGCTTGTGATCTGTGACGACCGGTCCACGGATTCGACAGCGGAGATTATCCGGAGTTTTGCAGACTCGGCGTCGTTCCCTGTGCGGTTTAACCTCAATCCAGTGAATCTTGGTGGAGCCGCAAAAGGAATTACGAAGAACTTTGAGCAGGCGAGCAGACTTTGTACAGGAGACCTCATTGCCTTCTGCGATCAGGATGACGTGTGGTTGCCGCAGAAGCTGGCCCGCATGGCCCAGACCATGGAGGAGCAGCCACAACTGGGAGGGGTCTTTGTGGATGCGCAGCTAATTGATGACCAAGGAGTTCCGAAGGGAATACTGCTTTCCGAGACGACTGGGATGACTCGTAGCGAGCACGAGAGACTGATGCGTGGAGAGGTTCTTCCTGTACTTCTTTCCATGACAAAGGTATATGGTTGCACACTGATGGTCGATACCAGACTCCTCATGGAAATCCTGCCCGTTCCGCCTAACTGGTGGTTCGACGCGTGGGTCCCCTGCATGGTCGCTATTCACTCTAAACTGGAATTTATTCCCGAGCCGCTTTTCTATTACAGAATTCATGCGACTCAAAGCGGTGTTGGCGCTTCTCTGCCCACCGTGTCTGAAAAAGTGAAGCAATGGAAGCGCTCCGCAAAGGACTACTGGAGAGATTCCAAACCGCAACTTGCAGATCTTTACTCGAGGCTGGCATCCGAGAATAATCCAGGAATGAAACCCTATCTGGAATATATTGGCGGACGAATGGATTTGCTACGCTTCCGTGCCGATCTTCCATCGAATCCTATGTCGCGGGCGATCAAGGTAATTCCCATGATGAGTAATTATTGCCAATACTTCAATGGCTGGAAGAGTATGATCAAGGACCTGACAACCTGATGCTTTGCTCAATTTACTGCGATTTGCCTGATTGTTTAGGTCTCGCAACACAACCCATCGAGAACCGGAATTGTGGACTGCCGATGGCGCTTGTGCAGGGTGTGGCAGTGATTCAAGTAAGTACAAGCGGCAAAATGGGGAGAGTTTCTTAATGTTCTTTCGCGCTAGGCGGGCCTTGGGACGGGCCTGGTTCGACTTCAACTGTCGCGCTCTGTTGCGTACGCCGCCGATTCATTCGAACGACGACCTGCTCACGCTTGTCTCGATGCTTTGCCATGGCGAAGTAGTGATGTATCTGCTGGCGGTGAAGTCCTTCTCCGGGCAGCTTGGACGCAACCCGAAAGTCGTGATTCTTGATGACGGAACACTGACGAAATCGGATTATGCCACTCTGCAAGCACATATACCGGGAGTGCGGATTGTTCTTATCTCTGAAGTTCCTCCAGACCGTTGTCCGAAGGGGAGTTGCTGGGAGAGGCTACTCCTTATCAGCGATCTGGTGAAGGACTCCTATGTAGTGCAACTCGACTCCGACACACTCACTGCGAACTCGATTGCTGAGGTTGCGCAGTGCATCGATGCGAATCGAAGCTTCACTCTTTTGGGCGATGGTTCGCATCCAGAGATCGAGCCAATGGTGAGCGCGTGCGCGCGATCGAAGACGAACCTGAGTCCGATGGTGCAGGCAGTCTGCGAGCGGTCCTTCGATCAACTGCCGGAAAGCGCATCGTTGAAGTATGTTCGTGGCAATGCCGGGTTCACCGGATTTGCGAAGGGGGCCATTGATCGGGAGAAGATTATTTGGTTCTCCGACCTGATGCGGCGTATTGCGAATGAAAAGTGGGACGAATGGGGCAGCGAGCAGGTAACATCGAACCTACTTATAGCAAACTCTGGGAACGCGCATGTGCTGGAGTTTCCCAAGTACCTTTCTTACTGGGCGCACGCCGAAGTTCCCTACGACGATGCGTCGTTCATTCACTTCATCGGGCCGCATCGCTTCTCAAACGGTTTCTATATCAGGAGCGCCAGGAAGGTCATTGCGGCTCTGGCAGATGCTTCAGGGTTGAAGGCATAGCGAATAGTCGTTACTTATTTGCGCGGTCTGACAGCGATTGGGCGTGTCATCCCTTGGAGAGCAGTTTCTCGTAGGCACTCGCGATGCGAGTCATCATGACTTCGGTGGTGAAGTTCTCTACAACAGTGGCTCTTCCGGCTGCGCCCATTGCCTTTGCCTGAGACTGATCGGAAAGCAGCCGCGAGATGGCTGCGGCGAGCGCCGCAGGATCATCCGGGGGGACCAGGAAGCCAGTGAATCCATCTTTCACCGCCTCTGAATTTCCCCCGACGTTGGTGGCAACGACGGGAAGAGAGGCAGCCATGGCTTCGATGATTGCATTGGAGAAGCCCTCGCTGCGCGAGGGAAGGACAAAGATGTCCGCCGCTGAGAGATGTTGGCGCATGTCTGTAACGCCACCGGCAAAATGAAAGCGATCGGAGAGGTTGAGATCGCGGACCAGAGCTTGCAGTTCGGCGAAGTAGTCGGGCTCTAATACATCGCCGGCGATACTGAACGAGACGTTGGGGAAGTGCGGCACGATGGACGCGGCTGCCTTGATAAAGACGTCGTGGCCTTTCACTCGGCGGATATTGCCCACTGCTGTGACGAGAAGTTCGTCTGAAGGAGTCGCTGGGCTGGATGCGGTATCCCAATCGCGGAGATCGAGACCGTTGTAGATGGTCTGGACGCGAGCGGGATCGATTCGATCCACCTCGATGCAATACTGACGAACTTGCTCCGAAACGGCGAAGACTGCATCGGGAACGCCGGCCATGAGGCGATAGGCGAGGCGGTGCTTGCGGGCGCGCAGTATTCCCATGTCTCTGCGGCTCCAGATCAGCTTTGCGTTTGACATGGTTTTCGTTACAAATCCAGCCCAGAGATCGGAGCTCTCGAAATAAGTCTGGACGATTTGGATCTGTTGTTGACGAATAAATGTTCTGAGATCGAGAGCAGATCGAAGGGCCGTAAGGTCATAGGTGCGCTGCAAGGGAAGCAGGTAGATGGAACACGGGGGCGACGTGAGAGCGAGTACGGCGCTTTCAGGGTGGACAGAAAAAGTCAGAATGGATGCGCGGTATCCATACTGAGGCAGAAGGGCCGCGAGCTTGAGGACAATCCGTTCTCCTCCGCCGAGGGTCTTGGGAAACTGATCGAGCACAATCAGGACGTGAGGCAGTGCGGAGTTCTCCGCTTGCTTGCGATTCAACACTCCCGGCGGCAATGCGGTGATCCTGCTCATCGTAAACTTTCCAGCGAAAAAGTGTGGACGCAGATAAAAGTAAGAAAAAATGGGGGAAGATAGTTAACGGTAGGCCATGTATGGGTTGATCGTGTTGGCGGAATCAACCTCACCTTGTGGTGCGATTGATTCCGATTCGATGAGATGGGTTGCGCGAATCGCTGCTCCAACGAGCACCCAAAGAAGCCCGGTGATTTCAAGATAGGTCCAACGGTCGCCAAAAAAGTTTGCAACGATGCAGGAGCAGGTTGCTAGAAGAAGGCCCAGGCCCAGACCTTGATAGAGCGGGTCGGTTGCGCGCTTAAAGAGTCGGTAAGACATTGCGAGCAATTGTTGAAGCAGAATAAAAGCGATGATAAGGCCTATGATTCCGGTTTCCACCATCACCTTGACATACCAGTTATGAGTGTCTTTCAGGTTGTCGACGTGCTCTCCCATCTGAAAAGTTGCGTAGCCAGTTCCGACAATTGGACTGTGGAGGATCGACTTTTCCGCATTCTGCCAAAGGTCGACCCGCTCCTGGGCTGAGGCCTCGAGTTGTCCGTTGGAGTTTTCGGTCATGGTAATCCGCTCGCGGACGGGGGCAGGCACGACCGTCTGCCAAGTCAGCAGGAAGATTCCAAGGACCAGAAGCAGTTTTCGATCTTTCAATAGGCCCAGAACAAGGACGCTGAGAAGCACTGCGAGATACCCTCCGCGTGAGAACGTGTACATGGTTGCAAGCAGTGTGACCGCGACTAATCCGTAGCATAATATTTTGATCTTTATTTTCTTAACAAATTGCGTAAATCCCCAAAAGAACATTGCAAACTGCGCCAGAAATGCCGCCGTCTGGTTTGAGCCGTAGGCGAGCGGACCGCCACCGCGTTTGTCCTCGTCGAAAGTCGTCCAGGTTCTCGTCATGCTCTCCAGAATGCAACTTCTATCGATGAACAAAAGGGAGATGGCGGTAATGAGGACGACGTTTCTAATCGCTTTCCGGTCTTCGATAACCAAGCCTGCCGCTACAAAGACCAGTGGAATGACCATGTAGTCTTTCCATGTAACGAAGTTAATGTCAGAGAGCCAAAGTGGTGCGGGGGCATTTGAAAGCGCCACGCCGATCCACATCGAAAGATAGAGATAGACCGCAAAGACGAGCCAGATCAGGTAGAGCTTCGATTTAGGAAGGCGCTTCCCGTGGATGAGAGCTCCGACGATAACTGCCAGGACAAGAATCGTCATCATGTTGGCGCCCAGCGGATAGTCGATGAAGTGGTCTCGCAGCAGGCGGTACGGGAGGAAAGGGAGCATATAGTAGAGGCCAAGAAGGGGCCTTCCGCCTAACGAGACTAGGCACATGATCCAGAACCCCAAGTAGGCGGCCAGCGGGATGAAGTGTCCAATGCCTGTTCCAAACATGCGATCCCCGTAAGTCTGCGAGCGAATGCAAAAGGACTCGCCGCAGACTGACTTAGTTTACTAGACCCAAACCCTATTTCTTCCTGCGATGAAATTGTAAAACGCAAGTGATGCCGCAGCGTTAAGCATGACAAATGTGCTGGCGATAGCGACTGGCTTGAATTTTCTGAATGTTGGGCTCCCCACCCCAATGGCGGCCAGAGCATAGAAGAGTATCTGGAGCCAGAAAACGGATCGGTAGAATGACCCAGTGGATAGTGCGGAGGCCATCAGCATCAGGATCAACAGCAATGGAACCAGGAGTCGCAGGAGCTTATGGCTGACGAGACGGAAGAGCAGAGGGTTCGCCGGCGAAAGCAGCCATGGCGCTAACTGCAACAACTGATAATTCCCGGTCAGGGTACGAATCTTACGCGAGAACTCCTTGCCTTTTTCGCTGAATAGCTGGTCGCGCGCTATTGCTGAGGGCTGAAATACGACGCGCTTTCCTGCGCGCGCCACATGCATGGGCACAAACACGTCGTCGAGAATAGTCCCTGATGGCATTTCTGTATAGAGTTCACGACGGATTGCATAGATGGCCCCAGTTACTCCGACGACAGAGCCTGACTCGGATTCGAGCTTACGCACAATTTTTTCGATTTTCCAGTAGATGCCGAGAGCATCGGAGACGGGTGCGTTGGCGCTTGTTTCGAGCAGCAACTCTCCGCTTACGGCACCCACGTTTGAATCGGCGAAGCAGGAGACGAGTTTGAGGATTGCGTTCGGATCGACCAACTGCCGTGCATCCTGAAAGACCAGGATCTCGCCGGTGGCGTGCTTAACAGCCTCGTTCAAGGCGCAGGCTTTTCCATTCGACTGGTCGAGGATGACGGGGGAGATTGAAGAACCGTGCATCTGCAGAATGCTGGCAGTCCGATCTGTCGATCCATCCGAGGCGATGACAATCTGAAGCCGGTCCTTCGGGTAATCCAGAAGGCGAAGGTTCTCCAGTTTGGCAGGCAGATTCGCTTCTTCATTGCGGGCCGCGATAATAATAGAAACGTCGGGCAGGATCGGCCTCTGGAGTATGGGGCGTTCGTGCAGCCTGACCTGAAGCCACAACCAAATCGCATAGCCGAAATATGCGTAGGCCACTAGTGCGAGGCAGAGCCAGAAGAGCGGCTTCATGGGGCGCTCCGGAGAAGCGGTAACGCATTGGCGGGTGACAGGATCACGCCACTCGCAGGGCAGTTGGCGACCTGCCGGGCGATAGCTCCGTGGAGGCTGTGCAACGCCGTTCTGTGAGCGATCGTTCTCAGGGGCACAAGCTCCTCATGCAGGCCTACAGCAGGCCAGGGTTCAGCCGAGCACTGCTTTCCCTGATGATACGTCATCCGGCCTCATGAGCAGGAGGCAATCTAATCCAAAAGCGGAGTCGGAAGCGCTGTTATGGATGCAGCCCGCGATACCGAAATTGAATGCCGTTCATTTCAGCATTGAACCAGGACGCTGCTACCATCGCTTATGCGCTCAAGGGATTGCCTGAGCCTTTGAAAGCCAGTAAAGTCGAGATGTTCCCGTCATGGTTTGAAGTTGGCAAGAAGGAGTTCTGGCTTGGAACTGCGAGTACGACATATCGCGCGAAATGTGCTGTTCAACTGGTTTGGAACGATTGCCAATTTGGCAGTCGGTTTCTTTCTGTCGCCATTTATCATCCATCGACTGGGGAATGTTGCCTATGGCATCTGGGTGCTGGCAATAGGAGTCGTGGCCTACCTTGGCCTTCTGGACCTTGGGATGCAAAGTGCGGTCCTGCGGTTTGTCTCCAAGGGGCACACGCAGAACGATCATCAGGGGGCGTCGGAGGCAATCTCTGCAGCTTTGTGGGTTCGCTTACAGATCAGCGCGCTCATCCTTGTGCTGAGCGCCGGACTGGCAGCGGTATTTCCGCTCGTATTCAAGGTTCCGGCTGAACTAGCGGGCGATGCCAGAAAAGCCATCCTGCTGACCGGCGTCAAGATGGCGATTACGATGTCGATTGGCGTTGTTGCGGGGGTGCTGTCCGCGCTCAACCGATATGACCTGCAGAATTACCTGAGTATAGTGCAAACAGCGGTGCGCGTGATTGGAGTCGTGGCCGTGTTGCGCACGGGCCACGGCATCGTCGCGATTGCCGTATGCGAGCTGATTGCGGTATTGATTTATAACGCCCTTCTGGTGTGGGTTGCGCACAGGCTTTATCCTCAACTGCAAATCCTGCTGAACAAGCCGAAGAGAGAGACGCTGAAGCGGATCTGGACATATAGTTCCTATGCTTTTCTGACGACGGTCGCGGTCCAGTTGATCTACCAGACCGACTATATTGTAGTTGGCAAATTTGTTTCAGTTGCGGCTGTGACTTACTATGCGATTGCCTACTCGCTCTGTAGTTATACAAGCCAGGCAGTCAATTCGATGGGCGCCACATTTGTCCCGGCTGCGAGCACCTATGAGGCCGCCGGCGATAGCAATAGCCTGTTGATGCTCTACAAGAACGGGACCCGCGCCACGCTCGCGGTTTCATTGCCCATCCTGATCACTCTGATGGTCCGCGGCCGCAGTTTTATCGGCCTTTGGATGGGGCCGCAGTACTCACACCGTTCAGGAACCGTCCTCATTATTCTCTGCTCGGCATATCTGTTTGCGTTCGCCAATCGAACCGCGCAAGCGATCGCCTTTGGGGTTGAGAAGCACAAGATGGGCGCGATATGGGCGACTGGGGAAGGCATTACCAATTTAGCGCTGAGCATTGTACTGGTCCACCGGTATGGGATATATGGCGTGGCCATCGGAACCATGGTCCCCAGTTTAGCGGTGAATCTTGTTTTGTGGCCGGGCTATATCTCCAAGCTGGTGGGACTGAGTTACTCTGAAGTTGTGTGGAAGGTGTGGGCACCGGTTTATTTGTCCTCGATTCCTTTTGCCATTGCCACATACGCTGTGAATGTCCGCTTTCCTGCCCACAATCTCATGGTTTTTTCCCTCCAGATAATTGCTGTTCTGCCAATCTTCTTTATTACGATTGGGCTGGTATTTCACAGTTATGTCCGCAACGAGATAATTCCTAAGTTGAAATATGCGATGCTGGACAGGAAATAATATGGACCTTGACATCATTATTCCGACTTACAATCGGGCGCATTTGCTCAAGGACTGCCTGAGAAGCGTCTTCGTTGCGGCTCGCCCGAAAGACCTGAATATTACCGTAGTCGCAGTCGACAACAATTCGGGAGATAACACAAGAGAGGTTGTGCAGTCGTTTCTGGAACTGCGCGACCTTCCCGTCAGATACATTTTTGTTGGGCGTCCAGGGAAGTCGGCGGCGCTCAATGAGGCGCTGGCACAAACAGAGGGCGAATTTGTGGGCCTTATCGACGATGATGAGCAGCTTGATCCTGCATGGTTCGAAGTTGCCTATCGTGAACTCTCCGCTGCTGCGCCGGTTGACTACATCGGCGGTCCCTGCCATCCCAACTGGGAACATGCGGCGCCGGATTGGCTTCCGGTTGCCTATCCCGGGGCGATCGGGATTGTTCTGCGGCCTGCGCGCACAACGTTCTCGCATGAGTTCGGAGGAATGTTGATGGGCGGCAACGCCGTCATTCGCAGGGCAACTTTGGAGAGAGTGCTGCCGTATCCCGAACGACTTGGGAAGATTGGCAACAAGATCCGAAGCGGTGAGGATGAGGTCATCTACCATCGTCTGCTTGGTATTGGCGCATGGGGAATTGTAGTGCCGGACCTGATCGTTACCCACTGGATACCGGCTGAACGCATGACCAAGAGCTACTTCCGAAGATGGATCGTCGGGCGAGGAATCTCGGTCGGCTGGCAACTCCGCGAAAGAGGATTCAAAGAGCCTGGACTGCTGGGAATTCCGAGGTATAAGTTTGGCGCTTGCTTCCGGGCGCTTTGGCCAATGCTGACCGCGAAGCCGCAGAGAGAACGCTTTACGGCCCAACTTTCTGTCCTCGACTGTTTCGCAACGCTCTACGGTCGTTACTTCTACTGAGTCTCGAATCTGGTCTGTTGACTCTCCTTTCTCGAATCTCGAACCATGAACCATGAACCTTGTGCTGGTCATGTGAGTGGGAGCTGTTCGCGTTGGCGGGTGCGCGAGCCGGTGGTGATGATGAGGGCGGCGGCGAGGATGAGCGCGCCTCCGGTGCGGGCGCTGGGGCCGAGACTCTCGTGCAGGAGGAAGACGCCGAGCAGGGAGCCGATGAGAGGCTCCATGTTGAGCAGGACGCCAGCCTGGGATGCGGGGACCTGGGTGAGTCCCCAGTTCCAGAGCAGGGTGGTGGAGGCGGTGCAGAGGAGTCCGCTGGCGGCAAGAGCGAGCCAGGCCTTCAGCGAGATGGCTGCGATGGGCGGCGGGCCGAAGGGCTGGCGATAGAGGATGGGGACGATGAGGAGGAGCATTGCGGTGCCGGCGGCGACACCGTAGGCGGTGACAGTGACCGGGCTGTGGTGCTGCATCAGGCGCTTGTTGATGAGAATCCAGGCGAGGGCGATGACCAGCGAGAGGACGACGAGCAGGTCTCCGACGAGGGTTGGGCCGGTTGGGTCGAGGGGTTGGCGAGCGGCGGTCCCGTGAGCGCTGAAGGCGATGAGCGTGGCGCCCAGGGTGGAGGCGGCGAGGGCGAACCAGCCGGTCCGGTCCATGCGCTCGTGGGCGAAGAGGGTTGCGCCGACGGCGAGAATGACCGGCATGACGCCCACCATCAGCGAGGCGTGAGAGACGGTGGTGAGGGCGAGGCCGGAGAACTGGATGAGGAACTGGAGCGGGATTCCGAGGAAGGAGGCGAGCAGGAGGAGGCCCCAGTCGGCGCGGCTGAAACGGGGCCGATGAAGCAGGAGAAGAGGAGTGAGCGCGAGGGTGGCGAAGAGGAAGCGGTAGAGAACCATTGCGCCGACGTTCATCTCAGCCAGAGCGAACTTGCCGAAGAAGAAGCCGCATCCCCAGAGGGAGCTGGCGAGGGCGCAGGAGGCGAAGCCGAGAGCGCGGGATTTCATCGGTTGCGACATATCATGGCAGAAGCTAACCGGGCCGGTGCTGGATTTCAGGGGGTACACCCCCCGGGGGTGAATAGCGTAAAGTATTCAAAAAAAGTAAGTTAAGCTCGCGCTATGCGCGAGACGTATTTAAGGCGAAGATCCGGCTGGTTTCGGTTGCGCCGGTGCTGCGCGTTCTCCTTTGTGTGCGAAAAAGTCTCAAAGTATTCAAAAAAGGCATGTTAAGTCTGGACTGGGTCTGGACTAAGTCTGGACTTTGCATGCAAAGTATTGATTCCAGGATGCTTATTTTGTAAAGTATTCATAATAATGCGCTTATGTTGAGTCGGCGATGTTGTATTCCGCCGACAGAACATATAGATAGACGCCCCCTATTTAATTGTAGCAGGTTGGGGAGACGAGTTTGTCAGTTTATCTAGTTTAGATAGAGTCGTTTGCGCGATTTTTCTTGACAAGGTTATGAGCGGCGGGGTTCGCGCGATTAATGGGGCATCCGGCAGAAGCAGATTCCTGCGCTACGCTGCGGAATGACAAACAAAGAGTGGGACGTAGACCCCACCTTAGCGACGATGAGACCGTCGCGAAGATAGGGCACCTGGTTCGAGAGGTGGGGCAGCCGGTTCGGGAGGTGAGAGCTACCAGATGCGGCAGGATTTGGCTGGGGCCATGGGGGCGTTTGGTTTGCATCCGAAGGCGGGAGCGAAGCCGGGCTGGTTGACGATGACGCCTTCGACGCGGAAGCGATCGGGGGAGTGGGGGTCCTGGAGGGCCTGCGCGCGGACGGACTCGGGGCGGGCGTTCTGGCACCAGTTCTGGCTGAAGGCGATGTAAAAGCGCTGCGCGGCGGTGAATCCGTCGCGTTTGGCGGCGAGGTCGATGTGGTCGTCCTTGGCGCGCTGCATGTAGGCCATGAAGGCGAGCAGGAGGCCACCGTTGTCGGCGGTGTTCTCGCCCAGGGTGAGATGGCCGTTGACATGGACGTTGTCGGCGGGGTTCTTCTCCTCGACGGCGGTAAATGTGCTGTACTCGTTGGCCAGGCAGTCGGTTCGGGTGGTGAAGTTCTTGAGGTCCGCGGGGGTCCACCAGTCGTCGAGGTTGCCTTTGGCGTCGAATTTGCGGCCCTCGTCGTCGAAGCCGTGGGTGAGCTCGTGTCCGATGACGGCGCCGATGTGGCCGTAGTTGACGGCGTCATCCTGGGTGCGGTCGTAGAAGGGGGGTTGCAGGATGCCGGCGGGGAAGTTGATGTCGTTCATGCTGGGGTCGTAGTAGGCGTTGACGGTGGGCGGGGTCATGCCCCACTCGGAGTGGTCGACGGGCTTGCCGATTTTATTGAGCTGGCGGTCGTTCTCGAAGGCCTCGGCGCGCAACTGGTTTCCGGCGGCGTCGGAGGGGGCGATGGTGAGGGTCGAATAGTCGCGCCACTTGTCTGGGTAGCCGATCTTGTTGGCGACGGCGGCGAGCTTCTGGTGGGCGCGGAGCTTGGTGGCGGGCGACATCCAGTCGATCTGGTCGATGTCGCGGCCCATGGCGGACTCGATGTCGCGGACCATCTCGACCATCTTGGCCTTGCTGTCTCCGGCGAAGTATTGATCGACGTAGACCTTTCCGAGCGCCTCGCCGAGGGCACCGTTGACGTAGTTGGAGCAGCGCTTCCAGCGCGCCTGCTGCTGCGGCTGTCCGCGCAGGATGGTGCCGTAGAAGTTGAAGTTCTCGTCGTCGAACTGCTTGGGCAGGTTGCGCGCGACGGTGGTGAGGAGATGGTAGCGAAGATAGGCCTGGATGGTGGGGATGTCTGTGGTTTTGAGCTGATTCGACAGCTCCGGCCAGAAGTCGGGGGTGGCGTTGTTGATCTCGGTGACACGCGGGGAGTGGATGGCGTCTTCAAAGTCGGTGAAGGAGGGGCCGGTGAGCGCCATGAAGGTTTCGATGGGCTGGAGGTGATAGGTCTTTTCGGGATCGCGCATATCGACGACGCCGAGGGAGGCCTTGGCGAGGGCGGTCTCCAGCGTCATGATGTTTGCGGCGTCAACTTGCGCCTGGGCGGGCGTGCTGCCGGCGAGGGTCAAGATTTTGGCGACGTGGGCGACGTAGTCGGCGCGGAACTTGACGTCTTTATCGCCGGTGCGGAGGTAGTAGTCTTTTTCCGGCATGCCGAGGCCGCCCTGCTGGATGAAGGCGATCTGCTTGGTGGCGTCCTTGAAGTCCTGCTGCTCGCCGTATCCGAAGAAGACGTCGACGCCGATGCGTTGGAGCTTGCCGAGAAGGGCGGAGAACTGGGCGCGGCCGAGGATGCCGTTGCCGTTGCCGTTGCCGTTGCCGAGGGCGGCGATCTCGTCGAGCAGCGGCTGGATGGACTTGAGGCCGGCGGCGTCGATGGCGGAGGTGTTGCTACAGGCGCTGAAGTAGTCGCCGATCTTCTGCTCGTCGGGCGTGCGGGAGCTGCCACCGGAAGCGGCCTTCTCCAGGATGGCGTTGAGCGACTGGGTGTTGACGTTGTAGAGGACGTGGAAGGCGTCGGCGGAGGCCTGATCGGCCGGGATGGGGTGATTGGCGTTGAAGTTGCCGCAGGCGAACTTGTACATGTCGGTGCATGGGTCGGCGGTGAGGTCCATGGAGGAGAGATCGAGGCCGGGAAGAGGTTTTTCGACGGTGCGCGTCGCGGGCGCGGGCGCTGCGGCGGGCGCGGGGGCGGATTTGGCGGGCGGGGCGGCGGGGACGGCGGGTTGCTGGGCGAGCGCGGGAGGGGTGAGAGCGAA
>Ga0224554_1001587_pt1 | contig 13901 bp, 8 predicted proteins | sample 714S22024metaG_FD_180666 | JGI IMG/M metagenome (GOLD analysis project Ga0224554, IMG submission 180666) | Peat soil microbial communities from Stordalen Mire, Sweden - 717 S2 20-24 | ecosystem: Environmental > Terrestrial > Soil > Wetlands > Peat | place: Sweden: Norrbotten County, Stordalen...
TCCGGTGCCCCACGTCGCCGCGCCGGAAGAGAATCAGGCCGGGTTTCAGTTCCTCTTTCTCGGTAAGAAACGCCATGTTGCCTCCTGCTGTTTATTCCGTTCTGTGCAGTTTCCGTGCAGATTTTCCCTGCAAGTCGTTGATTCTTCGTAGCTGTGCAGGCTTTGTATAGAACATCATAACAGAATATGTTGTTTATTTATAATTATTTATGATATAGTTGTCATCCTGAGTGAAGGTCGCCGCAGCGACCGGAGTCGAAGGACCTGCTTTTGCTTTTGCTTTTGCTTTTGCCTTTGTTTTTGCTTTTGCTTTTCGCCGCTCCCCTTCCACAGCTGGGTGCCCCATCCTTGCGATTCCTTCTATCGCAAGGGTGGGAAACCACAAAAGCCAAACCCCAATGTTTTGAAAGGACGCAGCCGGTTCCTCGTCGCGCAGCCGCATGCTTCCCACAAAACCGACTTTTGGGGGCATATCCAGAAATGCACCAATAATCAGCACATTCTACGTCTGTTAAGCCGCTAGGAAGACCTCATGCGAACTGCGGGCCCATCTAGAAACGCTCCTGAGTTCGGTAACTCTGGAGACCTCTTCTCACGAAGGCAGCGGCACGATAAGTAGGGGTACGGGAGGTACTCTGGAGCACTTGAACTGCCCCCTGCGCCGGAAGCGGCCTTCACGTGCGCGCGCGGCTCTTGCGCAGCGCTTCCTCCAGTTCCTTGCGCTCTTCTATGTCCTCCCAGCCTCCGTACCAGCGGACAATCTCGCCCGCTGGCCCATAACGCGGCGACCCGCGGGATCGCAACCACCTCCACTCCCCCTGCGCGGTCTTGACCCTGTACTCGACATCGATCGACTTGCCGAAGTGCATCGCCTGCTGCAGGGTCTTCAACGTGGGCCCCAGATCTTCCGGGTGCAGCGCCTCCAGCCATCCAAGGTTGACCGCCTGCTCCTTTCTCATCCCCACCAACTGCGACCATCGGGAACTGACATACATAAAGTCTCCGTCGGCATCCCGAATCCACGGCATTTGCGGACTGAGCTCGGCCATATGCCGGATGTCATCTTCGCTCTCATGCAGCGCATCTTCGGCCAGTTTGCGTTCAGTAATATCCACGATGGCGACCGAAACGCCGATCACTTCCTGTGCTTCGTCGAAGGCCGGCTGGTAAGACACAAGGATCGTCAGGTCCGGTTCTCCCGGCCTGGAGGATGGCATGGAAACCTCCTCACCCGCGATTGCCTCGCCCTGCAAGGCGCGCAACAGGAACGGCTGAACCAGTGGAAACAAATCAGGAATCATCTCCTGCACTTTGTTGCCGATATGGGCCGCCACCGAGGCGCCATTCAGATCGGCAAGCCGCCGGTTGAGGCTCACGTAGCGAAGGTTGCAGTCAAGAAAACATAAGCCCACCGGCGCTCCATTGTAGATTGCCTGCAATTGCGCCAGGCGCTGCTCCGGCAACGCCTCCAGGCTGGGAATACGCTCCTCGTCCTGCTGCGTCGACATTTTGTTGGACAGTGTCCGCGGTGCGGCTGCGAGCATATCGGGTATCCGCTCGGCCGGCAAAGGGCGCCCGTAGAGCCAGCCCTGCCCCAGGTCGCACCGAGCCACAGCAGCATATTCGCCTGCTCCTCTGTCTCTACGCCTTCCGCCACGGTGATCATGCCAAGGCTGTGCCCCAGGCCGACCACCGCTGCCACGATCTTGCGGCTCTCGCGCTTGCCGGTCATGGATTCGATGAAGCTGCGGTCGATCTTCAACTGGCTGAACGGCAGCGCCTGAAGGTGGCGCAGGCTCGAATATCCGGTTCCAAAATCGTCCAGCGCCAGCCGGCAGCCCATCTCCTTGAGCTCGATGGCTATCATCCGAGCGGGTTCCAGGTTGTTGACAAGGGCGCTCTCGGTAATCTCCACCATCACCCGTTGAAGCGGGAACCCGGAGTCCTTGGCCGCTTCGCGAATCTGAAAGGGCAGGCTGCGATAATGCAACTGAATCGGCGAAAAGTTGAAGGCCAGCACAAGCGGCTCCGGCAACAGCGGCGCCGACATGAATGCCTTCCGCATAATCTGGTGCGTAAGGCTTCCGATCAGTCCGTGCTCTTCCGCCAGTGAGATGAAATTCTCCGGGAGGATCAAGCCAAGGTCGGGGTGTTGCCACCGCGCCAGGATCTCAAACCCAGCCAAGCGGCCAGTGCGCAATTCCACGATGGGCTGAAAGCATGGAACGATTGCATCGCTTTCAAGCGCCCGGCGCACGTCGATCAGGTCAACGGCCACTGGTTCATGCTACTCCGTTGCGACGGTCAAGGAGAAGACCAATCCGATACTTATTAGAGCGTGTTTCATAAATGCCATCCAACCCTACTCCGTCCATTGAAATCAATGGTTCACGGGTCGGGAAAATGTTTATGAAATACGCTCTAAGAAGAAAAAACTGGTTCTCCCTCACATTTGGTGCACCTTGATATACAGGCTGGCGGTTAAGTCACCCAAGTTCGACACGGATTCGTAACGGTAAGCGCCCTTCCATTGACTGACTCGATGACGCTCTGGAGCATCCCCGACCCGGAAACCGAAGCCCTGGACGGAACGGCAATCTGTATGCGAGATATGTATATATGGCTTCAAAAGGGGGGGCAAAAACGATCGGAAACGGGGCAAAAACCATCAATTTTGAGCTGTTTTACGCGCTTTATGTTGGGTTCCAGCCGGACCCTCTGCGGTTTTTTGCGCCCTTGGAACAGCACGTTTTTGCCACTCCGCATGAGCCCCTTCCGTTTGTAGGCTTGGAGGCCGGCATTTTCCTTCTTTTTGTAGGCTTATATCACTACGCAGTTTGTACGCTTACAGCACTACGCAGTTTCACAGTGCGCTGAATTCCTCGCTGCCCCGCCGGCCCCTGATCCCTGGCCCTGACCCCAGATCTCTGTTTCCGCATCTAGTTAGAAGGAGCCGTCCCGAATGAAGAACCTCCTCGCCCTGAGCCTGCTCGCCTGCGCCGCCCTCCCGGCGCAGCAGATTCCCGCGTCCACGGAACTGCCGGGCAGCCCCTTCGTCATCAAGCAAACCTGGATCGTGGGCGGCATCGGGCCCTGGGACTACCTCACGATGGACCCCGGCACGGAACGACTTTACATTGCCCATGGCGACGCCGTGCAGGTGGTGGATGTGACCACCGGCACCGTCGCCGGCCAGATCGTCGGCCTGCGCGAGGCCCACGCCATCGCCCTCGACGACACCGGCGAGTTCGGCTACATCAGCGATGGACCGGCCGGCCAGGTAAAGGTCTTTGACCGCCGTTCGTTCGCCGTCGTCGCCAGCATTCCCACCGGCCCCAACCCCCGCGCCCTCGTCCTTGAACCACAGAGCAGGCTCCTCTTCGCCATCTGCGCCAGCCCCCTTGCTGTGACCCCACCGCAACCCTCCGCCAGTCAGGCAAAATCTTCCCCCGGCGCCACCACCCGCTCTTCCCAGCAGAACAGCAACCCGCAGCCTGTCCCGAACCTGGAAATCAAGACCTCCATCACCGTTATCGATGTGCAAACCCGCCAGCCGCTTGGTGAAATCCTCATGCCCGGCAACTTGGGATTTGCGCAAAGCGACGGCAATGGCCAGGTGTTCATCCTCATCGTCAACCGCAACCAGGTTGCCCGTCTCGATGCGCAGGCCATTGCATCGTTGCTGCACAGGCGCTCCGACGCCGCCGCTCCCACCCAGCCCAATCCATCCCAGCCCAGCCCCGCAATCGAAACCGCCCCGCCCATCGTGCTGGACTGGAGCCATGAATCCCGCCCAGCCCAATCCTCCGAGAATTCCCTGCGCTTCTTTGCCCTTGGGCCCGACTGCCTCGAAGCCCGCAGCCTGGCCGTCGACGGCAAACACCTGCGTCTGTTTGCCGCCTGCAACAACATGAAAATGACGGTGCTCAACGGCGGCACCGGAGAAGTTGTTGCATCGCTCCCCATCGGCCCCGGCGTGGAAGCGATTGGCTACGATCCCGGCCGCGGCCTTATCTACACCGCCAACGGAGGCGCCAATGGAAGCCTCACCATCATCCATCAGGACGTCACCGACACCTATGCCGAGATCCAGAACCTGCCCACTCGCCAGCGCGCCCGTACACTGGCCGTGAACCAGGACACCGGCCAGGTCTACCTCGTCACCGACCTCCTTGGCGTGAACGTCGCTCAGCCCGGCGGCATCGGAACCCTCAAAACCGCATCGGTGAACGGCAGCTTCCAGGTCCTGGTCATAGGCAATTGAACTGAGCCCATTTTGAGTGAACCGAACCCATTTTTGAGCCTCCTGGGGGCCATCACTGATTGAATTCACCTTGTTCATTTTCGGTCACACCATCCTGCTCTTGAGTGGCACACTGAATGTATGCTTGAAATCGTCACCAGGCACGACCTTCCCACGCTGCTCCTCATTGACGACGACATGGTCAGTCGAGAGGTCATGGCCACCGTCCTCACCATGAGCGGCTATACCGTCCACACCGCTGCCGACGGCCCCGCGGCGCTGGATCTGCTAGCCGCCGGAGAGTGCGTTCCTGGCGTCATCCTGATGGACGCCCAGATGCCCGGCCTCAGCGGAACCCAATTGATTGAGCAACTTCGCGCCCTCACTCAGGCCCGCCTCTATACCATCAGCGCCAGCAATGCCCCGGACCAGGTGATCGCCGCCGCCGACGGTTTCCTGCTCAAGCCCTTTACTCCCGAAGCCCTGACCAAGCTGATTGAGGAGCACCAGGCGCAGTTGCAGCCCCCCGCCGCCGACGGCCTGGATTCTGATGAAACCATCGTCAACCCCGAAACCCTGGCCCAGCTCCGCGAGATGATGCCCGAGACCGCGGTCCGCCAGATCTACCAGGCCATCGTCGCCGATTTGGGCCGCCGTATAGCCGCACTTGAGGCCGCCATCGCCAAAGGCGACGACCCCGAGGTGCGCCGCATCGGCCACGCCATCAAGGGCGGCTGCTCCATGGCCGGCGCCCTCCAGGTCGCGCGGATGGGGGCGGTGATTGAGGGGGGAGGCATTGGGGTTACCGGTTCCGGCGTTAACCATCTGGATAACGGGTCTACCGTGCTGCGCGATTTGCGCGCCGCCGCCGCCAACCTCCAGCGTATGCTAGAGGCTGAATTCCAGGCGTAGTAAAACTCTGCCGGGAGGTTAGCCGATCACATGGAAAAACCCATTCGAATTGTAATCGCCGACGATCATCCTGTAGTCCGCATCGGGGTGCGCAACATGCTCTCCGAAAAGGACGGCTTCGACGTGGTCGGCGATGCCAACGACGGCGACGAAGCCATCACCCAGACCCTCGAGCTGGAGCCCGACATTCTGCTGCTCGACGTGCAGATGCCGCGCCTGCCCGGCCTGGAGGCCATGCGCGCCATCATGAACGGCACACCCACCGTCAAGATTCTCCTCCTCACCTCCACAATCACCACGCAGCAGATCATCGAGGCCCTGCACATCGGCGCCCGCGGCATCGTCCTCAAAGACGCCCTCGCCAGCCACCTGCAAACCGCCATTCGCACCGTCTTTAGTGGCGATTACTGGATCGGCGGCAAGCGCGTGATCAACCTCGTCAGCGCTCTCCACGACCTGATGCTGCAGGCCGTCGTGCCGCAGCGCAAGACCTATGGACTCACCCCCCGCGAACTCGACGTCGTGGGCTGCATCGTGGAAGGATGCTCGAACCGCGACATCGCCAAGCAGTTCACCCTCAGCGAAGAAACCGTCAAGCGCCACCTCTCCAACATCTTCGACAAAACCGGCGTCTCCACCCGCCTGGAACTGGCGCTGTTCGCCATCGCGCATCACCTGGTGGAGCCGGAGTAGCAGGGATCAGGGGTCAGGGGTCCAGGATCCGACGACGAATCAAAGATGGCGGCTAACATTTCCCAAATGGCAGCGTAAAACTGAAAATGGCGGCTCGGGGCTCATTACTCATTGGTAAACTTGCGATGCAAATGCTCGGCGGAGCAGTGGCTTGCAGGCCACTGAATTCATGTGCAGCGCCCATTGCGCGGTTGGGCTCAGCCTGGCAGGAATTGACAGGGGCACTCCATATCAGTGTTCGTTTTTGCTCTTGACAGCCGACAGAATGGCTCCTAGATTCGCTTGTTGGTCAATCAAACGGTGGAATGTTGGTGTTTGATTCGACCGGTTGAGCAAACGTCTGCTCGCACCGGCAAGCTTAGGAGGCTCTATGAGGCGAACATCGGAATGGCGATTGTTATGTCCCTTTATTCTTGCAGTTCTGATTGCCATGATCAGTCAGACTGCCTGGGCACAGACGAACCGTGCGACGATCACCGGAACCGTAACCGACTCGACCGGCGCGGTGGTGGCAGACGTGCAGGTCACCGCGACCAACACAGGCACCAATGTGCCTGCCAAAACCGTCTCCAACGGAGTAGGGATATACGTCGTTCCCAACCTGGTCCCAGGCCCCTACTCGGTCGAGTTCAAGAGGGAAGGATTCGAGACTCTTCTGCGTCCGTCCATCACCCTGAACTCCACCGAAGTGGCCCGGATCGACGTGGTGCTGAAAGTTGGGGCCGCAAGCGCGACCATTACCGTGACCAGCGATGCGCCAATCCTGGACATGGACACCGCAGGCGTGGGCACCAACATGAAGGCCGATGTCGTAAACGACCTGCCGCTCAGTATCTACAGCGGCGGCCGGACCGTTGAGGACTTTGCGGTAGCCATCACGCCCGGATATTCGCCGATCAGCTCCCCATACGGTGCGGTTGTCAACGGCGGCCAATGGTTTGTAAAGGACTACACCATTGACGGCACCTCGGGCACTTCGAACATCCGCGGCGATTCGATGGAGGGCGGACCGAGCATGGAAGCCGTGGAAGAACTGCAGGCGGAGACCAGCGGCCTGGACGCTCAAAGTGCGATCACCGGCGGCGGCGTGATGGCCTTCAACCTGAAGTCGGGCACCAACAGATTACATGGTTCGGCATTCACGTACGGGCTGAACGAGATACTGGATGCCAACACCTGGACCAACGACAATCTGGGCGTGCCAAAGGCCAAAGACCGCGGCTGGGATTACGGTTTCAGCCTGGGCGGTCCGATCCACAAGAACAAGACCTTCTTCTTTGGCACTTTCGAGCGATTTGACAGGACCGACTGGCGGCTCAACAGCGGCGGCGCGACTGTTCCCACCGCGGATTTCCTGCAGGGCAACTTCAACGGGCTGCTGGGAGCCCCGCTCTGGACATACCAGGGTAATACAGTCCCTTGCAGCGGACCCAACTGCCCCGGAACGCCGATCATGGTGGGTACCACCACGGGACAGATCGTCCAGGCGCAGGTGGACATGGTCTACGATCCGAACACGTCCAGTACTCTTGCAACAAGTACCTTTCCAGCAGGGCCATTTGTGTTTGACAGCAACAACACTCTCAACATGATTCCGTCGGGTCGCCTCAGCGCGGTTTCACAAAAGGTGAATACATTTTACGCGAACTACGCTCCCAACCTGGGCGGAATCACCAACAACGAGAGGACGCTGCTCGCGGGCACTCCTAGCCAGACACCGAATCAGTTCGTCGTCAAGCTGGACCACGTGCTGCGCGATCAGGATCGTCTCTCCGGATCATGGATTTACAACCACAGACCGCGCCTTCAGGCGGATAGCGGGGGTGTGTGGCAGTCGGGGACTACGAACGGAGGCCCGCTATCGAACCTGCGGGAACAGTTGTATACCCAGCAGCAGTGGCGGCTAAGCGAGACCCACAACTTCAGCTCGAATCTGCTCAACGTGCTGAACTTCACCGATGCTTACGACGACAATGCAAGCGTCCCGGCCGATCCTGGCAATTGGAACTCGCAAGTCGGCATTGGAAGCAACGGTGCGGACAACTTCCCTGAAATTTCCTTCTCCGACAACCAGGCGGGCATCAGCGAAACGTATATCGGTAACGCATGGGTGGGAGATGTAGCGGGGGTGACCGCTACTGCCGACGACACGGTTACCTGGAGCAAAGGCCGTCACAGCTTCAGCTTTGGCGGAGATTTCATCGACCATGAGGTGAACTACCGTTCCGGCGCGGGTGCGTATTCTTTTAACTTCTCCTACAAGAACACCGCCGGCGCGGGCTATCCTTACGACGGCTTCGGTTTCGCGACCTATGAATTGGGACAAGTCAGCAGCTCGCAAGAGCCTGTGGCCAACAACCTCTACGGCCGGCAAAAGGAGTTCGTGTTCTTTGGGGAGGACAGCTACAAGGTCACTCCAAAACTCACGCTGAACCTGGGGCTGCGCTGGAGTTACAACACGCGCTTCCATGAGAAGTACGGCCGCTGGGCCAACTTCGACCCGACCGTGACCGACGCGCAGCTCACGTCAGTTTATGGCGCGGCCATTCCCGGATCGCTGGTCTTCACCGGCAGCGGCAGCGACAGCTTCGAGAAGAACGAATACGCAGCAAACTTTGGGCCTTCGATCGGGATTGCCTACCAGTTCCTTCCTGAGGTGGTAATACACGCCTCCTATGGGCTGATCTTCAACCCCGTCGGCGTCACTTTCTTTGGCGGGGTTCCCGACAGTTTCGCACCGCAGCTGGGGCAATACAGCACGGCAACTCAATTCGATTGGGACGCTCCGGGGGGCGGCTTCAACTTCCCCGGCGTGGTGACCAAAGCATCCTTGGCCACCGATCCCTCCACCATGCTTCCGTTCCCCGTGGAAGTGGATCCGCGCGCCCTTCGCCTGGGATACAGCGAGGCCTTCAACTTCGGCGTGCAGCAGCAGTTGACGCCCAACACGCGCCTTGAGATCTCCTATGTCGGCAACCGCGGCCATCGCCTCACCGACACCGCGCTGGCGTGGAACGAGACCAGTACGCAGAACTTCCTGAGACTGGTCGACCAAAACCCGGGGTTCAGCATCTGGAATTGGATGTATTGCCCGTCGGGGTACGGATCCGTCAGCGGGGTAGCTTGCCCGTATCCGAACTTCTATGGTTCACCCTTGGCGGCGCTAGCGCCGTTACCGCAGATGGCCGCGGCAGAAACCGACTATTGGTACGGCTGCTGCTACAACATTAACTACGCGGGCCTCCCGTTAGGCCAGAGCTTCTATGACTCGCTGGTTGTCGACGTGGTGAAGCGCACCGGCCGCGGCCTGACCATGGACCTGAGCTACGACTGGTCGCGTCAGGAAGGCAACTCCTTCGCCGCCGAGCAGGACTACAACAATGGCTACACCGGCGTTGAGGATTTCAGCAACATGCGTGCTGCGGCCCATGCACTCACCGGCTATGACCTGCCTCAAGTGCTGAAAGGCTTCGTCACCTATCAGTTTCCCTTCGGCAAGGGCCAGCATTGGCTCGCCACAACAACTCCTGTGGTGAGAGGGATCGTTGGCGGATGGAGGCTTGGCGGTGTGGTCGACTACTATACTGGGCAACCCTTCGAGATCGGCGCGTCCGATCCTTACTGGCCTTTGTGGGGAAACATCTACCCGCAATTCAACCTGGCCGGGTACAAAGGTCCCTCAAGCCCGAAGAACTACGTGCCCGTCGGCGCCAACGGAACGCCTCCGGCGCAGGACTTCTATATGCCGGCATCCGTCGCCAGCAATCCAGCGCCGGGCTACCTGCCGCCCTCTCCAGCCACCTCGCGCCTGCGCTGCCCCGGGCAGGCGAATGAGAACTCCACTCTGATTAAAAACGACAAGGTTGGTCCCGACGGCAAGTACAACCTCTCGGTCCGGCTGGATTTCTACAACTTGTTCAACCGGCATTACTACAGCATTCAAGGTTGCGCGGGAACTCGCGCCGGGATTGGGGACTCGAACTTCGGTGAGATTCTCGGCGTTCAGGACAATCCGCGAAGCGGACAATTTGCGATCCGGCTGGACTTCTAGCAATGCGTTTCTGGAGAAATGATCTGCGTTGTGCTTGCGGGACAGGGGCTCGAGCTCCTGCCCCGCAAGTATGATGATGAGACGAAATCACAGGCTCGCAGAAAGCGATGAATTGGTAGAACCGGTGATCATTCCCAAAGCTGGCGATGAGCCAGTAGCACAAACCGCGGTGTTGGATTTGATTCGTTTGGGCAGGGCCGGCAGGCGCTCTGCCCTCTTTGCGTTGACTGTGGCTTTGCTGTTTGCGAACCGCTGGGCAGGCGGGCAAACGGCCGGGCCTCACGCCTACTTCATCGACTGTTCCGCCGCTGCTGCCGGAGATGGCTCCAGCGCCGATCCGTGGAACAGCCTTGCCGCTGCGCAGGCGCATCCATTTGCCGCCGGAGACCGCATTGCGATGGCGCGCGGCACGGTTTGCCATGGCAGCTTTTCTCCCCAAGGTTCAGGCGCCGAGGGGAGGCCAATTCGCCTGACTGCCTTTGGGCAAGGCCCGCGACCGCGCATCGTTGCCACCGCCAAGGACCGCCAGGTGCTGAGCCTCTTCAATCAGGAGTATTGGCAGATCGATTCGCTCGACCTCGCCGGCGCCGGCAAGTATGGCATCTTCGTGAGCGGCGACAAGGGCACACTGCACCACATCTATCTCAAGAATCTATTCGTCCACGATGTTCAGGGCGACGCGATGAAGAACAAGGACAATGGCCTGGTGGTGGTGGGCCCAAGCAGCCGCGACGCGGTCTTCGAAGACGTTCTGGTGGATGGAGTGGTGGCCGCGCACACCAATCAGTGGGCGGGCATCCTCATCGGCGGCGGAAATTACGCGTATGCGCCGGATGCACCGCTCAACAACCACATCACGGTTCGCAACTCGAGCGTGCAGGATCTGTACGGCGACGGCATCATTCTTTTCCGCGACTCCGATGCGCTGATCGAGACCAGCACCGCCTGGCAAACCGGGATGCAGCCCACCGAGACCACTGGCACACCCAATGCCATCTGGACCTGGACCTGCACGGATTGCACGGTGCGGGATAACGAAGCTTTCCTCACCGACAGCCCCGGTGTGGACGGCGGCGCATACGACATCGACTGGGACAACACGCGCAACACCGTCGAGCGCAACTATGCCCACGACACCCAGGGCTACTGCCTGGCGGTGTTCGCGGCCGGCTATGTGACCGGCGAGAGCGTGGTGCGCGACAACCTGTGCATCGATAACGGCCTGAGTCCGAGGCTCGCGGCCCTGCAAGGCGCGGTCTACCTGCACGCATGGAACGGCGGCGTGCTGCGCGGCCTGCGCATGGAGCACAACACGATTCGCTGGAACCCCCCAGTCGCCACGGCCGCGGCCATTGTCGACGACGCAAGCACCGGCGGCACGCCGGTCACGTTCACCGGCAATCGGATCGAGTCCGCCGCGCCGCTCTTCTATCGCACCAACGCGCAGTTTGCGCCGTCGGCCAACACCTATCGTTACTCCGGCGCCGGCGACGTGCGGTTCACGCTCGGCGACCGGCGCGAAGTTACGCTCGCCGCTCTGCAGGCCGCCGGCTTCGAAAAGGGCACAACGGTGGAACAAGAAACAGCGCCGGCGCAGGCCGCAACTTCACTGCGCCTCGAAGCAACGGTCGATTTTGCGCTGGACGCCGACGGCCTGCTGGCGCCTGGCCCGCGCGCCCAGTTGATGGTGCTGCGCAGCCTGGCCGCACAATACGGTCCTGTCGCACTCGCCGTCACCGTACATCTACACGCCGCTCAAAGTTCTTCCGTGGCAGAGGCGGCTGCACAAGCGAATGCTCTGCTCGATCTGGACGCCGGCCCGATCCGATTCGATCGCGAAGGTAAACAAGCCGGCGTTCTCCGCCTGCTGGCGGCCGATGGCCGTCTGCTTGAGGAATGGAGCGGCTTGCAGAACGCCGCAACCCTGGGCGGAGCGGTGCGCGTGAGGCTCGGTGCTCCACAGTTCGCAACCATGCAATCCACGTCACACACGGAAGGAGAGCAATGATCCGGCAATCGATGGGTCCATGCGGTGTGCGGCTTGCCGCATCGTTGGCGGCCGGCGGAAGAGCAGGATGGCGATGATGATTCGATTGACGGCACAGAAGCGTTGGAGGTCATTGGCAGGCTGGGGCGCTCTCGCGCTTGCCGCCTGCGCAACAACAACACATGCCCAACAGTTCGCCCTGAAGGATGGCGATACCGTGGTGTTTTACGGCGACAGCATCACGGCGCAGCGACTTTACACGAAGGATGTGGAGGAGTTCGTGATTACGCGCTATCCCACTCTGCATGTCCGCTTTGTGAACGCTGGCGTTCCAGGGGATACAACGAACGGCGGCTACGCGGGGACCATGGCCGAGCGCGTTCGACGCGATGTTGCGCCGTTTCGGCCGGCCATGATTACCGTGATGCTGGGCATGAACGACGGGGGGTGGGGGTATGGCGGGCCCGAGATCGACCCGAACTTTCAGAAGGGCTATCGCGCGCTGCTGGATGCGCTTCACAAAGCCGCTCCGGGCGCGGCCCTCACGCTGATCTGCCCCACGCCGTACGACGAGATTACACACGGTACGGAGTTCCCCGGCTACTCGCGCGTCATCGAAAAATTCGCAGACGATGTGTCCCGGATGGGCGCGCAGTTAGAAGCGTCGGGGGACAAAACCGTCCTGGTTGCGGATTTCCATCGTTCCATGACGGATGCTCTGGAGCGTGCGAAGACGCAGTTTCCCGAGCTTGGGCCGCTCATCGTTCCGGACCGCATTCATCCGGCTGAGATCGGCCACTGGATCATGGCGGCGACGCTCATGTCCGCATGGCATGTGAACCCTGTGATTAGCCGCCTGGTGCTGAATGCGACCAACGCCAAAGTGATCGACAAGGACCGGACCACGGCGACGAATCTGGAGAGGTCAACGGACGGCCTCCAATGGACGCAGCTCGACGATGCGCTTCCGCTTCCGCTGGACTTCAACAATGCCATGACACCGGTGCTGCTCAAGATTTCAGATATCGCACAGCTCGATCAGATGACTCTACGGATCGAGTCGCTCGATCCAGGGCAGTACGAGCTCTCAATAGACGCGAAACCCGTCGCCGGCTTCTCGCGTGAAGAGTTGCAACGCGGGGTCAATCTCGCTCTCTACAAAACGCCGATGCTCGACCAGGCGCGTGGAATCGACTGGACTGAGGACCGGCGCGCCACCCTCGACCAGGCGCGCTTTATCCTCAGCGCCGAAGTCAAGGAGAGTGCAACTTCGGGCGTTGCGGAAGACAAGTTGCGGCAAGCGCAGGACGAGCTCGCAGCGGCGATTCGCAAAGATCTCGATCCCAAGCCGCACCACTTTGAGCTGCGGCGGCAGTAGACTTGCACCGCTCGACGGCGCGGCAGATCGGCTGCATTCGGTATCCTTTTTGTTTGGAGCGAACCATGAATAGGAAAGGAAACAACGATGCGGTTGGGCAAGCGCCTGCACTACTAAGTCAACTACTCAAGCACTGAGGTGTAGGTGAGCTATGCTTTCGGCGCGGGAACCAATCTTCTCGACGGCAAGCCAGTGGCCAAGGCCGCACAGTCGACGCTGGCGCCGTGGGACTTGGCGATCGTCGAGGATAGTGCAGCGGGCACATCCGCCCTCTCCAAGCCAAACTAGGACATCGCTCAAGTGCACGAGGCGTTGCTGAGAACTGCAAAAGGCGGCTCATTTTCGAGGGATAAACCACCTCAGTAGTGTCCGGTTCATTTGATGCCGGCCTTGAGATTTCAGGCACCTAGTACCGCGACCGTGTGGATATGTCGTCTCCCAGGTCTCAAAAGCGAGACCTGGGCCACCCAGATCCTCATCGTCGACATTTCACAATCACACGGTCGCGGTACTAGAGCCTGTTATTAACTTCATGGGATGAGCCTGAAGAGTTGGGCGATCATGAGGCAAGCGAAGGCAAGGAAGTGGAAGGCTCCGAGGGTAGTGGCGAGTCTTTCGTAGTCGCGAGCCAGGCGGC
>Ga0224554_1001590_pt1 | contig 13874 bp, 4 predicted proteins | sample 714S22024metaG_FD_180666 | JGI IMG/M metagenome (GOLD analysis project Ga0224554, IMG submission 180666) | Peat soil microbial communities from Stordalen Mire, Sweden - 717 S2 20-24 | ecosystem: Environmental > Terrestrial > Soil > Wetlands > Peat | place: Sweden: Norrbotten County, Stordalen...
ATTGTTGACGTGGAGACCGTCGTGAAGGTGCCATCGCCGTTGCCGTAGAGCACCTGGCCCCTCAGCAGGATGTCCTGATGGCCGTCGCCGTCGAAGTCGCCCACCGTATTGCCGATGTAGTTAAATGTGATCGAGGTCGCACTCGAAGATTCGACCGGCGGCTGAAAAACGCCGCTCTTCGAACCGAAGTAAGTGCGCATGATGCCGTCCCCGCCGGGCGAGGCCACATCGGCGATGCCGTCGCCATTAAAGTCGCCGGCAAAGAGAAAGCTGGAACCCGCGGGCGTTGCTGTGATGGAGCTGTCGGGAAAGAGGCCGCTTTTATTTCCGTAGAAAAGCTCTATGCCGCCGGTGACACCGACGGCCATATCCTGGGCGCCATCGGAGTTGAAGTCGGCGAAGGCCACCTGCGCAGCGAAGACACCGGAGGTGCGTTTCTGCACCGTGCCGTACTTCAGACTGGCCGTGGCAACCACGGTATCAAAACCCTCGGCACTGCTCATCAGCAGGGAGGGAATGCCGCTGCCGGTGATGTCGGCCGCGTAAAGCGCGCTTTGCTCCAGTTCGAATCCGCTGGCGATCGTCTCGGAGGCGTTGAAGCTACCGTCGGGGTTGCCGGTGATTGCCAGCACGTTCCCCAGGCCGTCGGTTCCAAGTACATCGGGGTTGCCATCTCCATTCATGTCGGCGACCAGACGGGGCTGTCCTACCGAATACGCATTCGCATACGTGAAATTGCCTTTGCCGTCGCCGAGATACACTGCGGCACCGGCGCTAGAGTCGAGAGTTCCGAGCACATTTAAGACCAGCAGATCGAGCTTGCCGTCGTGATTCAGATCGGCGGCATAAATGCCCGCAGGCTGTCCGACGTCCTGAATAATCGCGCCCGCGGCGAACCCCCCTTTGCCATCGCCCAGGTAGATGCGTATCTGGCCGTCGAAGTAATCCGGGGCGGCGATGTCCAGATTGCCGTCACCGTTGAAGTCGCCTATGCCAAGCATGAGACCCACATAAGTTCCCAGGGATTCGGCATTATAGGGAGGCGGAAGGATGGTCTGTACCGGTGTGCCGAAGGTGCCGTCGCCGTTGCCGGGAAGGTAGAGAAATCCCCACACTGTCGAGTAATTGCCGGCGACGAGAATGCCGGGATGACCGGTATGGCTGAAGTCCGCGGTGAAGATGCGGCAAACTGCTGCCGAGTAAGTGCAGGTTCCCTCTGGTAAGGGTGTATCGCTTCCTTTGGTGAACCCGCCCTTGCCGTTGCCCAGCAGCAGATGAAGAACGGGAGTTTCCCCGGTAGTTACATATGCCAAGTCTGCGTTGCCATCGCCGTTCCAGTCGGCGGTTGCCACGCCGTTTGGATCTTCGGCGGTGGTCAACATCGGCGGATTGGGAAACTGCTGCGCCGCCGTGCTTGAAACCAGAATCGGCGCCATCGCGGCAATTGCAACCAAGCGGAAGACCGAAGCAAACGAACGCAGCATGAAAAAAGTCCTGGCGGTGAGGCGCATACGATGCAAACTCCTGGCGCGACTCATGTTTGGCCGGGCCGGCCCTGAAACGGCTCGGTGACTTCACGAATGCCGATTGGTTGTTGCTTTTCGTTGACTAGTGAAATAATAGTACCGAATCTTCAACATTGGAAAGAATCGATGAAAGCCAGGGCATTGCCGCGGCGGATTATCGTTGTCTCTTCCTCTCTAGTGTTGCTGGCCGCGCTTTTCGGCTGTGGCGGAGGCTCTAACTCTGGCGGCAGTGGTGGCGGAAGCGGTGGTGGTGGCGGCGGTGGTGGTGGCGGCAATCCCCCCAGCTTTTCGCTGAGCCTCTCGGCCAGTTCGCTCACGCTAACCGCCAGCTCCAGCCAGAGCCTGACCGTAAACCTGGTTCCGGCCAACGGCTTCAGTTCTACGGCCTCCTGCAGCATCGGGGGTGCTCCAGCGGGCGTCAACGTCAGTCCATCGAGTTTCAGTCTCAGCGGTTCAGCACCGCAGACGGTTCAGTTCAGCGAGAATAATGTCGCCGTCTCAGGCACGTCGGCGCTCACTATTTCGTGTTCCAGCTCGACCATCTCGGCGCAAGCGCAGTTGTCGCTCGTCGTGCAGGTTGCGCCGGGGTTGGTTGTCACCGCTTCGCCCTCCAGTCTCTCGCTTACCTTGGGCCAGACCGGCTTCGTTGATCTTGGCATCTTAGGCGTTGGTGGATTGACCGGAAACGCGAGCGGAACCGTGACCGGACTTCCTGCCGGCGTCACCGTTCCGCAACAAACCTTCACGACGGCGGTGAACTCCGCCCAGTACCTCGATTTCGTAGTCAATTCAACAACCGCTGCGTCGGGCACGTTTGCTGTTACCGTGACGGTCACCAGCGGTACGTACACCGCCAGCACCACCATCACGCTTACCCTTTCCACCGCGCCCGATTTTTCCGTCTCGGCGGGCAACTATACAGGCTTCGGCATCTACCAGAACTCGATTGGGACCCTTGACATCACCACAACTGCTTACAACGGTTTCAACCAGCCCATCGCCGTATCCTTCTCCGCCTTGCCCAGCGGCGTCACGTTCTCGCCCGACACGCTCACCATCCAGCCCGGCCAATCCGGGACAGTGACGGTCAGCGCCTCATTCTCCGCCTCGGTCAACACCAACGGCACAACCATCACCGTGACAGGGATCGGGGGCGGCATTACGCATCAAACCTCTTTCAATCTCGAAGTGCTGGCGCCGTCAATCAGTTTGGGAGAGCAGCCCAACCCGCTCAGTGTTCCGGCAGGCTCGACCAACACTTTTGAGGTAGGAATAGGCGGCTTGGGCAATGGGCCGACGGCCGCTACGATACGAGTGGGAACGATGCCGGCTGGTGTGACCGTTTCGCCCGCCGAACTCACCGTCCAACCTGGACAGTTAAGCAACCTCGATTTCTATGCCACAGCAACCAGCGCAGCAGTCTCCGGCTCCGTGTCATTGACCGCCACCTATGGACCGTACACGGCGAATGCCAGTTTCAGCATCAATATCACCGCGGCACAGAAGGACACGAGCGTCCCGCTGACCACCGCCGACCAGGTGGTTCCCGCCGACGGCCTCACGCCGTACACATCGTTTCCGTCGCCGAACTACTTGATCTACCACGCGGCCACTAACCGCTTCTTCTCGACCGACGCCTATCTGAATCGCCTTGATGTGGTCGACGCCGCAACGCGCACCATGACGGCCACACTCGACATTCCCGGCGCATTCGGCCTCGATCAGGCGCCCGATGGAAGCGTTCTTTACGTCGGCACCATGCTGGGCGATCTGTATGAAGTTGATCCCGTCAATCTCACAGTGCTCAAGCGCATCCCCTCGGCCTCGATCAGCCCCTACGGATTCCAGGCCAACGCCGTCTATGCGCTGGCCGACGGTCAGTTGCTTCTGGTTAGGTACCTCCTCGTGCCCGGCTATTCCTGGGTAGATGGCAACGGGCCCATGGCGCTGTGGAATCCGGCGACCAACAACATTCAGTTTTTCCTCAACTCCTATGAAAGCAATGGTGAAGAACCAACACTCTCAACTTGTCTCGAAGGCTTCGAGAACATCACGTTAACCAACAACCGCACCCGAGTGCTGATCCAGCCCGTGCTGACTTCCGAAGGCAGTTCGCTGCTATGTTCGCTCGATCCCGTCGCCGACACCTGGAACTGGTCCGGCACGATCAGCGGTGGAACCAACAGCTCGCTGACAACGCTCGCCGTCAGCGCCGATGGCAACACCCTGGCCGCCTACGACGGCTACGCTATCTATAACATCGACCCGGCCACGCTGGCGGTGAAGAATTCCTTTACGGTCACCACTACGCAGGCCACTTTTACCTATCCGGTCCTGATGCTGAGCAACGACGGCAGCCGGGCCTTTCTCCCGGACTCCGGCGGCGCAGATATTCTCGATGTCTTCAATCTGGCGAGCGGAACGCAGACCGGCTGGATTCCGCAAGCCAACGTTGTTGAGCCCGACTCCTACACGTTGACCAGTCCGATGTATCAGGCCATCAGCTCGACTGGATTGGCCGCCGGCGTCATGGAGGGTGCGGGTATCGGCCTGTTGGACACCACTGCCGTTCAAGCCACACCAGTTGGATCGCACTTTGGCCCGACGCAACTGGATCTGACCACCGGCCCTACCGCCGGCGGCACCGCAACCGCGTGGTTGCAAGATAACTTCGGTGTGGCCGCCGCCCAGCTTGGCAGCATCTACTTTGGCGCCAATGCCGCCACCTCGATCAACGGAAGCGGCTTTGATGGCACGCTCGACGCCGTCACTCCGGCCGGCCAGCCTGGGCCGGTCGATGTACGCACATTCTCTACGAATGGCGGCTCGCAGTTGATCCCCTGGGGCTTCACCTACGCACCATGGGTGCTCGAGGCCACAACCAGCTACGCCACCGCCGACGGCGGCGGACTGGCAAGCCTATTCGGGTTTGGCTTCGGACCGGTCTTCGGCAGCGGAGGCGGGTCCTATCAACAGCCGCCGAGCGACCTGGGGGTCCAGGTCGGTGGCAGTTCCGCGGCGGTGAGCGCCTACCTGCCCAATCCCTACGGAAACAATTACTTCTCCACGCCTCCGCTGCCGGTCAACAACCTTCTCTATACAGTGCCGTCTGGCACGGCTGGTGCGATCTCGCAAGTCTCCGTTACTACTTCCGCTGGCACGGTTGCTGCCAAGATGGAACTGACCTATCTGCCGGCCACGCAGCAATATCCTCTGGAAGGCGCTATGTTGGCCGATGGCGTCTACGACGCCAAACGCAATCTTTACTACTTCTCCGACGCAAACCAGATCCGCGTCTTCTCGCTCGCCTTGGGAGCATGGCAAACGCCCTGGCCAATTCCCGCGCCCGCAGGCGCCTATGGTCCGCAGCGGCTCATGGGCTTGGCGCTTTCGCCGGATGGCTCTAAACTAGCCATCGCCGACCCAGGAGCGATTGCCGTGTATCTGGTCAATCCCGACCACCCGGCTTCAATCCAGAGCTTCGAGCTGGCCAGTACGGTCGGCATCTACGACGATCCGCTCGACCCCGTCGTGACAAATGACGGCATGGTCTATTTCACCACTGTCAATGAGGGAGGCTATGGCGGCACCGGCCTTTTCCTGCTTAATACCAGCACCGGCGTGCTCAGCGTGCCGCCCAACGCTCCCGGAACGGTCAACTACAACGACCTTTTCAGCCGCCTCTCGCTCAGCGGCGATGGCTCGCGAGTCTACTTCAACATCGAGGGCCGGGTCGGCTACTTCGATATCCCCACTCAGGCTGCGCAATATGCACCCTCGAACAATGAGGACATCGGACTGGGAACCGAGGAGTTCGTCCTGGCACCTAACCAGGAGACCATTTTCGCTTCGGGCCTGGTCATGGACAGCAATCTGAACAGCCTCGGTCAGCAAGCCCTTGACTTGTCCGAGTCCGTCGACGCCAACTATGTTTTCGGTTCGGCCATTTCGGCCGATGGGAGCTTAGTTTTCCAGCCTGGCGAGGGTTTCATCGATGTCTTCGACGGCCGCACCGGCTCCTTCCGTGCCCGCGTCTCCGTGCCGTCCACCCTCTCTCCGAACTATCGCGCGCTGATCTCCAATCAACAGGACAGCCGACTGGTGGCCATCACTGGCGCAACCGGCAACGGCATCGCCGTGATTGACCTGAACTCATTGCCCGAGCCGCAGCCGCTGACCTACGCCCTCTCGAAAGGCGAAAGGCCGATGCGGGAACCGGCCCTTGCGTCTTCGCGCGCGCTTTCAATTACCGGCAAGCCGGAAGTGAGAGCCTCGCGTGTTGCACCGAGGATCCGGCATCTGCCCAGTACGCTACTGCTTCAGCGTTTGACGCCGCAAAGCAAACTCCTAGCTCCGTAGCCGTCCGGGGCGGCTCAGCGCAACTCCGCTATATACCATGAGGCGATCCGCGTTTTACGTGTGCTCTTTGCCATCACACTGCTTCAACCCTCGACGCTGAACGAGATTCGGATTACATAGCGCTCACGTTAAATCACCTGCTAGAATCTCGTCTTCGGCGTATTTCCGGGTACTTCGGCAGTCTCCAGAGACATGTAAGTTGTTGAAAGTATTGTAAATATAGACTTTGACACGGAAGAGGTCGTTGGTTCGAATCCAAGCGTGCCTACCATTCTTTTCCAGTCTTCGCTTCGCCGGACCCCGGCTTTTTCAGCCCGTAAATAGAAGCCAGTGTTGCTTTTGAGGCCGTGATATGCTCAACCCAGATTCAGGAGCATCATCCATCACCGCGCCATGGCATCTCAAGAGTCAAGTTCGCCGCCGCGGCCCCGCCTGGTGGTTCAAATCGGCGTAACGGGCCATCGCCCCAACCGGCTGTCGCCCGAAGTCGCCGCAGGCCTGCCTGGTCAATGTGAACAAGTTCTCAAAGCCATCGCCGATTTGGCCTCGCACGCACGCGATCCTCTCCTTCATTCGCCCGAAGCCCCGCTCCTGCGCATCCTCTCTCCGCTTGCTGAGGGTGCTGACCGCATCGTCGCTCACGCCGGTCTCGCGCTAGACGCGGATCTGCAATGCCCCCTCCCATTCCTCGCACCCGAGTACTGCCATGACTTCGAAGACGCTGCCTCTCGCGACGAGTTCCACGATCTCCTGGCGAAGGCCTCCGCGGTTTTTCAGATTGAAGGCTCGCGAGCCAGGGAGGACGAGTCTTACGAACGCGTCGGGCGCATGGTGGTGGAGCAGTCCGATCTCCTGATCGCCATCTGGGATGGCGAACCGGCAGCGGGTAGGGGCGGCACCACGCAGATCGTTGAAGAAGCCCTGGCGCAGCACACGCCAGTCGTCTGGCTCAATGCGTCCGAACCGAAGGTTCCCTGCATTCTCCGAGCCGATAAGTCGGGCAAGCGCCAAACCCACGCATTGGATGAGCTGAAGTCGATCTTAGCCGCGCGCTTTTCTGATCGCGAAGACAGCGAGAACTCCTTCAACTTCAGCCATGCCTATTTCGCCGAGAAGCAGCCGAACTTCGATCCAGGCCGGATCTTCCGTATCTTTCGCGATCTTGTCGCCCGCGGCCGCCTTCGCATTCGATCGTGGCGCGTTCCGAATTTCGAGAAATCGTCGCGCGACGAATGGGAGAAGATGATCGCCAGCTCCCCCGGCCTGCCCGAAGACGCGCACCGCTACCTGCTCGACCGGCTCTGCCCCCACTATGGCTGGGCCGACGGACTGTCTACTTACTATGCCGGAGTTCTTCGCTCGAGCTCGCTGGCGACCAGCCTCATGGCTGCCTTCTCTGTCCTGGTTCCCATGGCGGATTACGTCTGCGGACGACACGGCATCGACCTCGGCAGAATTCCCGCGCTTACCGAGTTTTCTCTAATTGTCATCATTCTCGCCATTACCTGGCACGGCCGCCGGAGACGCTGGCATGAGCGCTGGCTCAACCTGCGTCAACTGGCCGAGCTCTTGCGCCAATACTGTTACCTGGCTCTGCTCGGCTGCGCGCTGGCCGCGCCGCCGCCCCCAGCTCACTTCCGATCCGGTTTCGACCGCTCCTGGGTTGACGGCATGTTTCGCAACATCGCCCGCGACCTCGGCTTGGTAAACGCCGTCATCAACCAGGCCTATGTCTCCTCTGTCGCCAAACTGATCGCGGACATTCTCGAGGGCCAGGTAAAGTACCACGAAGACAACCACGAGACGATGCACAAGCTAAGCCATCGCCTCCATCTCATCGGCACGGCTTTGTTCATCGCAACGGGGCTTGCCTGCGTCTGGCATGTGATCTTCGGTGAATCGCCTTGGCTGCTTTTGCTGGCGACCGTGCCGCCCGCCTTCGGTGCCGCGTTCTACGGCATCGCCAATCACGGCGAGTTCTCGCGCAGCGCCGACCGCTCCCTGGCCATGGCGCGCGAGCTCGAGGCAATTCGGTCGGCCGGGCTGGACAAGGCGCTCGCTTCGCCCCACGAGACTTTCGCGGCGCTGCGCCAGACCGCCGAAAAATTGGCTAGCGTTATGATTGCTGAAACCATGGACTGGAGCTTCGTCTTCCGCTATCGCACATTGAATCTTCCCGGCTGATCGTTGCCGCTGTTTGCAGGGATGAATATGGAAAAGCGTTTCGAAAAAGCCGTTCTCGTCGCCTTCGCCATTCTTGCCGTCGGGCTCGGCTTCTGGGGATACGCCATCACCGGCAGCGATTACACCGGCGGCGCTTGTCTTCATGCTCATTTCCCGCCCCCCTGTCCCAATCCAGTTCGTCCCTTCACTTTTTTGGAGGCTTTGCACTGCCTGATTGCGTCCATCGGCCTTCTCCGCCTCTACGATCTCTTCCAGCCCGGTATTGATCCCTGGCAGCTGGTCGTCGCCCAGATCGCGGTGCCCGGTATCGCGCTATTGTCCGCCGCGCAATTGTTCCTCAGCGGAGTCAGAAAGAACTTCCGCACGGCGATGGCGCGCCGCAAATCCGACCACTCCATCGTTTGCGGCATCGGCGACGTAGGCATGCAGATCGTTCAGAACCTGCGCGCCGCCCATCACAGCATTGTTGCCGTCGATCTGCTAAGCGACTCGCCCCATGCTGCAACCTGTGAGAAAGCCGGAGTTCCGGTCCTTCAGGGCGACGCAAAGAATCCCCACGTGCTGCTCGCCGCGGGCATCCGTCGCGCGCAAACGGCCATCGTCTGCACGGGATCAGACAGCGAAAACATGGACATCGCACTCCAGATTGACGCCATCCGTGCCCAGCCCCGCTACCTCAAATCGGGCAGGATTCAAGTACTGGCCGAGCTGCGCAATGACTGGATGCACAAGCGATTGATCGCCAGCGATAAGCGGTCTCTCGGCTCCGGTCATGTCGATCTGCGCCTCTTCAACTCCTTTAACGCCGCGGCGCGCATGCTTATCAAGCATCTCCATCTGCCGCCCAGCCCCGAGTTTGAAGCGCGCACCTTTGTCCTCGTTGGATTCGGCGCCTACGGCCGCGAGATCGCGCTCCACCTCATCCGTTCTTCACCGGTCGCTTTGGGCCAGATGCTCAGAATCGTCGTCTTCGACCAGGACGCGGATGTGTCAAAAGAGAAATTTGCCGTTACCAATCCCACCGCAAAGGAGATGGTCGCGCTCGAATTCGTCACCGCCTCCGTCACGCCGGGATCTCCAGATTTAGCTCGCACGATTGAAGCCAAGCTCGAATCAGCCGGGCCTCTGCTCGGTGTCGCGCTTGCCCTCGGCGATGACGAGGTGAGCCTGTGCGCTGCCCTCGAAATGCGCTCCCTCCTCGATCGCAATGGCCATCTCGACGTCCCCATCTATGTCCGCCTCGAGTACTATCGCCGCCTCGGCGAGCTGGTGCGCAGTATCGAAAACATCTCCTCCTTCGTCGATCGCCTGCAGATCTTCGGAACCCTCGAGGAAACGCTCAGCCCGGAGGTTTTGTTCGGCTCCCAATTGGATGCATTCGCGCAGGCGCTTCACGAAGACTACCGGCAGCGCGCTCAGGACACGCTCAATCCCCAGGCCAACGTTCCCTTTCGCGAGTTGCCTGAGTTCATGAAGATGTCCAATCGCTGGCGCGCCGACCACACGCCCCTGCTCCTGGAGCTGGCCGGCCTGCACTTGGCGCGCGATGTGCAGTCGCCCGTCGTCATCGCATTGAGCCAGGAACAGGTCGAGTTGCTTGCTCAGCTTGAACACCGCCGTTACAACATTGAACGCCGCCTCGTCGATATCCGCTTCGGTTCAGCGCAGCGTCAGGGTGCACGCATGCCACAGTGGAGCGATCTCAGCGACGAACAAAAGAATTGGGAACGGAACGAGATTGCCCGTCTGCCCGAGATCATGGCCGGGCTAGGCATCGAACTCCATCCGATTCGACCCGTGCGCCTTTACGGCAAGTGGTTGGCGAACGCCCCCGCGGAACTCGACCAGTTGCTCGCTGCCCCTGCTTCCCTGCATTGCAGCTTGATCGTCGATCTCGACGAGCCGGATGCCGTGCGCGCCGCAGCGCGCGCGCTATCCTTGCCCTCGCTCAGCCTCTGGCTCTTCTCCAGCGAAGAGCCGCGCGAGTTCTCGCTGCGCAAACCGCAAGCTCAGCCCGCCGACCGTGCTCTCCTCATCCAGCGCGCCAACGGCTGGTCGCTTCGCGATCGCGTGGCTCTCGACGTCTGAGTTCCGTTCTTCCACGCGGCGTTGAAGGCAGCACCCGAAAGCCCGGGGAGCTTAGTGCGAATCGGACGATGCAGACGATCAGTTCTAGAGGTGACCGCCGCAAAGTCTGACTGCCTCGGTGACCGATTTGGCGGTGCGATCCGCAGAGGCCTTGTCCTTGAACGGAAGCTCATTGACCCACTTCGGCATGTGTATGACGAGCGCCGTCAGCGGCGGAGTGATCGACGTGGTGACAAGGGTGGGATGGCCGCCGGCAGCGTTCTGGTCGGTTGAGTACTGGCTTAGCGGCTCAACGACAACGCTCGTAACGTCGTGCAACAGAAACCAGGAATCCTTGTCGATAGCCGGCTGGGCTGCGCCGTTGCGCCACACCTTCCAGTGGTAGGAGACGCGGCATTCAGAAGCGTTGGCCACGACGTCGCTGATTTGGTTAACGGCGACGTTTTTGATGGCGCTGCCGTCGGTCTTATTCTGGCCGAAAATGGTAAAGTTTACGGTCCCGATGCTGATGAGCTCGCCCCGAATGGTATTCATCGTACCCTCGAGCGATGGCGCCCTGCTCGCAACTGGTCCGGGGATGGCCGGGGGTGGAGTTGCAGGCGCCGCAGGAGCCATCCCGTTGGGGCCGTTAGCGCCGGCCTCACCCTGCGCAGGCACAGGAACGGCCTGCGGCGAACCCACCGGACCTGGATGAGAATTGAAATGCAACCCAACGAAGACAGCGAGCACGAGAGCCGATACCGCTCCCACGCCCCAGGCCCATACGGGAATCCGCATGCGGCTTGACGGAACAGCGCTTTCATCCCCAGGCAAACCTTCGCCAAGTCTCTGTGCGCCTGTTCCTCTGTCGCCGCTCTTCGTCACGCTCGGTCTTGCTTTCTCTGCGTGTGCGGGGCTGTGTTCGTTCGCAATGTGTCTCGCTGCCGCCGCCGATTGCGGTGTCTCCCGTATCCTCTTCAACTGCGCTTTGAGCCCATCCAGAATCTGGAATTTGACCTTCGCCCACTTCGCCTCGCTCTCCGTGAAATCGATCAACGGATTCGCGCTGGGAACCATTTGGCGATCGGCAAGAAACGGATAGTCGCTCCAGTCGCACGGTTCCACAAGAACCGGGATGACGATCGTCTCGCCCTGGCGCGCTCGCTCCGCAATGCGCGGCATCTCAACCTGCTCAATGAATTCTGAGTTCAGAAAACTCTGGCTAACGATCAGCAACGCGATCTGCGCCTGATCGATCTCCGCTTCAATCTGCCGCTTGAACACATCTCCCGGTTTGAGTTCCGAGTCGTACCAAAACACGACGTCGTATCGCCGCAGCGATTCCGCCAGGAAGGGAATCAGATTGCAACGGTACTCCGGGTCTAACCACCGCTTGTCTTCGCGAGCGTAACTCACAAAAACATGCACGGTCTTCTCGCGCGATTCGGAACCATCAATTGCGTTCATGGTTTGTGCACTCGGACTGTGGCTGCTTCTGAGGGGGAATTGCCTTAGGCACACTATAACGCAACCAGACAGGATTGCGGCCCGCCATCCGCCCCATCCGCCGGTTCCGCTCATCCCATGCGAAAAACCAGTCTCAAACAGGATGTGCGTCGCTGAATTCGATTGACGTGCCAAGTCCATTCTTGGATCATGGATTCACAATCATCGGGCTTCTTACGCCGCCCGATTTCTGGAGGGCGCTGTGCGTACATCTCTGTCATTCGTCCGTTACCTTTCCCCGCTATTCGTTTCCATGGTCCTTCCCCTCCTGCTTCCGTGTGCCCTCCACGGACAGTCGACCAACGAACAGACCGACAACGGACAGACCGCCAGCCCGAGGCCTGCTTATACGACCGACACCAGCTTCGATTACACGGGGAACTTGCTCGGCTATTACAGAATGGAGCCTACCGAGCAAAGCGCTATTTTGCCGCCGGTGAAGGAGTTTCTCGACGAATATCGCAAGTCTAATCCGATCACCTTGCTAATCGGCATGGGAGACAACTTCGGGCCCGAATTCGGGGCTTCGCTGCAGTTGGAAAACAAAGATGATCCTGAATGTACTCAAGCGCCCAAAGATACGGGGGATGGTGAGACCAGACCGGAGAGCCTGTACAAGGACGACGACCGCGTACCCAGGCTGCCGCAATGCGACAACGTTCTGAATTTCCTGATGCATGCCGGTTTCCGTGCCGTGGTACCGGGCCGCAACGATTTCATGTATACGGCGCGCTGGCTGCGCACAGCCACGGTTCGGCTCGCGCGGGCAAGCCAGGCGCAAGGCGGATCCCCGCTGATCAACAACGACGATCATCAGTTGTACCTCCTCGCGGCGAATCTGCGCATTCAATTCAAGGGCGACCTCCGCCTGCAGCACCAAGAGGGCTCGGGTCCGGCCTATTCGCTCAACGGACGTTGCCCGCTTCTGTTCAGTAACGACCCATTCTCGCCCGATTCCCCGCTGTGCGCTGAGAGTGGGCTATCGCAGCCGATCGATTGGCTGCAACGGCTTGACAGCCTCAGCGCCAGCAATGGAGAAAACCTGACCACCGAAGCCATGCGGCAACTCGCATCAGACGCGGCGATAACAGCGGCGGGCAGAGACACCATGCTCAAATTGCTCGTAAGCGACGAGATTGCCATCATGCAGTCGGCATGGGGATCCTGGCCCGAAGTTGCGGCCCTGACTGGCAAGCCCGGGTCCGAAGGAGGAGCCAGCGGCGCTGGGAAACGAACCTCGAAAACGGAAGGCGAATCCTCCGGGGGAAAGCAACCGAACCTTTCTGCCCAGGGTGTAAGTGACCTCATATCCCGCTTGAAGAATTGGCCCGAATGCCAGGCCAGCGCCAAATTTGCCGATGACGCTGAGACTAAGAATGTGGGCGACCTTTGCACCTACCGAACAAGCCTGCAACAGATTCTGCTGAATTTCAGCGATCAGTTGAGCGCCAGCCAGCAAAACAAAACCATCGCCAGCTGTTCCGTGACGAATGGAACCCCCAGCCTTGGCGCTTGCTTTCTTCTCAGCGACCAGGCGCGCCAGGCCGCAACCAATGGCTTGTTGCGCACCATCGCAAAAGAACAGAAGAACGTTGGCTACACGGTGGCTACAAAGGCCGACGGCCAGAAGATACTCGTCATTGGAGTGGTTGGGCAAAACACCATGAAGGAGGTTTCCGAGACCAACCTTCGCATGTGCATCGGCCTCGACGGGAAGGCCGGCAAAGACGATCCGAATTCACCGGAGGCCAAAGAGAATCCGGATTCCGTGTTGGATGGCATTCATTGGCCGGCCGAGTTCGGCATCTGTTACCTGCGAACCAGTCAGGAACTGGAGCAAAAAGGCCTCTCGGCGACGGCAGTCGCCACTGATCCTGTGGTCGTCTCCGCTGAGCTTGTGCGTGCCGCTGAACTGGTTGAGGGCCGCCTCAACGGCGTTATCCTGATGGCCCAGATGCCGCGCACCGAAGCTGAAGTTCTGGCGGCGCGCGTGTGGGAACGGCTCGCTGCGTCGCCGGCACAGCGGCCCATCAATATCGTCATTAGCGAGGCAGGAGAGACTGAGACCGGAACCGCCGCCAGCGAGCAAGAGACCGGATACGATACTCCCGACCTCACCCTGAATTACGCCTATCACGGAAGCGATGCAAATGCCGTCAACACCGGGCATCCTCCCCCGGTTCTCACACCTTTCAACGGGTACCCGAACCCCCCGGACGGCCGCTTCCCGGG
>Ga0224554_1001591_pt1 | contig 13872 bp, 10 predicted proteins | sample 714S22024metaG_FD_180666 | JGI IMG/M metagenome (GOLD analysis project Ga0224554, IMG submission 180666) | Peat soil microbial communities from Stordalen Mire, Sweden - 717 S2 20-24 | ecosystem: Environmental > Terrestrial > Soil > Wetlands > Peat | place: Sweden: Norrbotten County, Stordalen...
CTCTTAACCGACAGGTTGTAGGTTCGATTCCTACCGCGTCCACCATAACATCAATAAAATAAGCACTTTACAAACCGCCCCAAAAGGCGATTTTCTTTTTCTCACGCGAATGGCTGTTTTGATGGCTGTTCTGAAAAATATTTATATTTTTGCGGAGAATCGCACTGGACCAGCCTCCAACCGGCACCCGACTCTCGCGAAGCCTTCGTGATCGCCCTTGTGCATCCAGCCGACCAAATCTGCGCGAGGGTCAGGGCCGCTACGATTCTGGCAGGGCTTGGCACCGAGCCGGGGTCGCGGTATTTCGCGCTATGGCGAGCATCCTGGTACGCGAGCTGTCGCTTGACGGACTTGACGATGGCGTTTTGCCTTGGGGATGGATCGATAATCGCCCGTGGCTTCGCTGTCTGAACGGTTATGGCTGTGCCTGTGGAGGCTCGGCAATTTCAAGGAGGCAGAACACGTGTTTGATCGCGTTCTCTGGCTCAACCCCACAGACAATCAAGGTGTGCGCTTCAATATTGAAGCGAGTCAGGTCCGAAAGAAATGGACACCTGAATGATGTGACTGGCCAGCCGCAGATTGAACAGAGAGCGTCTCGACGAAACTGGTCTGTTCACCGTCCTCGATCAGCTGATTGCCTTCTCCTGAAGCGTGGAGGCTGCGTTGCCGCCACTTCACGGGTTTCGCCTGGGGCATCATCGACAATAACCTGAGCTGGGGATCGGTATTCAACAACTTCCACACGGTCACGATCTTCGCTGTCGGCGGATTCGCGCTCGTCCGGAACGGTTTTCGCTGACGGCGGTTCCTCCGTCTCAGCATCGACAAGCTCCTCGACCTCTTCTGTCTTGCCAAGCAGTTCCTTGTCGATCTCGGCCAGACGCTGCTCATACTCTTTGAGCTTTGCCTCGTAGGGACTTTCATAGTCCAAAGCGGTATGCAGGCGGACCAGCGTTGCCTCGTTTCCCTGAATGGTGGCTTCCGTTTCGAGGATCTTCGACGGCAGATCGCCGCCGCGGCGCAAGACGGATGTGAGGAGGGATTGGGCTGAAGGCAAACCCATGTGGGCTTCCGAGCGCGGCACATCGAACCACTCGCCGGCCAGGTTGTAGCGGACGGCCGTGATGTCCGTGATGGTGCCGAGTTCATCCTTGATGAGGGCGTCGCTGACGGCGAGGGGAATGTCGAGGCCGTTGACGGTTATTCAGGGTCATCTTCAAAGACTTTGGCCGTGCTGATATTGTTGAGCGGGCCAAAGTTCGCGCGATAGCTTGCCTCCTCGGTACATTTTGAAGCGGGCCAAAGCAGGCGCGTGCACATCCGTTACGACTCGCTCTACGCATACTGTGGTGGCGGGTACTCCGACGATGGGGACGATTGCGACGACAGATTCGCCTACGTGCTCTCCACCGCCGCAGCGTGGAAGGGACCAATCGGGTCCGGGAGCATCACCATTGAGCCCGTCACTGTCTCTGCATCGCGTCTCATTCTTTCGCCCGCCGGCCGCTTCCTTCGCAAGGGCTCTGAGTTTGTCTGGAGTTTCAGTAACCTGAAGCCCACCCGCGCCGACGACATCGTGGTAAACCTGAATAACCACTTCTCAACCATTGCCGTGTATGGGGAAAGCCCCGACCCCGACGCGCAGAATTTGAGCTTCTACACAGCCGAAGGCGGGAAGTATTTCTACCTCCATTCCCATTTCGTCCCCCACGGCGACGCGGCCTCGCCGGAGTACTCTGCGTCGCAGGTCGTTTCCAGCATCCCCGATACGGCATGGCACACCCCGCATACTCCCGGAATTGGTGATGCCCTCTCCCTTGAGATCACCAAGCCAGACCATATCGACCAGGTTGGCATCATTCCCGGTTGCGGCTCCAAGGAACAGGATTGGTTCGGTTCCGCTCGGATCAAAGCGATTGAGGTAGTCGTCAACAACAAGTACACCCGCCGGGCCCTTCTTCCGGATGAGTTCACCTTCCCTTGGCCTGAGTCACATAAGGCGTACGAATGGATCGACCTCCCGCCGTACCCTGGTAGGCCCGAATCAATCCGTCTCGTCATCCGCAGCGTTTACCCCGGCACCGCCGACCAAGTCACCTGCATCGGAAAGGTCGTGCTTCGCCAATGGTTAAAGACGAGACCTGCCGTCAAGAGTGGCATCGACGGCCATGAATTGCCTTGAGGGTTGATTCCGTCTGGCCCACGGCCTGCCGGGTGCTTACGGCGAAGCAATGGGACTACCGCGAAATGGGATGCGACCAGCAATCTCGCGCCTGGAGAGGTAACGACAATATAACCCGAATCACAGTGTATGCTGGCTAAGTCGAGACGAAGATCGTCGTCGGGGTTTGGGCTCATCGCTGATCTAATGCAGAAGGTGATTACTCGCGATTTGGAGCTGAAAGAGTGACATTGCGGACGAAGGAATATGGGTCATCTGGGTGATCTCCCCAACCTTTACCCGATGCATTTGCCAGTTCTGTGAGCCTAGCAATATCCGTCTGGCGAATGGAATTCGTTACTTCATGTCTTGATTTATCCAGTACCTTGGCTCCAACTGTCTGCAAGTATTCAGGTGCCGCTACAGCCTCAACCAGAACCTTTCCAGATCCGGCCCAATGGCGATCTTCGCCATTCTTCTTTACGCCGGAAATCCAAAAGGACTCACCGGTTTCCATGTCAACATAATTACCTCCCATTTCGGCGCGCCGCTGGCCCTTGAGCTTCATCAATCCCCGCCCATCGAAGTATAGGGTCCGGCCGGTCTTTGATGATGTCACGTAACCGATCCAAGCAGGGCCGTTATCGGAATGGCCGCTCTTAAGCTCAATGTACCTGAGAGTCTTCACAGTTCACAGTGTGCCACAACAGCAAGAAACTAACAATTAACTGGTTTCAGAGTCGATACTAGAGACCGGCAATCCAAAGGGACCTCGCAACTGGATAGGTCCCGTCCGATCCGGAGACGAAATGCTCAAGATTCCACGAACGTCCGCTACAATTCTATTGTGAATTGGCTATGACTGGAATGTGCAATCTGTCGTTCGTGATCGAACCACTGGAAAAGGGGGCACCGGCACTTTCGGTGGTGCCTCTGGTGAATGAAGTTCGGCTAACGCTGATGATTGGGGAATTTGAGCGTGAGCACAATTATGAACCTGCTGGTGGATATGCGGGATTGGTCCCAAGTGCATTCAACTTCGGTCCTCTGGACCGTTACTTTATGGCTGAGACCCGAAGTGAAGCCTACGACAAGATCGGCTACTACCTGCTTGGATGCAATTGCGGCGAGGTAGGCTGTTGGCCGTTGACGGCTCGGATCGCGAAGGGCGCACAGCAGATTCGTTGGGAAGGGTTCAAACAGCCTTTTAGGCCTGAACGCGATTACTCCTCGTTCGGACCCTTTGCCTTTTCTGTTGATCAATATCGCCGGACGGTTATTGAGTTGGCCTCGGTGTTCCTTGGAGCCTAATCAACAATAAACAGGTTGTCGGCCTAACCTCCTTTCGTCCATCGATGGTATCGCCGGCACACAAAGATTACCCAGCATTGCCGGAAGAAAGGGCGGTTTGGATAACGACGAGTTGAAAAGTTGGTACTTAAATCTGTCGGACTCCGGCAAGCAGATATGTCTGTCCCTTGTTTCTAATCAGCTCACGGTTCATGGCCGATGCTTTGGCCTCGACCTAACTGAAGTCGAGCACATCAAGGCCTTCAAGGGCTTAAACGAACTTCAACATCAACTAAGCGGTCACGTGGCGGCAATAGGAATGAAGCACGACAGATACCCTGATGAAGTGCTGTGGAACATACTCAACGAAAAGGCTGCCATGTACGGTCTACTCGCTCATCTGGAGCAGTCGTTCAAGTTCGTAAGGGCCAGAGATTTTTGGAGAATTTGAAAGCAGCCTACTACAACTGGGTTAACCGGACACCGAGTGAGTTAGCGGCTCTGCGGAGAGACTTCCACGTAACGGAACTCTTTCCCACTTAGCGATTGACCGAAGCTATGCGCTCAGGGCAGCACCATAAGATCCTACTTTTTCATTTCATCCACTCGACAGCATCGTCTGACCAGCTATGGTCGGAGCCTGGCCAGCAGCCTGGAGTTTGATCCGGAAAATTGGGAAAGTTCGTCCGGCAGTATCCTCGTTCCGCTGAGAAGTCGAATGCCGCGTGCGAGTACCCGTTTATCAGCAAGGCGCATCTGAGTCCATCCTCGGACCAGACAATTGACAGGGTTGAAAGTCGATCTCGATCAGTGACGTTTGCGACATTATAAATTTGGACTGCATCGAGAATCATGTTGTCAGATCGGGTTAGATCGACGGCGTAAAAGTATGCTGTCTCGCCGTCATCCTCGAAAAATGCGCTGTTGGGTTGCCTTGGCGCATCACAGGCCACGAAGACACCATCCCCAGGTTGGAATGTCTGCTCTACCATTGTCCCCATTGTCGCAGATCGATTCGTGATCTATCCATGCAGTTGAGTTATCCATTTGCCCGAATGGAGGCTAACAGATCGAGGCACTCCACCTCGAACTGCACCGGCTACCCTTCCCCGACCCAGTCCTGAGCCGGGCAACCCGCCCGCCGAGGGGTATCCCGATGCTCTGTCCGAGCGCCGACCATCCTCTCGGAACCCTAAAGAAAGTACTCGCGGCGTGCCGCGCTGAGAGCTACGGTGCGGGTTGTCAATCGACTCGCGACTCCCGGAAGACCCAAATTCATCGATGTCGGCCACATACCGGCAGCGCCAGCGATGCAATCCTCGTTTTGCCAGAGTGTCGCCAGCCGATTTTTTCGTAGGCGCTACCGCTTTCGGGCTCTGTACTCGAATTGATTGCCGTGTTCAAGCCGACCACTTTCTATGACCCAATGCACGGCGGCCGGATGGCACTTTACCCAGCAACGCCGCCTGACGATGGATAATGTTAAACATGATTCGACGCTCGATCTGGTTGTGTCTCTTTCTGGTTGCTATCAGTGTTCTGCCTGCCACCTCCGCAGAAACTTCAAATAGGGTCAGCCGAATTGTCATTCATTCGGGTTGGGGCGGCCTGGGTACGCCGCAGAACGCCAATGTGACAATCACTCGTGGCAAGGACGGGTTTGTTCGCGACGGAAAGGCCGTGGACGGCGCGCTGGTGGATGATCTCGTCCGTTCACTGAGGCACCCCATGATCGCCAGGCCTGAGATGGAAAATCTAGGGATCACCGAGAATTGGCTCGGTGCGCACCTGAAAGCGGTCGAGGACCGAATGCCCGGAGCTTTTCCCGGTGCATTGCCGACCCAACAGCACCTGTTTGAATCTACCTATACCAATCTCGGCGCGATGGCTGGTATTGTCCCCGACCTCTTTAGATATGCGAGCTTTGATGACAACCCATATGCGGAAGTGGAAGTAGATTTCGAGGACGGATCAAAGCTCGCAGCGAAATCTTACTCGTACTATGCCTTCATGATTCCCTGGATGATGAACGGAGATAAAAACTCATGCACCTTCAATGCCGCCATTTCTCGTGCCGTTTCGGCTTTGTTACCGATCAAGAGTCCGAACAAAGAACGGCTGGACGGGGCTGGATTCGATTCGAGCCTGGGCGAAGCTACCATGAGACGGATCGAGGACAAGTGGAAGATGCTCGGCGTTGAGGGGCGAGCAGAGCCTGCGCTTGCATCTCTGCGCAAGGTCTATACGGTAGAGCGCGCAGACATCAATTCCTATCATGATGTCTATTTTGGCAGGCGTTGGGAAGCGAAAGGTCCACATGAAAGCAACTTGCAGGCGACCCTCCAAAAGGCGAGCTTTCCAGCAAACGTACACGAACACCTTGTCTTGGAATATGAGGCCAATAGAGTAGATGGCCTTGATGAGTTCTTAGCCAACGGAACAAAATATGAAACTCTTGCGCTCTCGGTCCCTTGGTTGAACAAGTACATCCAAGAGAATCCGAAAGAAATGATGACTCTGGTTTACGTTCATGGCAAATCGTTCAGCGATCATGCGTTAGAGAGCTTTGCAGCAGACATGAAAGCACGTGGCCGCGAGGATCTGATTGCAATTGTGCGTTCACAGCAGTCCGATATAGCGTTGCTCAAGATCGGCTTTGTCTACTGGCTGCTGTTTCCTGACCATCACATGATGCTCTGGAGATATGAGGGGCCGAGAGGATTCCTCAATTGGACTCAGAGGGATTTTCCTGAGGGGCGATGCGGTGAATACTACCGGGTCAACAATGGCGGATGTTCAGGGCGCGAGATCAGTCCCGACGGAGTTCTTCTGCCTGATGCACAGCCGCGTGACGTGGCCTGCGTTGCAGCGTGGCACAACAGTCATCCTCAGTCCATACAATCCGGTGATGCGCTCTTTGATGTAATGGACCATGGACGCGGCGGATACATCGATCTCACGGGCAAAGTTGTGATCCCGCTCTGCTTTGATGATGTGGGGGAATTCTCGGAAGGGCTTGCCAGATTTGAGCGTGATGGCAGATGGGGATATCTGGACCTGGTCGGAAACATTGCAATACAGCCGCAATTTCCGTGGGCCGAAGACTTCCACGAGGGCCTTGCACATGTGCAAGCAACCGGGGAGGCGCTGGGGTATGACGGACGGTGGGGTTACATCAACAAAGCCGGTGAGATGGTAATTGCGCCGGGCGCAAAGCGAATGATTGACGACGACAACGGCATCGAGACTGCATTCCACGATGGCCTTGCGATGGTCGAAGTTGAGGGAGAAGAAATTCCGCCGAGAAAAGGATTTATCGACAAGACGGGTAAGGTCGTCATCCCGGCGCGCTTTACTTATGTCTACCCATTCTCCGAGGGGCTTGCGGCAGCTACAGAGTCAGAATCGGGCGACTCTGGTTGGGGTTTCATCGATAAAACCGGGAAGTGGCTTGTTCCTCCGAGCTTTGCATGGGCCAGCAACTTTGAGTCAGGAGTTGCTCCAGTAGACAACAAGACGAATTGTTCATACATCGACAAAACTGGAACCGTTGCGCTGAGTATGCCAGCGCCAGGCAGCAAGAAGAGCTGTACGATGGCATGGGGCGACTTCAACAACGGACTTTCACGGTGGCTGTTTGGCGAGAAATACGGATTCATCGACCGGACCGGAAAGACGTTGATCTATCCACAGTTTGATCTGACCGATGGTTTCTCCGAGGGGCTGGCTGCGGTCGAGATAGGGAAGAAATGGGGTTATATCGATACCACCGGCAAGATGGTCATCGAGCCTCAGGATTGGTCCAGCGCCAAGCCCTTCCATAATGGACTCGCCCAAGTAGTTACGCATGGACGATGGGGATATATCGATAAGACAGGAAAATACGTGTGGGGTCCAAGAGCGCAGGGAGATGATTGATTCCGTCTGCGTACAATTCATGAATGATGCAAGCAGGGACTCTCTGACCTTCTTCAGATCGAACAGATCATGCAATTCTGCCATCGCATCTGAATCACTGGTAACTCTGCTTTTCGGCCGATCTTGGAAACCCCGCGGGCTCCACGACGGGCCGGTTATTTCCGACAATACGACTACAATGTGGAGAATGGGCAACGCAGGGGCGCTCTCGGGCTATTACTTCACAGGAGCTTACGTTGAGTTATGTGACGCGTTGAGTTCTTTACGCTTGAAGATGGTAGCGACAGTAAGCAAGAGAATGGCGGCCATATCTACTCGTGCGGTCCAGACAATCCAGTCTTGCGCTTCCACGACATACCAATAGAGATTTTGGCGGTAATCGCCAAGGTGACGTTGATAGTCTACCGCATAGTCATATGTGTTACCGCGAATGACATTCATGCCTAACCAGATCGCACCAAGCATTGGCAAAAGCAGAACTGAAGTCCATAGCAGCGAACGCCAGATGCTTTGGGAACCACGCATTTGCACACGCCATGTATGCGCCAACAGGACAAAGGAAGTAATCGAGACAAGCATTCTGGCGTTCTGTGAGTCCAAAAAGAAAAACACCAGCACCGGCAGAGCAAGCGCGGTCAGTAGGCTCCAATACCTACTCCAGAATCTAGCGCGGCGGATTTGATCGAGCATCTTCACTACAACGGAGATTCCTTTGCTTAGGCTGAACTTCTATTCTAGCTGGTCGGAAGCATTGCTGTTCCGAGACGATAAGCAGCTGCTCTGTAGTGACATGAGCCGAATCCCGTCCAGTCATACTTGGCGATGGTGCAAGCGAGAATCTAGACCTGTTGTCGCAATCCAGAGCTCCCAGTCATTCCAAGTAGAAGGACAGTCAGGGTGTTGCCCCCGCCTGCAATAAAACAGACTTTACTTCGTCGTGTTTTCCAACTCCTGCCGCACTTAGCGCGGTCCCTCCCCGCTCGGTCTTTCTGTTTACGTCAGCCCCGTTCGACAGCAGTGCCCGAACCACATCCAGATGACCGTCTAGCGCGGCCAACATCAGCGCAGTTGTCCCATCGCTCAACGCGGCATTTGCGTTAGCGCCCCTCGCCAAAAGAACCTGGAGAGTAGCCAGTTGTCCATCCTGTGAAGCAGCGAGCAGCGCTGTAGCTCCATCAAACTTCTTTGCATTTAGGTCAGCACCTGCGTCGAGCAACACCTTGACCGCATCTGGATTTCCATGAGTCGCAGCGAAGATCAAGGGGGTCGTTCCTTGGTCAGTGGTCTGCTCGTTCACCCTGGCATTAGCGGCGAGTAGCGCGCGCACGACATCGACATTGCCCTGTTGGGCCGCGAACATCAGTGCTGTCCCGCCATTCAAGGTTCGAGTATTCGGATCTGCGCGGTTGGCGAGCAGTAGCCGGACCACATCGGGGTTGCCACCGAGACAGGCGGCCGCCAGAGCGGTCGCACCATCGGATCTAGCTAAAGTAACGCCCGCCCCGGCTGCGATGAGCGCCCGTACCACGTCAAGGTGCCCTTCCATTGATGCTGCCATCAGTGCTGTAGTCCCGTCTTTGGCTCGGAAATCGACAACGCTACCTTTGGCAAGCAGCACCTGAACCAGATCCAGATGTCCATTCTTCGCGGCAAAATAGAGTGCATTGAGACCTTCGTTGTCGATAGAGGTGAGGTCGGCTCCATTACCGATCAGTTCCTTGAGCACATCCGCGCGCTTACAGCAAGCAGCGACAATTAGTGGCGTTGCGCCATCACTCCTTCTTACATCAACGCGCGCGCCATGCGACAACAGCAACTTGACCATTTCAAGATTGTCGCGCTCGATGGCTAACAGGAGCGCGGTTGTACCTTTGCTGCCTCTAGAGTTGACATCAGCCTTATTGGCGAGCAACGCCTCAGCTACGGCTATTTGACCCTCCTGCGAGGCCCACATCAGCGCAGTCCAGCCGTCGTGATCGGGGAGATTGACATCCGAGCCATGGGCAAGCAGTGTATTCACAACTTCAAAACGGCCACGTTGCGAAGACAGCGAAAGTGCAGTTTCTCCCTCAATCCCTTGGAGATTAACTTCTGCCCCTTTTGCGAGCAGGAGTCCCACGATCTCGATATGGCCTTCTTGCGAGGCCCACATCAGTGCGGTTTCTCCCTTCTGCGTTCTGGCATCGATCGCAGCTTTTCTGTCGAGCAGAGCCAGTACGACATCGGGATGATCGGATCGGGATGCCATGAACAGCGCAGTCTCTCCGTCATTATCCTTGGCATCGATCTCGGCGCCTTTGCCGACAAGTGCCTTTACAACTTCAAGTTTGCCAAAGTAAGCGGCCCATACCAAGGCTGTTCCGCCATTCTGGCTCTTGGTGTTGACATCGACCCCGTTCGCCAAGAGTGCTTGGACACGTGGTAGATTGCCTTTGCCCGCCGCATTAAAGAGATCGTCTTCTTGCGCGTTTGCGAATAGGGGCACTTGAAAACAGACAAACATCAGTAGAATAGCGGGAACTAAAGATGGCTTCTGCATGGGCTTCACTTTCAACCGAAGATTCAGGATTGCCCGACCGTTGGAACAACGCAAGAATATCAGAAATGCCAATAAACAGTTCGGTGTTTGTTATGCAAGCTGACGCTTGAGCCGTCGTCGTCTTCGGTCAAGAGTAAGGAAACTTTTCTGCAAACGACACATGAGCCTGACCACCCATTGGCCGGGCGGGAGCCGAACGCCCTGCAAACAAATCCAAGAGTTCTGGGCTAGCAATCGACCAAACTTCCCCGACCTGGTCCGTTGCCAGCCCCGATCAGTTGCCTGGGCGAAACTCTGGGAAGAGATGAATCGCCGGCCACTCATCCAGAATGACGGCGAGGCGCGTTGGCCCAGTGTGTGTCATGGTCATTTCGCCTGCTTTCTGCGATGATGGGACAAATGAACGCTCCTGAATACCCTGATGCCGTAGACCTAAGTCTTGTTGGAACGTACTCGCCGCTGGCGAAGGCCGGGGGAGGATACGTCTGGGATGACGTTCTGGAGTATCGGGTCTGGTGCCATCCAGAACGCGGCGCTCCTGATGAGGAAGAGGGCAGCGACTACTATTTGGCCTTTGCAACATACGCTGAGGCTGTGGCATTTTTCGAGAGCACTCTGGGAGCAGAGAAGCCGCTCGCGCTTATTCGGCAGGTTGAATACATCGATGAACCCCTGTCCGGCGAGTACCGCCATGTCAGGGATATTCGTATTGCCGAGTGGCCAGTGGAGTTTCTTCGTCGCCCTCGACGGACTCCAAATACTATCCCGGACTTCCTATCGCCTAACGCACCAAGCAACAGGCTCGATAGGGTCGCGTTGACTACGACCTTTCCACCCTCGCTCCAACCGTTCGGGGAACCTGTCTCCTCGCGGTACTCCAGCACGATTCCCATCGCGGCGGCTGCGGACTCAAGGCGGGGCAGTAGAGATTCGCCTCCGGCCTGGGCGCGGTGGTCGAGTTCGGGAAGCGGCTTGCCTTCGGTGTCCGCGATGTCGAAGACATGGGTGACGCGGAATCCGCACAGCCTCATCTCGGAGACTCTCTCGCCTTTCCGCATCTTGTCGGCTTCCTCGGCGGTCTGCTTGCGGACGCACGGGGCAAGGATCGCAATCCCCTTCGCGCCCTTCTTGACGTTGCGGCCAAGAGACTTCCACGTATGGAAACCGGCAACCCGCTCGGCCTGGGGCCGCTGAAGGAGAACCAGCAGTTGGTTGTTAAACGAGTAATGATGAAACCGGGAGACGGCGCGAAGCCAAGTCTTAAACAGGTCCGATTTCGCGGTTGCATCGGTCATGGTGGCGAGAGTGTTGATACTGTCGGTGATGGAGTCGATGAGAGTCTTTGATCTGTCGTTTTGCATTTTCCTATCTCCCTGAATTACTTGACCTTACTCTTTCAGAATAATACATATATGATGTATTTGTCAAGCACTAACGCCTTTATTTGCCGTTCTTTAGAGACATTTTTCATGCAATAAATACACATCCGTAAACCCCTTACGAAGCCTCCGCAAAGTGCCTTTCTCCCGCGCCCTTTTTCTCAGGCCAGAGCCGCGCGACGGTTACGCTTTTTCTCGCCTTGTGGAATCGAGACGCTCGTCCGAGCGCATTTCCTTTCAAAGTGTGAGGGGGCGTTGCGGGGATTTCTCCCCGCTGGGGTGGGTAGCGGAGAACTCGAAGGGGTCGAAGCGAGGGAGGGACGCCAAGCGCCCCTCCCCACAAATAGGACGGATGCTAACGAGAGAGCAAAGCAAGGCGGCGGGTGGGTTGAGGAGTGCAGGTGAATCCGTTCTGTTTCAAGGCTTTCTTAACGGTGCGGTCGATGTAGGCATCTTGATCTCGTTGAGAGCGGTTTACGAACGCGGATGTAGAGGTATGGGCACGGATGGTATCGCTGATTTCGGATTCGGAGACGCCTCTTTGCAGTCCGTAGGTGGCATAGGAAAGATCTGCCTTGTGCCGTTCGCCTTGAGCGGGAAACAGATTGGCGAAGTGGGAGTATTCGAGAAGTTGAAATTCGGGCCGTGGATATTTCTGAAATCCGATGCGTATCTCAGTAGACCTCTTCACATCCTTCAACTGCTCTAGCAGCCGGTCCTCGACTTCGGAGAGCACCTCGTGGGTCTTCTCATAGATGACGCCTTTGGAAAGAGCGAATTTGAGTTGCGAATAGGGAAAGAGCCCATTTGCGAGTCTGTACAGAGGTTTTGGATTGGTGAAGCCGGCCAGGCGGCCGAAGTGCCGCCAGTCTGCTGAGTTGGGGTCTCCTCCAAATCGTTCCGCCAGTATCTTGGCGGCGACGGTGCCTTCTTCACTGTTGAGTGTCCAAGCGTGTTTGAGCCAAGTCTGGAAGTTGCCGGGGGAAGTTTCGACGACGCAGGCCGGGGTGTACCCGTTATCGAGGAGCGTGTCGAGGCCTTTGCGGGTCAGATCGTCGATCAGGGTGAGCTGGCTCGGCCCAGAGGGGCGGATGTAAATGTGGTGGCCTTTGGCATTCTCCGCGGCGCACCAATCGAGTTTATCGAAAACCTCACCGATGGTAAGGCCAATGTCGTTCTGGCCGTTGCGCAGCTTCATGAGCGATTTGCCGTCGTCGGATTTCTCTGAGGGAACCCGGACACCCAACTCGTAGCGGTCTGCGCCCATTGCTTGAAGTTGGAGTTGAACGGCCTTGAGTGCGATTGGGAGCATTTGCGCCTCCTTCTGGATATGAAAGTCGTGCTATTGAGCCAGCGCCCGGTTTACCGGGTGCTGGGTCCCGAGAGACCACTTGACAAAGGGTATCATATTTATTACAGTTCTGCTTTATCTGCTCCGTCTACTTTAAGTTGTATAGTGTTGCACTGTGATTCAAATAGCTGATTTGCGCTGTTTCCGGAGAAAAGTCTGATGGCTATTCAGGCAGAGATTATCGAAAATCAGAGGCTCGACTCGGAGAACGAGAGCGAGTATCGCAAGCGGTACAAGCTGATGACCGAACTCGGTCCGGAGATCGTGTATGCGTTGATGAAGGACCGGACGGCTGAGGATCTGGTTGTGAATCCAGACGGGCGGGTCTGGATTATGCGGCAGGGCAAGCCGTTTGAAGTGCTGACGGAGATTTCGCCGCTGCGGGCCGTTGGAGCCACGATGAGCATTGCGGAGGGCTTCGGGCTGGTGGCCACGCACAATAGCCCTGTCGTCAGCGGTAATGTTCCCTATCTGAATTGCCGGGTGGAAGCTCTGGTTGCTCCGGTGGTGCCGATAGGCACGGCCTCTCTGTCATTCCGCAAGAAGGGCGAGAAGAAGCCCAGTCTGTACGATTACGCAGCCAGCGGAATTCTGACCAATAAGGATGATCCGCTAAACGGCCTCCAGAGCATTGACCCATTCGAGCAGGCGCTTCACAGCGCGAACAATCACGTCGATGTGCTGTTCACGGCCATCGAGCACCACAAGAACATTCTTGTGGTCGGCGGCACGGGGTCCGGCAAAACGACGCTGCTCGATGCGTTGAATCAGGGCATTGCGGAGCGGACTCCGCATGACCGTGTGCTGATTCTTGAAGATTTGCCGGAGTTGCGCGTGACCATCGAAAACTACGTGCAGCTCACCGCCTGCAAGGCGGTTCCGATGGATGATCTGATTCGCTCCTGCTTGCGCATGAAACCTCACCGGATATTGGTTGGCGAGGTTCGCGGGACTGAAGCGTTGACTGCTATGGAAGCGTGGAACACAGGGCATCCTGGCGGGTCGATGACCATCCACGCGAACAATGCGTTGGAAGGTTTGAACAGGATTGTATTTCTTTGCCAGAAGACGACGAATCCATTTCCAACCCACATTTTGGCAAAAATCGTCGCGGAGACGATTCACCTGGTTGTCTACATCGAAGCCGGGCGTCAGTTTCCGTGCGGACGCAAGGTGAAAGAGGTTTGTTTGGTAAAGGGGCACGACGGAGAACGCTTCGAGATTGAACAGC
>Ga0224554_1001594_pt1 | contig 13825 bp, 13 predicted proteins | sample 714S22024metaG_FD_180666 | JGI IMG/M metagenome (GOLD analysis project Ga0224554, IMG submission 180666) | Peat soil microbial communities from Stordalen Mire, Sweden - 717 S2 20-24 | ecosystem: Environmental > Terrestrial > Soil > Wetlands > Peat | place: Sweden: Norrbotten County, Stordalen...
CATGTATCTCATCTTGGAACACGACCTCAAATTCCATAAACTGCGCGCCCTCCTGGCGTTCTTCCCGGCCATTGATCGCCTGGAAAAAATCACCAGCCGTCTCCTTTGGGCCGGCTTTGTCTTGCTCACCGCCGGCCTGGCCTTCATTCCGTTTCTCCTCCACGAACATCCCGAGGCCCACATCGCCTCCGACCCCAAGGTGCCCTGGTCCGCCCTGGTTTGGCTGCTTTATTTGGCCCTGATTGTCCTGCATAGCCGCTTTGCCCAATCGGGACGCCGCTTTGCCTGGGGCGCCATCGGCGCCTTTGTTTTCGTCGTCTTGACCTTCTGGGGTGTCAACCTCCTCTCCCCGACCCACCAATTTTAAATTCTCCCATTTCACCATTCAAAATTCAAAATTCACCATTCAAAAAATGCCCTTCATCGTCTTCGGATTAAGCCATCGCTCCTCGCCCGTCAACGTGCGGGAGCGCTTCGTCTTTGCCGACTCGGCGATCCCGCCAGCCCTGGAAAAATTGCGCCGCGAGGCCGCCGCCGAGGCCGTCATCCTCTCCACCTGCAATCGCGTCGAAATCTATGCCGTGATGGACTCCCCGGAACGCGAAGCCGCCGCCCTCCTCCGTCAATTTCTAGTTGACTCCCATCCGGGGCCCGAGCCGTTGCACGACGAAGTTTACTGCCACTCCGATGCCCGCGCCCTGGAACACCTCTTCCAGGTCGCCTGCGGCCTGGATTCCATGGTCCTCGGCGAAACGGAAATCCTCGGCCAGTTAAAAAAAGCCTACGATACCGCCCTGCGCCTCAAACACACCGGCGCCCGTTTGAACAAGATTTTCCAAAAGGCCTTCAACGTCGCCAAACAAATCCGCACCGAAACCAACATTCAGCGCGGCAGCGTGTCCGTCGCCTCCGTTGCCGTCGAATTGGCGGAAAAGATTTTCAGCTCCCTGCGCGACCACCCCGTCATGATCATCGGCGCGGGCGAAACCGGCGAAAAGACCGCGCGCGCCCTCCTCAGCCGCGGCGCGCACAGCATCCTGGTTTCCAACCGTTCCCACGAACGGGCCGCCGCCCTGGCCCGGGAATTGGGCGGCCGGGCCATCCATTTTGAGGATTGGACCGCCGAGTTCGCCGCCATTGACATCGTCATCAGCAGCACCGCCGCGCCGCACTGCATCCTCCACCGCGCCCAGCTTGAACTTATAATGAAAGCGCGCAAAAACCGGCCTCTACTTTTGATTGACATCGCCGTGCCCCGCGACATTGACCCGGAGATCAAGCTCCTGGAAAATGTTTATCTTTACAACATTGACGACCTCCAGGAAATCGCCGCCGATTACCTCCAGCAGCGCAAGGACGAAATCGCCCGCTGCCAGGCCCTCATCCGCGACAAGGCGCGCGCGCTCCTTCTTTCCACCGCCGCCGGCTGCCCCGCCCGGCCCAATCTCGCCGCAGTCAATAATTAGTTTTTACCCATGCCTCCCATTCTCATCGCCACCCGCGGCAGCGACCTGGCCCTGGCCCAGTCCAACACCGTTCTCGCCGCCTGCCGCAAGGAGTTTCCCAAGCTGCACTTCGAGTTGAAAATCATCAAAACCACCGGCGACCGGTTGCAGACCCGGGCTCCCGCCGCCCGGGGCGCCCTGCCCGATCGCGCCCTTTTCACCAAAGAACTCGAAGCCGCCCTGCTCCAGGGCCGGGCCGATCTGGCCGTGCATAGCTTGAAGGATTTGCCCACCGATTTGCCCCCGGGGTTGCACCTCGCCGCCGTTGCCGGCGAACGCGCCGATGTGCGCGACGTGCTGGTCTATCGTATTGACAACGGCCTTGTCCCGGGGATGAAGCTCTCCGAATTCCCGCCCGGCTTCACCGTCGCCACCGGCAGCCTCCGCCGCCAGACCCAGCTTCTGGCCCTCCGCCCTGATTTCCTGACCGTCCCGATCCGCGGCAATGTCCCCACCCGTTTGCAGAAACTCCACGAACAACCGGAAACCGACGCCACCATCCTCGCCGCCGCCGGCCTGGACCGTCTGGGCATTCGTCTGGCGCGGATGGGTCTGCTCCGCGGCGAGCGGGCGCCAAAAAACCTGGCCTACCACGTTTTCGAGCCGCGCTTCATGCTTCCCTGCGTCGGCCAGGGCGCCATCGGGCTGGAGATTCGTGACGAAGATGAACGCGCGTTGGAAATTTGCCGCCGCCTCAACCATTACCTCACCTTCCAATGCGTGGCCGCCGAACGCTCCTTTCTTCAGGCTATGGGCGGCGGCTGTCAGACACCCATCGGCGCTTACGCTTCCGTCACCGGCACCCGCATCCATCTCCGCGCCGTGGCGCATTTGACCAAAAACGTCCAGCGCGCCGAGGGCGCGAGCGGCCTCTCAGATGCCGTCGCCCTGGGCCGGGAAGTCGCGGACAAACTGCGCCAGCCGCATCCTCGACCTCGCCCATGAAAACGAACGGCACAGTCTATCTGGTCGGTGCCGGCCCCGGCGACGCCGGCCTGCTCACGTTGCGCGGCGCAGAATTGCTCGGCCGGGCCGAGGTGGTGGTTTACGACGCCCTGGTGAATCGTGAAATTCTCGCCCTGGCGCCTGCTACCGCCGAAATGATCTACGGCGGCAAACGCTCCGGCGATCACGCCATCCCACAGGAACAAATCAACCAATTGCTGATTGACAAGGCCCGCGCCGGCCTCTGCGTCGTCCGCCTCAAAGGCGGCGATCCTTATGTCTTCGGTCGCGGCGGCGAGGAAGCCCTGGCCCTGGCCGGGGCGAAAATCTCCTTTGTAGTCGTTCCCGGCGTTTCCTCCATATACGCCGCCCCCGGCTACGCCGGCATCCCCTTGACCCACCGCGACTGTTGCTCCAGCTTCACCGTTTTCACCGGCCACGAGGACCCGGAGAAAATTGAGCCGGCCGCTGATTGGGCGCAGGCCGCCAAAACCCCGGGCACCAAGGTCATTCTCATGGCCGTCACCCGCATCAACCAAATCGCCTCCGCCCTCGTCGCTCACGGCATGGATGAAAGCACCCCGGTGGCCATGATCCGATGGGGCACCACCGGACGCCAGCAAACCATCGAAGGCACCCTGAAAACCATCGCGGACGTCGTCGAGCAAACCCGGTTCAAACCGCCCGCCCTGACTATCATTGGCGATGTTGTCAAATTGCGGCCCAAGCTTAATTGGTTCGAGCGCCTTCCACTTTTTGGCCGGCGCATCGTCGTCACGCGCACCCGCGCCCAGGCCAGCCAGTTGTCCCGCCTGTTGCTCGACCGCGGCGCCGACGTGCTCGAAATCCCAACCATCCGCCTGGAACCGCCCACCGAGCGCATACCCGTGGCCGATGCTCTTCTCGGACTCAACTCCTACGACTGGTTGATCTTCACCAGCCCCAACGGAGTCACCGCTTTTTTTGACTTTTTCTTCAAGGCCTTCGAAGACATGCGCGACATCGGCGGCGTGCGCATTGCCGCCGTCGGACCGGCCACCGCCGCCAAACTCCGGCAACTGCATCTCAAGGTTGACCTCACCCCGCCCGAATACATCGCCTCCGGCATCGCCGGCGCGCTCGCCGGTTACGAGAGCATCGAAAACCTCAAAATCCTCCTCCTCCGCGCCGAGGTCGCGGGTAAAGAACTGCCCCAAAAACTGGAGGAAATGGGCGCCATAGTGGACGATGTCGCCTGCTACAAAACCGCCGCGGAAACAGAGGACCGCAACGGCGCCGCAGCGCGGCTGCTTGAGGACGGCGCCGACTGGATCACCTTCGCCAGCGCCTCATCCGTCGAAAACCTCCACGCCCGTATCAACCTAAACCAATTATTGACATCCCATCCCCGCCTTCAATTCGCCTCCATCGGCCCCGAAACCAGCAGAGCGATCATCGCCCTGGGATTAACCCCCGCTGTCGAAGCCAAAGACCACACCATTCCGGGACTGGTCAAGGCCCTTGAAGGAATGGCGCGTCAAATGAAAGCAGAAGCGGCGGTTTGATATTACAGGGCGGCGGGCGGGCCAAATTCAAGCGCCATTGAACATCACACTGGCTTCAAGCAGAGCCGGGACGGCTCTGCCACCTTGGCCGCCTCGGCCAGCTTCCTCATTCTCGCCACCGCCGTTTTCAAATTAGGCCGGTGGAAAAGTCCGGTGCCGCTGATGAACGTGTCCGCGCCCGCCATGGCGCACTGGCCGACGGTCTGGAAATCCACGCCGCCGTCCACTGCAATACGGTAATTCAAGCCGCGTTCCCGCCGCCACGCCGCCGCCTGTTGAATTTTCGGCAGGGTTTCCGTAATGAACGGCTGCCCGCCGTAACCCGGATTCACCGTCATCACCAGCAGCGAATCCACCTCATCCAGATACGGCTCGACCGCCTGCATGGCCGTGGGCGGATTGATGGCCAGCCCGATTTGCTTGTGCAACGAGCGGATTTTCCAGATCAGCGCCGTCACCTGCTGGCCCAGTTCCACATGGACCGTCATCCGGTCCGCCCCGGCCCGCGCAAACGGTTCCAGCAGGATTTCCGGCCGCGAGCACATGAGATGAACGTCAAATATAAGCTTGTTCAGCGGGCGCACCGCCTCCACCACGGCCGGCCCGAACGAAAGGTTGGGCACGAAATGGCCGTCCATGATGTCCAGGTGCAACCAGTCCGCCCCGCAACAATTCACGCGGGCGGCTTCCTTGCCCAGCTTGGTGAAATTGGACGCCAGCAACGAAGGAGCAATAATCATCGCCCAGAAGCCTAATTAAGCCCCACCCGTCCCGTCAACCGGCATTGCGGACGAACTCCGGCCCCGCCTCTTGAGGATTAGTCCCGCTTCTCCGACTCCACCCAGCGGACGGCGTGGCGGATCAGCTCCGCCATGCTCCTGACCTGGAGTTTGGTCTTGATGTTGGCCCGGTGGACTTCGACGGTTTTTGGACTGACGTGCAGTTCCTGGGCCATCTCCTTGGTTCCTAGTCCCTGGCCGATCAATTGATAGACCTCGAATTCGCGGTCCGTCAGGCTTTGCACCGCCGATTTGCCCGCTTGCGGACGCCGGCCGGAAAACAGTTCCAAAATCGTGGCCGACATTTTTTCGCTCACAAAAATCTGTCCGGCCGAAACCTGGCGAATCGCCTCCATAATTTTTTTGCCGCCCTCTTGTTTCATCACGTAGCCCCGTCCTCCCGCGCGGAGCACGCGTTCGGCGTAAAAAGATTCATCATGCATGGAAATCACCAGGACGGCCACGCCCGCATCCAGCGACTGGATGTCCTTGATCAACTCCAAGCCGTTCCGTCCCGGCAGCGTGATATCCGCCAGAACCAGCTTCGGTTTGAGCAGCCTCACTTTTTCCAGGGCTTCGCCCGCCTCGCCCGCCTCGCCGCAAACCATCATGTCCGGCTGCTGGGAGATCAACTGCGCCAAGCCCTCCCGCATCATCGGATGATCATCCACGATGAGAATCTTGGTTTGCGCCTGGGCCGCCTTTTTCGTCGCTTTCATTGGGCCGCCTCGCCCGCGCTGTTCTGGAAGAAGCAAACGATTCTTGTCCCGCCTTCCGCCGGCGCCTGCACCAGCAACGTTGCTCCGATCCTTCCCGCCCGATACTGCATTGTCCGCAGCCCCATTCCGGCTCCCGTCTGCGCGGGCGCTTTGAAACCGGTTCCATTATCGCTGATCGCCAGGACTATTCTGTCGCTGGCGTGCGTCAGGCTGATTTCCACGATGCTGGCTTTGCCGTGTTTGATTGCGTTGGCCACCGCTTCCTGCGCGATGCGGTAAAGATGGGTGGCCGCGGCCGGGTCGTCAATCGCCACCGGCCCGTCGCTCTGAAAATTACATTTGACGTTGAATAATTCCTCCGTGTGCGCGGCCAGTTCCCTCAATGCCGGCACCCATCCTTCGGCTTCCAGAATAAACGGGGACAGCCCGCGCGCCAGCGAACGCGCCTGGCCCATGACGTCCCGCACATGGCGGGCGATTTGTTCGGCCTGGGCCGCCTGGGCTTTGGCTTTCTTCTCCAGCGTTTGCGCCAGCGACTGGCTTTTCAATTCAATGCCCGCCAGATGCTGGCAGATGCCGTCGTGCAAATCCTGCCCGATCCGCCGTTGCTCCATTTCGCTGATCTGCAAAATCTGTTCTTCCAATCGCTTGCGCTCCGTCACTTCCATGGCCGCCCCGGTGATTCCGGTGATCTGGCCCTGCGGGTCCCGCACCGGTTCGACCGTCAGATCGTAAAAATGTTTCTCCCCGCCCACCGTGCGGACAATCTCCTGCCGCAGGCCGATTCCTGTCAATAAGACGCGCGCTTTGATCTGGGTCATCCGGTCCGCCACCTCGCCGCCAAACAGCTCGACGTCGGTCTTGCCCAGCATGTCCCCGTCCATTTGCACCACCGGCTGGTTGTGAACCCAGGTGTAGCGCAGCCGGGCGTCCTGGTTGAAGACCATGATCGGCGAATTCTTCAACGCCACGCGGAACCGCTCCTCGCTCAATCGCAGGGCCGCTTCGGCCGCCGCCAATTTGCCTTCCCGCTCGATCTGCGTCAGCACGCGCGCCACCACCGAGGGAAGATGCTCCAGAAAATCGGCGCCCTTCACCAGGTAATCCCGCGCCCCGCCTTTCATCATTTCGACCGCCACCCGTTCATCGCCTTGTCCGGTGATGATCAGGAAAGGCGGCAGACGTTTCAGGCCGGAAAGCCGCCGGATGAGCTGCCGGGCGTCGCAGTCCTGCAGTTTCAAATCCAGCAACAGCAAATCCGGCTGGCTGGCTTTCAACCAGGCCACGGCCTCCGCGCCGGTCGCAGCGGTGGCGACCGAGAACCCCTCCCGTTCCAGCGCCCGGGCCGCCAGACGCAGCAGGCCGCGATCATCGTCAACAATCAAAAGCGTCCCGGCTGGTTGGTCTTTGCTCATGCTCCAGTCAGACGCGGACTTCGGGCACTTGCACCAGCGCGATAAACAAGCCGAACTGCTTGATCGCCTCGGCAAATTTCTCGTAATCCACCGGTTTGACCACGTAGGTGCTGCAACCCAGCGCGTGGCAATTCTCGACCTCCCGCGGATCGTCGGTGGTCGTGAGCATGATCACCGGAATCTTTCGCAGCTCCGGATCGGCCTTGACCTGGCGCAGCACTTCCACCCCGTCCACCTTGGGCATGCGGATATCCAGCAGCAGCAGGTAGGACGCCTCCTGGGCGCGCCGCCGCGGGCCGCGACCAAACAGAAAATCCAAAATATCCTGTCCATTCGCAAACCGCTCGATCGGATTGTGCAACCCGGCGCGGCCGAGGTTCTTCTCGATCAGGCGGACGTGGCCCAGATCATCATCGGCAATCAAGACAACTACTTCTTTGGTCATGCTCATCTGCTTATGCCTCAAGCGGCGGGCAAAGAAACGAAAAAAATGCTGCCTTCCCCCGGTTTGGATGCCACCCAGATCCGGCCCTCCTGCCGCTCCAGAATCTTCTGCGCGATGGTCAACCCCAGCCCCTCCCCTTCCGTGGCGGAGGGGTCCAGCCGGTGGAAAATCTCAAACACCCTGGCTTGATGTTCCGGCGCGATGCCGATGCCATTGTCCTTGACCGCATAAGTGCAACGGCCATTCTCCGACCGGCCGGACACCGCAATGACACCAGGCTGATCGGGTCGGCGGTATTTGATGGCATTGTCAATCAAATTTGAGAAAACCTGGTTGACTTGCATCGCGTCTCCCTGGCAGTCGGGCAGCGGCCCCACTTGCAGCGTCATGCCGGCTTCCTTGAGCTGGAACTCAACGGTTTGTCCGATGCTGGCCAGCACGGCATTCATGTCCAGGCACCGGATCGTCAACGCCGCGCGGCCCAGTCTTGAGAAGCGAAGAAAGCCGGTCAACAAAGTGTCAATCTTCGTCACGCCGGCCTGGATGAATTCCATGGCCTCGGGCACATCCTGGCTCAAAATCGTCTTCAGCTCGCGCTGTCCCGCCGCCGTCGCCTCTCCGCTCTCCATCAATTCACCAATCCGGTCGCAGGCGCGCTTCAATTCCTTGGTGAAGCCCTGAATGTTGACCAGGGGTGAACGCAGATCGTGCGAAGCGACATAGACCACCGTTTCCAGTTCCTTGTTCTTTTCGACCAGGCTGTGCGCCAGTTCCGCCAGCCGGACTTCCGCGCGTTTGTGCCCGGTGATGTCCGTTCGGATGGCGATGTACTGCACCGGCTTCCCGTCCGTGTCGAGAAACGGGAAAATGGTCGTGTCCACCCAATAATAGCTGCCGTCCTTGGCGCGATTGCGGATTTCCCCTTTCCACACTTTCCCCTGGGCGATGGTGCTCCAGAGGCCGTGGAAAAACTCCTTGGGATGAAACTTGGAGTTGATGATGCGATGATCCTGTCCCAGCAATTCCTGGCGGGAAAACTTGGAAATTTCGCAAAATTTATCGTTGACGCTGGTAATGCGCCCGCGCGCGTCGGTGATGGCCACAATGGAATGCGCGTCCAGCGCCGATTTCAAGTCGTGCAACTCCCGCAACGGCTCCAGCCGTTCCCCTCCGCGCCTGGCCTCCGTTTGAAGGGGGCCAACCGCGCCGCTCTCCCAGGACTGGAGTCGCTTCACCAACTCTGCTTTGGTCATTTTGGAATAATGGTCCGTCACGACCTCATGCTATCGGAATTCAGGCCGCCGGACACGCCCAAAGACGGGCCTGCCCGGCGCCGCCGTTTCACGACGGAGCCAGTTGGCCACGGTAATCGGTCGGCGACTGCCCGGTAATTTTCTTAAAAACCCGGTTAAAATGGGTGAGCGATTGGAAACCCACCTCATACGCGATTTCGCTGATGCGCAAATTAGGATTCAGCAGAAGGTTTCGGGCCTTTTCCACCCGGACCCGCGAAACATATTCGGTGAAATTCAGCCCGGTCGCCTTTTTGAACATTTTACAGAAGTGGAAGACGCTGGTATTGACGGCCTTGGCCACCTGCCCCAGGGAAAGATTTTCCGCCTGATTCTCCACGATAAACTCCTTGGCTTTGCGGATCACGGGCGATTCGGTGTGTTCCCGATGCACCACAATCTGGTTGCTGATGACCGAGATGTGCTGGGCGAAGATGCTCAACAGTTTGACCATCGCGTCGTATTGTTTGGCCGTCAACACCTTGGTCTCCTGATAGAGGCTTTGCAGCTTTTCGCTGCTCATCTGAAGACCCCATTCGGCAATGAGCCTGGCCGTGCGTTCGATTTGGGAGAGCGCGGCCTTTTTCCGCAGCACCTGGCCGGTTTGCAGAAAGCCGATCAACTGCTCGCCCAAACGGACCGGCACTGCCGTGTCCACCAGGCCCAGCTGGCAGGTCACCGTCGCCGGTTCGAACCGGGCGCTCTCCGAGAGTTGTTGCTGCATTTGCAGGCAGGTCGCGCAGGAACGGCTCTTTTCCGCCAGCATGGCGCACAAGGGGTTCTCGTGGCGCTTGCCGTGATGGGGCAACTGCCATGATTCCACCGGGCGGAGCGAGACCGGCAAGCCGGTGGTTTCGCTGAACGCCTTTTCATAATCCTGGAAGATCTTGGAGTTGATCAGGCTTTCGATCAACCCTTTGTTGTCGCGGCGGTTCATCTGCTTCTCCCCGCTTGGCTGAACATAATTTGTTGTCATGCGAGCAATTTAGCACCATTCACCGTCCGCCAACAATCAGGCATCCTTCCAGACGTGTCTGCGGAAAACAAACTAGAATGTCTAAGGATATTACTTAGACCGCTGTCCTCGCCCCCCTCCTTGGTTCGCTCAGAAGACCTCCGCCCTCAATCCCGTTTCCGACTTGATTCTCTGGCAGATATTGGAAAGTTTCTTCAGAGGCATGTGCCCGCAATCGGGATGCGCAATGGGCCGGGTCGCGGAATAAATCTGCACCAGCGAGATGCGCGCCCCGGCCTGTTTTAGATCGTCCAGGCGCAAAATAAATTCGTCAATTTCTTCCGGCGCCGGTTCCTCGCCTTCCACCAGCGGGAACAAACTTTGGATGATGACCGGCCGCTGCCGCCCCACCAGCACGATGTTGCTGATGACCTTCTCCAGAGGCGCCTGGCTCCGGTTGACGCGGTCCATGTGCTCCTGGGTGCCGGCGTCAAGCTTGATCCAAATCTCGTCCTCGTGCGTAAAGTACTGCAAGCTCTCCTGCACCGGCCGCAAATCCAGCCCCGTTCCATTGGTGATCAAGGCCAGCTTGAAAAACGAACGCGGACTGCGCGCCCGCACGTGAACCACCACCTGGACCGCCTCGGCGAAAATCGGGCTTAAGGTCGGCTCCCCGTCACCGCTCAAGGCCACATGCCGCAATTGCAACAATTCGTCGTTCAAGCCGTGGTATCCCGCGCGCTCCCGTATCTTGCCCGACCGCACCAGAAAGAGGGTCTTCTCCAATTCCTCCGCCATGACCGCAACGTCCAGCTTCTCTTCCACCGGCGGCAATTTCCGGTCCACCTCGCAATAGACACAGTCAAAATTGCAGAACCGGTCCGGGTTCATGTTGATGCCGATGGACAGGCCCCGCGCCCTCGGCGACAACACCGTATAAACAAAACGGTTGTCAAGAAAATTGCGCGGGCAGCCAAAAGCGGTCGGCGCCGCGGCGGCGCGCGATTTTTCGTCGCGCCCGTTGAGGGCTGTGGCTGTGGTGGCGATGGACATTTCTCTTCGCTTTCCGGCTCAGGCAGGTCTGCCCGCGCCCCAAGCGCCGGACATGGACATTCCGCGCCACTGACGCGCCGGGCCGATGACGGCCGTGCCATCTCGTTTCCCTTGCGCTGCCGCCCGTCCAACATTATTCGTTGACCTGATACTCATTATTTCTTCCTCAAACTACGCATAGTCTGCCTGGGCGACTACCCCCCCATTGGCAAATGCTGGCCATTTTTTGCAGAGCGGACAACAGCTTTGGGCGCTCCGGGTTCGCTCGTTTTGTCTCATTCCTCAGCCATTAGCCCCATTAGCCCCATCGGTCCCATTTGTTCGATAGGACCAATCGGATTAATAGGACCCATCAACAAAACGCGGGCTCCAGACAAGGAATCCTCGACAAAGCTGAATGCGCCCGGAAGTTGAAAAGCTTAAAATGTGGGCTTTACTAATATTTCCGTTTGGGTTAATTTTTAACAGAGTCTGAATTATGAACATATCTCTTGCATTGATGGGAATGGGCGGCGGCGAAATGGTTTTGGTGTTTGCCGCCATCTTGGTGCTCTTTGGCGCCAAAAAAATCCCGGAGTTCGCCAAGGGTCTTGGCCAGGGGATCAAGGAGTTCAAAAAGGCGTCGCGCGAAGTCACCGATGAGATCAGTAACGCCACCACCGACGCGCCTCCTCCCTCGCAGCCTCCGGCCCAGATGCCCCCTGCCAGCGCTCCGAGGCCCAATCCCAATCCGCCCGCCACCGTTCCCAAAGCCTAATTCCGCGCGCTGACCATCTATCATGGTAGAACGCACCGAGGATTACAGGCCCGAAGACGAGGAAGCCGAAGGCGGGGCTGTAAAGACTTTTCTTGAGCATCTCGAAGACCTGCGTTGGGTGCTGATCAAGAGCTCCGCCGTCGTACTCATTGCCATGCTGGTGTGCCTCTTCAATGTGGAGAGGTTGGTGACCGTCCTCAAGTGGCCCATGACCCAGATCGCCAAACGCCCCATCCTGTTCCTGCCCGATGCCACCAATCAAGTGGTCACTTTTCAATTCGGCGACACCCGCTTCCCCTCCGTGGATCTAAAAACGAACCGGGTTGGCGCGCTGGACTTGGGCACCAACCGGCATGTGACCGTGGCGTTGGAACCCGTGGAATTGGGCGGCCAGCAATTGGTGTCCTGGCGCGTGATCCCCACCCCGCCCGATCAAATGGGTTCCTCCATCCCGGACCTGGTTTTCCTGGATCCCTCCGAACCCTTCCTCGCCTGGATTCACATGTCATTTTTTGGCGGACTATTCCTGGCTTCTCCTTTCGTGCTTTACTTCATCGGGCAATTCCTCATGCCCGCCTTGAAGATCAAGGAGAAAAAATACTTTCTGCGCGCCTTTGTCATCGGGGTTGTTTTGTTTTTATTGGGCGCCTCGGTGGCCTACTTCGTCATCATGCCGGCGGCCCTTAAATTCGCCCAGCAATTCTCCATTTACATGGGGCTTAAGGTCCCTATATGGAACTTCAGTTCTTACACCAGTTTCGTCCTCAAATTCATGCTCGGCATGGGGCTTGGATTCGAGTTGCCGGTCGTCCTGCTCGCCCTGGTCAAAATCGGCATCCTGGATTACCAGAAACTGGCCAACATGCGCCGCTACGTCATCGTTGGAAACTTGATCCTGGGCGCTTTGCTCACCACGCCGGAGATCCTGACCCAGATTGTCATGGCCGTCGCACTTCAAGTCCTTTACGAAGCCAGCGTCTGGATCGCCTGGTACTGGGAGCGCCAAGAAAAAAAATCACAAAAAAGCTAGACAATTCCGCGCCGACCGCTATTTTAGCACCAAAGAGTGTCAACGAGTGTATATGCCTAAATTATTCTCCACCGTTATTCCGTTGCTCGGCGCGGCCCTGATCGCAGCCGGGTGCGCCGGTCCCGAACAAAAACTCGGCCGTGGCTTTAACAACCTGACCGAAATCACCAGCCTTGGTGAAATGCGCCGTTCCATCGAACAAACCACCGTTCTCGGTCAACGCAGTCAAGGCTATACCACCGGCGTTTTCCACGGCTTTGACCGGACCATTGAACGCACTGCCGCCGGCTTTTACGAAGTGGCCACTTTCCCTTTCCCCAATCATTCACCCAAGAATTACGGCCCTATTTTCTTCCCGGCGGACCCGGTCAATCCCGACAGCTACAAACCCAATTGGTATTCAGATCAGATGACCTCGCCCGACACCGCCCTGGGGTTCGGCGGGGGTGACATGGCGCCGTTTATCCCGGGCAGCCGGTTCCATGTCTTCGATCAGTGACTCGGAAACTTGGGACAGCCGGACGAAGCCGCGGGGCGGATTGGCCTGGCCCAACCCTGTTGCCGTGCTTCAAGCGTTCTTTCGATGTAGTGGCGCTCTATGAGCCGCCATTTATCCGCCATACTCCATGCCGCTCGACAAGCATTCCTCCTGCAAGGTCAACCTCCTTCTCAGCATCCTCGGCAAGCGTCCCGATGGTTTCCATGAATTGGAGACCGTCCTCCATCCCCTCAACCTCCACGACTGCCTCACCTTCGAGCGCCTCGGCTCATGCCTGCGCCTCACATGCGGCGACCCCCTATTGCCAACGGATGCCAGGAACCTCGTCTTCGCCGCCGCCGGGCGCTTTCTGAAAACGGCCGGCATCACCGAAGGCGTCCGCATTCATCTGGAAAAGAAGATTCCCATCGCGGCTGGCTTGGGCGGCGGAAGCGGCAACGCGGCCACCACCCTCCTCGCCATGAACGAACTTTTCGGCCAGCCGCTTGCGCCGAAGCCGTTGCTTCAACTTGCCGCCTCCCTTGGATCCGATGTTCCATTTTTTCTGCAAGACCGTCCCGCTCTGGCCACTGGCCGCGGCGAAGTCATCACCGCCCTTGATTTTTTCCCCGCCCTGGCTGGCGCCTGGCTGATCCTGGTCCATCCCGGCTTTGGCATCTCCACCCCGTGGGCCTATCAACAACTGGCCCGCTTTCCGCAGGCTCTCCAGGGAAAACCGGGGCGCGCCCAACACCTGATCTCCCTGCTCCAAACCGCCACCATGGCCGACGCCGGAAAAGAGTTCTACAACTCGCTCGAAGCCCCGGCTTTGCTGAAATATCCCCTGCTCCAATTGTTTCAAGAGTTCTTTCGCGAGCATGGCGCCGCCGCCACCTTGATGTCCGGCA
>Ga0224554_1001595_pt1 | contig 13804 bp, 6 predicted proteins | sample 714S22024metaG_FD_180666 | JGI IMG/M metagenome (GOLD analysis project Ga0224554, IMG submission 180666) | Peat soil microbial communities from Stordalen Mire, Sweden - 717 S2 20-24 | ecosystem: Environmental > Terrestrial > Soil > Wetlands > Peat | place: Sweden: Norrbotten County, Stordalen...
CCGGCACCTCCAGCACCTCCACCCCACCCTCGAAAAGCGCGCCCGCCCCCAACGTCGGATCCTGTTGGTAGGCCCCGACCCACCAATCCTCCTTCGGTTCAATCACCACCCCGCGGCAGTCCAGGGGTTTCGGACGGTAGCGGCGCATCGCATTCATGTAGATGCGCTCCATCACCACCCATGGCACTTCCCGGTCAAAATTGCCGCTGCGGATCAATTCGCGCTCGGACGCAAAACGGGCTTTCTCAAATTCGACCCGGCTCCGCAATTTCTTCCAAACGTATCCGGGCCCCTTCCTCAGCGCGGTGCGAATGTGGCCCTGAATCCAGATTTTCCGGCGCCACATCGGCGTGGCGCGGCGCATCCAGGTGTCCAGCAGGATCACCCCCGCCACCTCCACCCCGGCGGCCCGCAACTGCCGCGCCGTCTCGTAGGCCAGCACTCCCCGGAAACAATAGCCCGTCAACAAGAGCGGACCGGGAAACGTCTTTCCCTTGATCAAGGCCGTCTGCACCGCCGCCATCTCCTCCATCGAAGGAAGTTTCGCGTAGTCCTTCCGCGTCAAGGAAATGATGACCGATTCCGGCAAGGGGGCCAAAACCGCGTGGAGCGAGCATTCCTCCTTCAACAGTTTGGCCAAGTTGTAGAGTTCCATGCTCCCCTGGCCGATCAAAAAGACCAACGACGGTCCCGCCGACCGGGTGTTGAGCGGCGTCAGGCTCGGGCGGCGGCTGGGCGTGGCCTGGGAGGAAAGCACCAGGGCCAATTCGGCAATGGTGGGGTTTTGGAAGAAGGACAGCAGCGGCAACCGCCGGCCCAGTTCCTTTTCGATGCGGGTTTGCAGGCTCATGGCCAGAAGCGAATGCCCGCCCAGGTCGAAGAAGTTGTCCTGGACGCCCACTTGTTTGACTCCCAGCAGTTCGCTCCAAATCCGCGCCAGATCCGCCTCCACCTGGGTCTGTGGAGGGACGTACCGCCCCCCATCGGAAGCCGAGTCCAAATCGGGCTTGGGCAGCGCCTTGCGGTCCACCTTGCCGCTCGGATTCAACGGGAAGGCCTCCAGCGCGACAAAAGCGGAAGGCACCATGAATTCCGGCAGATGCTCACGCAGTCCGTTGCGCAGCTTCGCCGCCTCCAGGCCGGCCGCACCAACATAGTAGGCCACCAATCGCTTGTCACCAGACCTGTCTTCCCGCAGCACCACGATGCAGGACTTCACACCCGCCTGCTGGCTGAGCACCGACTCGATTTCCCCAAGTTCAATGCGAAAACCGCGCAACTTCACCTGGTGGTCCAGCCGTCCCAGATACTCAATGGCCCCGTCGGGCAGATACCGCGCCAGGTCCCCCGTCTTGTAAATCCGCGACCCGGGATCGGTGGAAAAGGGATGGGCGATAAACTTCTCCGCCGTCAACTCCGGCCGGTTGTGATACCCTCGCGCCAGCCCAATCCCCCCTATGTGCAGTTCGCCCGGCACCCCTATCGGCACGGGTTGGAGATGCCGGTCCAAAATGTAAATCTGCGTGTTCGCAATCGGCCGCCCGATGGAAGGCCGCCCTTTTCCTTCCAGGCAAACGGCCAATGAAGCGCAGACCGTTGATTCGGTGGGACCATAAGCGTTGATGAACCGGCGTCCCTGCCCCCAACGGCTGGCAATTTCCGCCGTGCAGGGTTCACCGGCGGAAATCACGGTTCGCAACGCGGGAAATTCCTCTGACGGCATGACGGCCAACACGGAAGGCGGTAATGTCACTACACTGACGGCTTGTTCTTGCAGCAGCCGTACCAAATCGGCTCCGGGCAACATGGACTCTTTTCTCGCGACAACAAGGACTGCTCCAACCAGCAGAGCCGTAAAGATTTCTGAAACGGAAGCATCAAAATTGAGAGAAGCAAATTGCAATACCCTGCTGTCAGTTCGAATTTCAAATTCTTCGGTCTGCGCTTGAACCAGATTGCACAACCCGCGGTGCTCCAACAGGACTCCTTTGGGCCGTCCCGTGGAACCGGAGGTGTAAATCACATAAGCCAGGTTCTCCGCCGTGGTCTGCTTCTGAACCCTGGTGCCGGCGAGCCCACTGATGATCGGCCAATCGGCATCCAGTCGAACCACCTGCGCCGGGTGGTCCGGAAGAGATTTCAACCAACGCTGCTGGATGAGGAGAACTTTCGGTTGCGCGTCCTCCAGCATGAAGGCCAACCGCTCTTTTGGATACTGCGGATCCAGAGGAACATACGCTCCACCGGCCTTGAGGATCCCCAAAAGCGCAATGACCACCTCCAGCGACCGCTCCACACAGATGCCGACCAGCGTTTCCGGCCCGACCCCGACCTTCTGTAGATGCCGCGCCAACTGGTTGGCGCGCTTATCAAGTTCCCGATACGTCAGTCGCTGGTCTTCGAAAACAACGGCTATGGCCTCCGGTGTGCGTTCGACCTGCTCTTCGAATAATTCATGAACGCATTTGTCTGATGGGAAATCATGTTGCGTCTGATTCCACTCCACCAGCAGTTTGCGCCTTTCTGGTTCGCAGAGCAACTGGAGCGCCGAGACAGATTTACCGGGATCATCAGCGATGCTCTGGAGCAACATTTCGTAGTGCCGGGCCATTCGGGCCACCGTCTCCCTGTCATATATGTCACTATTATATTTCAGGTCGCCAAACAGGCAGGCCTTTCCCTCAATCATTCCAAGAGTCAAATCGAATTGACCTTCCTGTTGAGGCAGCGACATCGCACGAAGCGGCAACCCGCCCCACTGGACATCCTGGCCAGTCTCTCCCGCAACCCACAATTCCACGACATCCTGGAACCTCTGCGGCTTGAGGAAGTTGAAGAGAACCTGAAACAGGGGGGTTCGACCGGGATCGCGAGGAATTCGCATGCGCTCGACCAGCAGAGAGAACGGGAAATCTTGGTGAGCAATTCCATCCAGCGCCGTCCGCATGGTTTTGGCCAGAAAATCGCGGAAGCCCGGATCCCCCGCGCTCGAGGACGCCAGCGCCACCGTGTTAATGAAGTTTCCAATCACGTCCGCATACTCCCGTTGCGTCCTCCCCGACATGGGCGATCCAACAATGATTTCCTCCTGCCCCGAGTAGCGGTGAATGAGAATCTCGAACGCCGCCAGCAATACGACATAAAGGGTGGCGCCCTCGGCCATGGCCAAGGCCTTGATCTGCGAGGTCAGGCTCGCGCTCAACTGGAACCGGACCGAAGACCCCCTGAAGTTCTGCACCGCCGGCCGGGGATGGTCGGTCGGAAGGTTCAGGATTGGCAGTTCTCCGGCAAGGCGTCCTTTCCAAAAAGCCAGCAACCGCTCTCCGTCAGGCCCGGCGAGAAAATTCCGCTGCCAACGAACGTAATCGGAATAGCGCGCCGTCACTGGCCGCAACGCCGGCGTGGCGATTCCTTGTTCCTGCAGATAGCACGTCCCCAATTCTTCCAGGAACTGCCAAAGAGACCAGGCGTCGCACACCAGGTGGTGCACCGATACTATCAGGACATGATCGCTGTCCGATACACTAAAAACGCAGGCCCGCAGAAGCGGACCGTGCTCCAAATCAAAGGGGCGTTCGTTCGCTTGCACAACTCTTTGCATCAATTCCGTCTCGTTCACTCCGGCCGCGCCAACCGTCTCGAATCCCGGAAGCAGTCGCTGGTGAATCTCCTGCACCGGAAGCCCATCCCGCTTCGGAAAGGTGGTGCGCAGACTTTCATGACGAGCCGTCAGAGTCTGCAACGCCGATTCCAGCGCGGCCGTGTTAAGTGACGACCGGACACGTGCCGCGAATCCGACATTATAAGCCGGGCTGTCTGGCGCCAGTTCATGCAGCAAGTAAAGCGCCGACTGCCCATGCGCGAGGGGACATAAAGTGGACCGCATGGTCCGTTCACGTTGCAGGGCAAGAAGCTCTGACTTCCGATCCTTCAGTTCTGCAAGGACCTCGGGCGTTAGAACATCGCTGTCGCCGCGATAGCGCAGACGATCCTCCTGCACCCAGAGTTCCACTCCTCTGGATTCAAGTCTTTCGATGAATTCGAGCAAAGTCATCATAATTCGCCGGTTATCACATCATTGCTTTGGCGCCGTCCCGCTGCGCTCCCACGGCCATTGGGGACAGGCCCTTCCGATACAGCCGCGGGCGCAATGGGCTTTGACAATTTCCCATCAACCCATGCCGCCAGTTCTATTACGTCTGTGTTCTTGAGGAAGGGGACGATGGAAATCTCCACATTCAGCTCCCGCCGGATGGCGGCCACGATTTGAACCGCGTTCAGCGAGGTCCCGCCCGCCTCGGCGAACTTGTCATTCATGCCGACGCGCGGATTGCCAAGGGTCGTTCGCCAGATGCCGAGTATTCGTCCAGCGACCGTGGCGGGCAACTCCTCTCCAAACAAACGCGAAGCGTCTCCCTCCGCGCTTAACCCATGAGCTCCGATTGCCACACAAATTTTTTTGGCTTCATTTAAACTGTCTGCTATCCGTTGGAATTTATCGGACATTCGACTCATCGCGGCGCCAACGACGGAACCCGGTCTCATGCCAGACGCTCTGGAACCGGCCTCCTCCATGCGCGGGGGACCTGTCATCAGCAAATTTGGATCGTAGCGCACATCGGCAAGCCGGGCCGCGGAAAAGGCAAAGACCGACGCCTCACCCTCCTTCCGTTCGAGGTCGCCGCCGACGGACATGATGAATTCCCGCGCCGGCAGGTTCTTGGACGTGGGCTGGAATCGAAGTTCAATCCGTTGTATTCTACGTTCCAGCGCCTGGCGCCCGAACCGGGCGAGGATTTGGTGCTCGACACCGCGGCCCAAGGCCCGGCAGCTCAGAAGAAACGTATCTATTTTATAACTTTCGCCATGGACAGTGTAAAAGAGAAGTCCAACCATCCCATAATCTCCAAATCGGTCGCTGGCTTTCGCCGCCAGGCAGTGGCCCCCTCCCTTTTCCAGGAACCGGGTGACGTCCTCTTCCGAACGCCGGAGGGTGGTGAAGTTGAATTGGTTGGTCCGGAGGGTCAGTTGGGAAACACGGCTGATCTGATCCTGCGCAGGCTCGAAGACCTCCACCCGGAGTTTGAGACCGTCAACGAAATCCTTCAACGTGGAGACCTGGCCGCGGTACGATTCCCTTTGCCCATTCTCCAGGACCTTTCGCGTCCGCGTGCGATCCTCCTCCGTCGCGCGGAAATGGTCAAAGGCCCAAACCTGATCAAGGAACCGCGGCAGGGTCCCGGGGGCGGCCGGCAACTGGAGCGTCAGCGCCTCCGGCGCGTTGGAGCGCGCCTCCGCGCATTCCACCGGATTATCGTCAAGAAAAATAACGCTCTCCAATCCCACGTTCAGCTCCCGCGCCAGTGACCGGAGATTCTCTGATTTTGGAGACCAATTGACCCGCCAGGCCGCAAGGTGTTCGCGCCTCAGCGCCATTCCTGGGTTTTGCGCGAACACGGCCCATACGTCGGCTTCGTTGTTTTTGCTGCACAGGCAAAGGAGAACTCCGGCGTCCATTTGCTGGAGCATAAAGCTCTGCAAGGCGCGATGGGAGGGGGTCACGGCCACGCCCAGGGGACCTTCCTCGCCGCAAACGCCCTGCCAAAGCGTGTTGTCGCAATCCAGGGCGATCACTTTGCAGGGCGCTCGCCGCAGGGCCAGGAATGTCCGAAACAACCGGCTGCCGATCGCCGCAAAGCCTTCGGCGGTGTAAGGGATATGGCCCAGTTCGTTGCTGTGAGGATCGTGGAATTCCGAGGCTTGACAAAGAGACAAGACCGCCTCCGATCCGATCACTTCGACCCGAGGCAACTCCCGCGCCCGCCGGAGCAGGCAGCTTTCGGCCGCCATAAGCTCGTGCCCGGACACGCCTGGCTGCGAGTTTTTCCAGCGAGTCGGACACACGCATATTAACGTCATCGCCGTGGCGGATTGCGCAAATGATTCCAGAGATTGGATGAACTGATGGATTTTGCCTTGTAGTTCCGCCTCCGGCGGCAAGGCCAATCTGCCTTCGCCATCGTCTGGCAATTGGCGTTCCGGCCTGATGGCATAGAGGTTGAACAAGCCTGAGCCGGCGAGCAACTTCTCCTCTTCGACGGCGCACTGGAAACCTCGTTGGGTCAGCAGCGCTTGAATTTCCTCCACCGTGCGCCGGCTGCGATCGTGGATTTCAACCACAACCTGGCCGATCATCCGCCAATGGCTGTCCTCGATTCCCCGAAGTATTTCCAGTTCGCATTTCTCGGCATCTACCTTCAGCAGGTCCACCCGTTGCAGGCCGTTTTCCCGAATGATGTCAGAAACCGACACCAGGGGGCATTGGAAGATCTTCCGTTCCAAACGATCCGTCATGAATTCCGCCACATAACCATCCACTGCTTCGCCGTCGCCCCCGAGTTCGCCCTTCACCATGTTTTCGACGACCGCTTGAATGGCCTGCCGGTCCTCCTCAAGTGACGAATGGAACGTCGAGAACACGGAGGATTTCTCATAAAAGGTGAGCGGCGCCGAACCGCGCCGGTCGGAAACCCCAACATTAAAGGCCTGCAAGCCCGGACCATAAGCCTCGAAGTTCGCGTTCAGTGCCTGGTAGGCAACCGGGCTCGGCTCGAAGGCGTAAATCGAAGCTTGCGGACATTCCTTGCGAATAAAGAGCGAGAAAAGGCCGATATTCGCTCCAATATCCATCACCACCGCATTCTCTGCCAGGTGAATGCCATGCCGCAGGTAGCACCGGTCCACAAAAATCTCCTTGTAAACATAATCGGTCTCATATCGGTTCAGATGCGCCACCTCCACCCCGTTGGGAAGAACATGCCGCTCCAGTCCTCCAAAGCAGGCCGCGATCTTTTCGGGATTGCTCTTTAGAGCAACCGCACCCGCGTCCGCCACCCAATCTCCCAGATTCAAGAGGATGACATTCAAACCCTCCTCATTTCGGCGCATTTGACTGCCAGGTGTCAGCAGTTCCTGAAATACCTGGTTGTAGGGCGCAAAAACAACTTGCACTGGCCGTCCGAAATAGTCGCCCCAAAATTGAAGTGGTTTTTCAACCGGCTCAGCCGTGAAAGTCGAAGCGATAACGATCTTGGTTTTGGGAGTGGCGCCGTCTTGTCGTGCTTCCGCGCGATCCAAGTAAGCAAACTTCACACCCTGCAACCTCAAGTAGCAAACCCCCGATTCATCAAAAACTTCAACATCGCCCGCGCCTTCAGCCGCCTTCGCTTTGTCGCCGGATTGGAGTCGGGCATGCACCCATGCTTCCTCGGGAATCGCGCTGTTTAGAATTTGGATTGTCTCAATCCCTTTCAGGATGAACGTCCGTCCGAGATCAAGACTGAACGCCGACAGCAACTGCACCACGCTATCCATCATAATTGGATCGAGGTGATTGCCCTTGGTTCCCGAAGCATTCCGGCTGACGCGCAGCCGTCCCAGGGCCTCACCACCGGAACACCATACTTGGCGAAGGTTTTGAAAATGAGGTCCGTACTGATTGCCGTTCTCACGCAGTCGTTGGTAGAAGCCCGCCCGGTCGCCAAGATAAACCGCCTGCTGCTGGAAGGCCTCGATGGAAAGAACCGTCGCGCTGGCATTTGCCGGGCTGCGGTCATCACACTCGATTTCCAAAATCACGCAGGGCAGTCCGCCTGCGGGGCCGGCGCCCGGTCCGCCAGCCTCGCGAAATATATACTGAACGGTTCGTGAATTCAGCCGCTCAACGCCAACGGATAACGTGACATCCTCTTCCGATAGAATCACGAGTTCCCGAAAATCGATCCTCATAATGCTGCCCGCTGACTCATGCAGCGCATCAATATGAATGCACAATGCCAGCTCGACAAAGAACGAGCCGGGCAACACAATCAGATCCTGAAAACCATGGTCGATCAAATACGCGAATGATCGGATGCCCGCCTTGCACAAAACCCGGGTCACCTTCGAAGAATCCGCGTGATAGCTTATCAGGCCGCGCGCCGCCAATTCAGCCGGCAACGTGCCGTCCTTGGCCGCGCCGCGGGCAACCTCCGCCGTCCGTTCCGCGCCCGTCTGGTCTGTCAGATCGCGGACGTTGTCCGGATTTGGTTTGACGTCCGGGTCAATGGCCTCGAAGCCTGGCTTGCTGAGAATCTCAATCATATAACTAATAATTAATGAAGCGGGTGGGCCGTAGTCAGTTTTCAATCGCGGTCATAAAGTGTTGGCCTCCTGCTCCGCCGGGGCGGGCCAGGGCCATGTTGTCAATTAAATCCAGGATAGTAACCGGGCCTGTAGCGCCCGGGTCAGCCTTGCTCAAGTCGTCAATCATAAGAGTTCCAAATGGCTTGCATCGCAGAAGTCAGTTTTCAATGACTGTAAATAGAAAATTAGGATGAGGACTAAGATTAAGATCAGGATTAAGAGCCTGAAATTCGCCCTGGTTTAATGGCTGTTTAGAATTAGTTATTGAGCATTTTGATTTGCCATATAGACCGGGGCCAGGGCGCTGGGGTGGGCCTGGAGCGGCTGGGGAGCCAGGGAGATCAGCTCATGCTCATAAATCGAAAGGACGCGGTCGCGGTGGAACTCCGGGGCGCGTTGCAGGGCGCGTCCGCGCATGGAGTTCAAGAGAGAGGGATTCTGACGCCAGCGGAGCAGCACCCACGCCAGCATCGCGGCGTCGCCCGGCGGGATGACCTCGCCGTAACCGCCACCGGCCACCTCCCGGCCAAGGGGACTGCCGGGTTCGCACACCGCCAGCACCGGCGTGCCGGTGGCAAGGGCGGGAAGAAGCTTGCTGGGCAGATAATTGCTGCCAGCACCGGGACACTGCGTTACCAGGCAGGCCGAGGAGGAGCGCAGGCCGGCGACGTAAGGAGCTTCCTCCAGGACCGGCCCCAGAGTGCAGCCGGGCGTGTGCTCCACCTCGGCCACGAGACGGGCGCGCTCGGCCCCGCCCCCGTGAATGCGCAGGCTCCAGCCGCTGTCCGCCGCGCGGAACTGGCGCAGGAAACCCGGCAAACCTTGTTTGACACCGAGGTTCCCGGAGTAAAACAAACTCAAGAGGCGCCGCTCCTCGGGCTGCGCGGACTGCCGCTCGATTTCCAACCGCAAGCTGCGGTGAATCCAGTTGGGGACATAACAAGTGCGTCGGTCCGGCCCCACCACCGCGCGCAACTTCTCCAGCATGAGCGGGCTGATCGTTAAAAGGGTGCGGGCCGAGCGCAACGCCCACCGCTCGACCGGGCGCAGGATTCGGCTCATGCCGGGCAGACGCAAGATGCCCAGCTCCAACGCGGCGTCCACCACGAAATCCTGCACCACGATGAGCCGGGGAATGCCGCGGCCCCGGTAAAGGAAGCGTTGGGCCAGACACTGCGAAAGCATGGGCAGGGCGGTGAGGACAACGTCCGGCCGCCAGCCGGGAAAAGTCCCACGGCGAACCAGCGATTGGAGGAAGCTCAAGTCGGACAGCATCCGGCTGCGCCCGGACGGCCGCTCGGGAACATACATCCGCACGCGGCGGACGGGAATCTCCGCGAAGCGGTCCTCCCGCCAGGCCACTCCCTGATCCTCCGGGGAAAGCCGCCACGCGGGATAATAAGAGAAGGTGCTGGTGACGCGCACCTCATGCCCCCGTTCCTTGAGGTAAAGGGCCAGATCGGTGTAGAGGGCGGCCCCGGCCAGTTCATCCGGGGCAAACAGATTGGTAATGATGTGGATTCGCATTCTGTTCAGGAATTTGTTCCTGGCAATTTGAAGAAGACCTTGCGCAGCGCCGGCAAATCTCCGTCGAGCACGAATGCGCCGGGAGGCAGGGCGGCGGTGTGGGCGCGCCTTTCCCGAATCTGCGCCAGGGTCAGACTGCCAAAGAAATCGCGCAGCGATTTTTCCAGCGGCTGGGGAATGGCCCACCCGGAACCCAGGCGTTGCACAAACTCCCCCCCGGCGGTGTCCTGCTCCACCAAAATGGGCACCCCGAAATAGCCGGCCTCGTAAAGACGGTTGGTCAGGCACCACCGGGAGTTCAGGCCGGGGCAGCAGAAGTCAAAGCCCCAGCATATATCCACCGAGGAGTAGATCGTTTCCAGGTCGGCGGGATTGCGGTAAGGCCCTTCGTAGGTCACGTTGGGAACGTTTCCGACCAGACGCCGAAAGGCCGCGTTGGCCTCATGGTTGGGATAGCCGCGCAAAACAAATTGCAGTTTTTGAGGGAAGACGGCCGCGAGGCGTCCGATCATTTCCAAGGAGGCGCGGCAGCGAAGCTGGCCGAAGTAACCCACCCGAATCGAGCCTCTTCTCTCTCCTCCACTGGCCCGGGAAAGGGACTGGGCGAGGGAGCGTTCCGGTTCAGTGTAAGGGGAGGGTTCCTGCAAACCTGGAATGGCCCGGCGCGGCAGTTCCGCCGCCGGGTAGATTTTGTTCTCCAACAGGAGGGAGGGAACCGGGCAATGTTGCACCGGGCGCAGGAAATGGGTCATGAAATGCTCGGAAGTGTAAACCAGCAGATCGGCGCGGCGCAGGCACCAGCGTTCTATCGCCCGCAACAGCCGGCCGGCCGGGTCGCGGCGAAGCAGGACGGATTGGATATCCGCGACCTCGTAAATCACCTTGCAGGACAGGCGGCCCAAGGATTTGGCCAAAACGGCGGCGAGCAAGTTGTCAAGGTTGATGCAGTAAAGTAAAGAGGCTTGGGCGCCGCGCTCGCGGATGCGGGAAACCGCTTGCCGGAAATCCCCCAACCGGCCCAGATAAGCGCCGTCGCGTCTTTTTCCCAGAATCTCCCCGGGAAAACGGCGCAGCGCCTCATGGGCCAGTTTGGTGTCCCGCGCGCGGTCAAACGCCAGCCAACTGACGGCAAAGCCCAGGTCGGAGAACATCTTCATTCTCTTGTGAAACCGGGCGTCATGGGCGTCGTGGCTGACGATGAGGAGGCTGGGAGCGGCGCGGAGGGTGACGCTGGGCGCAGCCGGCATTTCGCCATGAGCCGGGAGCGCCCGGCCGGCGGCTGGAACAGTTTCAACACTATTTAGCATTAGTGATTAATAAAATATTATTGGCAGGACACTGCCAGGGGGGACGCGGGATTAAGATTGGCATGGGCAGCCGGGAGCGCCAAAGCGGCCCGCAGGGCGACGGATTGATCCCGATTCCACCGCCGCGCATAGGACGCGGCGCCGTGCATGAGACGGAGGCATTCCTGGTCGTCCTGGAGCAGGCGGCGAAGGGTGGCGGCAAATTCGCCGGCCGACTCCGCCACGGCAAAGGCCTGGTCCGCGCCGTCTTCCACTCCCAGGGCGGCAAAAGGCGTGGCCACCAAGGCGCGTCCGTAGCCCAGGGCCTCAACCACTTTGATTTTCAGCCCCGTGCCTTCGTGCAAGGGAGCCATGACCACGCGGCTCCGGGCGTAAAGGCCGGGAAGGTCGGCGACCCGCCCCAGAAAGTTGAAGGGAGGGCGCGGTTTCATCACGTCCTTGATCATGCCCGCGATCACCACCTGCTCCGGGCGGAGCCACGAGGACATGAGGGGATATACTTCGCGGGCGAACCATTCCAGCCCGGCCACGTCGAAGGGGTGGCCGCGCGAGACAAAAAGGATGGTGCCCGCCCGCAAGGCCTCCTGCGCCCGCAGGTCTTCCGCCACTTCCACCGGATGCCCGAAGACTTGCGCGTCGGCTACGCCCGCCTTGCGGAAGGTTTGCGCGTCGTGGTGTTGAATGGCCAGGGTGGTGTCGGCGCGGTTGAGGGCCATCAATTCTTCCGCGGGAGTGATGCGCAGCCAGAGCTTGGCGGGGGCGGCAGTCTTCCAGGCGTCACCGAGGGCGAAGACTTCGTGAGTGTCAACAAGACGTTTAACATCGCCGCCCGGAAAGCGCAGGAGCGCGCGGCTCATGATCACGAACTGGGCGATGACTGCCTGAAATTTGTATTGGGCGTGCAGGCGGTCAATCACCGGATCTAGGGCATCCTCGTAATAGCTGTCCACGGAGACGCGGGCGATTTCGGCATCGCGCCTGGGATCGCCGCTTCCCCAATTGTATTGACGCGACCGGTGCCAACTGCGCAGGCCGCCGTGTTCGGGAATGCAGAGGCGGGCCAGGCGCTTGAACTTCCATTTGAAGGAACCGGGACGATAGGCCTGGAAATGGAAGTCCGGCCCCCACCACCGCCGCATCGCCGGGAAATCACCGGGCAGGAAGTCGGTGTAAAGAAGAACTGGACGCCAGCCGATCTGGCGCAGGGCCGCGGCCAGATTGAGGAGGCGCCGGCGGTTCCCGCCCTCGGAAGGGTGCGAGGCGCAGCCGGAAACGATCAAGACCGATGGCTGGCTGGATTCGGAACGATGGCTCATTGTTTTAGGATTTTGCCTGGGCGGAAGACGCGATCTCCGCCGGCGCCCACCGGTTGCCGTAGCCGGCGAAGCGGAGCCAGTGGCCTGTCAAATTCATGGCGGCTTCAAAGGTATAACGGTTGCGCGGCCCGAAGGCGGCGGCGAATTTGGCGATGGGCAGTTTGTGTTGGGTGTTCTGGAGGTGCCAGTCGCCGCGCGTCACCTGCGGCTGCCCGCTGGGCACCGGCCCGGAGGCAGGCTCCGTGCCGCGCAACAAGTGGAGGGCGCGCTTGATCCGCTGCTTGGCCGCCTTGCTCAGGCTCTGTTTAAGCTGCTTGCCCAGTTGCGTGGAGCGCAGTCCGTCCAGACGGTCCCCCAGCCCGGCGCGGTACTTGGAGGCGGAAAGCTGGTGAACGGTGGAAAAATCCACCCCGATTTGCGCGGCCAGGGCGTGGTAATAATCAGCCCAAGTGACGGTCTCGTCGTCGCCGACGTTGTAACAACCGCTGGCGGGCCGGGCAGATTCCACCACGCCGAGGATGGAATGCATCAGATTGTCGAGGTAGATCAGGTTGCAGATTCCTTTGCCTCCGCCCAGGAGAAAGGCATTGCCGGCCACAAGTTGACCGGCGGGTCCTGCCACCCACGGAGAGCGGGGGCCCCAAATCAGACCGGGACGGAGAATGATGCAGGAAACACTGGCATCGTCAAAGCGCGACCTCAAGGCCAGCTCGGCGGCGGCCTTGCCCCTGGCATATTCCATCCAATGGCCGGCCAAGGGGGGAGAGTCGTCGTTCAAGGCGGGATCCTCCGCGCGGCCAAAGACCTCGCCGGAACTAAGATGGATGAGAAGGGGAACTCCGGCGGCGGCGCACGCCTCCCAGACCGAGACGGCGGTCGAGGCCATGCTGTCAAAATCACCCAGGGCCAAATTGACAACGGCATCGCATCCGGTGATTTCGCCGCAGAGTTGGCGGGTGTCGGCGGCATCGGCCCGGCGCCAGCAGCGGCCAAAGCGGGCCAGACGCGCCGCGCTCTTGAACGAGCGGATGATGGGCACGATCTCCCATTCGCCCGACAAAGTGCCGAATTCCACAAACCGGGCGCCGACAAACCCGCCCGCTCCAATAACGGCAATGCGTTTCATATCTGCTCCCTCCCCTCGGATTGGGTTCCCGGATACGGTAAAAGCGCCGCGGACAAGGACAAAGGCGTTGGATCAGGACCTTGGAGAGGTTTATTGGTTTGGGCCGTTCCGCCACCGCCTTCCGCCGCCAGCGGCGAACTCCCCCAGTTCGTTTGTAGCGGCGGCCTGGGACCGTCGCCTCCGCCTCCCCCTGCGGCCGGTGAACTTCCCAAGTGTGAGTGTGGCAGCGGCGTCCCGCCGCTGATCCCCGCTCCAGTTTCCGCCGGCGGTGAATTCTTCCAGTGCCGGCGAGATGCCGCCGACTGTTCCCCGGCTCCAAGCCACGGTTGGGGGAGCGGGTTGGC